>ENA-OQMZ01000833-OQMZ01000833.1-human-gut-metagenome-genome-assembly--contig:-NODE-833-length-12329-cov-2.249221_pt1 | contig 12329 bp, 14 predicted proteins | sample MGYA00242621_ERZ504862 | MGnify/ENA primary metagenome ERZ504862 (study PRJEB26092, sample SAMD00036393) | human gut metagenome | host: Homo sapiens | study: EMG produced TPA metagenomics assembly of... | reverse complement strand
TTATTTTGTTTTTCTGATTTCCTTATTGTATCTGAGCAATTTATTCTTTATTAACTTTTCCTGTAACAGTTAGTGGGATAATCTGTCTGAAGTGACACGAATATCAGATCTGCAGCAATGCATATCGCAGGAAAATTATACTCCTGCTCCTGTGTCGACAAGTTAATTCCTGTAGTAATCCTGTCTGCACACCGGTATCTTTATATTTATCTTAGCACATCTTCTTCATAATTGACAATACCATATTATTCCAAATCTTTATTATTGGCAAGCTGTTTTATACGTCATAAAACTGATATTATCGACATAAAAGCAGAAATCCGGAGACATAAAATATGTCCCCGGATTTCCGGTAAATCAGATATTAATAACACTTATTTAAGAAGACAATTAATGTACCAGATTTCCCACTAATCCATAAGAAACAATATACATAATGACAGTTGCCATAATAATGCCACAAAAAATTGCCAGAGAGGACTTCTTAATATCAATTTCCAGAAGAGATGCAATCAGAGATCCTGTCCATGCCCCTGTTCCCGGAAGCGGAATTCCCACAAACAGCATCAGTCCCCAAAACTCATATTTCTTTACCTGATCACTTTTTCTCATTGCCCTATCTTCCAATTTCATAACAAGTCCCCGAAAGAGTTTCGTCTTTTTTAAAACCTTGAAAATCTGTCTGATAAACAACAGAATAAACGGAATAGGAATAATATTTCCAACAATACACAGTGGAATTGCCTTTGCAGCCGATATCTTAAGTAAGGATGCTGCAAGCAATCCTCCCCTGAGTTCCAAAAGCGGAATCATTGAAATAATAAAAACTGCCCCTTCCGGTGAAATATATTGTGACAGATTCTGCGAGAACCAATGTACCAGTGCTTCCATAAAACCTCCTAACTTTTACTTCAGATAATCCTTCAAAAATCAATAAATTTCTGCATTTCTTCCTTTGTTCCAACTGTGATACGAAGGAAATTGTCAATTCTGTCCTTCTGGAAGTAACGAACATAAATATGCTGCCCTCTCAATGCCTCAAAAAGTTCTTTCGCAGGGCAGGTTTTATGCGTAGCAAAAATAAAGTTAGACATAGAATCCTGAAAAGAGAATCCCAGTGCCTTCAATTCTTTCTTTGTCCATTCTCTTGTCTCTATGATTTTATTACATGTCTCATCAAAATATGCTTTATCTTCAACTGCCGCCACACCTGCAGCAATCGCTGTACGGTCCATAGTATAAGAATTAAAAGAATACTTCACATCATTCAGGAATCTGATCAGTTTCTCATTTCCACACGCAAAACCAATTCTCATCCCAGCCATAGAACGCGACTTGGAAAAATGTCTGTACGACCAGAAGGTTGTCATATTTTTCAATCAATGGAAGCGCCGACTGACCACCAAAATCCACATAAGCCTCGTCCACGATCACAATCACATCAGGATTATGGCGGATAATATCCTCCACTTCCTCCAGCGGCATCTCCACACCTGTCGGCGCATTCGGATTCGGGAATACAATTCCTCCGTTTTCTCTGAAATAATCTTCCTTCCTTATATGAAAGTTCTCATCCAGTGCCGGTCTCTCATATGGAATGCGAAACAGATCTGCCCATACATCATAAAAAGAATATGTGATATCCGGAAAAAGAACCGGCTTCTGTGAATTAAAGAATGTAAGGAAACTCATGGCAAGCACATCATCGGAACCTACTCCCACAAAAACCTGTTCATCCTTCAGCCTGTAATTCTTTGCAATGGCATGTACCAGTTCTCCTGCTGTAGGATCCGGATAAAGTCTCATAGTATCTGTATCCATCTCCCTCAACGCCTTCTCCACTCCAGGTGCCGGCGGATACGGATTCTCGTTGGTATTCAGCTTGATCATATCCGGCTGATTGGCTGCTCGCCTGGTGTATATGGTATTACTTTACGTATATTTTCTTCCCATCTGCTCATTTATCTGATTCCTTTCATGTTTTTTATTGTTTTTCACTTTCGTCAGTATAACATTAATCTCTATTTTCGTAAATCAACTTTTTGCATTTTACTGATTGACAAACCTACTTTGCAAGTTTATAATAGGCGGCAGAAAAGATAAGAAGGATCAAAACGTTGAAGAGAAGAGTACGCTGAGGAACGTTACAGAGAGAAATGTATACCGGTGCAAGCATTTCATCGCGAACCAGCCGAAGACCACCTCTGAGTGACTTTAATACAGTCCGGTGATTCCGTTACCATCGAATGAAGCGGTTCTGATCAGATGATTTATCCATCAGTAATGTATCAGAACAACCGGGGTGGAACCGCGAGTAATGTTATCTCGTCCCTACAGTATTTAACCGTACTGTAGGGATTTTTATTCTTTCTTTTACCCCTTTCGCAGTACAAAAACCTGTTACTGTTCACTCCGTTCTCAACAACACGCTCCGCGGGATATCAACAGTGAACAGCAACTATAACAAATCCATACTAACGTAAAGGAGATAATCATCATGATCGTAACATTAAAAGACGGCTCAAAAAAAGAATACGCTGAAGCAAAATCCGTAATCGACATTGCTTACGACATCAGCGAGGGACTTGCACGTGCTGCCTGTGCAGGAGAAGTAAACGGAGAAGTTGTAGACCTGAGAACAGTTATTGACAGTGACTGCGAATTAAACATCCTGACAGCAAAAGATGAAAAAGGACTTGCAGTTCTCCGCCATACAGCATCCCACGTACTTGCCCAGGCAGTACAGACCTTATTCCCGGATGCAAAGGTTGCTATCGGACCTTCTATTGATACAGGATTCTACTATGATTTCGACTGCCCTCCATTCTCCCGTGATGACCTGGATGCAATCGAAAAAGAAATGAAAAAGATCATCAAAAAAGGCGCTAAGATTGAACGCTTCACAAAATCAAGAGAAGATGCCATCGCATACTTCCAGGAGAAAAATGAACCATACAAGGTAGAACTTATCGAAGATCTTCCGGAAGGCTCCGAAATCTCTTTCTATTCCCAGGGAGACTGGACAGACCTCTGCGCAGGTCCTCACCTTATGAGCGTAAAAGGTGTAAAAGCATTCAAGCTTCTCTCCTCTTCCAGCGCTTACTGGAGAGGCAGCGAAAAGAATGCAATGCTCACACGTATCTACGGAACAGCCTATGCTTCCAAGGACGAACTGAAAGAACATCTGGAACAGATGGAAGAAGCAAAAAGACGTGACCACAACAAACTTGGCCGTGAGATGAAAATCTTCACAACTGTAGACGTGATTGGTCAGGGACTTCCGCTTATCATGCCAAACGGTGTGATCATGATGCAGGAGCTTCAGCGCTGGATTGAAGACGAAGAAGCAAAACGCGGATATATCAGAACAAAAACTCCGTTAATGGCAAAGAGCGACCTTTACAAGATTTCCGGACACTGGGATCATTACAAAGACGGTATGTTCGTTCTCGGTGATGAGGAGACTGACAAGGAAGTATTTGCACTTCGTCCTATGACATGTCCGTTCCAGTATTATGTATACAAAGCAGAACAGCACAGCTACCGTGATCTGCCTCTTCGTTACGGTGAAACATCCACTCTGTTCCGTAATGAGGATTCCGGGGAAATGCATGGTCTGACACGTGTACGTCAGTTCACGATCTCCGAAGGTCATCTGATCGTAAGACCTGACCAGATGGTAAAAGAATTTAAAGACTGTATCGCACTTGCACAGTACTGTCTGCAGGTTCTTGGTGTAGAGGAGGACGTAACCTATCACCTTTCCAAATGGGATCCTAACAACAGAGAGAAATACATCGGTGATGCAGAAGTGTGGGATCAGACAGAAGCTCATATCCGTCAGATGCTTGAAGAACTGAACATTCCATTTACAGAGGATGTTGGCGAAGCTGCATTCTACGGACCTAAAGTTGATATCAATGCCAAGAACGTATACGGAAAAGAAGATACTATGATCACGATTCAGTGGGATGCTCTTCTGGCTGAACAGTTCGACATGTATTATATCGATGAAAACGGTGAAAAACAGCGTCCATACATCATCCATCGTACATCCATGGGATGCTACGAGAGAACACTGGCATGGCTCATTGAGAAATATGCAGGTATGTTCCCGACATGGCTCTGCCCGGAACAGGTTCGTGTGATCCCGATCTCCGAAAAATTCCACGACTATGCTTCCAGAGTTGAAGCTCAGTTAAAAGAAAACGGAATCCGCTGCTCTGTTGACCAGCGTTCTGAAAAGATGGGCTACAAGATCCGCGAAGCACGCCTTGCAAGAGTTCCATACATGCTCATCGTTGGTGCCAAAGAGGAAGAAGAAGGCAAGGTTTCCGTAAGAAGCCGTTACCTTGGTGATGAAGGAATGAAAGATCTTGGTGAATTCCTTACATCCATCAAAGAAGAAATCAAAAACAAGACAATTCGTAAAATCGAAGTTCAGGAAGAAAATAAATAAAACAGGTATTTTACTTTAACCTGTTCAAATAAGTCCCCACCCTCTGCTTTAATTGCATCAGGCAATAAGCAATGGTGGGGACTTTTATTTATCAGTTATCCCATCTGTACAATTACATGGTATTCGTTTCTGCCATTGACCATAGGAATCTGGTTTCCATTTATCCTCTCACCATCTACCTCAATCCATCTGACTCCTTTCTGCACACCTTTCGGTTTATGGATCTCAATATGATAATCCGCCCCTCTAAAATGACGGTTCACTTTAAAATCGCCAAACGTTTCCGGAAGGCAGGGGTCTACGATCAAACCATCATATCCTGGCAGAATACCAAGAAGCGCCTGTGACAGGTTTACAAATGTCCACGCTGCAGTTCCTGTCAGCCAACTGTTTTTTGCTCTCCAAATCCTGGTGCATCAGCTCCCGCGATCATCTGCGAATATACATATGGTTCTGTCCGGTGAATATCACTGATTTCCTCAATATAAGATGGACATATTTTACGATAAACCTCAAATGCCCTGTTTCCTCTTCCAAGCACAGTCTCCGCAATGGAAATCCACGGATTGTTGTGGCAGAAAATTCCTGCATTTTCTTTATATCCAGGCGGATAAGAAGTAATTTCCCCAAGTTCCAGATGGTATCTTGTATAAGCCGGCTGAAGGATCATTATTCCATACTTTGTTTCCAGCAATTCATTCACAGAGTCCAGAGCTTTTTCTGCTATTCCTTCTTCCTTGCCGATTCCTGCCATAACACAGAATCCCTGTGGTTCAATAAAAATCTTTCCTTCTTCGCATTCTTTTGAACCAACCTTTTCAGACTGTGCATCATAGGCACGCAGGAACCATTCTCCGTCCCATCCATTATCCAGCACTGCCTGATACATCTCATCCACTGCTTTCCCTGCTTCTTTTGCAAGTTCTGTGTGCCCGGTCCGCTCACAGAGTTCCTCAAATTCTTTTCCATATTTCACAAACATACCTGCAATAAATACAGATCTGCCACAGGGCCTTCCGACGGCCCTGTTGTCTGAAAGGATTCTCCAGGTTCACTGGAAAAACAGTTCAGATTCAGGCAGTCATTCCAGTCTGCCCTTCCGATCAGAGGAAGTTTGTGAGGACCAAGATGGGTTACTGTGTAATAAAAAGATTTCTCCAGATGTTCAAAAAGCGGTACCTCTGTTCCCTTCTTACAATCAAAGGGTACCTGCACATCAAGTATCCCATAATCACCAGTCTCTTTGATATATGCTGCTACTGCTGCGATCAGCCATAACGGGTCGTCATTAAATCCGCTTCCAACATCCAGATTCCCCTGTTTTGTCAACGGCTGGTACTGATGATATGCACTTCCATCCGGAAACTGTGTAGATGCTATATCAATAATCCTTTCCCTTGCCCGCTCCGGGATAAGATGCACAAATCCCAGAAGATCCTGACAAGAATCGCGAAACCCCATCCCCCGTCCTGTTCCTGATTCGTAATAAGATGCTGATCTGGACATATTGAAGGTTACCATACACTGATATTGATTCCAGATATTTGCCATGCGGTCAATATGTTCGTTCTCGCTGACGACTGCAAAGCGTGCCAGCAATGTTTCCCAGTAATTTTTCAGTTCTGCAAAGGCCTGCATCGCTTTTTCCATTGTATTAAATCTTTCAATCAATGCTTTTGCAGAGGTTTTATTGATAATTCCGGGAGCTTCCCATTTATCATCTGCCGGATTTTCACAATATCCCAGCATAAAAACAAATTCTTTTTCCTCTCCCGGCAGCAGAGTCAGATCTATCTGATGTGCAGCAATGGGATACCATCCGCTTGCAATAGAGTTACTGCATTTTTTCTTACATACAGCTTCTGGAAAAGCATTCCCGTTTCCTGCTCCCAGAAAAGCATCTCTGTTGGTATCATAATTGTCCACCTGTGTATTTACTGTAAAGAAACTGTAATGTTTCCTTCTTTCTCTGTATTCTGTCTTATGATAAATCGTACTCCCCTGTACTTCCACTTCTCCGATACTTAAATTTCTCTGGAAGTTCGATGCGTCATCCACTGCATTCCAGAGGCAGAATTCCACGTATGAGAACAGAGAAATATTTTTTCAGTTTCAGAGTTATTTTTCAGTTTCAGACAATTGATCTCACATGAAGCATCAGAGGCACAAAACCAGAAGCTCTGCTTTTAGATTATTTTTCGAAGACAGAAGCGACTGTATCCAAGACCATGTCTGCATTCATAAGTATCTGTTTCTGTTGCAGACGGCATAGTTCCCGGATTCCAGATTACTCCGTCATCATTAATATAATAATACTTTCCGTTGGAATCTGCAGGAATATTATTATAACGGTACCTGGTAATTCGCAACAATTTTGCATCTTTATAAAAGCTATATCCTCCGCAGGTGTTGGAGATCAGTGAAAAGAAATCATTACTTCCCAGATAATTGATCCAGGGTAATGGTGTATGTGGTGTAGTGATAACATATTCTTTCGCCTTGTCGTCAAAATATCCGAATTTCATTGAAAAGCCTCCTTAAAAAGAATAAATAAACACTTGTGAAGAAAAGGCCGAAAACAGACTTGCGAAAACGAATACGTTCAGAATTTATATGTTTATTATATAGTTTAGATTGGATTTATCACAGTATAATTCAGTTTTTCAAAAAAATCAACTACATTTTTAGCAGTCAAAATATTTCACAACTGTTATTTTAACTTCCGTAAGATCATCGCGAAACTTTTCGTTATATTAAAGCCTGTTTTTTGTGAAATTAATAAATTATTATAAATTCTTTTTTGTGCAACAGGGATAAATTATACAAATATAACAAAAATACTTGAATTTTATCTGAAAATAAAGTACGATTAGCTTGCGAAAACGTTTTAGAAACAAAAACAGAAAAGGCTGGACTATAATATGGTATCCATGAAAGACATCGCAAAACAATGTAACGTATCTGTTGCAAGCGTCAGCAAAGCACTTAATGGTTATTCGGATATCAGCGAAGAAACCCGACAGCTTATTTTGAAGACTGCATCAGAAATGGGATATCTTCCAAATTCCTCAGCCAGAGCAACTAAAGACCAGACGCAGTTTATAATCTTGGCGTACTTTTTGTAGACGAAGCCATGAGTGGCCTCACCCATGATTATTTCAATCATGTACTGGAAAGCTTTAAACGCACTGCCGAATCCAGAGGATATGACATCACTTTTACCAGCGGAAACCTCTCCGGTCAGCATCTCAGTTATTATGAGCACTGCCGTTACCGTGGAGTCGATGGAGTGGTGATCGCCTGTATCAATTTTTTTACAGAAGAGGTACAGCGCCTGGTACAGTCCGAGATACCGGTAGTCACTATCGATCATGTATTTGATGGAAGAATTGCTGTTGTTTCCAACAACATTCAGGGAATGGAAGAACTTGTCTCTTATATTCTTGAACGGGGACACAGAAAGATTGCCTATATTCACGGAGAAGATTCCTCTGTCACACGAAACAGACTTGGAAGTTTTTACAGAACTCTCCAGAAAAAACGAATCGATATACCTGATGAATATATGCCAGTCATTCCTTATCGAGATGCAGAAGCTGCAGCAATAGCAACTTCAGAGCTTCTGGATCTGAAAGATCCTCCTACCTGTATCCTCTATCCGGATGACTTCTCCGCACTGGGTGGCATCAATGAAATCCACGAACGTGGACTTCGAATACCAGATGATATTTCCATTGCAGGCTATGACGGACTTACTTTTGCACGCATCCTGGAGCCACGGCTGACAACTCTGTGTCAGGACACAGAAACGATTGGACGGCTTGCCGCACAGAAGCTGATTGATCTTATCGAAAATCCTAAAACAACGATCATCGATAAATTCACCGTTGATGGAAGACTTTTCCCCGGTGCATCAGTCAGAAATCTGGCAAAATAAGAAAATCTTCAGTATCTTCACAGTTGGTGGACTGCTGAAAAGTTACAATCAACCCAAAACAATTATCACAAGGAGGTAATAACATGATGAAGAGAAAAGCTATGGCAATTACATTAACAGCAGCTATGCTTGCCGGTCTTACAGCAGTTCCAACATGGGCTGAAGATGCAGCCGCTGACGAAGGTAAAGTTTTAAACATTTATTGCTGGAATGAAGAATTCAAATCCCGTCTGACTGACCACTATCCCGGATATGAAGAAGTTGACGGAACTCATGGCAAGATCGGAGATGTTGATGTTGTATGGAACATTACTCCTTCTGATGACAATGCATATCAGAATAATCTGGATGAGACTCTTCTGAAACAGGCTGATGCAGCAGCAGATGACAAAATCGATCTCTTCCTTGTTGAAGCCGATTATGCACTGAAATATGTAAATACAGATTATACAATGTCTGTGGCAGATCTGGGAATCACAGATGAGGAAGTTGCAGACCAGTATCAGTACACCAAAGATGTTATGACAGATTCGGATGGCAACTTAAAAGGTCTTTCCTGGCAGGGCTGCCGGGTGCTATGATCTACAGAAGAGATATTGCAAAAGAAGTATTCGGAAGCGATGATCCGGCAGAGGTTCAGAAGAAAGTTGCAGACTGGGATACATTTAAGGCAACAGCCGAAGAGCTGAAGGAAAAAGGCTATCAGATGACTTCCACTGTAAATGATGCCTACCGTGTATTCTCTAATAATGTAACTTCCCCATGGGTTGTTGACGGAAAGATCACTGTTGATGACAATATCAAAAACTGGGTAGATATGTCCAAGGAAATGGTTGATGCCGGAGAAACAGCTACCTATGAATTGTGGAGTGATGACTGGAGCAAGGGCTTCTTCAAAGACAGCAATGTATTCTCATATTTCGGACCTGCATGGTTCATCGACTTCTCCATGAGCGCTGACCAGGATGGTTCAGTTGGTAAAGATGGCGGCTGGGCTGCAACAGAAGGGCCACAGGGCTTCTACTGGGGCGGAACATGGATCACAGCAGCTGCAGGCACAGACAATCCCACACTGGTTGCTGATATCATGAGACGATGACAACTAACGTTGACGTTATGAAAGAAATCGTTACTGCTGATAATGACTTCGTAAACAATAAACCTGCCATGGAAGAAATGGCTAAAGACGAGAGCTACGGCGATGCAGTTCTCGGCGGACAGAATCCTCTGGCTATGTTCTGTGCAGGCGCTGATAAGATTGATCTGAGTAACATGAGTATCTATGATCAGGGCTGCAACGAAGAATTCCAGAATGCATGAAGAACTACTTCGAAGGCAACGCATCTTATGATGAAGCTCTCGACCTGTTCTATAAGGCAGTTGTAGAAAAATATCCGGAACTTTCCATATTAATCAAACATTGAAACCTGTGTGCCTGCCTGACCATCAGGCAGGCACACTTTGGATTACAGCAGACTATGGAGGAAGATAATGGCAAAGAATAATAACCATAAAGCGGTCAGCTATAACAAATGGGGATATATCTTCCTGATACCATTTGTAGTAGTATATCTCATATTCCAGCTCGTTCCGCTTATCAGTACAATTTATAACAGTTTCTTTGAAAATTACAGATCTGGATTAACGCAGATAGGACCGAATTTTGTGGGACTTGCCAATTATGCAAAGCTCTTTCAGGATGGCGATATCTGGATTTATTTTAAAAACACAATGATCATGTGGGTAATGGGATTTATCCCACAGATCCTGGTTTCCCTGCTCCTGGCTGCCTGGTTCTCCAATCCAAGCCTCCGGCTTAAGGGACAGCGCTTCTTCAAAACAGTTATTTATCTGCCAAACCTGATCATGGCATCCGCCTTTGCAATGTTATTCTTTACCTTATTTGCAGACGGCGGTCCCATCAATGCAATGCTGATGCAGTCAGGAATACTGAAACAGGCATATTCCTTTTTCAGCCATGCCTGGAGTGCCAGAACCCTTGTTGCAGTCCTGAACTTCCTGATGTGGTTCGGAAATACAACTATTCTTCTTATGGCAGGTATGATGGGAATTGACTCCTCGCTTTACGAGGCAGCTGAAGTAGACGGTGCAACTTCCTCACAGATTTTCAGAAAGATCACTCTTCCACTCCTTCGTCCAATCCTGATCTATGTTATGATCACATCCCTGATCGGCGGCATGCAGATGTTCGATGTACCTCAGATTCTGACAAACGGAACCGGCGACCCCATGCGTTCCACTATGACACTGATCATGTTCCTGAACAAGCATCTGTTCAGCAAGAACTACGGAATGGGTGGTGCATTATCGTATTCCTGTTCATTATCACCGGAGTGCTCAGCCTGATCGTATTCCGCTTTAACAAGATAAAAGACTGATGGAGGTGAGAAGAATGAATGAAAAAAACTCCAAAAATAAAAAAGGAATGAGCATGAAAGGTCAGCGTACCCTTGCCTATATCGTACTGATCATCATTTCCTTCTTCTGCCTGTTCTGGTTTTATGTACTGTTTATCAATGCCACCAGATCTAATGGCGCACTGAAAAAGGGATTCACAGCCATTCCCGGAGGACATCTCATTGAGAACTGGAAAAATCTTCTCGCAGGAACACTCCCTGTATGGAATGGTATGTTCAACAGTATTTTCATTGCTACCTGCTCCGCTGTTTTATGTACCTATTTTTCAACAATGACTGCTTACGCTATCCATGCATACAATTTTAAAGCAAAAAAATTTATGTTTACATTTATCCTTGCAGTCATGATGATCCCAACTCAGGTAACTGCTCTTGGATTCCTTCAGCTGTTGGGAAAAATAGGTCTGGACGACTCCTTTGTCCCACTGATCGTTCCAAGTATTGCTGCTCCTATTACTTTCTTCTATATGAAACAGTACATGGAAAGCAACCTTCCTCTGGAGCTTGTGGAAGCAGCACGTATTGACGGTTCCGGTGAATTTAATACCTTTAACAAAATCGTATTCCCGCTTATGAAACCGGCTATCGCTGTGCAGGCAATTTTTACCTTTGTACAGAGCTGGAATAATTACTTCATTCCGGCGCTGGTCCTTCACTCAGATAAAAAGAAAACACTTCCTGTACTGATCGCACAGCTTCGAAGTGCAGACTTCCTGAAGTTTGACATGGGACAGGTGTATGTAATGATCGCCTTTTCCATCTTCCCGGTCATCATTGTCTACATTCTTCTTTCCAGATTCATTGTAGAAGGTGTTTCCGCAGGTGCGGTTAAGGGTTAGATGCTGATACAACAAAAGCTGTCTGTTCCGGATGCAAATACATCCGGAATCCAGACAGCTTTTTTAATTATTTGCAGTACTGTTCTGTAATGATGTTACTATTTACAGCTCAGAGTTTTATTTTCTTAGATCTCAGCCAGTTTCAGCAGATCCGGGATCTTGGATTCCCAGCCAAGTGCCATGATATGTACACCCTGACAGTATGGCTTACACTCTTTGATAATACGTGCAGCGATCTCAACACCTGTGATACCTGCTTTTGTCTTTTCTTTGTCTGCTTTCAGTTCCTCGAGCATTTCGTCCGGAACATGAATACCGGCAACATTATTGTTCATGAATTTAGCCATTCCAGCGGACTTAGGAATAATGATACCAACCTGTACAGGTTTTCCGAACTGTTTTGCTTTTTCCATGAATTTGATGAATTTCTCCGGTTCAAATACTGCCTGTGTCTGGAAGTATTCTGCACCTGCAGCTACTTTTCTTTCCATTTTTGCAAGCTGTGCGTCAACGGAATCGCTGCATGGAGATACAACAGCACCCTTGGAGAATTTTGGAGCTCGCCAACCAGTTCGTTTCCACCAAGATCCAACACCGGATTCCCAGAAGCTTCACTGTGTGAAGAAGGGTATACGGAAGATCGAATGGCAGGAAGT
>ENA-OQMZ01000832-OQMZ01000832.1-human-gut-metagenome-genome-assembly--contig:-NODE-832-length-12337-cov-1.668387_pt1 | contig 12337 bp, 20 predicted proteins | sample MGYA00242621_ERZ504862 | MGnify/ENA primary metagenome ERZ504862 (study PRJEB26092, sample SAMD00036393) | human gut metagenome | host: Homo sapiens | study: EMG produced TPA metagenomics assembly of... | reverse complement strand
CTTCTTCTTCAGTAAGGTGTATAGGCTTTAATTGTATGGATTTTAATCGCAAAACACTTGAAAGTATTATATAATAATTTTTATATAAGTTCTTAAGTAAATAACATGGAAGTGTTATGTGTGAGTTTTATATAACGATTTTAAGGAGATAACTAAATGAACAACACAATCAATTATTATAATCAAAACGCAGAAAGCTTCATAGCGAATACGCAGAATGCGGACATGCATCCAACGCAGGAAAGATTTCTTCGATTGCTAGACGCGAATACATCAATTCTTGATTTTGGTTGTGGTTCTGGTCGTGATGCAAAATATTTCCTAGAGAAAGGATATCAAGTGACAGCGATAGATGGATCGGCAGAGCTGTGCAGATTAGCTAGCGAATTTACAGGCATAGAGGTTAAAGATTGATATAGAAATCAAACATAAAGCAGAATATATAAAGATACGAGGAAAATGAAATGAACATACAGATTTTTGGAACTAAGAAATGCAATAACACCAAGAAAGCTGAACGGTTTTTCAAAGAACGTGGAATCAAATTCCAGTTCATTGATATGAAAGAAAAAGGTATGAGTAAGGGTGAATTCAATTCAGTTGCTCAGGTGAATGGTGGATTAGAAAATATGATCAACTGGGAAGGAAAAGAAAAAGATCTTCTTGCTCTCATTAAGTATATTACAGATGAAGATAAGCTTGAAAAGGTGCTTGAAAATCCGCAGGTAATAAAAACTCCGGTTGTCAGAAATGGAAAGCAATCAACATTAGGGTATCAGCCGGATGTCTGGAAAGCGTGGAAATAGGAAAAGTAAAGGATAAATTAGTATGATTTATACAGTAAAGAGAATCGATGAAGATTTAGATTTTGGCTGCGAAGAACGAGCCAAAGACGCTCCGGTTATGGCAGTGGTTACACTTGTAGATTCATCCGGAGAAGAATTGAGGGTGAAAGCAGAGGATGCCCTGCTTTATAAAAACAATACCAATGAAGGAGACAAGGTTTGTTTCGATAAAAATGATCCGGATTCCGTTATTAGCCATATATAGATGGAAAGTGTGGAATGATGATGTAAATATTTGTTGATGCAGACGCCTGTCCAGTGGTTAGCATAGTTAAAAAATGCAAAAAAGCAGTTGCAGATCTGGGGCGTATTCTTTTAGTGCATAAGCATCAAAATAGTGTTATAATCACAAAAGCGCCTGGGAAAAATGGACGCAGAAAATTATATTTATCACAAGGAGGCAACTATGATGGATTTCTATAAGAGAGCACTTGAATTAAAAGACGAGACAGTAGCAGACAGAAGATACATTCATGAGAATGCAGAGGCAGGACTTGAACTTCCGAAGACGAAAGCTTATGTGATGGATAAGTTGAAAGAGTATGGTCTGGATCCGGTTGAATGCGGAGAGGGAGTTACGGCAATGCTTGGAAATGGCGGTAAGGTTCTTCTCCTGCGTGCAGATATGGATGGACTTCCGATGCCGGAGAAAAGCGGTGAAGCATTTGCCTGTCCAACAGGAAAAACAGCACATACTTGTGGACATGATTTTCATGCGGCAATGCTTTTGAGTGCGGCAAGGATTTTGAAAGAACAGGAAAGTAAGCTGAAAGGAACAGTGAAATTCATGTTCCAGCCGGCGGAAGAGACCTTTCAGGGAAGTAAGAATATGATTGAACACGGAATCCTTGAGAATCCCAAGGTAGATGCAGCGCTTGCGTATCATGTATCTCCGGGAAAGATGCCGGTCGGACTTTTTATGTATAATGATAAAGGCACAATGATGTATTCTGTTGATGGATTTAAAATTACGGTCAAAGGGAAAGGTTCTCACGGAGCTATCCTCATGCGGGTGTGGATCCGATCAATATTGGGGTGCACATTCATCTCGCATTACAGGAGTTGATCGCCAGAGAGACAGATCCGGCGCACGCATGTGTTCTGACAATTGGACAGTTTAAGGCCGGCGAGGCGGCAAATATCATCCGGAGACAGCAGTTCTTCAGGGAACGATCCGTACAAACAATACGAAAGAGCGCGAACTTCTTGTTCGCCGAATGAAAGAAGTGGCAGAGAAGACCGCAGCTGTGTATAATGGCAGTGTGAAAATCGAGATGATCTCCGAAGTCCCGCCGCTGATCTGCAATCCGGCATTGACGGACGAAATGATTGGATATATGAAAGAGATGGATATTCCGGGCCTTACTCCGGTTCCGGATGTGAGTGCAAGTGCATCGGAAGATTTTGCAGTGATCGCAGAGAAAGTTCCGAGTACATTTATGTATCTCTCAGCAGGTTATACGGACGAGCGGGGAACTTATCCGGCACACAATCCGAAGGTACAGTTTAATGAAGATGTCTGCCCGATCGGTGTGGCATGTCTGGCACAGTGTGCAGTGAAATGGCTGGAGAGTCATCAGGAATAAGAAGTAAAATACAAAATCAAGAGAAGAAACAAGAATACGATTGGAGAGCGATATGAGCATATTAAATGTAGAACACCTGACACATGGATTTGGAGACCGTGCAATCTTCAATGATGTGTCATTCCGACTTTTGAAAGGAGAGCACATTGGTCTTGTCGGAGCCAACGGAGAAGGAAAATCCACCTTTATGAGTATTGTTACAGGGAAAATGTTACCGGATGAAGGGAAGGTTGAGTGGTCAAAGAATGTGCATGCAGGTTATCTGGATCAGCATGCAGTTCTTGAGAAAGGAATGACGATCCGTCAGGCTTTGAAATCCGCATTTGATCCACTCCTTCAGAAGGAGCAGAGAATGAATGAAATCTGTGATATGCTTGGAACAGCAGATGAGGAAGAAATGAATGCGTTGATGGAAGAACTTGGTACGATCCAGGATGAACTGACACTGCATGATTCTATACGATTGATGCGAAGGTAGAAGAGGTTGCGCGTGCACTTGGATTACTTGATCTTGGATTGGATAGAGATGTGACAGACTTAAGTGGTGGACAGAGAACGAAAGTGCTTCTTGCGAAACTTCTCCTTGAGAAGCCGGATATCTTGCTTCTTGACGAGCCGACAAACTATCTGGATGAGGAGCATATTGCATGGTTGAAGCGTTATCTTCTGGACTACGAGAATGCATTTATCCTTATTTCACATGATATTCCGTTCTTAAATGAAGTCGTGAATATTATTTATCATATGGAAAATCAGGAATTGAACCGTTATGTGGGCGATTATGATCATTTCCAGGAAGTTTATGCGGTGAAGAAAGCACAGTTGGAAGCGGCTTACCGTCGTCAGCAGCAGGAAATCAGCGAGCTGAAGGATTTCGTTGCAAGAAATAAAGCTCGTGTGTCTACAAGAAATATGGCGATGTCCCGTCAGAAAAAGCTGGATAAGATGGATGTGATCGAGCTTGCGGCAGAAAGACCAAAGCCGGAATTCCATTTCAAATATGGAAGAACTCCTGGTAAGATGCTTTTTGAGACGAAGGATCTTGTGACAGGATATGATGAACCATTATCTAAACCGTTGAATTTCTCTATGGAACGTGGACAGAAAATCGCACTTGTTGGAACAAATGGAATTGGAAAAACTACATTGCTAAAGAGTATTCTTGGATTGATTCCTTCTTTATCAGGAAGTGTTGAACTTGGTGATAACCTTGAACTTGGTTATTTTGAGCAGGAAGTAAAAGGAGAAAACCGTAATAGTTGTATTGAGGAACTGTGGCAGGAATTTCCTTCTTATACACAGTATCAGGTGCGTTCCGCGCTTGCAAAATGCGGACTTACAACGAAGCATATCGAAAGTCAGGTGCGTGTACTCAGCGGTGGAGAGCAGGCAAAGGTGCGTCTCTGTAAGTTGTTAAACAGAGATACGAATTTCCTTCTCCTTGACGAGCCGACGAATCATCTTGATGTGGATGCAAAGGACTCTCTCAAGCAGGCGTTACAGGAGTACAAGGGAAGTATCCTTCTGATCTGCCACGAACCTGAATTTATCAGGACGTGGTTGATGAAGTGTGGGATATGAGCCAGTGGACAACAAAAGTATTCTAAAAATTGCACAAATAGAGCTGCATGTGAATTATGCAATAATCACGAAAATGTTTGAAAATTTAAAAATCTCTTAAAATAATACTGAAAAAATGTTATACTACACACGTAGAGTCTGTTATAAAAAGGGCAGTACATTGTGGACAACAACAGTGTAAATAAAAAGAACAGGAGGTTTTGAAAATGCTCAGCAGAGGAGACGCAGTTGTATATAAGTGCAGAGGAGTGTACAAGGTAGAAGAAGTAGGAAAACTGGATTTTTCATTTGTGGATGGCAAGAAAGATTATTATACATTACAATCCATAGACAATCAGAGAGATAAGGCGTATGTTCCGATTGATGACGATAAGAACATCCGTCGTCCGGTAAGTGAGCAGAAAGCGAAGGAACTGCTGGATAATCTTGCAGAGGTTGGTATACTGAATGTAAAGAATGAAAAGTACAGAGAACAGGAATACAAGGATTGTATTTCAAGCTTCTGTCCTGAGAACTGGGTCAAAGTGCTGAAGACATTGTATAGCCGAACGAAACGAAGAGGCAGCATGACAAGCATGGATAAGAAATATCAGATGCTTCTGGAACATGCGCTTTCGAGTGAAATGAATTATGTTCTTGGAATTCCGGCAGGTGAGATGACAGAATTGATCAAAAAGAGTGAATAGTTACTAGAATTTAATAGAAAGAGGTCCGAAGCTACGGAAAATCAGGATTTTTCATTCAATAGCTGCCGGGCCTGGACTTGCGAAAAAAGCATGTGCATGATATACTTCTCCTGAATCTATTATTTTAGGAGAAGTTTTTTCGTTTTTTTCTAGTAGATTGTCAAGAAAGCGAACGTACCGAAAGGAGAACAACAATGAAGATGCTGTCGATTGAGCAGGAACTTAAGAGTAACTCTTATCCAGGAAGAGGAATTATTATTGGTAAAAGCCCGGATGGAAAGAAGCTGTCACTGCCTATTTTATTATGGGACGCAGTGAGAACAGTAGAAACCGTGTGTTTGTAGAGGACGGAGAGGGAATCCGTACACAGGCATTTGATCCATCGAAGCTTACAGACCCAAGTCTGATTATTTACGCGCCGGTCAGAGTATTGGGTAATAAGACGATCGTAACAAACGGGGATCAGACAGATACGATTTATGAAGGAATGGATAAGCAGCTTACTTTTGAGCAGTCTCTTCGTTCTAGAGAATTCGAGCCGGATGGTCCGAACTACACACCACGTATTTCTGGTGTGATGCATATTGAGAATGGCAATTTCAATTATGCAATGTCAATCCTGAAGAGCAATAACGGAAACCCGGACAGTTGCAACAGATATACTTTTGCATACGAGAATCCGGCAGCCGGTGAAGCTCATTTTATTCACACTTATATGCATGATGGCAACCCGCTTCCAAGCTTTGAGGGAGAACCGAAGCTGGTAGAGGTGCTGGACAACATGGAAGAGTTTGCAGACCTTCTGTGGAACAGCCTGAATGGGGAAAATAAAGTGTCATTATTTGTCCGTTACATTGATATCGAGACAGGTAACTATGAGACAAAGATCGTGAATAAGAACAAATAAGGAGCGTAAAGACAGATGAAAGAATTAGAATTGAAATACGGATGTAACCCGAACCAGAAACCTTCAAGAATTTACATGAACGACGACAGAGAGCTTCCAATCAAGGTGCTCAGCGGACGTCAGGATATATTAACTTCCTGGATGCGTTTAATGGATGGCAGCTGGTATCAGAACTGAAGAAAGCGACAGGACTTCCAGCCGCAACTTCATTCAAGCATGTATCACCAGCCGGAGCAGCTGTTGGTCTTCCATTGTCAGAGACACTGGCGAAGATTTACTGGGTAGATGATCTTGGAGAGCTCTCTCCACTTGCATGTGCTTATGCAAGAGCGCGTGGCGCAGACCGTATGTCTTCTTTCGGTGACTTTATTTCTCTGTCTGACGTCTGTGACGTTGATACAGCGCGCCTGATCAAGAGAGAGGTATCTGATGGAGTGATCGCACCGGGATATGAGCCGGAGGCACTTGAACTTCTGAAACAGAAGAAAAAAGGAAATTACAATATTATTCAGATTGATCCGGATTATGTGCCTGCACCGTTAGAGCACAAGGAAGTATTCGGAATTACATTTGAGCAGGGAAGAAATGAACTGAATATCGATAAAGATTTCTTCTCAAATGTTGTGACAGATGTGAAAGAGATCCCGGATGCAGCGAAGATCGATCTTGCTATTCCATGATTACACTGAAATATACACAGTCTAACTCTGTATGTTATGTAAAAGATGGACAGGCAATCGGAATCGGTGCCGGACAGCAGTCAAGAATCCACTGTACACGTCTTGCCGGACAGAAGGCAGATAACTGGTGGTTACGTCAGAATCCGAAGGTACTTGGACTTCAGTTCAAGGATGGAATCGGACGTGCAGACAGAGATAATGCGATCGATCTTTACATCGGAGAGGAATATATGGATGTTCTCGCAGATGGTGTCTGGGAGAATACATTTAAGGTAAAACCGGAAGTATTTACGAGAGAAGAGAAGAGAGCATGGCTGGACCAGCTGACAGGTGTTGCGCTTGGCTCTGATGCATTCTTCCCATTCGGTGATAATATTGAGCGTGCACATAAGAGTGGTGTAACTTATATTGCACAGCCAGGTGGATCAGTGCGTGATGATAATGTAATTGCTACATGTAACAAATACGGCATGGCAATGGCATTTACAGGAATCCGTCTGTTCCATCATTAGAAACTTAAGATAAGATGATAAAAGAACCGGGACTTTTGGTGAAGAACCGGCGGTATAGAAAGGCTGAAATATTATGGTGATAGAGACAAGAAGCCCGGAAGAGACATTTGCAGTCGGTAAAAGTCTTGGTGAAAAAGCATTCCCAGGTCAGGTGTTAACCCTGACCGGGGATCTTGGAGTTGGGAAAACGGTCTTTACTCAGGGACTCGCAGAAGGACTTGGGATTGAAGAACCGGTGAATAGTCCGACATTTACCATCGTTCAGGTTTATGAAGAAGGGCGTCTGCCCTTCTATCATTTTGATGTCTACAGAATCGGTGACATTGAAGAGATGGACGAGGTGGGATTTGAAGAATACGTGATGGGAGAAGGTGTCTCACTGATCGAGTGGGCGAATCTGATTGAAGAGATTCTTCCGGAACGTCGGACAAATATTCTGATCGAGAAGGATCTGACACAGGGATTTGATTATCGTCGGATCACAATCGAGGAACAATAACGATAAAAATTAGAAGAATGGAACAAAGAGAAGGCTGTTGATACAGAGAACATTTTTACAGCAGCTGACAGAGGAAGGAAGCAAGACCATGAGAGTATTGGCGATAGACAGCTCAGGACTGACAGCAACGGTTGCAGTCGTTGAGGATGAACAGACAATTGCGGAGTATACCGTGAATTATAAGAAGACACATTCGCAGACACTTCTGCCGATGATTGATGAGGTAAAGAAGATGATCGATCTGGATCTGTCCAGCATTGATGCCATTGCTGTGTCAGGAGGACCGGGCTCTTTTACCGGGCTTAGAATCGGATCTGCTACTGCGAAAGGCTGGGACTTGCTCTTGGAAGACCTCTGATCCATGTTCCGACAGTGGATGCACTGGCCTATAATGTTTATGGATGTGGCGACTTGATCTGCCCGATCATGGATGCCAGAAGAAAACAGGTTTATACAGGATTGTATTCATTTCACATGAAGTGAAAGATGGAACACATCTGACAGAGGCTACATTTCATGTGGAAGAACAGCAGATGGCGATTGCAGTAGAAGAGTTGATCGGTAAACTGAATGCGTATAAACGTCCGGTTGTATTTTTGGGAGACGGAGTACCAGTGTATCGCCAGATGCTTGAAGAGGGACTTGAAGTCCCGTATTCATTTGCCCCATCATATATGAACCGTCAGAGAGCGGCTGTAGTAGGAGCACTTGGTATTGCGTATTATTATGCAGGAAAATATGAGACAGCAGAGGCGCATAAGCCGGATTATCTGCGTGTGTCTCAGGCAGAGCGCGAACGTGCGCAGCGCGAAAAGGAAGCAAAGACAGAAGTGCGTGAGATGACGATTGAAGACGGTGCTGTAGTTGCTGAGATTGAGCACCAGTCATTTTCTGATGCCTGGAGCGAGAAGGCGATTCTAGAGACACTGGAACAGAACAATAGTGTCTGCTTTGTTGCGGAAAAAGCAGGGAAAAGAGTAGGATATCTGCTTGGTTATACTGCAGTTGATGAAGTGGAGATTGCAAGAATCGCAGTGATTGATGAGATGAAACGTCAGGGGGTTGGTCATGCATTAATGCTAGCTTTGAAGGCGTGGAGTAAAGAACATCAGATTGCAAAGGTTCTGCTGGATGTAAGAGAAAGCAATCAGGCGGCAGGAGCATTTTATACGAGAGAAGGATTCGTAAACGATGGAAGTCCGCAAAGCATTCTAATCAGGATCCGAAGGAAGATGCAGTACTGATGAGTCTGGAAATAGATAAATAACCAGCAGTTCCAGTGGAAATTGCGAAAACTGTTTTGTATAATTGAGGCGTAACAAAGGAAGAAAACAGGAATATTCCGTTTTTGTAAATTACAATGATGAGTAACAACATAATTGCTGCTCACAGGAGGAAAACGTATGCGCCAGTATCAGTTGAAAGAAACAAAAGAAATTACGAAAATTATTTGTAACCGGTGTGGAAAAGAAACAAAAGTTGTGAGTGGGATTCCGAAAGAAGAGATGCGTTCATGTAGAGCATACCTGGGGCTATTTTTCTGGAAAAGATGGAGAAAGCTGCAGTTTTGATCTGTGCGAGGAGTGTTTTGATGAAATTACAAAGGGGTTCCTCATTCCAACCGAATGTAAAGATGAATGAAAGAGTCTGGTTTGCAGTTTCGGGCAAACCGTAATGGACCAGAAGATAGAGGAATATTATGTTAGATGTATGTTTGCTTGGAAGTGGTGGGATGATGCCGCTTCCTTATCGTTTCCTTACTTCCTTAATGACAAGGTTTAACGGAAGCAGTCTGATGATTGACTGCGGAGAAGGAACACAGGTAGCTGTAAAAGAGAAGGGCTGGAGTTTTAAACCAATCGATGTGATCTGTTTTACTCATTATCATGGGGATCATATCAGTGGACTTCCGGGTCTTCTACTTACAATGGGAAATGCAGACCGTAGGGAACCGTTGACACTGATCGGACCGAAAGGTCTTGAAAGGGTTGTCAGTTGCCTGCGCGTAATTGCGCCGGAACTGCCATTTCCAATCATTTATCAGGAGATTCAGGGAGCGGAGCAGACATTTGAGTTAAATGGATACCGGTTGAAAGCATTTCGTGTGAACCATAATGTACTTTGCTATGGTTATACGATTGAAATTGACCGCGCCGGTAAGTTTGATGTGGAGCGTGCCCGTGCAAATGAGATTCCGCAGAAATACTGGAGTCGCTTACAGAACGGAGAAACTGTAGAAAGTGAAATGGGAATTTTGACACCGGATATGGTGCTCGGTCCACAGAGAAAAGGAATTAAGCTGACTTATACAACAGATACAAGGCCGACAGATTCGATTCGTGAGAACGCGAAAGATTCTGATCTTTTCATCTGTGAAGGCATGTATGGAGAGAAAGAGAAAGCAGCGAAGGCAGTAGAGTATAAGCATATGACATTTTATGAAGCGGCGGAACTGGCGAAAGAAGCGAATGTTGGCGAGATGTGGCTGACACATTATAGCCCGTCACTTACAAAGCCGGAACATTATATGAATGATGTGAAAAAGATATTCCCTCGGGCGAAAGCTGGAAGGATGGAATGTCTGTTGATCTGATGTTTGAAGATTGAGAGGGATAGAAAATGAGTGAAAGTAAAGAGATTAATATACTGGCGATCGAAAGTTCCTGTGATGAGACGGCGGCAGCAGTAGTACGAAACGGGCGAGAAGTGCGCTCAAATATTATTTCTTCTCAGATTGATCTGCACAAATTATACGGTGGTGTTGTGCCGGAAATTGCATCAAGAAAGCATATTGAGAAGATTAATCAGGTGATTGAAGAGGCACTTAGTGAAGCAGGGACAACATTAGATGAGATTGACGCAATCGGTGTAACTTATGGACCGGGGCTTGTAGGAGCCTGCTTGTTGGCGTGGCTGAAGCAAAAGCAATCGCATGGGCGAAAGATATTCCACTGGTTGGAGTGCATCATATAGAGGGACACATTTCTGCCAATTATATCGAACATCCGGATCTTGAGCACCGTTTGTATGCCTTGTTGCATCCGGCGGACACACACATCTTGTGTGCGTGAAAGAATATGGAAAATATGAGATCCTCGGAAGAACCAGAGATGATGCAGCGGGTGAAGCTTATGATAAAGTGGCTCGTGCAATCGGGCTCGGTTATCCGGGCGGTCCAAAGATTGACCGTATTGCCAAAGAGGGGAATCCGGATGCAATCCAGTTCCCAAAGGCAAAGGTAAATGATGCAGAGTATGATTTTAGTTTCAGTGGACTGAAATCAGCGGTATTGAATTATATTAATGGCTGTAAGATGAAAGGTGAGACATTTGATCCTGCCGATCTTGCGGCATCTTTCCAGAAGGCAGTAGTAGAAGTTCTTGTGGGAAATTCAATGCGTGCAGCAGAAAAACTCGGCATGAAGAAATTTGCGATCGCAGGTGGTGTTGCATCTAATTCAGCACTTCGTGAAGCGATGGAAGAAGCTTGTGAGAAACGTGGAATGAAATTCTACCGTCCGTCACCGATTTACTGTACAGATAATGCGGCAATGATCGGAGCAGCGGCTTATTATGAATACCTTGCCGGAACTCGTTCGGGATGGGATTTGAATGCTGTGCCGAACCTGAAATTGGGTGAACGTTAAGATAGTTGATTTACGTGTCAGTTATTTGAATAACAAAGAGATATGAACAGGATTTTGTGATGAGTTGTGAATAACTTTGCAAAATCCTGTATTTAATGTGAATAACAGGAGAGAAAAATGGAGAAGAAATATTGTACAGCAGTTGTTCTTGCTGGTGGAAGTGGAAAAAGAATGGGGACAAAAGTTCATAAACAGTACTTGATGCTGAAAGGCTATCCTGTACTTTATTATTCTCTGAAAGCATTTCAGGATTCCTCATGGATTGATGAGATCGTTCTTGTCAGTGGTACAGGTGAAGAAGAATATTGTCAAAAAGAAATCGTAGAAAAATACGGTTTTTCAAAAGTACGCAAAAATTGTATCAGGAGGAGCAGAGCGATATAATTCTGTCTGGAATGGTCTGCAGCAGATCACAGAAAAAGACGGGTTCGTATATATTCATGACGGGGCAAGACCGTTTGTGGATGATGCGATGATTGAGCGTGCTTATCGATGTGTGGAAGAAACAAAAGCATGTGTTGCCGGCATGCCTGTAAAGGATACAATCAAAGTCGTGGACGAAAAGAATTATGTGAAAGGCACACCGGAGCGAAAAACACTCTGGCTTGTTCAGACACCACAGGTTTTTAATATCCAGCTGATCAAAGAAGCTTATCAGAAATTAATCAACGAGAAAATTGAAAATGCGACAGATGATGCGATGGTAGTCGAGCAGATGATGGGACATACTGTTAAATTATACCCCGGAGCATATGAAAATATAAAAATCACAACACCGGAAGATCTTCTTGTGGCGGAAGCGTTTCTGTAGGAATATACAAGGGAACTGTCTTATGTTTATTCCTTAATTTCAAAAAAATGTAAAAACAGGTCAAGGAAACTTGCTCAAAAGCATGACTGGGAATCGAGATACTTAAGAAAAGAGGGGGATTTTTCGATGTTGTAAAGTGTGGAAAAAGCCCTAAAAATCAAGGAAAACAAAGAAAATTAAAAAATGTAAAAAAATGAAAAAAAGGTGTTGACATTTAGGTCTACCTTATGATAAGATTATCAGCGTCGCAAGTGAAACGACAACAACTTAATAAGAATTGCTAATCGGCAATGATTAGGTATTATGGAGAGGTATCGAAGTGGTCATAACGAGGCGGTCTTGAAAACCGTTTGTCCGAAAGGGCGCGTGGGTTCGAATCCCACCCTCTCCGTTTTTTATGGAGAAGTACCCAAGCTGGCCGAAGGGGCTCCCCTGGAAAGGGAGTAGGTCGTTAGTAGCGGCGCGAGGGTTCAAATCCCTCCTTCTCCGTTTGTTTTATGAAAGCTCATAAAATTTTTAAAAAAAAAGTTCTTGACAAACAAAAACAGCTATGTTAATATAAACAAGCTGTCGCTTGAAAAGAA
>ENA-OQMZ01000831-OQMZ01000831.1-human-gut-metagenome-genome-assembly--contig:-NODE-831-length-12338-cov-3.011793_pt1 | contig 12338 bp, 13 predicted proteins | sample MGYA00242621_ERZ504862 | MGnify/ENA primary metagenome ERZ504862 (study PRJEB26092, sample SAMD00036393) | human gut metagenome | host: Homo sapiens | study: EMG produced TPA metagenomics assembly of... | reverse complement strand
ACGAAAATAGGTTCCGTTACAAGTTTTTCGATATTGTTCAATTTTCAAGGTCCTGTGCGCTTCAGCCTTAGCGGCTGACGACTTGATTATTTTACCACAGAAGTGATTTTTTGTCAAGCACTTTTTTCGGAAGCTTTTCGATCTTTTCGAACTTGTGGCTCGTTTTTCAACGTATCCATATTGGTTCTTTCGCTTTGCTTCTGCCGCTTTCAGAAGTCATTCTTTCCGGCGGCCCTTGGCGCTCAAGTATAATACCATATCCCGACACGTTTGGCAACCCCTTTTTTCACTTTTTTCGTTTCTTTTTGCGTCTTTGACTTTTTGACTAGTTTTTTAACTGCAATTTACACGTTCCTTGACGCGGAGGCCGTGGTGGCTCAGAGGTCATTTTTCTCTATATAATAAGGTATTGTTCTATCCAAACTTCCAGAGAAGTATACACCGCCGTGGATATTACGCCCCGGAATGCAAACACTTTCCTTGCACAGTTTGTCAAGAGCTTTGGCCTCAAATTTTGCTCCAAGATTCTCGGCTCAATTTTGGCGAAACCGCCAAAACACAAAATGTAGTGGTTTCTCCATTGACATATCACTAAATAGTGATATCATAGAATCACATCAATTGAACGCATCCCAAGACTGCTTTGCGGGTGCCTCTTGCGAAAGAGGCACCCGTTTGAACTGCACACAGATAGAACGACGGAGGAACACTATGAAGATCATCAAGCGCAACGGTTCGGAAGTTCCATTTGATATCACCAAGATCATCACTGCGGTCACCAAGGCCAGCGATTCGGTCAGCCGCAAGAGCAGCCTGACCCAGGAGCAGATCCTGTCCATCGCCAACGATGTCACGGAGCAGTGCCAGGCGCTGAACCGTGCCGTGAGCGTGGAAGAGATCCAGGACATGGTGGAAAACAAGTTGATGGACATTCAGGCCCACGATGTAGCCCGCCATTATATCACCTATCGTTATGTGCAGAGCCTGAAGCGCCAGACCAACACCACCGACGAGCGCATCCTCAGCCTGATCGAGTGCCAGAACGAGGAAGTCAAGCAGGAGAACGCCAACAAGAACCCCACCGTGAACAGCGTCCAGCGTGACTATATGGCTGGTGAGATCTCCAAAGACCTGACCGCCCGCCTGCTGCTGGACCCGGAGATCGTCAAGGCACACAATGAGGGCCTGATCCACTTCCACGATTCCGACTACTTTGCACAGCACATGCACAACTGCGATCTGGTCAACCTGGAAGATATGCTGCAGAACGGCACTGTTATCTCCGGCACCTATATTGAAAAGCCCCACAGCTTTTCTACCGCCTGCAACATTGCCACCCAGATCATTGCGCAGGTGGCATCCAACCAGTACGGCGGCCAGAGCATCAGCCTGACCCATCTGGCTCCCTTTGTGGATGTCTCCCGCAAGAAGATCGCCGCTGAGGTCGAGGCAGAGATGGAAGGGCTGGACGTTACCCCGGAGCGCAAGAAGGAGATCGTGGAGCGCCGCCTGCGCAACGAGATCAACCGCGGTGTCCAGACCATCCAGTATCAGGTCGTGACCCTGATGACCACCAACGGTCAGGCCCCCTTCATCACCGTGTTCATGTATCTGGGAGAAGCCCGCAACGCACAGGAAAAGGCCGACCTTGCCATCATCATCGAGGAGACCATCCGTCAGCGCTATCAGGGCGTGAAGAACGAGGCCGGTGTCTGGATCACCCCCGCCTTCCCCAAACTGATCTATGTGCTGGAAGAGGACAACATCCGCCCCGGCACTCCTTATTATTACCTGACCGAATTGGCTGCCAAGTGCACTGCCAAGCGGATGGTGCCCGACTACATCTCTGAGAAGAAGATGCTTGAGCTCAAGGTGGACAAAAACGGCGAGGGCCACTGCTACACCTGCATGGGCTGCCGCAGCTTCCTGACTCCCTATGTGGACCCCGAGACCGGCAAGCCCAAATACTACGGCCGCTTCAATCAGGGTGTTGTCACCATCAATCTGGTGGATGTAGCCCTTTCCTCCGGCGGCAACTTCGAGAAGTTCTGGAAGATCTTTGATGAGCGCCTGGCTCTCTGCCACAAGGCACTGCAGGCCCGCCATCAGCGCCTGATGGGCACCCCCAGCGATGCCGCCCCCATTCTGTGGCAGTACGGCGCACTGGCCCGCCTGAAGAAGGGCGAGAAGATCGACAAGCTGCTCTTTGGCGGCTACTCCACCATCAGCCTGGGCTACGCTGGTCTGTATGAGTGCGTGAAGTATATGACCGGCAAGAGCCACACCGATGCCGGTGCCAAGCCTTTTGCCCTGAGCGTGATGCAGCACATGAACGACAAGTGCACCGAGTGGAAGAAGGCCGAGAACATGGATTACTCTCTCTACGGCACCCCGCTGGAATCTACACCTACAAGTTTGCCAAGTGCCTGCAGAAGCGGTTCGGCATCGTGCCCGGCATCACCGATAAGAACTATATCACCAACAGCTACCACGTCCATGTTTCGGAGCCATTGATGCCTTTACCAAGCTCAAGTTTGAGAGCGAGTTCCAGAAGCTGTCCCCGGGCGGTGCCATCAGCTATGTGGAAGTGCCCAACATGCAGGACAATCTGGAGGCCGTGATAAGCGTGCTGCAGTTCATCTATGATAACATCATGTACGCCGAGCTGAACACCAAGTCCGATTACTGCCAGTGCTGCGGCTACGACGGCGAGATCAAGATCGTTGAGGATGACGGCAAGCTGGTGTGGGAGTGCCCCAAGTGCGGCAACCGTGACCAGAACAAGCTGAACGTTGCCCGCCGCACCTGCGGTTATATCGGCACCCAGTTCTGGAACCAGGGCCGGACACAGGAGATCAAGGATCGGGTGCTGCATCTGTGATGAATTACGCAACAATTAAGTATTACGACATTGCCAACGGGCCGGGGGTGCGCACCAGCATCTTTGTTTCGGGCTGCAGGCATCACTGCCCGGGCTGCTTCAACGAGGTAGCATGGGATTTCGAGTACGGCCAGCCCTTCGGCAAAGCCGTGCGCAACGAGATCTTTGCATCCTGCCAGCCCGACTATATTGCAGGCATCTCCCTGCTGGGTGGTGAGCCTTTTGAGCCGGAGAATCAGCGGGAGCTGCTGCCCTTTGTCCGCAACTTCAGGGCGCTGTACCCGGATAAGAGCGTCTGGTGCTATTCCGGTTACACCTGGGAGCAGCTGACCGGCAGTGTTCCCTGCCCGGCCCGCTGTGAGGTCACCGATGAGCTGCTGAGCCTGCTGGATGTTCTGGTGGATGGCCGCTTTGTGGAAGCCCAGCACGATATCTCCCTGCGCTTCCGGGGCAGCTCCAACCAGCGGCTTCTGGATGTGCCCAAAAGCCTTGCCGCAAAGTCCCCCGTCTGGTGGGAGGACGAACAGGTGTTTGCCACACACACGATGTAATCCTCTCAGTCGCGCTGACGCGCGCCAGGCCCGGGTTGTGGCACCCAGCAGCAATACACTTTCATGCAATAAAACAACACCCGATTTTCCACACTCTGCGCAGAGCGAGTGGAAAATCGGGCGTTTTGTCATTTAACGGGATGAAACCATATCCTCGATGACACTCAGGAACTCCTGCCCGTAGCGGGCAGCCTTTTTCTCGCCCACACCCGGGATATTGAGCAATTTCCTCCACGCTCAGGGGCTTTTTCAGCGCCATCTGGCGGAGGGTGGAATCATTGAACACCATATAGGCAGGGAGCTTCTGCTTTGCGGCCAGCCGCTTGCGCAGGGCATAGAGGGCAGCCAGCAGCTTCTCGTCTGCTTCGCTGAGGGCATCTTCGTCGGCACGGCGGCGGGAGGCCGAGGCCAGCCGTTTTGCACTGGCCGCGGCGCGCTGGCGGGCTTGTGCCGCCTGCTCCTCCACCTGTTCGGCAGCCCGTGCTGCCAGCAGACAGTTGGAACAGTTCTCGCACTTCTGGGGTGCGGCCTCGCCGAAGTAGCTCAGCAGATACCCCCGCAGGCAGCGCGGCGTGGTGGAGTAGAAGGTCATGTACTTGAGCCGTTCCTCTGCCTTGCGTGCCGCTTCGGCCTTGACATCCGCAGGCAGGCCGTTGTCAGCCTCCATCTCCTTGTCGATGAAGAACCGGATGGTGCGCACATCGGTGCCGGAATAGAGCAGGGTGCAGCGGGCTGGCTCCCCGTCACGGCCCGCGCGGCCCGCCTCCTGATAATAGCTCTCCAGATCCTTGGGCATATTATAATGGATCACGAACCGGACGTTTGGCTTATCGATGCCCATGCCGAAGGCATTGGTCGCCACCATGATCTGCACCCGGTCATAGAGGAAATCGTCCTGATTCTGCCGCCGGGTATCCGCATCCAGTTTGGCGTGGTAGGCTGCCGCACGGATTCCCCGGCTCTGCAGCAGGCGGGTGGTCTCGTCCACCTGCCGGGTGGTGCTGCAATAGATGATTCCCGCATTGTCCCGCTCCCTGAGCACAAGGTCGAGCAGAACTTTGGGCTTCTCGCTGGGCAGGGCCCTGCGGGTGGCAAAATAGAGGTTGGGCCGGTCGAAGCTGGTGGTCACCTCGTAGGGGGTGTGGAGTTCCAGATGGGTGCGGATGTCCTCCCGCACATGGGCCGTGGCGGTGGCCGTAAAGGCTCCCACCACCGGGCGCTTGGGCAGGCTGTCCACAAACGCTTGATGCGCAGGTAGCTGGGGCGGAAATCCTGCCCCCACTGGCTGATGCAGTGGGCCTCGTCCACCGTGACCATGCTGATCTCCCGCTCCTGCGCAAACCGCTGGAAGCCAGGCATCTCCAGCCGCTCCGGAGCCACATAGATGATCTTATACCAGCCCTCCCGGCGCGGCGGAGCATCAGAGCCTTCTGGTTGTCCGTCAGGCTGTTGTTCAGGAAAGCTGCCGCCACACCGGCCTGTACCAGCGCCCCCACCTGATCCTTCATCAGGCTCACCAGCGGCGAGACCACGATGGTGATGCCCGGCAGCAGCAGGGCCGGCACCTGATAGCAGATGGACTTGCCCGCACCTGTGGCATCACGGCCAGCACATCCTGCCCGGCCAGCAGGCGGGAGACGATCTCCTCCTGACCCGAGCGGAAGCTGTCGTAGCCAAAGACTTTTTTCAGAATACTATGCGGACTTTCCATGGTTCCTCCTATCCATACAAAACCGCTCCGTCATTGCTTCGCAATGCCACCTCTCCCAGTAGGAGAGGCAAGTCTTGGCTCCCCTGCCAGGGGAGCTGGTCGTAAAGCGGCCTGAGAGTTTATAACCCAATCAGTATACCACAACTCCCCGGATAATTGTAAAACATCTCTGACATTTCCCACGTTCGATAGCATTTCCTGCACAAAAATGCTATAATATGGTACATATCTCCATCCCGGCCCCTGCCTTGTGCATCTGCCGGAAAAGAGCAAAGGAGTATTTTGTATGGCTCAGAAATTGATCACCTTCGCCGTCCCGTGCTACAACTCGGCGGCATATATGCGCCACTGCATCGAGACCCTGCTCTCCGCCGGGGAGCAGGCCGAGATCATCCTGGTGGACGATGGTTCCACCAAGGATGACACCTCCGCCATCTGCGACGAGTACGCTGCCAAATATCCCACCATCGTCAAGGCCATCCATCAGGAGAATGGAGGCCACGGCGAGGGCGTGAATCAGGGCATCCGCAACGCCACCGGCCTGTATTACAAGGTAGTGGACAGCGACGACTGGCTGGACGAAGCAGCCCTCAGGACCGTGCTGGCCAAGCTGAACACGCTGACTGCCCGGGGCACCGCGCCTGACCTGATGATCTGCAACTATGTCTACGAGCATGTGGAGGACAACACCAGCCACACCGTGCGCTACACCAACGTGTTCCCCCAGAACCGGCTGTTCAACTGGACGCATGTCGGCCACTTCCGGCCCGACCAGAACCTGCTGATGCACTCGGTGATGTACCGCACACAGGTGCTGCGGGACTGCGGCATGGTGCTGCCCAAGCACACCTTCTATGTGGACAACATCTTTGTCTACCAGCCCCTGCCCTTTGTCAAGAGCATGTATTATATGGATCTGGACCTGTACCGCTACTTCATCGGCCGGGCCGACCAGAGCGTGAACGAGAGTGTGATGGTCAAGCGGGTGGATCAGCAGCTGCGGGTGACCCGCCACATGATCGACTGCCAGGACCTGGATGCCTCAAGGGCCAGAAGAAGCTGCGCAGCTATATGCTGCACTACCTCTCCATGATGATGGCCATCAGCGACATCTTCCTTCTGCTGGACGGCAGTGCCGCCGCAAAGCAGAAGGAAAACGAGCTGTGGGCTTACCTCAAGGCACACACCAGCGCCGGGGTCTACCGCTCCATCCGCTATGGCTTTGGCGGCGTGACCAACCTGAAGATTCCCAAGGGCGACAAGCTCGTGCTGGGCGGCTACCGCATTGCACAGAAGATTTTTAAATTCAATTAACAAATGTTGCTTTTCCTCCTCAGATAAGATATACTTTTTAACGTATCTTAATTTCTGAGGAGGATTTTATTTTATGGAGCAATTGCTCATCTGTATGTCTCTTTCGCTCATTGCGGGTCTGTTGGCATCCCGTGCAGCGAAAGCGATCCGCCTGCCGGCCGTCACCTCTTATCTGGTGGCAGGACTTCTGCTGGGACCCTTCTTTCTGGGTCGGCTGGGCCTGAGCGGCTGGGGCTTCGGTTTCGGAAGCCTTGCACAGGTCGAGAGCTACGGCATCATCACACAGGTGCACTTGGCTTCATCGCCTTTGTCATCGGCAACGAGTTCCGGCTCAGCGCGCTGGAGAGCATGGGCAGGCAGGCGGTCACTGTGGGCATCCTGCAGGCCGTTATCACCACCGTGCTGGTGGATATCGCTCTGGTGGCCCTGCACTTTGCCCGGCCGGATGTCATCTCAATGGCATCCGCCATCACACTGGGTGCCATCGCCTCTGCCACAGCCCCTGCCGCCACCCTGATGGTGGTCAAGCAGTACAAGGCCAGCGGCCCCCTGACCCGCCTGCTGCTGATGGTGGTCGCCATTGACGATGCCGTGGGTCTGGTGCTCTTCTCAGCCTCTTTCGGCATCGCAAACGCGCTGGAGCAGGGCCGCATCGACCCCATCAGCATCCTCCTGGAGCCTCTGGTGGAGATCGTGCTCAGCCTGGGTCTGGGCGCGCTGGCAGGTCTGCTGCTCAACCAGCTGGAGGTCTACTTCCACTCCCGCTCTAAGCGCATGAGCCTTTCGGTGGCCTTTGTGCTGCTGACGGTGGGCCTTTCCATGGTCAGCTTTAAGGTTGGCCCCATCCACTGCAGCTTCTCGCTGCTGCTGGTCTGCATGATGACCGGTACCGTGTTCTGCAACATCTGCCCCACTTCCGATGAGCTGATGGACCGCCTGGACCGCTGGGTAAGCCCGGTGAACATCCTGTTCTTCGTGCTCTCCGGCGCGGAGCTGGACCTGAACATCCTTGCAAACCCCATGGTCCTGCTCATTGGTGCCGTCTATATCGCTTCCCGCTCTCTGGGCAAGATCTCCGGTTCCTATGTCAGCTGCAAGGCCACCCGCTGCAGTGAGAGGATCCAGAAGTATCTGGGCATCACCCTGCTGCCGCAGGCCGGTGTGGCGCTGGGCATGGCCGCCGAAGCTGCGGAGCTTTCCGATGGCCACATGGTGCGCAACGTGGTGCTCTTCTCGGTGCTGGTGTACGAGCTGGTCGGCCCGACCTGGCCAAGATCAGCCTGACCGCCGCAGGCGAGATCATCCCCGAGGGCCGCACGAGCGCCCGTACCACCAACAAGCCGGAGGAATCGGTCAGCGTGGACTGATTTTTCCCCCCATCAATCTCACTCGCAGGTGACGGAGCGATCCTGCACTACAAAAGCCGCTGCACAGTTGTTACGCTGTGCAGCGGCTTTCTGTTTTCTCTTTATTTCAGCACGATCTCATCGTTCTCAGCATCCACGGTCAGGGTGGAGCCGGAAACAAGGGTGCCGTCGATGATCTTTTCAGCGGCGGGGTCCTCCACAGCCTTGCGGATGGTCCGGCGCAGGTCGCGGGCACCAAACTTGCCGCCCTGGCTCTTGTGCACCAGCGCTGCCAGTGCCGCCGGAGTATAGCTGTAGGCAATGCCCTTGGCCTCCATGCTGGGTTTGTACTCGTCCAGCATCAGGGCGGCGATGCCCTGCAGGGTCTCCTCGCTCAGCGGCTTGAAGGTGATGACCTCATCCACGCGGCCCAAAAACTCAGGGCGGAGGAACTGGCTCAGCGCCTTGCGGCTCTTCTCCTCGTTCCGCTCCTCCTCGCTGCGGTTGAAGCCCAGACTTGCGGTAGTCTGGTCGCTGCTGCCCGCATTGGAGGTCATGCAGATGACGGTGTTGGAGAAATCCACGGTGCGGCCCTGGGCATCGTTGATCTTGCCCTCGTCCAGGATCTGCAGCAGGATATTCATCACATCGGGATGGGCCTTTTCGATCTCATCGAACAGCACCACGCTGTACGGGCGGCGGCGGACCTTTTCGGTCAGCTGACCTGCCTCCTCGTAGCCCACATAGCCCGGAGGGGAACCGATCATGCGGGACACGGCGTACTTTTCCATATACTCGCTCATATCCAGCCGGATCAGCGGGTCGGGGCCGTCAAAGAGCTGGTTTGCCAGCTGCTTCACCAGCTCCGTCTTGCCCACGCCGGTGGGGCCCACAAAGATAAAGCTGGCCGGACGGCGGCGGCCCGGAGAGGTCGGCGCGGCTGCGCTTGACCGCCTGCGCCACCAGATGCACGGCATCGTCCTGACCGATGATCTTTTTTTTCAGCTCGGTCTCAAGGCTGGCGAGCTTTGCGTACTCGGTCTCCCGGATCTTCACCGCCGGGATACCCGTCCACAGCTCAATGACCTTGGCCACATCGTCCATGGTCACCTGGATCTCCCCGGCTGCAGCCTGCTTGGCGGGCAATTCCCGCTCCAGCTGTGCCATCCGGGTCTTGCGCTCTGCCACACGCTCGTAGTCGATGGGCTCGTTCACATCGGCATTTTCCATATCGGCCTCTTCCTGCTTGAGGGCTCCAGTTCCTTCTGCATGGTCAGGTACTCGGAGATGACCGGGTGGGCCAGATTGCAGCAGGCACAGGCCTCGTCCAGCAGGTCGATGGCCTTGTCGGGCAGGTAGCGGTCGGTGATATACCGCTCGCTCAGGGTCACGGTGCGTTCAGCACATCGGCGGGCACCTGCACATGGTGGTGCTCCTCGTAGTAGTGCTTGATGCCGCCCATCACGGCCAGCGTATCAGCAACGCTGGGTTCCTCCACCCGCACGGGCTGGAACCGGCGCTCCAGCGCCTGGTCCTTCTCGATATACTTGCGGTACTCGTTGAAGGTGGTGGCACCGATGACCTGGATCTCGCCGCGGGAGAGGGCGGGCTTCAGGATGTTGCCCGCATTCATGGCACCCTCGCTCTCACCGGCAGAGGTAATGGTGTGGATCTCGTCAATGAACAGGATGACATTGCCCGCCGCCTTGACCTCGCTCAGCAGACCCTTGACCCGCTGCTCAAACTGGCCGCGGAACTGGGTGCCTGCCACAAGGCTGGTCAGGTCAAGCAGGAAGATCTCCTTATCCTGCAGCCCTGCCGGAACCTGCCCCTTGGCGATGCGCTCGGCAATACCCTCGGCAATGGCGGTCTTGCCAACGCCCGCCTCACCAATGAGGCAGGGGTTGTTCTTCTGGCGGCGGCTCAGGATCTGGATGGTGCGGTAGATCTCCCGGTCGCGGCCGATGATATCATCCAGCTTCCCCTCCCGGGCTTTGCGGGTCAGGTTCTCGCAGTAGGTATCCAGAAACTTGCGGCGGGGCGGCTTTTTCTCATTTTTGTCCGCCTTCTTTTCGTTTTTGCCGTTCTGGGCACCGCCGTTCACCCCCAGCGGGAAGGTGGCGCTGGAGCCGGGCACAAGGTCGCCGTCCTCTTCGCTCTGGTCCGGCTGGCCCATGCCCATCATCATGGAGAAGGGGTTCATGTTGCTCATGTCCCCCATCTCCTGCATCATGTTTTCCATCCGGTCTTCCATGGCATCCATGTCCTCATCAGACATGCCAAACTGCTTCATCAGATCATCGACCGGCTTGATGTGCATCTCCCGGGCACAGTGCAGGCAGTACCCCTCGTTTTTCATCTGCCATTTTCCATCCGCTGGACAAAAATAATGGCAGGCCGCTTCTGGCATCGAATGCAGACCATTGTTCCTCCTTTTCCCCTCCCCGCTCAAACAAACGGGTTGAACACATTGAATACTTTATAGTAAAGGCTGCCGCTCATCACCGTGTCGTTGAGCATGGTGAGGTTGCCGCCGGTGATCACAATGAGCGCCCAGACCACGCAGAGCACCAGATAGATGTCCACAAGGCTGGCAATGCCGCCCACGCCCCAGCCCAGCCAGTGGTTCACTGCACCGATCACGGGCAGCTTGTTCACCAGCCCCAGCACTGTGACCAGCAGGCTGACCAGCATCCGCAGCAGGGCAAACGCCACAAAGAACAGCACCAGCGAGATCACCGGGGTCAGCAGCGGAGCCAGCACCTTCTGGACGATGGTATCCGCCAGCACAACGGCATTGTCATTGAGGACGGCAGAGATGGAGCGCTCGCAGGCATCCACGATGGATGCCCGAAACGCCTCGGGCAGAAAGCCCGCGTACCGCTGGGCAATGCCATCCAGACTGACGGCTCCCCCTGCGGCGATATTGGCAGCGATCTGGTCCCGGAAGCTTCCGGCGAGGAAGCGCTCGAACACCTGCCCGGCTGCCCAGCCTGAAAAGGCTCTGGCACCGAACAGGCTGATGAGGCTGCCCGTCAGCTGCACCACCGAGGCCAGAAAGCCTTTGCGGGCATACCGGACGGCCAGCACCAGCCAGACCACCGTACATAGGATATCAAAAATAAATGACGGATTCTTGAACATAGAATGGTTTCCTTGTTACTTTCTGTGCAAGAGTGCTAATAAAACTTACCCATTATGCCAAGGGCTCCCCTACTAGGGGAGCTGGCGAGCGAATGCGAGCCTGAGAGGTTGAACAAAGAATCAGCTTCCCTGCGCAGGAATTTCCAACTTCTGCACCGTGTTGCCGCTGAACAGCAACAGATCCTTGCTGTTGGCCAGCAATGCCTGCGGGCTGGTGTCAAGGTTCTGGCTCCACTGCTGGGTGCCGGATGCATCAAAGCACTCCACGGCGTTATCGGCCAGCAGATAGAACAGGTTCCCCGCCCGGACGATAGAATTTGCCGCCGAGACAGCGGCACTGAACTGGACGTTCAGGTTTTTGTCCAGCGTCACAGCCTGAGAGACCTGCCCCGATGCCAGCAGCAGGGCCACATTGCCTGCCGCGTCCACCGAAACATCCTTCAGCTCCGTGCCCGCAAAATCATAGACCGCACGCTCGCCGCCGCCCGCATTGTAGAGCACAGCCCTGGTATCGTAGACAGCCAGGATCGTGGAAGCGGAGGTCCACCCCAGCCACTGGGGCACACCGCCCTGATTCACCAGACTGACGGGATCGCCCGATGCCAGATTGATGAGGTAGAGGTTGGTCATCACCTGTCCCCCGCTGACGGTGACGGCTGCCGCCGCCAGCTTCCGGCTGTCGGGGGAAAAGGCCATCCGCAGGGGGGTGCCGTCGTTGGAGGTCATGCTCCAGCTGAGCTGCTGCTCCATGGAGGGGCTGTATACCAGCAGCTTTGCCATGCTGGTCTGGTCCTCCGTGACCACAGCCAGCGTGCCGTTGTCCGACATGGCGCAGAGGAAAATGCTGTTTTCCAGCTGCTTGGTGTAAAGGTTCTGGGTGCGGCTCTCCACCCGCAGCTCGTTTCCGGAGCGGTTGTAGAGGACAAAGCGGGTCTTGCCCGCGGCCAGCGCCGGGCGGGCATAGCCGCTCTGGATGCTGTTCAGCTTTTTGCCGGTGCGCGACCAGACCACACAGCCCTCGTCCCCCAGCTCCACAAAGCTGCCGGTCAGGGGGGCCATCTGTTCCAGCTCGGCCACACCGGTCTGCTGGGGCCAGCCGGAGCCGGGCAGCAGGGCAATGCGGGCCGTATCGGTCAGGTCCTTCAGGGCCGCCACCGAGCTGCCCGCGATGCCGGTGGCAAACAGCACCACCGCCGTCAGCAGCACCAGCAGCACCGCCGTGCGGCGGATGCGCCGGTTCCGCACACGCTGGCGGGCAGCTTCCAGATATTCGACCCGCCCTTCCGAAAGCGGCTCGTCACTCTCCGGACGGTTGCGATTTTTCTCATAGGTCGTAGTACCACCTTCTTCAAAAATAGGCCCTTTCGCGGGCAGCGTCGGCCCGGCCTGGC
>ENA-OQMZ01000829-OQMZ01000829.1-human-gut-metagenome-genome-assembly--contig:-NODE-829-length-12385-cov-4.112172_pt1 | contig 12385 bp, 14 predicted proteins | sample MGYA00242621_ERZ504862 | MGnify/ENA primary metagenome ERZ504862 (study PRJEB26092, sample SAMD00036393) | human gut metagenome | host: Homo sapiens | study: EMG produced TPA metagenomics assembly of... | reverse complement strand
ATACTGCAATCAGTGGTGACGGCAGAGATGAATTAACAAAGGCTGTTGAAAAAATTGCAGGAACTCAAAACTTTAAATCCGAGTGAAGGCGTTCTCTCAAATGAAAGACAGCGAATTGCCGTTAAAAATGCACTTGATTCGGTTATTGAGGCAATGAACGCACTTAAATGCGGTATGACATTTGACGCAGTAACAGTTTTAATTGAGGATGCAATTTCACACTTACTTGAATTAACGGGTGAGAGAACAAGTGATGAGGTTGTGGATAGGGTGTTTCACAACTTCTGCGTAGGAAAATAGGTGATATTATGAATTATTTTGCAGGTGAATATGATGTTGCAGTAGTCGGTGCAGGTCACGCCGGAATTGAGGCGGCTCTTGCGGCGGCAAGGCTTGGCTGTAAAACTGCAATATTTACCATAAATATGGATGCGGTCGGAAACTGTCCCTGCAATCCGTCAATCGGAGGAACAGCAAAAGGACATCTCGTCCGTGAGATTGACGCACTCGGCGGTGAAATGGGAAAGACTGCCGATGAATGTTTTTTACAGTCCAGAATGCTTAACAGGGGAAAAGGTCCTGCTGTTCATTCGCTTAGAGCACAGATTGACAGAAGAAAATATTCTTCCGTTATGAAACATAAGATTGAATTACAGAAAAATCTCGACCTTCGTCAGGCTGAAATTACGGATATTGAAAAGACGGAGGGCGGTTATAATCTTACTACAAGAATGCTTGCTGTATTTAAGTGCAAGACAGTTATTATTGCAACGGGTACATATCTCGGTGGCAGAATTTTTGTCGGTGAGGTTTCATATGAAAGCGGTCCCGACGGAATATTTCCCGCCGCATTTCTCGGTTCAAGCCTAAAAAAACTCGGTCTGCCTTTAAGAAGATTTAAGACAGGTACTCCGGCAAGGGTTCTGAAAAGTTCAATTGATTTTTCTGAGCTTGAAGTTCAAAAAGGTGATGAACCTCCCCAGCCGTTCTCTTATGAAACTGAGAATCTCGGTGAAAACAAGGTTGAATGCCATGTCAGTTGGACAAATGACGAAACAAAGCAGATTATTCTTGAAAATATCAACCGTTCTCCGCTTTATGCCGGCAAAATTGAGGGTGTTGGTCCCCGTTATTGTCCAAGCTTTGAAGATAAGATTATGCGTTTTAAGGATAAGCCAAGACATCAGCTTTTTATTGAGCCGTGCGGACTTGATACCGAGGAAATGTATCTTCAGGGAATGAGCTCATCACTTCCGGAAGAAGTTCAGCTTAAATTCTATCACACAATAAAAGGTCTTGAACATTGCCTTATTATGCGACCTGCTTATGCAATTGAATATGATTGCGTTGATCCGCTTGCAATGAACCCGACACTTGAATTTAAAGATTTTGAAGGACTTTTCGGTGCCGGTCAATTCAACGGCTCTTCGGGTTATGAGGAGGCTGCGGCTCAGGGACTTGTTGCAGGAATTAATGCCGCAATGAAGGTTCTCGGCAGAGAGCCTGTTATATTCGACCGTTCGGAAAGCTATATAGGCACACTTGTTGACGACCTTGTTACAAAGGGTGCAAATGAGCCGTATAGAATGATGACTTCAAGAAGTGAGTACAGACTTGTACTTCGTCAGGATAATGCCGACGAAAGACTGACTCCACTCGGTCACAGAATTGGTCTTATAAGCGATGAAAGATACGCAAAGTTTCTTAAAAAGCAGGAGCTTAAAAAAGAAGAACTTAATAGACTTAAAAGTACGGTGATTTCACCTACTGATGAGGTAAATGAGATACTTGTTTCACGTGAAACATCTGAAATTACTTCAGGTGTGCGACTTATTGACCTTATGAAACGGCCTCAGCTTGGTTATGATGCACTCAAGAACATTGACAAAACAAGACCGGAGCTTGATCCGAATATCTTTGAACAGGTTGAAATTGAAATTAAGTATGAGGGCTATATTCAAAAACAGCTTAAACAGGTTGAACAAATGAAAAAGCTTGAAGTTAAGCAATTGCCAAAGGACTTTGATTACAATGAAATTGAAGGACTTCGACTTGAGGCAAGGGAAAAGCTTAATAAGATTAAACCGCTCAATATCGGACAGGCGTCAAGAATTTCGGGCGTTTCTCCTGCGGATATCAGTGTACTTCTTATCTGGCTTGCTCAGAGCAACAGGAGGCAGTAATGGCAATTAAAGATACTCTTACTACCGTTACTGATGGTTTTAAAACCAAACTTGACGATGAAATGCTCCAAAGGTTTGAAATCTACTTCAAATTGCTTGTTGAGTGGAACGAAAAGATGAATCTTACTGCAATAACCGATGAACACGGTGTTGCGGTCAAGCATTTTGCCGACAGCCTTACACTTTACAACTTTGTTGATGTAAAGAAGAATGCAAGCATTATTGATGTGGGAACAGGTGCCGGTTTTCCCGGTGTTGTGCTTAAAATTGCAAGACCTGACATTAAGCTGACGCTTCTCGACAGCCTTAACAAAAGACTTACATTTCTCGACACAGTTCTTAACAATACAGGACTCGATTCCGAGCTTGTTCACAGCAGGGCAGAGGAGGGCGGTAAAAACAAGTTTTATCGTGAAAAGTTTGATATTGCCGTTTCAAGAGCAGTGGCAAGGTTGAATGTTCTCTGTGAATACTGCTTGCCGTATGTCAAGGTAGGCGGTTTGTTTGTAGCAATGAAAGGACCGAATGCCGATGAAGAACTTGACGGAGCAGAAAATGCTTTAAAATTACTCGGCGGTAAGGTTGAAAAGGTTCACAAGTTTAATCTTCCGTGTGACGAGGGCGAGCGTACAATCATTGTAATCAAAAAGGTAAAACCTACACCAAAACAATACCCGAGAATTTCGGGCAAAATAAAGTCACAACCGTTGTGATAAATATCGACAGTTTTTTTGATAAATTACCATTTTATGGTAAAACTTCTTAAAAAAAGTTGCTCACAAAGCGACAACAACCGCACCGTGTCTATGTTATTATAATAGCACAGGGACAACCCCTGATGCTAACGAACATTGAGGCGATGCGGTTGAATTTTATGCTCAAAAACGATAACAAAGTTTTAGAGATTCCGATTATTAAAATCAGACCGAACAAAGCACAACCTCGCAAAACCTTTGACGAAACCGAACTTGCCGCTCTCTCTGCATCAATCAGCGAAAACGGTATCTTGCAACCGTTGTCGGTGAGAAAAATCTCGGCTGCGGAGTATGAACTTGTGGCAGGTGAGCGCCGCCTCAGGCATCGGTTTTGGCAGGATTACGAAAGGTGCCGTGCATCGTTTTAAAGTGTTCGGAAAAAGAGTCAGCCATTTATGCTCTCCTTGAAAATCTCCAGCGAAGCGACCTCGGTATATTCGAGGAAGCTCGCGGGATTTCAAAGCTGATCAGGCGCTACGGTCTTACCCAAGAGGAAGCAGCGAACCGACTGGGCAAAAGTCAATCAACAATTGCAAACAAGCTAAGACTTCTTCGCCTTACATACGAGGAGCAGGAATGGATTGTAAATGCAGGATTGAGCGAAAGACACGCAAGGGCTCTTTTAAGAATTGAAGATGACGCTTTAAGACATGAGGCTCTGTCAAAAATAATTTCGGAGAATCTCAACACAAGTCAGACTGATGAACTCGTCGGCATTTTAATTAATTCAGTACCAAAAACAACAAAATCCAAAGGTACAAGCAAAGCGGTGATAAAAGACTTACGAATTTTTCTTAACACAATCAACAAGGCTATTGATACGATGCGTCTTGCAGGAATCGACGCACAATCAGACAAAAAAGACACAGACAATTTTATTGAATACACAATTCGGATTCCCAAAAGACATCAAAAGCCTGATGCAGAAAAAACTGCTTAATTCACTTTTCAGAGGGTGCGAAAGCATCCGTTCCACTCATACCCATTTCCTTATCTAAACCCCTTGCAAAGAGTCGCACATTAATGTGCGGCTTTTTGCGTTGTATAGTTTTTATTTTTTGGTTACACAGGAAATGTTTCACGTGAAACATTTTTAGGTCATCCTAGTGTAAAATGTAATTCTGCAGTTTATGTTTAAAAGAGTTGCTGAAAGTTTTGTAGGGTAGAACCGTGTTCTCCCACAAGTAATAAAAGAGATTTTATGTTATATGTGATTTTATAAATGTCATAAATCAGTAGGGGCGTTCATCGGACGCCCGCCTTGATGAAATTTTATGTTCACACATATATGTTTTGATATGGTGAAAACTGTGTTTCAAATTTGCACGCAATGCGTGCAATCCGTATGCGTTGCATACGAACGGGCGAACGAGGTTCGCCCATACATTATAACAATAACATTATTTCGTTTATAAATTTTCAGACATCATAAAATTTCTACCGTTACTCGGCGGGCGGCCGATGACCGCCCCTACAATATAAAATATACTTTGCATTAAGGTGAACCAATTTTGCAATCGGTTTAATCAGTGAACACAATTCACCGATATAAAACTAATTTGCTAAACAAATTGTTTCACGTGAAACATTTGCTTTTGATTAAGAAAAAAAGTTGCATTAAATCCCAAAAAATCTTCAAAATAGCTTTAAAAATGGTGTGCATTATGATATAATTTTAAAGTAAAAGATATAAAAATCATAAAAACAAAAGACAAGGTGATTTTTTGGCAAAAATAATTGCAATATCAAACCAAAAGGGAGGTGTGGGAAAGACCACAACCTCCGTTAATCTTGCGGCTTGTCTGGGAAAAATGGGAAAGAAAACATTGCTTGTTGACGCTGATCCACAGGGAAATGCCACAAGCGGTGTCGCCATTGATAAGAGCAAAGTTAAGTTTTCAACTTACTCAATCCTTGTTGACGGTGCAAAAGCCGAACAATGCGTCCTTACAACCCCGTATGATAATCTGCATATTCTTCCGTCAAGCCTTGATTTGGCTGCCGCAGAGCTTGAAATTGCAGAAAAACCGCACAGAGAGGCACTTTTAAAGAATGCTTTGCTCCCGATAAAGCAGTATTATGATTACATAATCATCGACTGTCCTCCGTCACTCGGACTTATCACGGCAAATGCTTTGACGGTTGCCGACACATTTCTTGTGCCGATTCAATGCGAATATTATGCACTTGAGGGATTGTCACAGCTTATCAATACGGTAAGAAGAATAAAAAGACAGTACAACGAATCAATTGAAATTGAAGGCGTTCTGCTAACAATGTATGACGGACGACTTAATCTTACACAACAGGTAGTAGATGAAGTGAAAAAATTCTTCCCACGAAAGGTTTTCAAAACAGTTGTTCCGAGGGGAGTAAGACTTTCCGAAGCACCGAGCTTTGGTATGCCTGTTATCTACTACGACAAATCCTGTAAGGGCAGTCAGGCATATACGGCACTTGCCGAGGAAATAGTCGGAAAGGAGAGAGGCTGATTTGGCAAAAAAACTCGGTGGTCTTGGAAAAGGCCTTAACGCAATATTTATAGAGAACGATTCCGAAACAGAGGGCGGAACAGTAACACTTAAAATTTCAGAGATTGAACCGAACCGCACTCAGCCGAGAAAAGAATTTGACGAGCAGGCTTTGTCGGAGCTTGCAGAGAGTATTTCACAGCACGGACTTTTACAGCCGTTGCTTGTTCGTCCGCTTACACTTGGCGGTTATCAGATTGTTGCAGGTGAGAGAAGATACAGAGCAAGCCGTATGGCAGGCCTTACCGAAGTCCCTGTTATAATAAAGGAGCTTACTGATACCGAAACAATGGAGATTGCTCTTATTGAAAATCTTCAGCGTGAGGATTTAAGCCCTGTTGAAGAGGCGCTCGGCTACAAGGCTCTCATTGATGAACATGGTTTTCACAGGAAGAAGTTGCAAAGTCGGTCGGAAAATCCCGTCCCGCAGTTGCAAATGCATTAAGACTTCTTAAACTTCCCGATAATATAATGGAATATCTCAAAGACGGCAAAATCTCGGCAGGTCATGCAAGAGCATTGCTTACGCTTGAGAATGAAGAACTTATGACGGAGCTTGCAGATGAAATTGTGGCAAAAGATCTTTCGGTAAGACAGGTTGAGAAAATCTGCAAGAAAAAACCGACAGTTCAGAAGGAAGAGAAGCCTGAGAAAAAGCTTCGTTCTACAGCATGGTTGAACTTGCACTCTCGGAAAGCCTTGGACGAAAAATCAGCGTTTCAAAGAGCAAGGGCAAGCAAGGCGGTGTTCTTCAGATTGAATTCTATTCGGACGAAGAACTTACAGAGCTTTCAAACAAACTTAAATAACATTACATAAAGAGGTATTTTAAAATGATAGATATTAAATTTTTAAGAGAAAATCCCGACGCAGTAAAAGAAAATATCAAAAAGAAGTTTCAGGATTACAAGCTTCCGCTTGTTGATCAGGTAATTGAGCTTGATGAGCAGAGCAGAGCCGTTAAAAAACAGGCTGATGAACTCCGTTCAAACAGAAACAAAATTTCAAAGCAGATTGGCTCTCTTATGGCTCAGGGCAAAAAAGAAGAGGGTATGGCTCTTAAAGAAGAAGTTACAAAGCAGGCACAACAGCTTGCAGAGCTTGAAAAGCAGGAATCAGATCTTTCTGCAAAGGTAACGGAAATCATGATGCAGATTCCTAATATTATTGATCCGTCTGTTCCGATTGGTAAGGATGACAGTCAGAATGTTGAAATTGAGAAGTTCGGCGATCCGTTTGTACCTGATTTTGAAATTCCTTATCACACAGAAATTATGGAAAAATTCAATGGTATCGACCTTGATTCTGCAAGAAAGGTTGCGGGTAACGGTTTCTATTATCTTATGGGCGATATTGCAAGACTTCACAGTGCAGTAATCGCATATGCCCGTGATTTTATGATTAACAGAGGTTTCACATACTGTGTACCGCCTTTTATGATCAGAAGTAATGTTGTAACAGGCGTTATGAGCTTTGCCGAGATGGATTCAATGATGTACAAGATTGAGGGCGAGGACCTTTATCTTATCGGCACAAGCGAACATTCAATGATTGGTAAATTTATTGACACAATCAACAAGGAAGAAAATCTTCCTTACACTCTCACAAGCTATTCGCCTTGCTTCAGAAAAGAAAAGGGTGCTCACGGCATTGAGGAGAGAGGCGTTTACAGAATTCATCAGTTTGAAAAGCAGGAAATGATTGTTGTTTGTAAGCCTGAGGACAGCAAAATGTGGTTTGACAAGCTTTGGCAGAACACAGTAGACCTTTTCCGTTCAATGGATATTCCTGTTCGTACACTCGAATGTTGTTCGGGCGACCTTGCTGATCTCAAGGTTCGTTCACTTGATGTTGAAGCCTGGTCACCTCGTCAGAAGAAATATTTTGAGGTTGGTTCATGTTCAAATCTCGGTGACGCACAGGCTCGCCGCCTTAAAATCAGAGTTACAGGCGAGGACGGCAAGAAATATTTTGCACATACTCTTAACAACACGGTTGTTGCACCTCCGAGAATGCTCATTGCGTTCCTTGAGAACAACCTTAACGAAGACAGCACAATCAGGATTCCTGAGGCTCTTCGTCCTTACATGGGCGGTATGGAGGTTATTAAATAATCTTATGCGGCATCTGCCCAAAGTTCAGCAAACTATATCAAATATTAAAACTAAATTATAAAAATTATATTGACATTGTACCGTACAAATGGTATAATTTACCTTGCTAAAATCCCTTGAAAAAAGGTAAACGGAGGTAATTATTATGAAACAGAGAAGTGTAGGTATTGCAATTCTTCTTTCAATCATCACTTGCGGTATTTACGGAATTTACTGGCTTATCATGCTTAATGACGAAACAAACTATGTTTCAGGTCATCAGCAGGACGGCACATCAGGCGGAGTCGTATTTCTGCTTACACTTGTAACTTGCGGTATTTACGGTTATTACTGGTGCTACAAGCAGGGCGAAAAGCTCAATGAAGCAAAGATGCAGAGAGGTATTATGGTTGATTCAAGTGCTTCGGTACTTTATCTTATACTTTCAATCTTTGGTCTTAGCATTGTTTCTTATGCTCTTATGCAGAGTGAGCTTAACAAGATGCTTCCTCCACAGTAATCAATGAAAAAAAGATTATTAAAATTTTCAACGGCTGCGATTATTTTGGTCGCAGCCGGTGTTTTATATTATTTAATTGTTTCGTTTACCGGCTTTGCAATTCCGTGTGTATTCCGAAAGATAACGGGACTTTATTGCCCAGGCTGCGGTGTTACGGGAATGTTGACTCATATTGTAAGGCTTGATTTTAAAGGTGCTTTTGAGTGCAATCAGGTTTTGTTTGTAATCTCACCGTTCATTCTGTATCTGCTCGGAAAAATGCTTTACGGCTACATAAGGTACGGCAGACTTACTCTGAAAAAATTCGACACGGTTCTGACATTTGTGCTGATAGGAATACTGCTCGTTTTCGGAGTTGTCAGAAATCTTCCGCCTTTTGACGTTTTAAGACCGTATGGATAAGATGTTAATAACTTTCTGAAAATTAGAAATCCCCGAACATTTTTGTGTTCGGGGATTGTTGTTATGATGTTAAGAAAATACGAAAAGTTTTCAACATTGAATCAACGGTGATTCATCACTTTAAATCACTGAAAGAAATTCTTGAGTATGTATCATTGTTGAGTGTAAGAGTGTCGCCGTCAACAGAGTATGTGTATTTATCTGTTGTTTTTTTGTCGGAGGTTGTGTATGTTGAAACAATTTTACCTTCGCTTGCCGTGTAGTTTGAATATGCAAACATATAGTCAAAAAGATTCTGATACATAATTCCGCTCTTGTCAAAGCAGAGATACTCACCGCTTTCTGATTTCCAACAGCCTACAAGCTTATTATCAATTGATGCGTCTTTGTCGGGGGTGGGAATAAAGTCGTGATCGTCTGTTTTCTTGAGCGTTGAAACCGCCTTTGTATCCGTATTTGTCAGCTCGGCAGTTTTTTTGTCATCTGAAAGCTTGTAGGTGTAAGTTCCGTTCAGTCCGAAAACAAGCTTTGTGGTAAATGTCGGATTGTTGTCATCATCGGTATCGTAGCTGTATTTGCCGAAATATCCCGAAGTTCCGCTGATGAGTATAGACTTGCCTTCGCCGTTAAACATATAGTAAAAGCTTGCATACTGCGAACCCTCGCCCGAGGTTATCTGCCATGTGCTACAAGGTCATCTTCGTCATTTTCTTTGCAGGTATGCAATGATTTCAAGTCAAACGATTCATTCGTCGTACCGGATTTTGCAGTGCCTTCAGTAGCCTGTACGGTTGTCTGAGCTTCAGTGGGTTTTGTGGTATCAGCTGTTGAAGAATTTGCCGAGTCGGAACATCCTGCAAATACTGCAATCGAAAGAGCGATTGTACCGACTAAAACGCTTTTTTTTGAAAATCTGTTTTGTTATGTTCATTTTATACCTCTGTTATCACATAATAAGCCTGTCACGGTAACCAAAATAAAGCAAATATTCAGTAAAACAGGCAATACAATACTATTTTATAATTTACGGAACATATTGTCAATACAGAAAAATGAATTACAAATTTTTTGTTTAAAAAAAACTTTTTCTGTCTTGATAATCACAGGTCGATTTGTTATAATAATAGGTAACAATAAAAATCGAATTTTGTAGTATGGAGGAATAATATGCTGAATACAAGTTATGACGAAAAATTTGGCAAGAAGGGCCTTACATTCGACGATGTTCTCCTTATTCCGGGCGAATCAGATGTTGAACCCAAGAATGTTGATGTGTCAACTCATCTTACCAAGACAATCAAGCTTAACACTCCGCTTATGACTGCCGCTATGGATACAGTTACCGAAACAGATATGGCAATTGCATGGCTCGTGAGGGCGGCGTTGGTATTATTCATAAGAATATGTCAATTGAAAAGCAGGCAGATCAGGTTGACAGAGTAAAGAGAAGTGAAAACGGTGTTATCGTTAATCCGTTCTTCCTTTCTCCCGAGAACACAGTAAGAGATGCAGATGAACTTATGGGTAAGTACAAAATTTCAGGTGTTCCGATTTGCCGTGACGGCAAGCTTGTCGGCATTATTACAAACCGTGATATGCGTTTTATGACAGGCGCCGATTTTACACAGCCGATTTCTGCTGTTATGACGCACGAAAACCTTGTTACCGCTCCTGTCGGCACAACTCTTAAGCAGGCTCAGCAGATTCTCCGTGAGCACAGAATCGAAAAGCTCCCGATTGTCGGCAAGGACGGCAGTCTTAAAGGACTTATCACAATTAAAGATATTGAAAAGAGCGTTCAGTATCCCAACTCTGCCCGTGATGACAAGGGCAGACTCATCTGCGGTGCCGCTATCGGTGCCACAAAGGATGTTCTTGACAGAGTTGCGGCTCTTGTTGAATCACAGGTTGATGTTGTTGTTCTTGACTCTGCACACGGTCACAACTCAAATGTTGTTCAGTCTGTTGCAAAGGTTAAGAAAGCATATCCGAACCTTCCTCTTATCGCAGGTAACATTGCTACGGCAGAAGCAGCAAAGGCTCTTATTGACGCCGGCGCAGACGCTATTAAGGTTGGTATCGGTCCGGGTTCTATCTGTACAACAAGAATTGTTGCAGGTATCGGTGTTCCTCAGATTACAGCTATCTATGATGCCGCTTGTGAAGCGTCAAAGTACGGTATTCCTGTAATCGCAGACGGCGGTATCAAGTACAGCGGTGATATCGTTAAGGCACTTGCCGCAGGCGGCAGTGTTGTAATGGTTGGTTCACTTGTTGCAGGTTGTGCCGAAAGCCCCGGAGACAACGAAATCTATCAGGGCAGACAGTTTAAGGTTTACAGAGGCATGGGCAGTCTCGGAGCAATGGGCAAAGGCAGTGCAGACAGATACTTCCAGGCAAGTAACAACAAGTTTGTTCCCGAAGGCGTTGAAGGTCGTGTACCTTACAAGGGACCTCTTTCAGACACAATTTATCAGATGCTCGGCGGACTTCGTGCAGGTATGGGTTACACAGGCTGTGCAACAATCAAGGATCTTCATGAAAAGGCGAGATTTGTTCAGATTTCAGGCGCAGGTTTGCGTGAAAGCCATCCGCATGATATTCAGATTACAAAAGAAGCTCCTAACTACTCTTATCATTCATAATTGATAAATCATAAATATTTGCATAAAATAAAAGAAAAGGATGTGCCGACAGTTTATGTACAGACTCGGAATTGATCTGGGCGGAACAAACATTGTAGCCGGTGTTGTTGACGAAAATTACGAAATTATCGCAAAGGCAAGCTGTAAAACAAATGTACCCCGTCCCGAAAGCGAAATCTGCGACAGTATGGCAGATGTTGCATTAAAGGCAATTGAAAAAGCAAAACTCACAATTGATGATATTGAGTCAATCGGTATCGGTGTACCGGGTGCGGTTAATCCAAAAACAGGCGTTATAGAGTATTCGGCTAATCTTTTCTTCCATAACTGGCAGGTTGTCAAGATGATGGAGGAAAGGCTCAATACAAAGATTTGCGTTGAAAACGATGCAAACGCTGCTGCCCTCGGCGAGTATCTTGCAGGCAGTGCAAAGGGTGCAAAAAATGCGATTGCAATAACACTCGGCACAGGTATCGGCGGCGGTATCATTATTAACGGCAAGATTTACAGCGGTTCTAACTATGCAGGCGCTGAGCTTGGACATATGGTTATCGTTAAAGACGGTAAGGAATGTGCGTGCGGCAGAAAGGGCTGTTGGGAGGCGTATGCGTCTGCAACAGGTCTTATTAACCTCACAAAGCAGGAAATCCTCAAGGAGAACTTCGACTTCAGCTATATGCTCAAGTCATGTGACGGTGATATTAACAAGGTTACAGGTAAGACTGCGTTTGATGCTGTTCTTGCAGGTGATGCAAATGCCAAAACCGTAATTGACGAGTATATCGGTTATCTCGCTTGCGGTCTTGTGAATATTATTAATATTTTCCAGCCGGATATCCTTTGTATCGGCGGCGGTATTTCAAATCAGGGCGAGAATCTTCTTGCTCCGCTCCGTACGATTGTTGAAAAGGAAAGATATACAAAGCATAACGATAAGCAGACAGTCATCTGCAAGGCAAGCCTTGGTAATGATGCAGGATTATCGGTGCGGCTTTTCTTGAATAATTGACAAACCGTTAAAATTTACTTCGTGATTTCGGGCGGAAAAATGTATTTTCTGCCCGAAAAGCGGATTTTTAAAATAATAAAAACTTTTTTGAAAAATTTAAAAAAAGTGTTGACAAATCGTCCTTTTTGCCCTATTAATAAATCTTGCTGATTTCGGTTAGAAATCCTCATGTATTACATGGCGGAATAGCTCAGCTGGACTAGAGCATTCGGTTCATACCCGAAGTGTCGTAGTTCAAGTCCTATTT
>ENA-OQMZ01000828-OQMZ01000828.1-human-gut-metagenome-genome-assembly--contig:-NODE-828-length-12387-cov-2.083116_pt1 | contig 12387 bp, 17 predicted proteins | sample MGYA00242621_ERZ504862 | MGnify/ENA primary metagenome ERZ504862 (study PRJEB26092, sample SAMD00036393) | human gut metagenome | host: Homo sapiens | study: EMG produced TPA metagenomics assembly of... | reverse complement strand
TATAATCCAAAATACACTGATAACTTTCTTTCTGTTTTCTGGTTAATGCTTTTTTCAAATCTATCCCTCCAATTACCCATGAAAATAACTGTGTGGATGGATCGTGTGCGTACCAGCGTCTAAGTGGTATAAGACTTTATCCTGATACATTGCCGCTCGCTGTATACTGAAATAACCAAACCGTCGTCTGATCTCATCTACAGTACGATCCAGCTTCTCTAACTGCTGCAATCCTTTGATTGGCAGGTAAGACGCTTCAACCGGAATTAGTACTTCATCTGATGCAGCCAGTGCATTGATTGTGATCATTCCCAATGATGGCATACAATCAATGATAATTGCATCATATTGATCCTTGATACCATATAAAATCTGTTTCAATACATATTCCCTGCTCATTGCATTTACCAACTGTACTTCCGTACCTGCCAGTCCAATGTTAGAACAGATAATGTCTATTCCTTCTGCCTGATGCCTGATATAACAGTCTGAAGGAATATCTTCATCTTTCATTACTGTATCCATAAGAGCTGTAAGTGTTTCATTACTTTCATCACAATCACGATATCCAAATCCTGCGGATACATCAGACTGTGGATCGGCATCAACGATTAACACTTTCATATTCTTTTGTGCTAATCCTACTGCTAAATTAGCTGTACATGCTGATTTTCCCGTTCCCCCTTTTTGGTTTACAATAGAAATTACTTTTGCCATAATCTTTCCCTTCTTTCTTGTTAAATAAAAAGACTGAATCAGACAGCTGAGATATAAATCTCATGCGAGCTAATTCAGTCCAAAACATATTTTTATTCAATTATCACCGCTTTCGTGGTATAGTAAATACATCTCAGCAGAGTTCTGAAATTCTATTACTTCTGTACTGTGTTATTTATAAAAGAGAGGCCTTTCCTTCATAAATTCGTTGATTGGTTACGAAATTTATTTAGGACTAAATCGCTAGAGCCCTTGTATTATAAGGGGTTCTGCCTTGTGTCATTATAATAACACAAGCACCCCCATTTAAGATATTCATCATCGGTACAGGCATCTGTCTGGTATGGCAGCCGCAAGATACTGATATAAAGGAACGCGGAGAGCTGCTGCTGCCGCCCTTGCTACTGCCAGGGATACTCCCAGTGCCGCATTTGCCCCTACATTACTTTTATTGTCTGTGCCGTCTGTTTCTATGATTTTTTTATCAATATAGGACTGATCCAGAGCATTTTCTCCAAGAATTGCTTCTGCCAGCTTTGTATTTACATTCTCCACTGCTTTGCGGACACCAAGTCCGGTGTAGCAGCCTTTTTCTCCGTCACGAAGCTCCACTGCCTCGAACTTTCCTGTGGAAGCTCCCGAAGGGACGATTGCCCTTCCCGTATATCCATTTATCCCGATCACACCTTCTCCTACTGTTACTTCTACTTCCACTGTAGGATTTCCTCTGGAATCAAGTACCTGTCTTGCATGAACCCTTCTCACAGGCAGATAACGTAACATATTAGAACCTCCTGATCATTTTAATAAACCGGTAACTGTTCCATATTTTCACAGTTACAGTTAAACCTCAAGTCAAAATACGTCACTGAGAACGGCGTGAACAGTAACGTAATTTGACTTGTATATCTTTACAACCATATTTTTACCCAATATGCTTCCGGCTATGCATTGTCTATATCTATTATTATTTTCTAGAATATTTTATCAATACAAATAATTTTAATTATTATCTTTTTAAATATTTTTGTAAATTTTCTATTTTCATTCTTGACATTTCATTCTTTATCTGTTATATTAATTCATAAAAACAAAAGGGATTACGAAAAACAAAAAAAGTAAAGGAGTGAGACCACCGAAAACATAATCTTTTCTTCATAATTTAAGAAAGCGAGGTACAGACCACCAGAATAGCAAAGTTTCAAATTCATGACTTATAAGAAAGGCAGGTACGGACCACCAAGAACTTAAGCTTTTAAATCCAACTAAGTTTTATAAGTAGTTCCTATCAAACAAGGAAGGTACAGTCCAATGGAAACCTAACGATTTATCTTATTTTGAACGTAACAGTTAAACATTCTAAAGAAGGTACGGTCCAATGGAAATTTAATGATTTACTTTATTTTTAAAGTGACATTCAATCAAAATAAGGAAGGTACAGTCCAATGAAACGTTAACGATTTACCCTATTATAAAACGTAACCGTTCATTTACATGAAGAAGGTACAGTCCAATGAAAACTTAACGATTTACCCTATGAAACTATAAAAGGAAGGTACAGACCAATGGGACAGTAAATTTCATAATTCAAATTCATACAATTTCATAATTTATTTTACAGAAAGTGAGGTATCATCCCTTGGATACAGAATCTTAACAGGAGCCACGATGAAATATAAATCTGTGGCTCTTTTATTTGTCATTCAGCTTCTATAGTTCCCCTCTTTCTCATATATTAAACTAATATCATTCCATTCTGAGGTTAACACTCTCTATGCATCTCAAATACATATCTTCCACTCGGATTTTCTCTTCCAGATTTACCAAGATTTTTCTTCTTTTCTGTGCTTGTGCATTTATAGGTTCCTCTATAGGAAAAATCGTATCGCACAACACTGCCAGACAGACTGCTGCTTCTGCCCAAGTTCCAACTGGGGACTCAGTTTTCAGGAAGAAGGCAAACGTCCTGTTGGAAATGCAACGATAGAAGAATTGGCTCAGTACAATGCCTTTTTTGCTGAAGATACCGAAGAAAAGAAAATCTATCTCACCTTTGACGCAGGCTTTGAAAATGGAAATACTCCTGCTATTTTGGATGCACTGAAAAAACATCAGGCACCTGCTACATTTTTTGTGGTTGGAAATTTCATTTCGGAAAACAAAGATCTGATCAAAACGAATGGAAACGGAAGGGCATATTGTCGGCAATCATACTATGACGCACCCGGATATGTCAAAAATTTCCACAAAAGAATCTTTTCAGAAAGAATTATCCGATGTAGAAAAATTACAGGGAAATTACAGGAAAAGAAATGACAAAATTTACCGCCCCCACAGGCATCTACAGTACACAGAATCTGTCTATGGCAGAGAACTGGGATATCACACATTTTTCTGGAGCCTTGCCTATGTAGACTGGTACCAGGATAACCAGCCAGATCCACAGGAAGCTATTGCAAAACTGACGAAACGGATTCATCCGGGAGCTATTGTACTGCTACACAGCACCTCTTCCACTAATGCACAGATTCTGGATGAACTGTTGGATAAATGGGAAGCGATGGGATATTCCTTTCATTCTCTGAATGAATTATGATCATTTAACATTTTCCGATACTGTTCACACACCACTATCCCGCGAGGTGTTTTGGCATGAATATGCCAAAATCCCGAGACATACAAGCCAAAATTCCATTGCCGCAGGCAATCTGGAATGAATTTTGGCTACGTTACTGTGAACGGAGTGAACAGTACGTTTGCGATTGTGAAAGGTATTATGTAACACGTTTTGACCTCGAAATCATAGTATGGTAAGATGAATGTAAAAAGTTACCAGGTAATCTGAGAGTAACGAAAAACATTTAAAGAAAAGAGGAAAAAATTATGAAGAAACCAGTATTAGTAGTTATGGCAGCAGGTATGGGAAGCCGTTACGGCGGTCTGAAACAGATCGATCCGGTGGACAAAGAGGGACACATCATCATGGATTTCTCCATTTATGATGCAGTACAGGCCGGATTCCAAAAAGTAGTATTTATTATCAAAAAAGAAAATGAAGCAGACTTCAGAAGCGCCATCGGTGACCGCCTCAGTAATCAGCTGGAAGTATCATATGTTTTCCAGGATCTTCACAATATTCCGGAAGGCTATGAAGTACCGGAAGGACGAGTGAAACCATGGGGAACCGGACATGCAGTATTAAGCTGCATCAATGAGATCGACGGACCATTCGTTGTGATCAATGCAGATGATTATTACGGAAACCATGCATTTAAGATGGCATATGATTTCCTGACAGAGAATGAAGATACCGCGGATACTTACAGATATATGATGGTCGGCTATAAACTGGAAAATACTTTGACAGAGAATGGCCATGTGGCAAGAGGTGTGTGCGTTACAGATGAAGAAGGACATCTTCTTAAGATCAACGAGCGTACCCATATCGAAAAGCATGACGGCGGCACAGCTTATACAGAAGACGATGGAAAACATGGACTATGCTTCCGGAAGGCAGTACAGTATCCATGAATATGTGGGGATTTTCCGCAAGTATCCTAAAAGAGCTGAAAGACAGATTCCCTAAATTTCTGGATGAGAATCTGAAAGTAAACCCGCTGAAATGTGAATATTTCCTGCCATTTGTAGTAGATGAACTTCTCGGTGAGAAGAGAGCAACTGTAAAGGTTCTGAAATCTATGGATAAATGGTATGGCGTAACCTACAAAGAAGATAAACCTGTGGTAGTAGCTGCCATTCAGAATTTAAAAGATGGAGGGCTGTATCCACAGAAATTATGGGAGGAATAATTGAGTGGAAATTAACCGGGAAATAAAGAATATCACCAGTGCATTTGTTCTGGAAGATAATCTGACAGAATGTGTTCCTTATGGAAGCGGACATATCAATGATACTTACCGACTGACTTACGGTACAGGCAAACATTATATTCTTCAGAAAATGAACAGGAGTATTTTTACCAAACCTGTGGAACTGATGGAGAATGTCAGCGGTGTTACTGCCTGGCTGAAGAAAAAGATCCAGGAAAACGGTGGAGATGTGGAGAGAGAGACTCTGAATCTTGTGATGACAAAGGATGGACTTCCTTATTATGTAGATGAGGACGGAGAATACTGGAGAGTATATTTATTCATTGAAAATGCCACATGCTATGATATGGTAAAAGATGAGGAAGATTTTTACCAGAGTGCAGTTGCTTTCGGGCATTTCCAGAGGCTGCTTGCAGACTATCCGGCAGAAACGCTTCATGAGACCATCGTAAATTTTCATAATACGGTGGACAGGCTGGATAAGTTTAAAACTGCTGTGGAAAAAGATATATGTCACAGAGCAGCAGATGTGGAAAAAGAGATTCAGTTTGTGCTGGACCGCACAGAACTGGCACATGTCCTGTGCGATATGCAGGATCAGGGAAAGCTGCCGTTGCGTGTTACACATAATGATACCAAGCTGAATAACATTATGATCGATAATGCAACGGGAAAAGCCATCTGTGTGATTGACCTTGATACCGTAATGCCTGGACTTTCCGTAAATGATTTCGGTGATTCTATCCGCTTTGGCGCAAGTACCGGAGCAGAGGATGAGAAAGATCTGACGAAGGTGTCCTGTGATCTTCATCTGTATGAAGTTTATGTTAAAGGCTTCATTGAAGGCTGTGGCGGTGCGCTGACTGAGACAGAACTGGATATGCTTCCCATGGGAGCAATCCTTATGACTTTTGAATGTGGAATGCGTTTTCTCACAGACTATCTGGAGGGAGATCATTATTTCAAGATTCATAGAGAGGGACATAATCTGGATCGCTGCAGAACACAGTTTAAACTGGTGAAAGACATGGAAGAAAAACTTTCCCGGATGAAAGAGATTGTAAATAAGTATAAACGTTACTGAGAACGGAGTGAACAGTAACTATAAACAGGTATAAAAAAATGTACATGTCCATAAAGACTTGTATTTATGAACTGATTCGGATAGAATTATCCTGCGGGGATATGAGAGAAATCATATTTTCGCAGGATTTTCTACAATACATGATGTGCCAGGTAACGGTATTTTACAGTTCTGAATATAGGGTGCTGTAAATACAGAGGTAAATTTTGCAGATGTGAAACAGGATATCCGCAGAATTTTATAGATTACACTCAGAATTATCAAGGATATTTCTGATACTGTGAACTAATATAGGTATTGTTGAAAGAGAAAAAAACAGAAATTGCAAAAAACAGGTATTGTAGCAGGAAGACAGGTTAGGAGGAATTATTATGGCAATTTTAGTTACAGGTGGAGCAGGCTATATTGGAAGCCATACAAGTTGTAGAATTGCAGAATGCAGGATATGATGTTGTAGTTCTGGATAACTTAAGCAATGCAAGTGAGAAATCTCTGGAAAGAGTTTCTAAGATTACAGGCAAACCAGTGAAATTCTACAAAGCAGACATCCTGGACCGCGATGCTTTAAATGAAATTTTTGATAAAGAAGATATTGATTCCTGTATTCATTTCGCAGGTCTGAAAGCAGTAGGGGAATCTGTTGCCAAACCTTGGGAATATTACGAAAATAACATTGCAGGAACCTTAACACTGGTAGATGTTATGAGAAAACATAATGTAAAGAACATTATCTTCTCTTCATCTGCAACTGTATACGGAGATCCGGCAATTATCCCGATCACAGAAGAGTGCCCGAAAGGACAGTGCACAAATCCATATGGATGGACAAAATCCATGCTTGAGCAGATCCTGACAGACATTCAGAAAGCAGATCCGGAATGGAACGTAGTTCTTCTCCGTTACTTTAACCCGATCGGTGCTCATAAGAGCGGAACTATCGGAGAGAATCCAAACGGAATCCCGAACAACCTGATGCCATATATCACACAGGTTGCAGTAGGTAAACTGAAAGAACTTGGGGTATTCGGAAATGATTATGATACTCCGGACGGAACTGGTGTGAGAGATTACATTCACGTAGTTGACCTTGCAAAAGGACATGTAAAAGCTCTTAAGAAAATTGAAGATAATTCCGGATTAAGTATCTACAACCTTGGTACAGGAAAAGGCTACAGTGTTCTTGATATTGTGAAGAATTTTGAAGCTGCTACAGGTGTTAAAATTCCATATGTGATCAAGCCACGTCGTCCAGGCGATATCGCAACCTGCTATTCCGATGCTTCCAAAGCAGAGAGAGAACTGGGATGGAAGGCAGAGAACGGTATTAAAGAAATGTGTGCTGATTCCTGGAGATGGCAGTCCAATAATCCGAATGGTTATGAAGAATAATTAAATCAACTGAATGCAGGTGCATTTAGCAACTTGCCTGCGGAAAATCAATATCCCCCACACATGGAAGGAATGTTCATGCGTGGGGGATGTTTTTAAATTATATCTAGTTCTCTTTTCAGATTTTCAGCAGAGATGGATGGTTGATAATCAGGCTCGCCAGCTCATATCGGCGTAGTGCTTCCAATTCTTCTGGGTCTGGTTCTATTTCTTCAACGTCGGACAAAATAAATGATGCCTGAATTAAGTTCCAGACTTTTTCAGCCTCTTCTTCGCTCATAATTGTAACTGCACCTATAATTCTTTCTTTTACATTAGACATGATACTCACACTCCTTTATATATTTGTCCGCGATTTCCCACATCTATGATATCAACAACGAATCCATTGACATCGAATAGTACTCTGTAATTTCCAACACGAAGTCGATAGCCGGAGATACCTTGTAATTTTTTGATATTTCCCTCTAATGGTAATTTGCTGATAGCAGTAAATAGTCGATACTGTGTTGTTTTATCTTGCTTTCGTAAAAATTTTTCAGCCTTTTTAGAATATGTGATTTGAAACAAAGAAATGCTCCTTTTCCGGGGTTTCCGGGATATTTAGAATTTTTATCTTTGGTAGAAGCAGATATGTTTCGGCTTGTTTTTAATATAGCATATAAAAATATTGGAAGCAACTCTAATGTAGGATTGGCGATGTGATTTTTTTCGGCTATAATAGATAAAAGAAAGGAGAGGACGCATATGAAAGTAGCAGCAATTCAGATGCCCACAGTAAAAGATAAAATACAAAATATCCGTACTGCCGGCACTTATATAGAAAAAATAAAGGCGGAAAATCCGGACTTTGTAATTCTTCCGGAGATGTTCTGCTGTCCGTATCAGACCGAAAATTTTCCAGTTTATGCAGAAAAAGAAGGTGGTCCATCCTGGCAGGCAATGTCTGATTATGCCAGAAAGTATCATATTTATCTGATCGCAGGTTCCATGCCGGAAGCAGATGATGTGGGAAAGGTTTACAACACTTCTTATATTTTTGACAGAGATGGAAAACAGATTGGTAAGCACAGAAAAGCTCATCTCTTTGATATCAATGTAAAAAATGGCCAGTACTTTAAAGAATCAGATACTCTGACTTCGGGAGATCATGCCACAGTATTTGATACTGAATTTGGGAAAATGGGTGTCATGATCTGCTACGACATCCGCTTCCCGGAGTTTGCCCGCACAATGGTACTGGACGGTGCAAGGATGATTTTCGTCCCGGCAGCATTTAATATGACTACAGGTCCTGCACATTGGGAACTGACTTTTCGTGCAAGAGCCCTTGATAATCAGATATATATGCTTGGATGTGCTCCTGCCAGAGATACACAGGCAGGATATATTTCCTGGGGACATTCTATTGTAACAGATCCATGGGGAAAGGTTATGAAACAGTTGGATGAGAAAGAGGGCATTTTAATAGAAGAAATAGATTTGGACCGGGAAGACCAGATCAGAGAGCAGCTTCCATTATTAAAACACCGCAAATCTGAAATGTACCATTTATAGGAGAACACATTTTTTTCGCAGACTGACCATAGATCAAACATATTTATTAGATATAGTAATACCATTAACAAAAACAAAAGAAACAGAGAAAATTCAAAATAGAAAGAACAGAGAGGTTCCCTGTTTATGAAGATTTACGGTAATTTCCCCAATATGACAGCCTGACTGTCCGGGTATTTTTGCAAAAAAGCGGAGATGGAAAAGGTGAAATATATTATTGGGGGAGTATTGTAAATGAATTTTATATAAGAGAGGCATATAGAAATGACAGAAACAACAAAGAGAACAACAAAAGTATGGGCACACAGGGGTGCCAGCGGATACAGACCGGAGAACACTCTGGAAGCATTTGAACTTGCCATCAGACAGGGCGCAGATGGAATCGAACTGGATGTACATACTTCCGCAGACGGCGAACTCATCGTTATGCACGACGAAAACGTAGACCGTGTCACAGACGGAACCGGACTGATCAAAGATATGACACTGGCTCAATTGAAAGAATTAAAAGTCAGTACACCCGCAGAACCATCGGGAATTTATCACATTCCAACTCTGGCAGAAGTACTGGAGCTCATGCGCACCACAGATATGATGGTAAACATCGAACTAAAGAACAGCATCTGCTTCTATCCGGGAATGGAAGGGAAAATCCTGAAACTGGTAAAAGAAATGAACATGGAAGACCAGCTGATCTATTCCTCCTTTAACCATTACAGCCTGTTACAGTTAAAACAGCTGAATGACCATGTACAGACCGGAATCCTTTTCAGTGACGGATGGGTAAATCCAGCCATGTACGCCAAAAATCTCGGAATCAACGCCGTACACCCTGCAGTTTACCACCTGAAATACCCACAGTTCATGGAAGAAGTCAAACGCGCCGGACTCAAAATGCACGTATGGACTGCCAACAAACCAGAACACATCCAGCTGGTAAAAGATGCAGGCGCAGAAGCTGTCATTACAAACTATCCGGACAGAGCGATTGAGATTATAGAGAAATAAAAAATTCCTGCCTGTTCATATGAAACTGTCATATGTTCAGGCAGGATTCTTTCTTGTATCATTATATAGATATTGTGGATTTTCAGAGTTTTCTGCTGCTATTTGAAAACCATTTCAGAAATTATTTCTGCAGTTTCTTAGCATGCTCAGATTTCGGCTCACAGGTAAGTTCAACACCCAGCTTACGGAACTCCAGGATATCCACCTGAGACAGAAGTACGGAAGTATGAACCTGGCAGCCTTTTAATTTCGGAATCTGCTGCAGGGCTAGCTTCGCATCTTCATTATCTGCGGCACTGATGGAAAGCGCGATCAGAGTTTCATCAGAGTGAAGTCTTGGATTTTGCTTCCAAGGTATTCTGTCTTGAGCGCCTGAATTGGTTTTAATGCTTCCGGAGAGATAACATGTTTGTCATGCTCAATTCCTGCCAGTTCTTTCAGTGCATTCAGAAGCAGTGCTGAAGATGCACCAAGAAGTTCAGAGGTCTTACCTGTAATAATACGTCCGTCAGGAAGTTCCATGGCAGCAGCAGGTGCACCTGTTTCTTCTTCACGTTTCAGCGCAGCAGGAACCACCTTGCGTTCTTCGATGGTCACATGAGCCTGTTTCAGCAGAAGCTCAATCTTATAAACTTCTTCTTCGCGGCCTGTTCCGCGAACCAGAGCTTCCATGCTCTTATAATATCTGCGGATGATCTCCTGACGTGCAGCTTCCTTGCAGACTTCATCATCAACGATGCAGTTACCGGCCATATTAACGCCATATCTGTGGGAGATTTGTAAGGGCACTCGCCCATGATCTTTTCAAACATAGCCTGAAGAACAGGGAAAACTTCAACGTCACGGTTGTAGTTAATAGTAGTCTCACCATATGCTTCCAGATGGAACGGGTCGATCATGTTCACATCATTTAAGTCAGCAGTAGCTGCTTCATATGCCAGATTTACCGGATGCTTCAGCGGGATATTCCAGATTGGGAAAGTTTCAAATTTGGCATATCCTCCTTGACACCGCGCTTGTATTCATGGTAAAGCTGAGAAAGGCAGGTGGCCATTTTTCCGCTTCCGGGTCCTGGAGCAGTGATGACAACCAGTGGTCTTGTTGTTTCGATATAATCGTTCTTGCCATATCCCTCATCACTTACAATAAAGGAAGTATTATTCGGATAACCCGGGATCAGATAAAGCACGTATACTTTGATTCCAAGCTTCTCCAGACGTTTCTTAAACGCATCTGCGCTTTCCTGTCCGGAATACTGGGTGATGCAGACACTTCCGACATAGAGTCCGCGCTCGGTAAATACTTCCATAAGGCGGAGTACATCTTCATCATAAGTGATACCAAGGTCACCTCTGACTTTATTTTTATCAATATCAGCGGCGCTGATTACAATAACGATCTCTGCCTGATCAGAAAGCTGCATCAGCATACGCAGTTTGCTGTCCGGCTCAAATCCCGGAAGAACTCTGGAAGCATGGTAGTCATCAAAAGCTTGCCGCCAAATTCCAGATAAAGTTTGTTTCCAAACTGGTTAATACGTTCCCGAATATGTTCGGACTGCATTTTCAGATATTTGTCGTTGTCAAATCCTATCTTCATTTGTTCATTTCCTTTCCTCATCACATTTTTAGCACTGCTCATTTGGAATATCCCGGGACATACAACGCAAATTTATGCGGTCAGCATAAATTCTGTGTATTGCGGAGTGCATTACCGGGAACGAAGTGAGCAGTAATCAGTTTGTCAATAGTATACTACAAAAAGAACGGTTTGTAACAGAGAAATTTAGAAAAATATAAATAAATTTTGTTGTTGCAGAAAAAGCACAGATGCTGTTTTCAGTAATGGAAATCCGGATATAACGTAAATTTCACAATCTCGCGGTTGATTTATAGAATAATTCTCTTTATAATAAGAACGATAACGTTTAGGAGGAATGAAATGGATAATCATATGGATAACAATCCGAATGGCAATCGTCCTGATAATAATAAAGGTCCGGGCAGACAGGACCCGAACAAGAATCATCAGTCGATACTGGCCTTTCTGGTATGCCTCCTGGTAACTCTGGTATGTTTCGCCATGTTTACCAATATGCTCAAGGATAATTCGAGTGAGATCACTTATGATAAATTTATTGAGATGGTAGATGATGGAGATGTGAAAGAGGTTACGCTTCAGTCAAATACACTGACGATCACGCCGAAACATCAGTCATCAGGATTTTCAGAAGAAGTTTATTATGCCAATCAGATGGAGTCAGTAGATAAGCTGACGGAGAGACTTGAGGGAACAGGAATCAAGTTTGAGTATAAGAAGCCGGATGCAGCAGGGGAAATTATTTCTATGCTGGTCAGTGTGCTTCTGCCAACGATTCTGCTCTTTGTACTTCTGACGGTATTTATGCGCCGCATGAATAAGGGCGGCGGAATGATGGGGGTCGGTAAGAGCCGCGCGAAAGCCTACATTCAGAAGGATACGGGGATTACTTTTAAGGATGTGGCAGGGCAGGATGAGGCTAAGGAATCATTGCAGGAGGTGGTGGATTTCCTGCATAATCCCGGCAAATATACCACCATCGGAGCGAAGCTGCCGAAAGGAGCTTTGCTTGTAGGACCTCCGGGAACCGGTAAAACACTTCTGGCAAAGGCTGTGGCAGGAGAGGCACATGTGCCGTTTTTCTCTCTGTCATGGTTCTGAGTTTGTGGAGATGTTTGTAGGTGTGGGTGCATCACGTGTCCGCGATCTCTTTGAGGAAGCAAGAAGAATGCACCATGTATCATTTTATTGATGAGATTGATG
>ENA-OQMZ01000827-OQMZ01000827.1-human-gut-metagenome-genome-assembly--contig:-NODE-827-length-12391-cov-3.354126_pt1 | contig 12391 bp, 13 predicted proteins | sample MGYA00242621_ERZ504862 | MGnify/ENA primary metagenome ERZ504862 (study PRJEB26092, sample SAMD00036393) | human gut metagenome | host: Homo sapiens | study: EMG produced TPA metagenomics assembly of... | reverse complement strand
CTTTCAACTTCGGCGGCATGACAGAAGGGTCAATGCTGCCTTGTTTCAAGGCACCTTGCTCGCTCTGGCGGGCTTTCGCTGTCGTTGCCAAAACATCGGCGTTGTGGCAGATGCCAACGATACCCCCTTTATGTTGCGATGGAATAGGGACTAAATGGGAGCCTCAGAGGCCAAAACAGTCCCTATTCCACCGCAACTTCATGGGGGCGTGCGACAATGCCCATCGGAAAACGTTTGCCATCTGGGGGTCTATCTATGCTGTACGAGTTTTGTGCCGAGAACTTTGAGCGGGTGCCGGCGGCTATCGATGCCGGTGCAAAGCGCATCGAGCTGTGCGACAACCTTGCCGTCGGTGGCACTACGCCCTCGGCTGGTGTTATCAGCGCTACGGTCAGCTATGCTCACGAGCATGACGCACGAGCGATGTGCATGATTCGCCCGCGTGGCGGTGACTTTCACTACAACCAGGACGAGCTGCGCATGATGGAGATGGACTTGGGTCTTGCCGTGAGCGCCGGCGCCGATGGCTTGGTCTTTGGCTGCTGCAAGCCTTGTGCCGGCGGCTGGGCGCTCGACGAGCTTACGTTGGGCGCCCTCGTGATGGCCGCGGGCTGCGCGACCGAGGAGTGCAAGCGCGAGTCCCTTGACATCACCTTCCACATGGCGTTTGACCAGCTCTCGCCCGAGGCTCAGCTCGATGCCGTCGACACACTCGCCGACTGCGGCATCACGCGTATCCTGACGCATGGTGGTGCTGCCGGAACGCCGATCGAGGACAATCTGGAGCACCTATCGCGTCTTGTCGAGTATGCGGGCGACCGCCTGACCATCCTTCCCGGCGGCGGCATTTCCACGGCCAACCGCGATACCGTGGCGGCGGCATTGGGCGTCTCCGAGCTCCATGGCACCAAGATCGTGCCGCTGGAGGCGTAACCCGTGGCGCTGGTATTTGACGTTCAGCAGGCGAGCGGCAAGCCCGACGACAACCGGCGCCCTGGCACCGCGTGCCCCTTTTGCGATACCGAGGGACTCGCCAATATCATCCGGCGCGACGGCGACTGCATCTGGCTCGAGAATAAGTTCAAAACCCTGCGCGCCACCCGTCAAACCGTGCTGATCGAGTCAGCCGATCACGATGCCGACCTGGTGACCTATGAGCCAGATGAACTCCACCATGTGATGAGGTTTGCCCTGGATTGCTGGCAGCAGATGATCGATTCACGGCAGTATCGAAGCGTGCTCATGTACAAGAACAAGGTCCTCTCTCGGGCGGTAGTCTCGTTCATCCGCACATGCAGATTGTGGGTTTGGAGCAGGAAGACGGCTATGCTTCGTTGACTTCCGCCAATTTCGAAGGCATCAATGTCTGGCAACAGGGAGAATCGCGGCCAACATCTCAACCGAACCGATCATGGGGTTCTTTGAGGTCAACGTTTCAGCCCCGCAGAATCGCCGCCAGCGATGACACAAGAGACCAAGCCGAGGCAGATCTCTTCGCCGATGCGATCCAGGTGGCTCTGCGCTATATCCTGAACGAGCACCACGGTGGTCGCGCAGAGTCGTACAACTTGTTCTTCTATCACCTGGCGGTCGGACCATTGCCAAGGCGCTGCCGCGTTGGGTGGTTTCGCCCTACTTTGTCGGCTATCGTTTGGCCCAGGTCAATGCCGAGACAACGCTCGATATCGATGCTGAGCGCTTGCGTGCGCATCTGGAAACGCTCGTATAGCAAGATTAACACCCGTGTAATGCGGACAGTCTAGCGCGCCATGGCGTCGCGGCCGGCCTCGACACGCTTGCGCTGGGCGGCGCGCTCCTCGCCGGTCAGACGCTCAAAGAGATGCCCGATAAACGAGGCGAGTATCTGCTGAAACAGCGTTCCGCACATGACGGGAAACACGACTTCGCCTGGAAAGTACTGTGTGGCGATGACGGCGCCCGAAGAGATGTTACGCATGCCGCAGGTAAAGCACATGGTAGTCGTCTCGCTATATGGCAGATGCAGCGCACGGGCGACCAGAAAACCGACGACAAAGCCGCTGATGGCGAAGGTCAAAATAAAGAGGGCGACTTCCAGACGCATCGCGTTCATGTGCAGGACGTACTCGCTCATGGCGGTGGAGTTGGAGCGATAATGCCCATCATCATGAACTTGCAGGCGGGCGAGAGCGCGGGGGAGAGCTTCTCGTGTCCCCATCACGTGTGAGCTCGTTGATCACGATGCCGAGCACGGCGGGGATGGCGATCATAAAGGCCATGTCCTGCATCATGCTCGGCACATCGATCGAGACGGTGGCACCCAGCAAGAGCTTCAGCGTGAGCGGAATCGTCACAGGCGAGATAACCGAGGACGTCAGGATGATGGTGAGCGCGAGCGGGCCGTTGCCGCCGAACATGCTAATCCACATAAAGGCAGTGACCGCCACGGGTACGCTGTACTCGAGCACGATGCCGCAGACAAGGTTGGGATTGGAGCCAAAGAACAGCGATCCCATGGCATAGGCTGCTATGGGAATAAGCACCGCCGAGACGAGCAGCGCCAAAATCAGGTGCAGGGGACGGCGGAACACCTCAGCGACCTGGTGGAAGGTGTTGCTGAGCGCACCTTGGAACGTCATAAAGGCGAAGAGGGCGGGAACGATGGGCTTGAGTACGCCGATCTGCTGGGGAAAGAGCACGCCGAGCGTTACGCAAATCGGAACGATGACCTGCATATGCCCCGCGAGGAACTTTCCCAGTCCAACCCATTGCTTCATATGCCCCGTGACTCCCTTTATCCGCGAACTCGTTTGAATGGATATGCTAGACGCTCGCATGCTCCGTGCGTCAGAAACGCTCGATTATTTCGAGGCTATTACCGGCCTCGTTTACCGAAACCAGGGCGTGCCGCGAGGCTCTGCGTCCGTGCCGCACGGTATAATAAATCCGTTCAACAGATCTGCCTGCCGAAGCGGGCATACACAGAGGACTCATCGCTATGAACCGTGAGAGGTATCGCGGCGACCTGCCCCTATCGGGGGTGGGCGCCTATGTCATCGCTTAAGACGACGCATCGCTGGGCGGTCGCTCAGCAAAATCCCGAGCTCGAAAAGGAGCTTTCGGCTGGTCTGGGCATACCCGGGCTGGTGGCGCGCATTATGGTTGCGCACGGCATTACATCCATCGAGGAAGGCCAGCTGTTTTTGACGCCTTCGCTCGATCGCGACTGGGCGGACCCGCTTGTTATTCCGGGCATGGCGGTCGTCGCCGACCGCGTTGAGCGTGCTATTCGCAACCACGAGCGTATCGCCGTCTTTGGCGATTTTGACGTCGACGGCATTACGTCGACTTGTCTGTTGACCGAGGCGCTACGTTCGTTTGGCGCCAACGTCACGCCGTTTATTCCGCACCGCTTTGACGAGGGCTACGGCCTGTCGCGTGCGGCGCTCGACCGCGTCAACGAGCTTGCTCAACCCAACCTGATTGTGACCGTCGATAACGGTATTGCTGCCAAGGAAGAGGTCTCCTACCTGGAGAGCCTGGGGATTGATTTGGTGGTCACGGACCATCACGAGCCGTCCGACCAGGTGCCGCAGGGCGTGCCCCTGACCGACCCCAAGCTCGAGGACGAGGGCCCCTCGCGCGAGCTTGCCGGTGCCGGTGTGGCGCTTAAGCTGGTACAGGTCCTGGGCGAGCGTTTGGGCAAGCCGTCGTATTGGCGTTCGCTGATAGAGGTCACGGCGCTGGGCACCGTGTCCGACATGATGCCGCTCACGCCCGAGAATCGCGCACTGGTCGCCGAGGGCATCCAGCAGATGCGCGTGACGGCCCGCCCCGGTTATTATCGCGCTTGCCGCACTTGCCAAGCCGACCTTCTACCATTACGGCCGACGGCTGTCGTTTCGCTCATCCCTCGTCTGAATGCTGCCGGCCGCATGGCTGATCCCAAGCTGGCGCTCGACCTGCTGCTTGCCCGCGACCCCATCGAAGCGAGCGCGCTTGCCGCCGAGCTCGAGGAAATCAATCGCCAACGCCGCGAGATCGAGGCCGAGCTTACGCGCGATGCCATGGCGAAGGTCGAGGAGACTTATGACGGCGGGCGCGCGATTGTCGTGGGCGGCGAAGGTTGGCACGAGGGCGTCAAGGGCATCGTGGCGAGCCGCCTGACCAACCGTTATCACGTGCCGGCGCTGCTGTTCTCGATCGAGGACGGTATCGCTCGCGGTTCGGGTCGCTCGGTGGGCAAAGTCAACCTGTTCGACGCCGTAGAACGCTGCTCCGACCTGCTGATTCGTCGCGGCGGGCATGCCGGTGCGGTGGGCGTGACCATCGAGGCATCCAAGCTCGATGAGTTCCGCCGTCGCCTTTCGGCCGTGCTATCGGAGCTTCCTGCCGATGACTTTGAGGACACTGACGAGGTTGCCGCCACCGTTGACCTCTCCGAGCTGAATATCGAGACCATCGAGCAGATTTCCCGTCTTGAGCCGTTTGGCCAGGGCAATAAGGTGCCGCTTCTGGCCGCCGAGGGCGTGACGATGTGCGATCGCGCCGTGGTGGGCAAAACCGGCGAGCACATGCGCTTTGTGGCGACCGATGGCGCCGCGAGCGTGCCGGCCATCATGTTCCGCGTGCCGCAGATCGATAAACTCATCAATTGCGACAGTGCCGTCGACTTGGTGTTCGAGGCCGTGGCCGAACATTGGCAGGGACGTGTGAAGCCCAAGCTCATGATTAAAGATGTCTTGGTGCGCGATACCGCGGCGCCCAATATCGACGATCCGGCATGTGAGCTTCGCCGCGGCGTGCAACCAGCGGATTCTGGCCTGCGCTGGAGTCGCGTAAACGTGAGACGCTCGCCCAGCTTTCTTATACCGAGCTCACGCGCTCGCTTATCCATAGCTTTATCGGCTCGAACCAGCCGCATCGCGCGCAGGTCGAGGCACTCGACGCGCTCGCCGACCACCAGAGCGTCTTGGCCGTTATGGGGACGGGGCGCGGCAAGTCGCTCATCTTCCATGTGCACGCCGCGCGCGAGGCGGTCCTTCGTGGGCGGGCGAGCATCTTTGTCTATCCGCTGCGCGCGCTCGTTGCCGACCAGGCTTATCACCTCTCGTCGACGATGGCTGCGCTCGGCATTGGCGTGGGCGTGTTGACCGGCGAGACCGTGGAGGCAGCGCGCGATGACGTGTTTGCCGGCCTGGCTTCGGGCCGCACCGCATCGTTCTCACGACGCCGGAGTTCCTGTCTATCCATCGCGATCGCTTTGCACGTTCTGGACGTATTGGCTTTGTCGTTATCGATGAGGCACACCATGCCGGTCTTGCCAAAGGCGGCGACCGGAGCGCCTACCTCGACATGCCCGATATTCTCAAAGCCCTGGGCGACCCCGTTGTCATGGCGGCAACGCTACCGCGACGGCCCCGGTCGTGGCGGAGCTTGCTCGTGTATTGCCGATTACCAGGACGGTGGTCGACGAGACCGTTCGCGAGAACCTGCAACTCGAGGACGACCGTGACCTTGCGAGCCGCGAAAATCGCCTGGTGTCAATCGTGGCGACGGGGGAGAAGACCGTCATCTACGTCAACTCGCGCGACCAGTCCGTGGCGCTTGCCAAGACGTTGCGCAAACGCGTGCCCGACTGCGCGACCCATATTGCGTTCTATAACGCCGGGCTTGCGCGCTCCGATCGCCGCCGTGTCGAGGAAGCGTTTCGCGACGGAAGCCTCAGTTGCATCGTTTCGACCTCTGCCTTCGGTGAGGGCGTCAACCTGCCCGATATCCGTCATGTCGTGCTCTACCACATGCCGTTTGGTGCGATTGAGTTTAACCAGATGAGTGGCCGTGCCGGCCGCGATGGACAGCCCGCCGTGATTCACCTGCTCTATTCGTCGCGTGACGCTCGTATTAATGAGCGCCTGCTCGATTGTTACGCGCCCGAGCGCGATGAGCTTGTCACTCTCTATCGAGCGCTGCAGACCATGTGGCGCTCCAACCGTGGCAAGACGGGGGACGATTCATTCTGCGCGAGCGATATCGACATTGCGCAGATGTGTCTTGCCATCGATGCCCGCACGCCGGTCGACGAGCGCTCGGTGGAAAGCGGCCTGGGAATCTTCGAAGAACTCGGTTTCTGCCGCGTTTCGGGGTTTGACGATACGCGTCGCATCGCGATGGCGGAAAACCCCGGTCGCGTGCAATTAAGCAGGTCAATTCGCTATTTGGAGGGCTTGCGCTCGCGCATGGAGTTCACGGCTTTTCGGAGCTGGGCACTCGATTCGTGCGCTTCTGATATGCTAGCCAAAGTTAACCGCCCGATCGTACCGCGGGCCTAGGGGAAGGGGACCTCGATGGACGCCGCAGCCCGTACCGCCCATGATTCCACCCTCCAGCCGTTTTCGGAGATGGAGCACTATAAACATGCCGATGAGCTGCCGCCCGAGATTATGGCGGACAGCTACGACAAGCTGGAGCGTCTGTGCCTCAAATATATGAACGAGGACGACTTCTCCAATGTGGAGCAGGCCTACTGCTTTGCTGCCGAGAAGCACTGCAACCAAAAGCGGCGCTCGGGTGAGATGTACATTAACCATCCCGTCGAGGTAGCTATCATTCTGGCTGACCTCAAGATGGACTGCGATGTGGTGTGCGCCGCGTTGCTGCACGATACCGTCGAGGACACCGAGACCTCGCTTGCCGATGTTTCGGGTCTGTTTGGCGAAACCGTGGCAGGGCTCGTCGACGGCGTGACCAAGCTCACCAACATTGAAGTCGACAGCATGGACGAGAAGCAGGCGCTTACGCTGCGCAAGATGTTCCTCGCCATGTCCAAGGACATCCGCGTCATCATCGTCAAGCTCGCCGACCGCCTGCATAACATGCGCACGCTTGCCGCTCTGCGCGAGGACCGCCGCCTGTTTAAGGCACGCGAGACCATGGACGTGTACGCGCCTTTGGCCGACCGCCTGGGCATGAGTTCAATCAAGTGGGAGCTCGAGGACCTGTCCTTTTTCTACTTGGAGCCCGATGCCTACCAGCGCATCGCGCGCATGGTATCCGAGTCGCGCGAGGTTCGCGAGCGTTATCTGGCCGAGACCATCAAGACGCTCACCGATGAGCTCAATCGCATTGGTCTTGAGGGCTTTCAGATCAACGGTCGTTCCAAGCACTATTGGTCCATCTATCAAAAGATGAAGCGCAAGGGCAAGGAGTTCTCCGAGATTTACGACCTGGTGGCGCTGCGCGTCATCACTCATTCGGTGCGCGATTGCTATTCCACGCTTGGTGCCGTGCATACCCTGTGGCATCCCATGCCCGGTCGTTTTAAAGACTATATCGCCATGCCCAAGGTCAATAACTACCAATCGCTTCACACGACGGTTATCGGCCCCACGGCCCGTCCGCTCGAGATTCAGATTCGAACCTACGAAATGCACGAGCAGGCCGAGTATGGCATCGCTGCCCACTGGCTGTATAAGAAGTCGGGCGGATCGTCTGCCTCCAAGACTAACGATGCGCAGCGTCTGGACGACCAGATCAACTGGCTCAAGCACTCACTCGACTGGGCGGCGTCTGACGAGATCACCGATGCCAAGGAATACCTGCATTCGCTGAAGGTCGACTTGTTCGACCAGGAAATTTTTGTCTTTACGCCCAAGGGCGAGGTCATGGCGCTTCGTGCCGGCTCTACACCGCTCGACTTTGCCTACGCCGTTCATACCGAGGTCGGTAACCACTGTGTCGGCGCCAAAATCAACGGTGCGGTGGCGCCGCTCACGCACGAGATCAAGACGGGTGACCGTGTCGAGATTCTGACTAACAAGAGCTCTAAGCCGTCGCGCGATTGGCTCAAGATCGTCAAGACACCTTCGGCCAAGTCAAAGATTCGCCGTTATTTCACCGCCGCGACCAAGGATGACGACGCTGCCGCCGGCCGCGATATACTGGCCAAGGACCTGCGTAAGCGCGGGTATGGCATCTCTACGCCACGATCACGCGTGCGCTCAACGCCGTGGCGGAGCAGTTTAACTTCAAGCAGCTCGAGGACCTTTTTGCAGCCGTTGGCGCGGGCAAGGTCGCCCCGCGCGCTGTGGGCAATAAGGTCGAGCAAATCTTGGACCCCAAGCCCGAGGAACAGCTCACCAAGGCCGAGGCTATCGCCGAGGTCGTAAAGCAGCCCGCTCGCGGCTCCAACCGCAAGCCGCAAAAGCGCGGTAAGAGCGCCAGTAACGGCATTATCGTCAAGGGCGAGAGCAACAGCGGCCTGCTGGTCCGTCTGGCTCATTGCTGCAACCCCGTGACGGGCGACGACATCGTCGGCTTCATCACGCGCGGTCGTGGCGTTTCGGTGCATCGCGCCAACTGCCCCAACGTCAAGGGCCTTATGGAACATCCCGAGCGCATGATTGACGTAGAGTGGGATGGTGCTGCCGATACGCTTTTCCAGGTCGAGATTGTGGTCGAGTGCCTGGACCGCATGGGCCTGCTCAAGGACGTCACCATCGCCATTGGCGATGCAGGCGGCAATATTCTTTCCGCCGCCACGTCGACCAACCGCGAGGGTATTGCAACCTTGCGCTTTATGGTCGAGATCTCGGACGCGAGTGGTCTGGATCCGCTGCTGGCCTCTATCAGCAGCGTCGATTCGGTCTACGACGCGCGCCGCCTGATGCCCGGCGAGGGTGGAGCCCAGCTTAAGCGCCGCGTTTAGTCGCGACGAACGTGTCACATTATCGATATTCGCTACACTCGAGGCATCGTTTGATGCCTCGAGTTCTATAGAGAGGAGAGGGACATGAGTGCTGTGTCCTTGGATTTAACTCCCAAGGGATCGGTCGAGATTGAGACGCTCGTAAACGGTCCCATTCAGACCAATAGCTATGCTGTTATTTCGGACAATGAGTGCGTGATTATCGACCCCGCATGGGAAGGCGAGCGTTTGGTGGAGCATATTCGAGCCGAACATGCCGGTGTACGCGTGCTTGGCGCCGTATGCACTCATGGCCATGCCGATCATGTTGGTGGTGTTGCCGGCGTGCGAACCACCGTTGGCGAGGGCTGCCAGTATGAGCTGTGTGCCAAGGATGTGGCGGTGCCGCATGCGAACATCGAGGAACAGCGAGCTATGTGGGGCATTGAGACGCCTGACCCCGGGGAGCCGACGCGCCTGCTCGCCGAAGGCGATGCTATCGAGGTGGGCGATATCTGCCTGCAGGTGATCGAGACGCCAGGCATACGCCGGGCGGGATCGTCTTGTTTGCTGCCACCGAGCAGGGGAACATTGCCTTTGTGGGCGACACACTATTCCCGGGCAGCCACGGCCGCACCGATCTTTCTGGAGGAGACGAGGCGGCGATTCTGCGCTCGCTCTCCAAGCTCGCCCGGCTTCTCCCGCCCGATACCGTTTGCCTAACCGGCCATGGCGATTCGACCACCATGCACGCGAGCTCATGCAGAACCCTTTCATGCAGGTGTAGCTTTATAGTCAGCTCCTGAAGCACGAGAAGCGTCCAAACGTCAAGCTATTTTTCCCCAACGTCGATTCCGTAGGGCAAACGGTCAAAAAAAGTCTGTTTGGACGATATTCGTGAACAAACGAACGTTTATGCTCGGGTACGCCGTGGTAAAATCTCAGGCGTTATCGGAGCAACCTTACAGGAGGTTTCTTTTATGCTCGTCAACGCAGCAGACATGCTCAAGAAGGCCGAGGCCGGCAAGTACGCTCTCGGTGCCTTCAACACCAACAACCTCGAGTGGACCCTGGCTATTCTCCAGCCGCCGAGGAGGCCAAGTCTCCGCTGATCCTTCAGTGCACCGCTGGTGCCGCTAAGTGGATGGGCGGTTTCAAGGTCTGCGCCGACATGGTCAAGGCTGCCGTCGAGGCCACGGGCGTTACCGTTCCCGTCGCCCTTCACCTCGATCACGGTTCTTACGAGGACTGCTTCAAGTGCATCGAGGCCGGCTTCACGTCCATCATGTATGACGGCTCTCACGAGGAGACCTTCCAGCTTAACCTCGACCGCACCAAGGAGCTCGTTGAGCTTGCCCACTCCAAGGGCATGTCCATCGAGGCCGAGGTCGGCGGCATCGGCGGCACCGAGGACGGCGTGACCTCCAACGGCGAGCTCGCTGACCCTGCTGAGTGCAAGCAGATTGCTGACCTGGGCGTCGACTTCCTCGCCTGCGGCATCGGCAACATCCACGGCGTGTATCCCGCCGACTGGGCTGGCCTTTCCTTCGAGCGTCTGGGCGAGATCAAGGCTCAGACCGGCGACCTGCCCCTCGTTCTGCACGGTGGTACCGGCATCCCCGAGGATCAGATCAAGAAGGCCATCTCCCTGGGCATCTCCAAGATCAACGTCAACACCGACCTGCAGCTCGTCTTCGCCAAGGGCGTCCGCGAGTACATCGAGGCTGGCAAGGATCAGCAGGGCAAGGGCTTTGATCCCCGCAAGCTCCTCAAGCCTGGTCGCGACAACATCGTTGCCCGCACCAAGGAGCTCATGGAGGAGTTTGGCTCCGTCAACAAGGCGTAAGCGTCGTTAAACTTCCCGCCGGAAGCCCCGTCCCCCTACACTGTTTCCTTTGCGCTCACCTGGCTTTGCCAGAAGTCACGCCAAGGAAACAGTTCCGGGGGACGGGGCTTCCTTCGTTTAACGCCGCAGGGTTACGAGTCTGAATTAAGGTGGCTACTGGCTTCGCCAGAAGTCGCGCAATGGGAAAAGCTCCGGGTGAACGGGGCCTCCTTTGTTAACTCGCTACAGGGTTACTGGGCTGAATTCATTTTTATAGGTACCGTTCAGCGGCGTTGATGGCTCCCTTGTTGGGGCTTTCTTTCTATCTCGTTACAATGGACTCCAGGAGTTCGAATGACTTGGAGTTTGGTGTGGCTGTTATTGATGTGCTGCCTTCGGATGGGAAGGTTATTGACGAGGGTCCTGTTGGTTGCTCTGTTGATGTTTGCTGTGATGATTTTCGCCATCTCGATATTGGCTACCGCCTGAGATTCTTCGTCTTAAGGATGCCGGGTATTTGACGCAGGCTGTTGCCGCCTGCGATCGCCTTTTGGAGCAGAACCCTGAGCCTTCGCTGGCTGCCTGCGTTCGCGCCGAGCGGTATCGCATGATCGAGACGCCGCTTCATTTTTCGGTGTCGCGTGATCGGGCTATCGAGATGATCCGCGAGGAGTGGCCTGAGTTTACCGAAGAGCAGTTTGACGACCTGATTGACCGCAAGCGTATCGATTGGCGCTTTATCGATGGCGAGCTGTTCGTTCTTGACAACTTCCTTGATTCTTTGCGCGTGTATCCCAAGGAGGTTCCGGGTCTGCGTCCCGATTCTGCGGATGGAATTGCGCTGCGCAACCAGATGCTCGAGGAGATGGAGTCGCAGGGCGGGCTGTCTCGCACCATTACGCTTAAGGCATGCGTGTCTGTCCCCGGTGCTTTGGAGGGGGAGACCGTTCGCGCGTGGCTTCCCGTTGCCGCCGCCTGCCGCCAGCAGTCCCAGGTCGAGATACTTGATATGACGCCGGAGGGGGCCATTGCTCCTGCGAGCGCCTCGGCGCGTACTGCCTCGTGGGTCTCCTCGACCGATCGCACATTCTCGGTGACCTATCGCTATCAAATCGATGCCGCTTATCGCGATATCTATGGGGGTGCACTTCCAGCGCATCCCTGTATGGACGCGCCGTTGCCCGAAGATATTTCCGAGGACCGTCCGCACATTGCATTCACGCCGTATCTGCAGCAGCTGACGGCCGGTGTTGTTGACGGACTCGAGGATCCGCTCGATCGCGCCCGTGCTATCTATGATTACCTGACGCAGCATATCGACTATCGCTATCAGCCGCCGTACCTGCTTTTGGGATCTATTGCCGATGACTGCGCGCATTCGCTCCGTGGCGATTGCGGCGTTATGGCGCTCACGTTCATCACCATGTGCCGTATCGCGGGCGTGCCTGCCCGTTGGCAGAGCGGCCTGTATGTTGCGCCCGATTCGGTGGGGCCGCACGACTGGGCAGAGTTCTATACGCCGCAGACCGGTTGGCTCAACGCCGACGTGTCATTTGGATCTTCTGCTCGCAGGATGGGGGAGGAGTGGCGCCGCCATCACTACTTTGGCAATCTCGACCCGTGGCGTATGGTGGCCAACAATCGATTCCAGGCAGAGTTTGAGCCTCTTTCGACGGCATGCGCGAGGACCCTTACGATAACCAGATGGGTGAGGCTTCGGTCGACGGTCGCGGATGCCGTCAGCGTGAGATGCTCCGCACGGTCGAACTCATCGGGTTGATTTCCGATCTCAGCCGAACACATTGAGCAAATAGCCCATTCCCGCAGTTAGCCGAACGCCCCCGCGGCCCCTCCCGGGGTCCGGGGGCGGCATTTTCCCAGTTGAAGGAACGGTGGAGATG
>ENA-OQMZ01000826-OQMZ01000826.1-human-gut-metagenome-genome-assembly--contig:-NODE-826-length-12407-cov-1.633062_pt1 | contig 12407 bp, 16 predicted proteins | sample MGYA00242621_ERZ504862 | MGnify/ENA primary metagenome ERZ504862 (study PRJEB26092, sample SAMD00036393) | human gut metagenome | host: Homo sapiens | study: EMG produced TPA metagenomics assembly of... | reverse complement strand
GAGATTGTAGAGTGAATAATACAATGGAGAACTGATTCAGATTGTTATTATAGCAATATTTTGAACATGCATCAGAAGCAGTGGAAAGATTAACGGTAGTAATAAAGATAATAATACAGGTAGTCATTTCACACAGAGAAAGCGTTACAGTATTTACAGTTGGTAAGGAGGAATTCTTATGCCAGAAATGATTTATAGTTTTAATGGAAAAGATATCACTATGAATGTGTGTATACAAATTAGGGATGTATTAAAATTATTGCAACAGCATTTTTCATATCAGCTTTGAAGAAGCGGCATTGAAATTTTATAAGTCCGAAACGTATAAGACATTGCAGGAAACGGAAAATGGATTATGGGCAGAATCGGCAGATATATAGCTGATAGATATTATGAGGAAGAGGGTTCTATTATATCAGCATAAGTATAATGGGGAATCTTGTAGAAATGGAAAAAATATGCCATGTAAAGAAAAAGGTTTGCATAAAGGAGGATTTTATATGGGGTTGATTCACAGTTATGCCCTATGGAATAACAAGGGCGGTGTAGGAAAAAGTACTATTACATTTCATCTTTCTATGAGGTATGCAGAACTTCATCCAGAACAGAATGTATTAGTTATAGATTTATGCCCACAGGCAAATTCGAGTATGATGCTTCTTGGTGGTGGCCCAATTGGTGAAGAAAATATTATTAATTTTTGTAAAGAAGCAACACCACATTCGGTTGTTGGATATTTAAGTACAGTTATTACAAATGGACGTGGGGCAGAATTACCTGATCCATATAATTTTGTTGTAAATGTATCAGATTATAATAAAAATGCACCTCAAAATTTACATTTATTATGTGGAGATGGAATTTAGAGCGATGGCCTCCAGCAATTAATGAAGCTGCATCGGCAAAAGCTTTGACACCAAGTGCTCAACCATGGAAATGGATTCAGGAAATAATAAGAATTTCATTGAAAAGATTACAAGTTCGGAAAAAGAATGGATGGTTTTTATTGATACGAATCCAAGCTTTAGCATTTATACTCAAATTGCTATCTCTGGAGCGGAAAGATTATTAACCCCTATAAATGCAGATGATTCTTCTAAAACAGCTGCTTCTGCAATGGTAGCATTGTTACATGGTACAAATCCGCCTCATCCAATTTATGGTTCTTGGACATATGCAAAAATGGCAGAGGAACAGGGAATTGAAGTACCAAAGATTCATTTGTTAATTGGCAATCGTCTAACACAATTTAAAGGATCAGCGACAGCGTTCAAAGCATTGTCAGATGCGACATCTACATCATTATATAAAATTTATGCGGAGCATCCTGAATACTTTGTTGAAGCAACAGAGGATATAGATAGTAAAGAAAAATTTATTGAGTATTATTCAAAACCATTGAGAGACTTTAATAGTGCAGGTGTAGTATGTGCTCATTTGGGACGATTATTGTCTTCAATGAAACAGGGATATTATCCAGTTTATTCGGAGAATGCAAAAGTTAATGCGGAAAAGATTAAGGAATGTAAAAATGCAATTGATGAAATAATAGTTAGATATAGTTGTCGAAAGAGTAAGGAAACTATTAAAATTCTATTATATTAGAAATTTGGAGTCATTGTTTTTGTACCAATCATGTACCAATTTTGTACCAATCTGTAAAAAATATCGTAGAGATATAAAGATTTGTACAGCCCAGACAAATCTTAAAAGTACAGAAAAACAGGTCTTTGTAGGATATAGCAGGGATACATAAAGAGATGTTCTGACAATCCCGACAATGAAATCACAGGGTTCTGCAAAAAATGAAGCAAATAATGTAGCTCAGACAGCTGCAGCTGCTCCAGCAGAGACAGCAAAAGTTGACTTCTCCAACGTAAAGGTTGAGCCTTTATTTGAAGAAGAGGTTGATTTGATACATTCAGCAAATCTGATTTCCGTGCCGTAAAGGTTAAAGAGTGTGTAGCAGTTCCGAAGAGCAAGAAGCTCCTTCAGTTCACACTGGATGACGGAACAGGTACAGACCGCACGATCTTAAGCGGAATCCACTCTTACTATGAGCCGGAAGAATTAGTTGGTAAGACATTGATCGCAATCACCAACCTTCCGCCAAGAAAGATGATGGGAATCGAGTCTTGCGGTATGCTGCTTTCAGCAGTGAATAACCTGAAGGATTCAGAGGATGAAGAACTGCATCTTCTGATGGTTGATAACCACATTCCGGCTGGTGCAAAGCTGTACTAAAATTAAATATAAAATCTCTAAAACCATGATGTCAGATCGCAGTTGACAACAATTTGACAACAAAATTTGGGATAATAATGAATCGTTATGAAGCATGACGAATTTCAGGTGAAAGGACACAGGTTTGAGAATGAAATCAAAATTGATTCACTGGATCAATGATTGATATGCATGACAACAAGAGCACTTCTTAGAGTTAATCTGAGAGGTGCTTTTTTTTCGCACTAAAAAATATATCCCGGCAGTCAACTTCTGTAAAACAGTGAATTACGCGAAAATATCATGGATAAAAATTATAAACCAATCACAAGTATGAAGGAAGTATCGGAGTAGCTTAGAAAATTGCGCCGACAGTATCTGCGTTATCAACAGGCAGAGATTATTTACAGTATTTCTCATAAGAAATTATTTGAACTTGCCAGTGATGCAGGTGCGATTTACAGAATAGATGGAACGGTACTGATTAATCGGGATATTTTTGATACTTATCTGGAACGATTCCATGAACCGGCGACAGGAAAAGGCAGGGAGGAAATGATGGATGAGCGGTAATGTATGGATGTTTTCAGATGAGATTGACGATGAAGATCTGGAATTTATGAGCCATGACTACGTGACCTACAATATGGCATGTGAATATTACAGACTGGGAATCAAGCCCGTAGTTCGTATGGCACATGAAGCCAGAGCAGTATATAAGATTGGGAAGAAAGTACTGATTCGTAGAAGTATATTTGAAGCGTATCTGCGAGAGCAGAGGAAGATTTGATAGAGGAGAAGAACATGAGTGAACAGAGAAAAATAATACATGATGATAACAATGGATTGGATTATGTGCTGGTGGGAGATTATTACATGCCGATGTTAGCCTTGCCGGAGGAAAACCGACCGATTGGTTACTGGGGAATACTTCGGAAACAATATCTGAAAAACATAAATCAGGGATGTATTCTTATCTTTTGTTGACCGGAAAACTGGATCGCTATCTGGCAGATCTTAACGAACAGGCACAGGAACGGTATGAGCTGATTGAAACACAAATGAGAATTGCGGATGGAGTTACCGAGAAACTGAAGAGTCAGAATCCTATGGAATGGGTGCGACAGTGTAACAACATCAGGAATCGTGTGTAGGAAATTGTATTGAGTGAATTGGTATATGTATAGGAGGAGCGTATGAGATACAGGATAGAATATGCTGATGGAAGATGTTGCAATTTCGCAAACAGCAGAAAAGATTTACTGGATTGGTTGAAATTGCTGAAAGATGAACAGATTGTTGATATTCGTAAAATATATAAAAGTGGTGTTACTGATTCAGTTCTAGATAGTTACCGGAGTTATCTGAAACAGTGAGATAACATGGAAAGGGCAGGTGTAAATCTATGAAATTGACAGAGGAGATTGAAGAATTATACTCTGGCAGTGAACAGAAGATATAAACGTGACGGAGAACAGGAAGCAGATTTTATTTCGTGTATCACGTTTGGTAAGAGTGCAGAGTTCGCACAGAAATATCTTCACAAAGGAATGAGGATTGTGATTGGCGGTCGTATCAGTACCGGTAGTTATAAGGATAAGGACGGGAAAACAATTTATACTACAGATGTGATTGTGGAAGAACATGAATTTGCCCAGAACAAGGACAGCGGTGCTGGGGTAGATTCATCAGAAACATCGAAAACAGATAAGGACGGATTTATGGAAGCATCTGAAGGAGAAATTCCATTTAATTAATTTAGAATAAATGGTTGGAGAGGATGCCTAGACAAAATGCATCCTCTTTTCCATTTTTATCAGAAGATATCAAAACACAAGATATTCAACCTAACGAAATCGTGATATAATCAAAATATGTTTGAACGAAAAATACGGAGGTAGCTTATGGGCGTAAGTTATAACAGATTATGGAAAAATGCTCATAGATAAAAATATGAAGCGGATAGAAATGCAGTACCTTACTGGGATCAGCGGAAACATTCTTGCACGGATGGGGAAAACCAATATGTATCAATGGAGACGATTGAGAAAATTGCAAGAACTGGACTGCACGTGGATGAGATGATGGAATTTACAGATGATGAATAATAGGAGGTTGCTGCAATGACAGATACACAACAAAGAGTAGCTGCGAAAGCATTTGCGAAAAACTGGAAAGACCGTGGATATGAAAAAGGCGACAGCCAGATTTTCTGGGTGGAGCTTCTCACAACGGTATTTGGTGTGACGGAAATATCACAGTTTATTTCTTTTGAAGATCAGGTACACCTTGACCATACCAGTTTTATTGACGGGTATATCGAGAAAACCCATGTCATGATTGAACAGAAAAGTATCAACAAGAGCCTGACAGCTGCTATCCGACAGTCCGATGGATCTATGCTGACACCATTTGAACAGGCAAAAAGATATTCTTCTGAATTGCCGTATTCAAAAAGACCGAGATGGATTGTTACCAGTAATTTCCAGTCATTCTATATTTATGACATGGAAAAGCCGGGCGGTGATCCGGAGATTATCCAGTTGGAGAATCTGGAAAAAGAATATTATCGGTTACAGTTCCTTGTGGACGAGGGAAACACAAATCTTCAGAGAGAAATGGAAGTTTCCATTGCCGCAGGTGAAATTGTAGGGTTGCTGTATGATGCACTGGCAAAACAATATGCCGATCCAACAACAGAGCGTGCAATGAAAAGTCTGAATATCCTTTGTGTCAGAATGGTATTCTGCCTGTATGCAGAGGATGCCGGCATTTTTCGGACAGCATGGTATGTTCCATGATTATCTGAAAGAATTTGATGCAAGAAAAATGAGAAAAGCAATGATTGAACTTTTCCAGATCCTTGATACAAAGCCGGAGGATAGAGATCCTTATTTGAAAGATGATAACCCACAGCTTGCAGCTTTTCCGTATGTAAATGGTGGACTTTTTGCAAATGAAGATATTGAGATTCCGCCTTTTACGGATGAAATCAGAAATCTTTTATTAGAAAAAGCATCAGCAGATTTTGACTGGTCAGAAATCAGTCCGACCATATTTGGTGCTGTGTTCGAGAGTACGTTGAATCCAGAGACAAGACGCTCCGGCGGTATGCATTACACCAGCATTGAGAATATTCACAAGGTCATTGATCCACTGTTTCTGGACGATCTGAAAAATGAGCTGAAAGAAATTCAGCAGATAACCGTGCAGAGAACAAAAGATAAAAAGCTGAGAGACTTCCAGATGAAGCTGGCAAATCTCCGGTGGCTTGATCCGGCATCGGGAAGTGGAAATTTCCTTACGGAAACATATATCAGTATACGGCGATTGGAGAACGAAGTCATAAAAGAATTGCAGAGAGGACAGATTACTTTTGGCTTTGATGAATCCTCACCAATCCACGTTTCTATTGATCAGTTTTATGGAATTGAGATTAATGATTTTGCTGTTACAGTTGCCAAGACTGCTTTATGGATTGCTGAATCACAGATGCTGAAAGAAACAGAAGACATCGTTCATATGAATCTGGATTTTTTGCCATTGACAACTAATGCGTTTATTGTGGAAGGTAATGCACTTGAATTAGATTGGGAAAGTGTTGTATCAAAGTATGAAGTATCTTATATAATGGGGAATCCACCATTTGTTGGAGCTCGTCTTATGGAGCAAGGGAGTGTACAGAAGAGAGAAGTCCAAAATATTTTCGGAAAAATTAAAGATGTGCAAGATTTAGATTATGTGACTTGTTGGTATAAATTAGCGGCAGAGTATATCCAGAATACAAAAATACAAGTATGTTTTGTTTCTACGAACTCTATTTGTCAGGGATCACAAGTTCCAATTTTATGGAATATTTTATATTAAAAAATTATCGGATCCATATTAATTTTGCATTATCAGACATTTAAATGGAGTAGTGAATCATCAACGCAAGCCGCAGTCCATTGTGTTATTGTTGGCTTCGCTCAATTTAATCGAGAAGAAAAAAGATTGTTTTCAACAGAAATGACGAGTAAGATTGTATCAAATATAAGTCCTTATTTGGTTGAGGGAAGTGATACGTTTGTCATTGCAATGAAAGAGTCTCTTGATGGAATGCCTAAAATGAATTTCGGGAATCAACCACGGGATGGTGGATATTTTGTGATAAAAGAAGAAGAGTATCAAGAGATTATGGAAAAAAGAACCAGAACTAAAAAAATGGATTCATCCATATATTGGTGCTGATGAATTTATCAAGGGGAAAAAACGATGGTGCTTGTGGCTGAAACATGCTTCTCCGAAAGAAATCATGGCTAGTAAAATTCTTTCTGAAAAAGTAGAAAAAGTAAGACAATTTCGACTTTCGTCAAAAGCAAAAACAACAAATGGTTATGCGAAAGTTCCACAATTGTTTGCTCAGATAACACAGCCAGATGATGTAGATTTTCTTATTATTCCAAGCGTGTCATCGGAACGTAGAAGATATGTCCCGATTGGTTTTGCAACTCAGGATATTATTTCATCAAATGCAGTGCAGATTGTTCCTAATGCAACTTTGTATCATTTTGGTGTATTAACATCTAACGTTCACATGGCTTGGATGCGTGCTGTTTGCGGAAGACTGAAAAGTGATTATAGATATTCAAAAGAAATTGTATATAATACATTTCCATGGCCAAAACCAACAGAAGAACAAAAAATTAAGATTGAACAGACAGCGCAAATGATTCTTAATGCAAGAGAACAATATTCAGATTGTAGTTTGGCAGATATGTATGGAGAAAAAATGTACTTATTTCCTGAATTAGTCAAAGCACATCAAGATAATGATCGAGCTGTCATGCAAGCATACGGATTTACAAAAGGCAGTGAAGCCTATAAAAGCGAAGCAGCCTGTGTTGCAGAATTGATGAAACTTTATCAGAAGAAAGTAGAAGAACTTGAAAAAAGATAACACGCCGGATACGGCATAATTCTCTTAGCAAAGCTAAGAGTGCACTTCTATACAGGTAATTCCATCTGCCTGTATTGTGCGACCTGTGGTGCTGTTTCTGGATTTGAAAAATTTCAATCCAGGGATATAGCGAAATCATAGATTTCGGACAAGGGGAGAATACCCTTGCGGCATAGATGCCTATTCATTAGATGTAATGAGAAAATTGATTAAAAATACATTAACACGGGAGGTGATTTATTTGAATATAACTGAGAAAAAGAAATCACATGATTTAATATTTATTATCTGAACTTCAGTAAGGTATATGAAATTGCAATGATGATTAACAACGTTATCCTTACTAAAATCGAGAGAGATAAATCATATAGTTTTGAAGAACAATATGGGTTTACATCTTCCGTTTCAGCAAAAGGAACAAAACAGTTTTTGGATGGAATTAAGGCATCTATTTCGGCAGAAACAAAAGAAACTGCCACATCATCATCAAAAGTAGTAGAAAGCTTAGATGTAAAGACAACTAAATCCATTCTTTTGCGTAGGGTTATTGAACAGTGTGCATCTGTTAATAAATTTGATAATTCAGTAGAGGGTGATCTGGTTAAAGTAGATCATGTTAAACTAGAATTATTAGATGAGGACAGTTTGCGCCAGTTTCTTATTTTACGCCGTGATGCATTAAAGGGCATGCGTGTAGAAGGAATGGAAATAAATAATTTGATTGGTTCCATGTTACAAGACTATGCTTATATTTTGAAAGGAATTGTATATGATGAAAGCATGGAGACAGCTATTTCTGAAATTATTATAAAAATTCCCATGGAAATTCAATCAGAGTTTGAAAATAAATACAATATCAATGACTTGCTTATTGGTCATGTCTCTATTGTTGGTATTTATAAAGGTATTGTAAAAGAAGAAATTATTACTTCGAATACATCTACTTATTTCCAGGAAGCGGATACTCGCAAAGGAAAGCAAGCGGAGACTGATGGTAAAATAATAAAAAGTAATACACCGCCAGTTTCAAATAATATACTTCCCAATAAGAGTAATAAAAATTATCATTTTGTTGATACATTGGCAATAATTCAAGATGTTGCTTTCAAGCTAGAAGAGGTTCCAGCACCAAAGTTACATTGGTGGAACAAATTTGGTATTTGGCTGAGTACGTTGTGGAGGAAATAATAATGGATTTATATAGTATCACTGTTTATCGGAATCTTGAAGAATTGAGAAAAATACAAGATGAAAGAGAAGTAAATCCATTTATATTTGGAAATACTAAGGATAATATTGATTACTGTCCGGAAATCTGTATTGATATATCGGCTTTGATCCACTTACTGCTGATTAACAAAAGCAACATAGAATCTGCTTATATGAATCTTGCAAATATGACGGAAGATACGCTTATAATTGTAGAAGAAAATCTTGCAGATAAAGCTTTGGAACTACTGCCACTTTTGTTTGATGATTATGATTATTATTTTGAAGAAGATGATGGGAAAACTGCCAAACGTGAAAAAGTGCTGAATATAAACTATATCCAAGACAAAAAATATATCAATATAATAATGTACAGGATTTGAATAAAATCGTTCAATATGCTGAAACGAATAATATTCCAATAGCTACGTTTTCAAGGGCAAATGGTGATCTGGAAAAAGAGTTTGAACAATTTAATAATTCTTGTAAATTGGCAATATTAGATTTGACATCTGTGTCATATGCGATAGAAGATAATAAAGCGTTGATTTACCTACTTGAGCAGTTTCTTAATAATATGCCTAATATTAAAGTCATAGCACAAACGAAAAGGATTGATGTGCTATTAAAGTATTTTCCGCTTTTCTTTGATGGACAAGAATTCGTTGTTAAACTGCTTCCTGATTTGTACGATTTAGATAATGAGGAGGTTCAAGAAAATAAACTTGTAAAGATAACTGATTTGCAAGGCGATTCGTTTGATAATTTTATTCAAGGATTTAATCACAATTTGATTGGTCATAAATATTTTAAAGAGCGTTTGGAGTATGTCTTAAAAAATTTTCGTTTGCTTAATCGAGCGGAAGAACAAAAAGTGCTTTCTATTTTTTTATATGGTAAATCTGGCATAGGGAAAACTGAGGTAGCAAGGTTAATTGCAAATGGTCTCCAGGATAAATGCTATTTAGCAAAGATAAATTTTCAGAATTACAGTAGTCAGGATTCATTGAATAGTTTGATTGGCAGCCCGGCAGGATATGTAGGATGTGAGCATGGAGAATTAAGTGATAAAATTAAAAAGAGCAAGGTGGGAGTATTGTTGTGCGATGAATTTGAAAAAACCACACGACCAGTTTTTTCTTACTTTTTGGAACTACTGGAAGAAGGGAAATTTACAGATTCTATGACAAGAGAATATGATTTAGATGGATATGTTATTATTTTTACTTCAAATCTTCCGAATGAAACAGAGTATAAAAAAGTTATTCCGCCAGAACTTCAGACAAGATTTGATTTAGTGTGTGAATTTGAAGAACCGACAGCAGCAGAGAAAAAAGATTTTTTGGATTTGTTATTAGAAAGAGCGAAAAGTAAGTATTCTGAACAATTTGCAAGTATTACAATGACAGAAGATGAAAAGCAGAAATTGTATTCGTTTGATTATTCATCTATTTCTGCACTGAGAGACATTAAGAGATTATTTAATAATCGGTTGATGGATTATTTTGCAGAAAAAGATGTATTGTAAAATGAAACTAAGAAGCTAACTTTGAGGAGTTATCGAGAGCATATACAATAAAAAGTGTAAAAAACTGAAATATTAAAATTGGATAACAGTTTTAGTAATTAAGAATCGGTATTGAGAGTGTACCGGTTCTTTTTGTTTACAGAAAAAGGAGGACAGGAAAGTGAGCAGAGCAAAGAATCCTAAATACGAATCCATGTCACTGGAATAGGTATTGTTCTTTGCTCTGATACCGATGATGATATTGCCCGTTATTCTGTTATGCACGGAAATGAACAGCTATTTGCTTCAAAGTACAAATTGTATCTGCCTACAGAAGAAGAACTGAAAGCAGAGATTGAAACGCAAAAAGCGATGTTTTATCTGCAACAAAAAGAAAGCGAGGAACAGGAATTAGAGTAAAATGAGTCTGCTTTGCGAAAAGTAAAAGGTTAGCGAAAGGGGCTATATGCTCGGTTATCAAAATCTTGATGTAGCCGTGAACGAAAAAGGCGAATAATAAGGACAGCAACTGCGAGTTGCTTGTTTGAGATAATGCAGGGGTATCAAATAAATGAAAAGACAGGAAAAAAGTATTCGATTAAAAGAATAATGGGTGGCAGAGTCATTGAAGCAAATACAGATTTTATAGATAACCTATCTGCCGTCTGCCACCTGCCAGCGTATTAATGATAAAAAAGATTGCGAACTGCTTGCAATTTGCAATCAAACGAAATATAATGAAGAAAAAAAGGAGGCGATATCTATGGCAAGAACAGCAAATGTATTTGCACGTGTTGAGCCTGAAGTGAAAGAACAGGCAGAGCAGGTGCTTGATCGACTTGGAATTCCAATGTCCAATGCAGTAGGAATGTTTCTGAGACAGATTGTACTCCAGAGAGGAATTCCTTTTGAGATGAAACTTCCAGCTTATGAGGAGCCTGTTGCATATGGCTCTCTGACAAAGGAACAGTTCAATGCAGAAATAGAAAAAGGCATGGAAGATATTAAGGCTGGCAGAGTGTATTCAGCAGATGAAGTTGAAGCAGAAATGAAACAGGAATTTGGTATATGAAATATAAAGTGATGTATACAGCAGGAGCAAAGAAAGATCTGCGAAATATTTTCAGATATATTTCAGAGGAACTGTTAGCTCCGGAGAATGCTGCAGGACAGGCAGAGCGGATTATGACGGAAATTCGGAAGCTGGATACTATGCCGAATAGAAATCGGCTCTATGAGGAAGAACCGTGGCACAGCAGAGGACTTCGATTCTTTCCGGTGGATAATTATCTGGTATTTTACAAAACAGATGATGAAACTGAAATAGTATATGTAGTGCGAATTATGTATGGTGGACGTGATATTCATAAACAGTTAAGCCAAACAGAAGACGTTTCAGTAAATTAAAACAGAATATGGAACAAAAACACGAGCAGTTAGTCTATGAAAAATAGGTTAGCTGCTTTTTTTATGCAAAAAGGGAGGGGCGGTGTATGGGATATGCACGTAAAGATGTAGAGAAAACAAAGAAAATAGCAAAGAAATTTGTGCGCTATCAAGAGGATGCAGAGCTTTATAGCATTGGACTGACGAAATTGAATAATACGGAGTGAAAGCCGTTACTACGACTGGGCAGTTACAAGCCCGAATTACCGTACTCATGTAAGTTCCTCTCAGATTCCATGAAATGCCCGGTATTCCCGGTACATTTCAATCATATTTTTTTTTGCATTTTTCAAATAAGAAGTATCATCGCTGATTCGTCCAAGAAGAAAATATCCCTGATAGATAGAAAGCATGCGCTGCGAAAGAATTTTTGCATGATCTGGAGACAATCCGGAGCATAACAATACTTCCTGAAAAATCTGCTCAAATTTTTTCAGTCCTTCCATAAATACAGATGCAACTGCAGGCTTGCTAAGTGCTGTTTCCATGCCCATCACCGCATACGGGCAGCCTGCAAATGTTTGTCCATTTGTCCTTTCAGATAAAAAATCAAAGATTTCTTCAATAAAACTTTCCCAGTCATTTCCCTGAGAACTATTTTGAAATTGTTCCAGTAAGATTTTTTGATAGTATTCCGTTACCGCTGTTGCCAGGTCATCCTTGCTTTTGAAATAAAATAAAAAGATCCTTTTGGAAGGTCTGTTTGTTTGAGGATTTCGCTGATTCCAGTAGCAGAATACCCATTTTTCCAAAATAATTCAGCAGCACACTCGATCAGGCGTTGTCTGGATTCTTCACCCTTTTTCAATTCGCATTTCCTCCTTCAGTCTGGAAAACAGATGTGTAAGTGTAAACATAAGCGTTTCATAATGCATGTAATCTAAAGTATTCCTATCTGCAAGAATTTGAAGACTTGCCGGGAACTCGTCATCAGCTTCCCAGAAACGGATGATAATCGGCAAAAAAGGAAAAAGATTTAATTTAAAAGCAACATCTCCTTTTTCCAGTTTCCTTTCCGGAAAGTGATATACAGGCATTACGCAATTCAACGGTTTTTCCGTTAAAAAGTACAGCGGTATTCTG
>ENA-OQMZ01000824-OQMZ01000824.1-human-gut-metagenome-genome-assembly--contig:-NODE-824-length-12451-cov-4.745456_pt1 | contig 12451 bp, 17 predicted proteins | sample MGYA00242621_ERZ504862 | MGnify/ENA primary metagenome ERZ504862 (study PRJEB26092, sample SAMD00036393) | human gut metagenome | host: Homo sapiens | study: EMG produced TPA metagenomics assembly of... | reverse complement strand
CGTCGGCGGCGGGGCCGTGTTGGGCGCGGCGGCGGCGCGGGAATGTCCGCGGCGGCGTCGGATGGGCGATGGCCACGAATGGCGACTATGTGTTGGAGGAATGCGCGAAACTGACCGCGTTCTGCAAGGACGTGCTCGTCAAACGGTATGGCGACCTCGCGTCCGCGTATGGGATCAACGTCGCGCTCAACAGGCGGATAATCGAACTCGAGGCAAGAACCGAAGCGGTCAGACGCGGCATACGCGACGGTGGGGCGGACGGGGACGGCGACGGGAAGGCCAGTCCCAAAAAGATGCTCAAGATACTCAATCGCAGCCTTAAATACATGAAACGCGCCAACAAGGAGCTGGTGAAGGTCCTGAAGGACGCGGGAAGGAAAAGCCGGCAGCCACTACTCGATCCAAGCCCCAATGAAAGCAAGCAGGGGAGCGTGGACATCGAAAGCGAAGGGGAATCCACATGCGGTACGGCATCCGACCTATGAGCAATCCCAGCCTTAAACGGACGGGGCATGACATGGAGATACGCGAAGAACGCGTGACGGTCATGCCTGACTTGCCATGCACCACTCACCCGTCGGCCCGAGCGATAATGGGGGTATGACGGAGGAAATGGTAAGAGCCGGCGTCGGATTTGAGCCAATATGCGCGAGGGGCTATGGGTACACGGTCACGCTGTGTGATGGTGTGGTCACCATCGAACGCGGCGGAATCGTCGCGTCCATGTACGGGTTCGCGCGGACCGAGATACCGGTCGGCAGCATCGTGGACGTGGCGCCCGGCAAGGCGACGGTCTTCGCGAACGGCCTGTTCTGCCTGTCCGTGCGCACGTTGGACGGTGATACGCCGATGCTGGGCAGCGCGTCCGAGTCCCGCAAGTCGCCGTACTGCGCGATCTACACGAAAAAGCAGGAGAAGGATTTCCGACGGCTGTGTGACGCGGTGGAATCGATGCTGTCCGTCGATCCTCTGCCAGTCGCGTACGACCAGACGTCGGAAAGCCTTTACATGCGACAGCTCGCGTCGATAGCGGAATCGAAACAGCATAGGAAGGAAATGGGGTCGAAATGAAATACGGTATGAGGAAGCCAAGCTGGAAAAAGAGCCTGTCGGCACGTACGAAAGGTCGCGCGACGCGTGCTGTCAAAAAGGCGCTGATTCCAAGATACGGCAAAAAGGGCATGGGCTGGCTGCATCCCAAGCGCAAGCTGTACAACACCGTCTACCGGAAGACCACTTTCAGCCTGTTTGACCTGTTCAAATAAGAAAACCGTGATGGATTTATGAGATTTGGCCGTGCATAGAGGCGCGTCTACTGGCACGCGGATGATTTCGCCATCTCTGTTGATGAAACGCGCCGGTGACAGAGGCTCGTCCGACTCCAAGCGGTCCAGATACGCGAAGACGCGTTCCGGCGGTTGCTCCATTCTTGAAGGGACGAATTGGAACGTGACGGGACGAATCCGCATGTCAACTCCCTGTTTTGCGAGCGCTCCTGTCAGTCGTTCGATGGGGTTGGTTCTTATGCCTTGTTTGATGGTTTGTGTGAGTGAGTTTTTGCATTGTGCGACGTCTTGTTTCCAGTCGCGCATCTTATATCCGGTAATGTTTTCGTGCCATTCGTAGTTGTCGCCTTTTGAATGTAGCGTCCATCCGGGCCATAGTGCGTTGAATGGGTTGATGGCCCAGTCGTCTTCGTAGATGGACCACCATTTTATTGTTTTGTTTATGTAGTCGATGTGGATGCCTCTTTCGGGTTGTTTGTTGTGTGTTTGGAGGTTCCATTGCCAGGGTTTGCCTTCGTTGCAGCCTTGGATGACTTTGTTGACGAGCGTATGCATTTTGTTGGGGCCGAGTAGGGCTATGTTTTCGAGGTCGATGTAGTTTCCCCAAGTGATTGTTTTGTTGTTTTCTGTTGTGCAGGAGAATGCGTCGGTTTCGTTGGATATGTCCATGGGGCCATATCCGATGCGGCGTCGAAGTCGCCGAGGTCTTTGAACGAATGATCGGTGTAGATGATGTCCGTGTCGGCTCCGGTGGCGCGTAATGTGCCGCGTGTGCTTCGGGGGATCAGATTGCGGTCCATCCTGGCCATGTCAGTTCGATCAGGGCGTTGATGAGCCGGGGAAGGTAGCAGCCTTCGCTTTCTTCGGCCCAGACGATTCGTTTGGTGGTCATATCGATGAACAGGGTGCCTTCGAGCCATGGCGCGCTTTTCATCTCTTGGGGGGTATCCACGCCGTATGGGGCCATCTGGCGTATTCTTGTCAATGTCGCTTCGTATCCGTCGAGTGCGATGTCGCGGCCGAGTGTTTGTGCGGACCAATGATCGTAACGTATGTCCCAGCCGTCAATGGTTTTGACGATCACACCTAGACGTGATCCCATAGCTTTCACCTCGTTTGCCATTGGTATCGCCGTTGATGGGTGCAATTGTACTCGGATCGAGATTTTGCTTTCAGCATTCGCGATGTTCGAACGAGCCGCGTGTTCAGTTACGCCTGACAAGCCTGAGCTCCATTCATCGAAGGAAACAGGCCAGGGGCTCGTAAGCGGCCGTATACTGTTTTTGATGGTTGGAAGGAGGATGCCATGACCGGCAGATGCGTCTCGTGGACAGGCTCAGGTACGAGCGGAACGAGAGAATCGATCATGCCCTGTTCTATTGGACGCAGATTTTCATGGCATACAACTCGAACCTCGTACGCCGGCGGTTCCGGCAGTCGTAATCGTGCTACCAATGCGTGAAAAACGAGCACTAGATCTGCGGAAGGGGGAGCCGAAACATGAGTAAGGCGCTGCTGGTCATCGACATGCAGGAGGCGTACGTGGGGGAGCGGTGCGCGTCGTATCTTAAAATACGACAAGCCCGCATTGCTAAGGGCTGTGAATGACGTCATCGACGCCCGTTCCGGCGCGGGATGCATGGTCGTGTATGTCAGGAACGCGACGAAACGCAGCCTTATCAAGCGTCTGGTCTTGTTCAAAGTGTATGAAGGCACCCCGGAATCGGAACTGGTTGAAGGTTTGCATGTGGTGTCGGACCATGTCTTCGTGAAGTACGTGGGCGACGCATTCTCCAATCCCGAACTGCGCGTGTTTTTAAAGCAGAACGGTGTGGAATCGGTCGAGATCGTTGGTGTGGACGGTGGCGGCTGCGTGGCGCTGACAGCGTTGGGCGCAATCGAAAACGGCTACCATGTGGTTGTCAACGAGCGGGCCATCGGCACGACGTTCGAACGCAGCAAAGCGAAGTATTTCAAAAAACTACGAAAACTGGGCGCCGAATTCATCTGACGGCAGCCAGCCGAGCGCGCGGATATTTTTCCGTTCGCCAAATGTTTTTCTGCGGTTCGCAGGTTTGCCGGCATGCGGAAGGCGCTTGTCTGGTAATCTGCAAAAAGATGTGTTTCTGTTCGTGCATTGAACGATGGCAAAAACCAAGGAGGGGGAATGGATTCCGTTTATTTTCTGCTCGCCTTGGCCATCATCCTGGCTCTTTTCTGGATGACGAAACAACGAAGGATCGCCGCAATCAGGCACGTGCTGAACAGGAAAAGGAACAGTGGAAAGGACAAGGCGATGGAGGAGCTGGCAAGGCAGTTCATTGGAAAGGAATGCATCATCTACACCGTGACGAGCACGGATTCAAGCATTCAAGGAACGGTCAAGGACGTGACGGACGGCGGCATCGTGCTGGAAAAGGACGGCAACGTCGAAGCGGTCAATCTGGAATACGTCACGCGCATCCGTGAATATCCGCGCAATGCCAAAGGAAAGAAGAAGACGATCGTCTTCTGACAAATCATGCCGGACGCTTGCCGACGGAACTGGTTATGCTGGCCATGGAAGCATCGTAAAACCAAGTAGGAGGCGACCATGGGCAAGGCGTTGATCATCGTGGACGTGCAGCCGACGTCTGCGAAGGCGGGGAACTGGGTGTGGAAGGCGGCAATGCCGTCGCCGAACGCATCGCGAAGCATGTCGAATCGCATCGCGGCGAATACGCGTACATCGCCACCACACAGGACTGGCATATCGAACCGGGAACGCACTGGTCGGACAATCCCGATTACGTCGACACTTGGCCGGTGCATGGCAAGGCCGGCACCGCGAACGCCGAACTGCATCCCGCAATCGCCGCACTGAAAATCACGCACCATTTCAAGAAGGGGCAGTATTCGCCGTCATACTCCGGTTTCGAAGGATCGGAAGACAACACCGACCGCATTCCCACACGAACGGAGGTCGACGCGGATCTGGCGGCGGGCAAGACGCTTGCCAATGCGTTGCGGGCGGCTGGCGTCACGCGCGTGGACGTCGTCGGATTGGCGGAATCGCATTGCGTGAAGGAAACCGCGTTGGACGCGAAAAAACTCGGATACGAGACGCATGTCATCGAGAATCTGACCGAACCGGTCAGCGAGGAGCTTGGCGTCGAAGCACGACGCCAAATGCGTGAAGCCGGCGTCGTGCTCGACTAAATCGATTCCGTCTCGGCAATGGGCTGGCGAAAACCGGTCCAAAGAAAAACGGAATCCATTATATGTGGCAGATTCATGCGCTGAGGGAATCGTTTTGCGCTATATGTGGCACATTTTCCGAAAAGCAAGCTGTTAGAGGGCATGAATCATACCCTCTAACAACCTTGTATCCAGTTTGACCTGCCACATATAGCGGATATCAGATTTTTAGGACCGCCGAATCTGCCACATATAGCGTGTTTGAGTTGAGAGCGGACCGGGACTGACGCCTCCGGATACACACGGCAGGGCAAAGCGAAGGCGTGGAGCCTAGTCGAGGCTGGTGCCGCCGTCCACATCTAAGGTTTCGCCGTCGATGTAGCCGGATTCCGGATCGGCGAGGAACACGATCGCACGCGCGATGTCGTACGGCTGGCCGCCATGCTTGACGAGCGTGGAATCCTCGATCGCCTCACGTTTCCAATCAGGCATGCCGGCGGTCATAGGCGTGTAGGTGAGTCCCGGCATGACCGCGTTCACGTTGATGCCGTCCGGCGCGTACTCCCTGGCCGCTCCTCGCGTGAGCGCCGCGACGCCCGCCTTGGTGGACGCGTAGGCGACGCCGCCCAAGTAGCCGCCGCCATGTTTCGCGGCGATGGAAGACACGTTGACGATGCGCCCGTAATACTGCTTGCGCATGCGTTTGACGGCCTGCTTGATGGTCAGGAAGTCCGCGGTCAGATTGACCGCGAGGATGCGGTTCCACCGTTCCAGGTCGGTGTCGTCGAGCGAGTCCTTGATGATGATCCCCGCAACGTTGACGAGGATGTCGATGCCGCCGAACCGTTCGTCGAGCTGCCTGAAGAGGTCTTCCACCACAGTCGGATCGGCGATGTCGCCGATGGCTGCGAAGGCTTCTCCGCCGGCGTCCGCAATCAGTTTGACGGTGTTCTCGGCACGTTCCGGCACGATGTCGTTGACCGCCACCTTCACGCCTTTGGACGCGAGCAGCTGCGCCACGGCCTGGCCGATGCCCTGTCCGGCTCCAGTGACCAACGCGCGCTGTCCGTTCCAACGCCGGCCGTGCCGCTCCTCGTCGAGTCCTGTGATCTTCATAATGCTCTTCCTTACGATGCCGCCGGCGCTTTTGCCGACTCCGCAATCAAGTGTAGACGCAGGAAAAAGACTAAGCGCGCGAACGAACTTTTTTCGAAACGAAAGACATGGAACGCGCGGCGATGCAGGTTTCCCGCTTTTGAGCGCGGGAAGACGAAACAGCCTGTCAGGCTGACCGTATTCCCCATCGCGTCTTTGCAACATCATCCACCAACACGCAACCTGTACAAACCTGTGCTATCCTGTACATAGTTGCTCAATATTGGTTTCAATGTCGTCCGGAGCTGAAGATGACTGCCTACACCCGAACGGAGCACCTGCGGCACGAGCTTGCCGAGCAGATCAGAAACGGCACGCTCAAGCCGGGGGAGCGGATCATGTCCGAAACGCGTCTGGCCGAAGAGTACCAAGTGTCCCGCGGCACCGTGCGCAGGGCGTTGGAACAGCTGAAAAAGGCCGAACTCATCGAGACCCGCATGGGATCGGGCAGCTATGTGGCGTTCAACGGCGGCGATATGAGCGGTCCGGACGGTTGGACCTCCGCCTCGCTGCGTTCCGGAGCGCCGACCACCACGGAACTGCTGTCCATCGCATTGGTCGGCCGACCTTTGGCGTTGGAGGGGGAGAGCGAGTGCGAACGGTTCTACGAAATCGCGCGCCGCAGGCTCTTCCGGTCGACGCCGGTCTCGTACGAGGTCTCGTATCTGCCCGCCATCCCGGCGCTGCGCGAGGTCATCGAACGAATGGAAGGACTCGTGGACGGCTCCATCTCGAAAACCATGAAACAGGCCGGACTGCAGGCGGCCTCCGGATATATGGACGTATCCGCAGACAGGCTCGGCCCGATCGCCCAAGCGTTGGAGAAGACCCCGGAGACGGTGTTCCTGCTGTCCGAACGGCACAATTTCAGCGATGACGGCACGCTGGTCGAATACGTGCGCTCGTTCCTCGACCCCAGCCACTTCACGTTGCACGTCACCGCGGGGGAGAACGGAGGAAACCATGGCAATCGATGAGCATCTGACGGAGCATGCCCGCGGCGCGATGATCGGCCTCGCCATCGGCGACGCGCTCGGCATGCCGACCCAAAGCATGTCGGCCGAACGAATAATCGAATGCTACGGCGGACCGGTCCGCAGGTTGATGGACGCCGTGCCGCAACAGCCGATCGCGCCGAATATGAAGGCCGGCTCGGTGACCGACGACACGGAACAGGCCTTCGTGCTGGCCGCCCGCCTCATCGAAGACCATGGCAGAATCGACAACGACGCGTACGCCCAGGACCTCCTGCGCTGGGAGGCGAAGATGAAGGAAAAGGCTCGCTGGACCTGCTCGGCCCATCCACCAAGGCCGCTCTGCGGCGCTGGCGGAAGGGGTCGACCCGGAGCTTACCGGACGATTCGGCACCACGAACGGAGGCGCCATGCGCGCCACCCCGGTCGGCATCGCTTCATTCCCGGAAACGCTTTGGCCGAGGAGGCCTGGCGTTCCTGCGTGGTGACTCACAACACCATGCAGGGCATCGAATCGACCACGCTGGTGGCCGCCGCCGTGAGCCTCGCCATCGCGGGGGAGCGAGGCTTCCTTTCGAAAGCGTTGGCGTTCGTGGAATCCCAGCCGCCGCGCGGCAACTGGTCGGCCAAGGCGTCCGTCGTCGCCCGCGTGAAGATGTTCATGGAATGGGCCGTCAGAGAAGACGGCTCCATGTCCGACGGCGAATTCGCCACCATCCTCCGACGCGACTGCGGCACCAGCGTGGAGGCCAACGAATCCGTGGCCGCGGCGTTCGCCATAGCCACGCGTTTCTTCGATAAACCCACCGAAGCGTTGTGCTTCGCCGCCTCCCTTGGCGGGGACACCGACACCATCGCCGCGATCACCGGCGCGATGCTCGGCGCATGGCATGGTCCGGACGCTTCGACCCGGATATGCGCGGACAGGTGCTGCGCCGGCTCAAAGACGACGATCGGCTCGACCTGGACCGGACGGTGGCGGGCCTGTGCGCCTGAGAGAACGGGAGGCGTGAAACATGGGAAACGGAACGGTCATTTCCTTGGGCCAGGTGATCGTGGACCTGACCATGAGCGTCGAAAAAATCCCCCAGCCGGGCCAGGACGTATTCGCCGACGAAGCGGGCATCCATGTCGGGGCGAGCTACAACACGCTGCACGCCGTACGCCAGATGGGCGTCGACGCCCGGCACGCCGGCATCCTCGGCACCGGCCCCTGGGCGGACACGATCCGCAGGGTCTTCGAGAGCGAAGGCATACGGCATGTCGGTCCCACCGACGAAAGCGTCGACTCCGGATTCTGCGTGGCGTTGACCGACGGCACGGCCGAACGCACCTTCATCTCGATGCGCGGCGCTGAAGCCCGCGGCGACGAATCCACCTTCCAAAGCGTCGAACCGGCCGATGGCGATGTCGTGCACATCAGCGGATACACCTTCGCGCACCATACCGGCGAGGGCTTGCGGGCATTCATGCGCCGGACCGCGCCGAATCGCCGTTTCCTCGCGCTGTTCGACCCGTCTCCGGTGGTGGCCGACATCGACGACGAGACGTTCGGCGAAATGGTCGAATACCGTCCGGTCTGGTCGTGCAACGAACGGGAGGCGGTCCTCATCGCCGGACGGCTGGGATTGCCGATGCACCAGGGAACGTTCCGCACGCTGATCGAGCGGATGGCACGGAGATTGGACTCCGCGCTGATCGTCCGCGTCGGCAAAGGCGGCGCATGGCTGGCCCGACCGGGGGCAGAAGCCGAGCTCGTCGCGGGATTCCCGGTCCACGCCATCGACACCAACGGCGCCGGCGACTGCCATGCCGGCGTGCTGTGCGCAGAGCTGAGCCGGGGGGACGGGGCTTCGCGAGGCGGTCGGAATCGCCAACGCGGCGGCCGCATCGCGGTGACGCGACGGGGTCCGGCCACATGTCCTTCCAGAATCGAAGTGGAGAAGCTGCTTGCCATGCAAACCTTATAGTCATAATGACTATAAGTTGGGTTATGATGTGTCCGAACGGTTCGGCGAAGCGGACAAGGAACGCTTTGCCGCCGGCACGGGCACTTTCTCGGAAAGTGCAAGGAAGCGAAGGAGACATAACCGAAAATGAGCAAGGATAAAGGTGCCCTCACCGTCGAGGAACAGGGCATAGACACCATTTCCGAAGAGGAACGAAAAGGCACGCCGGCCAGCCTGTTCTGGCTTGGTTCGCCGCGAACATCTCTGTGTTCGCCATGTCGTACGGCGCATGGGCATTGGGATTCGGCATCTCCTTCTGGCAGGCCACCATCATGACCACCATCGGCGTGGTCGTGTCGTTCCTGCTGGTGGGCGTCATCTCCATAGCGGGCAAGCGCGGCAACGCCCCGACCATGGTGCTCACCCGCGCCACCTTCGGCGTGGAAGGCGCCAAGGTGCCGGCCGCGCTGAGCTGGATCGCCACATTGGGCTGGGAAATCTCATTGACCACCACCGCGGTGCTCGCCATGTCCTCCACCATCTCCAAACTCGGCTTGGGCTCCGGCGCCGCGCCGAAGCTCATCTCCACCATCGTGGTGGTCGGCCTGGTGGTCGTGGCCGGCATCTTCGGCTACGACTGATCATGCGCTGCCAGCAGGTCATCACCATCGTGACCGGCGTGATCACCGTCGGCTTCTTCATCCTCGGATGGGGCCACATCGACTTCGACGCCATCGGGCGGATCCCGTCCGGCGGCCTGCCGGCCATGCTCGGCTGCTGCTTCTTCGTCATGACCGGTTTCGGCCTGGGCTGGGTGAACATCGCGGCCGACTATTCACGCTACCTGCCCCGCAAGTCCTCCAACAGCGGCATCGTCTTCTGGACCACGTTCGGCGCGTCCATCGCCAACGTGCTTCTCATCTTCTACGGCCTGCTGCTCGCCGGATCCAACGCCAAACTCGCCGAAAACGTCGGCAACGACCCGATCGGCGCGATGGCCTCCATCCTGCCATCTGGTACCTCATCCCGTACACCATCGTCGCCGTGCTGGGCCTCATGTCCGGCTCCATCATGGACAACTACTCCAACGGACTGGCATTGCTGAGCTTCGGCGTCAAACTGCCCCGCACCGCGGCCGCCGGCCTCACCGCCGCGCTCACCGTGGCCGGCGTGGTCTACGTGACCTTCTTCTCGGACACCTTCATCGGCCCGTTCCAAGGCTTCCTGACCACCCTCGGCGTGCCTATGGCCGTATGGGCGGGCATGTTCGTGACCGACGTGATCGTGCGCAAGAAGGACTACAGCACCCCCGACCTGTATGATCCGAACGGCCGTTACGGCAAGTGGAACGTCAAGTCGTTCGTCATCTTCGCCGTCGGCACCATCCTCGGCTGGGGCCTCGTGGTCAACACCGCCGCGAACTGGCTGACCTGGCAGGGCTACCTCCTCTTCCTGATCGGCGGCAAGAACGGCAGCTGGGCATCCGCCAACCTCGGCGTGATCGTGGCGCTGCTTGTCGGCCTGTTCGGCGCGTTGGCGTTCCAGCGTGGAGACATCGCCAAGCAGGAGCCGACCTGCCGGCATCCGAAACGGCGGATGCCATCGAAGCCAAGTGACGAACGGCGCGATCGCACAGGAAGGAACATACGATGATCGCTGAAGATGAGTGGCTGGTCGTCATCGACCGTCAGAAAGTATTCGCCGAAAGCGAATGGTCCGCTTGGGCCTGCGCCGACGGAACCTACTACGACACCAACGAAGCGTTCGCAAAACTGGCCAAGCGTTCGGCGACCGCGTGGTCTACACGCGCTACGTCGCGCCGATTCCGCCAAAGGACGCCTGGGTCGACTACTTCAAGGACTGGCCGCAGTTCCTGGTACCGCCGGACGACCCGATGTACGACCTGACCGACGAGACCGCCGCCCTCGCCGAAGCCATCAGTGGTGGACCGCACCACATTCGGCAATGGGGCAGCAGCTGATCGACGCGATCGGCGGAGCCAAGAAGATCACGGTCTGCGGCGTGGCCACCGACTGCTGCGTGCTCACCACCGTGCTCGCCGCGGCCGATAACGGCGTGGCCGTGCGCGTTCCGGCCGATGCCTGCGCCGGCAGCACCCCGGAGAACCAGGAACTGGCGCTCAACACGATGCGCTTGTTCGAACCGCTGATCACGGTAACCGACACGGCGTCGATCCTGGCATAGCCGACAGCGGCTTTCCCGCATATCGATGGGTTCCGTGTCCCGAAGGCCCAGGACTTCGGGAAAACACGGAACCCATTTTTCCATTTCACGAGACTTTTGGCCGACATGTGGAATACCAGCCTGGAAACGCGCCGAACCATGTAATATCGCTTGCGGACACGGGGGCCATTATGGCTGAGAGGAAGCGACCGCTTCAACCGTATGAACGTATACCGGATAATGCCGGCGCACGGACGTCTCTCTACTTCCCGTGCCTTTGCATAAGAGAAAGGCACATACCTTTATGACTGAAGAAAACCAGTCTTCCGCAGTTCGCAAACCCAACGTCAAATGGCGTGTGGTCGACATCGTCGTGGCCGCGATCGTTGCCGTCGCATCCGGCGTGATCTTCTGGGCCTGGGACTTCATCTACGCCGTCCCGACCGCCCTGTTCGACAGCCTCACCCCGGGACTGGGCGGACTCTTCCATTTCATGTGGCTGTTCGCCGGCCCGCTCGTGGCCATCATCATCCGCAAGCCCGGCGCGGCCTTCTTCGGCGAAACCATCGCCGCGGTCATCGAAACGCTGCTGGGCAATCCATTCGGCGTGGCGCACGCACTGCTGATCGGCATGGCCCAAGGACTCGGCGCCGAAATCGGCTTCGCGGTCTTCGCATACCGCAAGTGGAACCTGCTCACCGTGACCCTGGCCGGCGCGTTGACCGGCCTATCCAATGGCCTGTACGAGTGGGTCGTCACCGCCGGCTGGTCGACACTGCAAGGCGTTGTGTTCACCGTCTGCTGCGTCATCTCCGGAGCCGTATTCGGCGGAGCGCTCATGTGGTTCGTACAGAAGGCGCTCGCCAAAACCGGTGTGCTCGACCGCTTCGAATCAGGCAAGGCCGACGTCGTGGCCTGAACCACGCAACTCACAATCCAACAACAAACACAGAAAACATGCCGGCCGTCCGCCGGCGTATCCAAGAAAAGAGAAAATCATGACCAACCACGTTCCAGAAGCAACGAAACCCGCCAGTGGAGACTACGCCTGGCTGGGCGCGGAAGCCGGCTCCGTCGCCGACCTCATGTACATGTTCAACACCGAGGACTGGTACGACGCCATCAACTCGCGTTTCGTCAGCGAGCTGCTTGACGACACCTTGCCGGAATCCATCCTCAAGGCGTATCTGATCCAGGATTTCAAGTTCTATAACAACGGCATGATGGCGCGTCTCATCAAACTCGCCCCACGTCAGGAGACCAAGGACATGCTCGCGGCGCAATCGCAGTGGTTCGCCGACAACGAGGCCACCTACTTCGAGCACTTCCTCGAGGCCTATCACGTCAGCCAGGAGGAATACGACGCGACCGAACCGACCCCGGCCAACAAGGAGTACGGCGCATACCTCGACAGCCTGTCCGACAAGAGCTGGCCGGAATTGATCACCGCGATTTGCTGCATGGAATGGCTGTACCTCGCATGGGCCAAGCGCACCGTCGACGCCGACGTCATCCAGCAGGTGCCGGCGCACAAGCTGGGTCGACCTGCATGAAGGCGCGCACTTCCGCAGGTGGGTCGGCGACCTCATCTCCCTGGTCAACGAATACTGCTCCATCGATGTCCGGAAGCCGAAGTGTTCCGCACCATCGTGCATCTGGAGCGCCGCTTCTTCGACGACTCCTACCCGCAGGAGTGAGCCTGCGATCCACGACCGCATAAGCCATG
>ENA-OQMZ01000823-OQMZ01000823.1-human-gut-metagenome-genome-assembly--contig:-NODE-823-length-12452-cov-3.880649_pt1 | contig 12452 bp, 20 predicted proteins | sample MGYA00242621_ERZ504862 | MGnify/ENA primary metagenome ERZ504862 (study PRJEB26092, sample SAMD00036393) | human gut metagenome | host: Homo sapiens | study: EMG produced TPA metagenomics assembly of... | reverse complement strand
TTTTTGTTGCTTGTTCGTCAATCGTCCTGTCTGTTCATTTCTTGATATTACGTCATATCTTGTTATGTGCCGAATATTTGTTGAAATTAACCATTCAGGATGATGACTTTGCTGATGTATGGGTTGTTGCGGTTCGTTGCTCTGGTTTTACCCTGCTGTGATGTGGTAATGGTGTCTTGGTGTTTGTGTGATGTGTTGCGGGTTGGCTTCTTTCTCTTGTTCTTGGATTGTCTTTTTCTTATTTCTTCTTCTCTTCTTTTTTTCTGATTTTTCTTGGTTGCCTGTCTGCTCTTTTGTTTTTGTCCGTGATTTTTCTGGTCCGCTAGTTTGCATGAGAAACGGCGGCCGCGCGGCGCCGCGCCGAAGTCAAAACGGTTAATTTCAATATTTTTTCGGTTATTCGTTGTTTGCTCGGATACAGTCGTTGAAGACGGTTCACTCGAACGGTCCTGCCTTGACGAAGGGAGTTAACGATGGCAGATTTTCCATGGAACAACAATTTCGGCACCCCGACCCCAGCCCCAGCGCCGGTCGACGATTCCGAGCCGGTGAACGAAGCCGGGCAAGCGGACGATTCTGAGAACTGGTCGGCATCGGACGAGGATTCTCAGCCTGACGTCCAGCCGGAAGAGACGGATTCCGTCGATGAGACAACGCCCGACCGTGAGGAAGAAACCTCCGTCAAGGGTGCCAAGACCACGCGGCGCAAGACCGCGAAGAAAAACTCGTCCTTCCCTCATTTGGAAGCCGCCTCGTACGCGAAGATCAAGGACATGCTCGACGTTCTTTCCGATGACCGTACCGCGAACATCGCCAAGATTCTGTGCGAGACCAGCAAGACCGACGCTCCGGTTCTGCTTGAGGTGTTGACGGAAACCAAGACGCGGAAGCGGGTCGCCGAATTCTCCAAGTTCGTCAAGGAACTGGCTGGCGCTCAACCGTCCGACCTGAAGATGAGGCTTGCTTTCGCGTTCATGGAAGACAAGACTCTGTCCAAGACTCTGTTCGCTGTTTTGAATGCCGCCGAACCGGATCGTGGTTTCGGCCGCGCGTCCGGTGAGCCGATGAAGGATGTCAATGCGGTGGCTGAACACTGGGGTGACGGCGTCGATCTCAGTGTGGTTGAGAAGCTGAAAATCTGACGGCCGGCATCTCGGGATGCTTGAACGGTTGGATACGAACATGGATCCGTATCCAACGTTTTTTATTATTCCGCGATGAGCTGCACACGGTTCTCCGCCTTTGGCGGCATCCCGTATGGTCTGATCACGAGGCCCGCCCTCGTCAACGAGAATACCCAGATTTTCTGAATCTGGTTGAGCTTTGTGAGGCTGACGGTGAGGTGCTTGGTGGACACCGTCTCCGTGCTCGTACCGGGGACGATCTTGTATAGATTATTTCGACTGATATACAGTTCCTTCTGCTCCGGACAGTAGAGCGTCGCGAACACCAGCAGATCCAAGGACAGGCTTCCGCCACTGGTTCCGACGACGGCGGAAAGAGGAATCTCCTTCGGTTCGCGCGACATCAATCGGACGTATTCCCAAGTGAAGGTAATGGTTTTTTCGTTCCAGCTTTCGCCTTGGACGATGTTCGTCTCTTCGATCGGTTTTATTTCTTTGCCGTCCCTTGAAGTGAACGTGATGTCCTGATAGCCGATGATGCTGGTGACCGTATTCTGTCGGCCGCAGCCTCCCGTCAGCATGCCCATTCTGCGGGCCACTTGCCGTACGTCCTTGCCGATGGTCAGCGTCCTGGTCTTGCCGTTGTAATCCGCGTTTTGTGTGTTCACGAACGTCGTGAACAGGATGCTTAGGAGTCGAGGCGTCCTGCCGAATGCGAGCGGATGTTCGTTGCCGCGCACGTATGGGATGAGCGGGTATGCCTCTTCCGCGACGTAAAGAATTCCGAATCCTGTGGCTATGCCGTTGTCCATCCCGACGCTTCTCAGCCTGTGTATTTTGTTGAGCATCCCGACTCTTCCCCTGTTTTTGCTTTTTCGGTTGATACCAACAATTTTACGGTTTTTCATACGCGACATGCCAACATACCCAGTAAGGCAGATGCTTGTTTTACACCGTCGAACCGAAGACCTACTGGCCTTTCTTCCTGGGACTGAGGTTCAGACACTGCAGCCGGTAATGAATTCTGCAGGACACCAGTTTCGGGTCGAGTTTCCCATACGCATTCCGGGCCATGTCGATATACAGTCGACACCCCGGATCCGACAAAGCGAAATCACCGACACTCCAACCCAATGGTTCCTCCTCGTGAGACTTATGCCTCGCCATCAGAAAAAACAACCTCCGATTCACACCGATTCGCATCCGGATTCGACGGCCGACGCGCCGTCCAAGTTGGTCAAAAAAGGCGGGCATGCTGGAGGCGTTGGGGTCATCACCCGGCATGCCCGCCGGTCGTGGTTCTTATTTGTTCCACTGCGGGTCGTTCGGGAATGAGATGGGCGAGCCGCCCCACATCTGCCTGTCTGAATTGATCATCGCTTCGGTGTATCCGCCGTCCATGAGACTCTGGTCCTGAGGTCGAGGTCGGGCCTATAGTGCTTGGTGGCTGGCGGTATCATGCCCATCATGTCCCCGCTGTTGAATCGGAGGACTTCCTTGTCGGCTTCCTCGCCGGCGATCAGCACGTCGATGTTGTTGAGCAATGTCATCGCGCTTTTCGTGTACGGGATGTCCCCTCTTCCGATGCTTCCCGTGAAGGTGATTTTGCATTCCCGGAGAAATTTGACGTGTTCGTCGATGTGTTCCAAGAGGTTTGGTGGTGTCGCTTCGACGAGGTGCGATCCGATGTTCGGTTCTGCCGTGAAGGTCATGTTGGCTCCTGTTTTTTTTGATATCAACCGATTACGTTTTGTCGTTTTGGGGGAACCGCAATCGCCGTCTTCGGCATCGCTTGTGGTGGCCCTGAGGTAATTGCGTTGGGGGTTCCGCTGTTTTCTCGGTGTGTATCTTTTGTTTTTTTATGTGGACGCGTTCAGCATATCGCGACACTCCGAAGATTCACCCCCTCCCCTTAATTCTCTTTTACTTGTTATACTGAATACGTCCACATAAATCGAAAGAAAACAACGACAACCAATGGAAGAACACGACAAACGCTTCTGGCGAAACATGACATTCGCCCAGCTCAGAAACCGACGGGTACGAGTCTCCGCATACGGCGGCGACATGATCCTCGAATTCCGACTCACTCCCGGAATCGGACACACGCTCGGAGCCCGGCAATACACTGTCAACGGCTTCGACATCGGCGAACTGTTCCACGAAGGCCATGACGGATTCATGGAACTCACCCGGCAGAAAGCACCCGTCAGCATCAAGCTGCTACCCGACGAACCCGAATACAAAATCATCGAAGACATCACCGGCGTGCAACCCGGAGACGTCTTCGTGCAAACGAACGGGAACAAATATCCAGTACAGGAAATCACCGATGACGGCCATTGTCTAGTCCTGATTGACTCCAACACCTATCGGATTGATGACGACGCATTCGACCATGCTTTGCGACCGGCACCCGCACGAATTCCGGATCGCCCCGGACTGTGGGAGGACAAGTCAGACGGCCTGTACACCGTGTGGAAAAACGGTCAGGAGCTTTGGATCATGCAGATACGCGAGTCCGATGGGCGTTGGATGAACGGCCCTGCGCTGCTAATCGGCAAGACGGGAGAAAACGTCAACGATTCAACGACAAAGGATCTGTCCTCGAAAGCTCCATTCCGATTCCATGATGAAGAACTGTGAGGGGAGAGAATGCAATCCGTCACCAACATTTTCGACCAACTGCGTCTCTCTCCGCCTATTCCTGGACCACTGCACAAGAGAACGGTTGACGCTGCGGATCTTGGCACCACCGCCGAGGTTCTTGCCGCGGCGAAAGCCTATACCGGCTCGTCGAAGGTCGTCGCGGCCGTCAGATTCTCGATTTCGGGCAACTCCCGAAACGAGATCAGAACCGGTACATCAACGAAGCGTTCAAAGCCTTCAACGATGCGCGAAAGGAAATGAAATGCGGTTCCGAACGAAAATCCTGAACCACTTCTGCCGAGGGTGCGGAACCCTCCTGTCGGCAGATGAGAGACAGACCGGACTCTGCTCTTCCTGCTGGTTCGAAAAGGAGAAGAAGCAGTCCCTTAATGACAAGGACTGGCAGGAGGAACTGCTTCGAGAACTCGACGGATATCAGCCGATGGGACGGCCCGGCAAGAGACCGTAATTCAGAACGACAAGGAAACCGATGAGTATTTTTCATACAAGAAAAATCAGTTGACGGTTGGAAGCCCGCCTGGCATCGGAGTCTCATGCCTTCTTTCGAGAGCAAAAGACAAGCCATGCGCACCGTCCGAAGATATGTCACGCAACACGACCGAACGAGGCCAAGCATGTTCCGGATTCTCAAGATGAAGGTCTGATATGACGGTGCTACGCATCGACAATGACGACGGATCATGCCGGCTGGAGATACCCGGGGCCAATCGCCGCTGGTCCCTGATCCTGTTGAGGGTTCCCAGCTTTAACGGGTTCAGCGCATACGTGACACCACAGGGCGGAAAGCTCGACGCGAACACTCCGAAAACATCCGTGTCAGACATCAGCGACCTGATTTCCGTACGCGACTTCATCGATGAAACCATCGCACAACACAATCAAGGACCAATCAGTGGCAGAAGAACAAACCCACTTTGAAATCATCGAATGCGAGAGCCACATGCCCGTGGCGATCCGTCAATTCGACTCGGAGGAAGAGGCCATGGAATACCTGAACATGCGTCTCAAATCAGAACAGCCAACCCATCCATCCGAACGCCATGAGGCACAGGAATCCGAGGGGACGACGGCGCAGGGGCTGCATGAATTCTCAGAACAGCTCCGCATCCAATCCATCTGCGCATGCTGGAAATGAACGCGAGAGGAGAATTCAACGCCTTCGAACGCATAGAACTGTATGCCGCGCTCAACAATCAAAGAACAAGAAAAGCTCTTGGAATCACCGTCGAATCCTCTCCTTGCAAACAGAACCGCCAAAGGATTAACACGCAATGACATCAGGGAAAAAGCTCGATCGGGAAACCGTCGATTACCTTCGTACGCTGCCTGAAATCGTGCGCAGAGTGCAAGGCGGACGAATCTACTACACGAACTCCTTCAGGACGCAAGCGACGGCACGCTATGCCATGGGAGACCGGCCCGTCGACATCTTCCGCGACAACGGGATAGGACCGAAGTAATCGGGTACAAGCGCATCGAACGCTGTATCGCCCGGTGGAAAGAAAACCCGGACGAATTATCCACAGTAGATAGTCGAACGTCACGTCTGAAGCGCATCGAGGAAGAAATCAAATACCTCGAGCAGCAGGCGAAGAAAATCCGACTGGCTGAGGATAAGGAGGCGAGCAAGCAATGAACGATCCGTTTAACCAGGAACTACCACACAAGGATGAAGCGGAACGCACCGTATTGGGTGCGATGCTCCAATCCCGTGCCGCCATTGACGAGGCGCGTCAGAAAATCACGGAAAACGACTTCTACCAGCCGAACAACAAAACGATTTATCGTCTGATCTGCGACCTGTCCGATCAACATGGCGACGTTGACACCACACTGCTTTGCATGACATTGACCGAGCGGAAAATGCTTGATCATGTTGGAGGCTGAACTACGTCGGCAAGCTCATCGATTATGCTCCGACCACGTCGAATGTCGGCATCTACGCGGACATGGTCAAAGACGCGGCGAAACGACGCGACATCATCGCCATCGGCACCCGCATAGCGCAAATGGGTCATGCGAACGATGCCGACACCGACAGCATCATCGGCAACGCCTTGGACGAGGCGTTCCATATCGGCGAGGACGATTCCAGTACCGATTACAAGGACATCTATACGGTTTCCACCGATATGCTTGACCATCTCGACAAGATTCAGAAGGGGGAAATCGCCGAAGGAGTCCACACCGGATTCAGGGACATCGATGACGTGACCCACGGTCTGCAACCAGGGCAGATGATCGTCGTCGCGGACGCCCGGCCATGGGAAAGTCCACGTTGGGAATGGACTTCGCACGGAATGCGGCCATTCACGACAACCAATGCACAGTCGTCTTCAGCCTGGAAATGAGCCGTGAGGAAATCGCGCAACGCCTGTTCTCCGCCGAGACGAACATTCCGTTGAATGTTTTCCGCGACCCGTCTCAGATGACCGACGAACGATGGCGAACCGTCAACGGTTTTTGGCAGAAGCTCAAGGACAAGCCATTGTATATCGATGATTCCGCGAATCTTAAGGTCCCTGATATTCGAGCGAAATGCCGCAGGTTGAAGGAGACAAAAGACCTGAAACTCGTGGTCGTCGACTATCTGCAGCTCATGTCCAGTGGGCGCATGACCGAGAACCGTCAGCAGGAGGTAAGCGACTTCAGTCGCCAGTTCAAACTGTTGGCCAAGGAACTGCAGGTGCCGGTCGTGATCCTCAGCCAGCTGAACCGCAACGTGGAAATGCGCGCCGACAAAGTACCTCAAATGAGTGACCTACGCGAATCCGGCTCCATCGAACAGGACGCCGACGTGGTGTTCCTCGTACACCGTCCCGACGCCTATGACAAGGAAGATAGGCCCGGTGAGGCCGACATCATCATGGCCAAGCATCGCAACGGCCCGACCGAGACTTTCCACCTTGCTTTCCTTGGAAGCAACAGCAAGTTCAAGGACATGCCGCAGGAATATACGACCGGAATCTGACCCACAGAAGAAAAAAGGAAAACCCAATCATGGACGCGAAAATCACCGCCAAAGTGGAAACCATCACCCCGGAAATAGCGAAAACCATGCTCGGCGAAAACGTCAACAACCGGCGTATCAGCGAGACAACGTCAACTTGTTCGCCCGCGAAATTCGCAACGGCGAATGGCGGTTCAACGGTGAGGCCATCAAATTCGGCAAAGACGGGCGACTGCTGGACGGCCAGCATCGTCTGCTCGCCGTCATCGCCGCCGACAAGCCGTTGACCACGCTCGTCATCCGAGGGTTGGAAGACGAAACCCAGCAGACCATGGACAGCGGAAAAACCCGCACCTTGGGCGACGTGCTCACCTTGCGCGGAGAAAAGAACTCCACGCAGCTCGCCTCACTGGCCCGCGCCGTGTATCTGGCCGACCAGCTGGGCATGGAGCCGCCGCTCAGAACGATTTGAAACCCACGCGCGGTGAGATTATCTCGTTCATCGACCAGACCCCGCAACTGGCGGACGTGCTCGCCGCATCACGCGCGTTCCGCAGCCAATCCGGGGACATGCTGACCAGCAGCATGTTCGCCTCGCTCTGGTGGACGTTCGCGCACATCGACACGGATGCGGCCAACAGGTTCTTCATGAGCCTCGCCAGCGGCGCGAACCTGCAAGCCGACGATCCGATCCTCATACTGCGAAACACGTTGATGGCTCAGCCTCACAAGGCCGGCCGTTCCACCCGCGACAACCGTGTACGCATCGCCGCATTGACCATCAAGGCGTGGAACAAGTGGCGTAAGGGCAAGCCTCTCCGCCAGTTGAAGTTCTCAGCCGGAGAATCGTTCCCTACGCCACGCTGACCGGTTATCCACAATCCACAACAACTGTCCACATAAAAAACAATCAAAAAAAGGAACCATCATGGCATACAACAAACGCTACCGTGTCACCCACACGTTCGCAGACGGAAGCCGGTTCATCGGCACCATCGGGATAAGGAACGCAACCCCGGATTTCCCTGAAAACATCGAGGGCCGTATGATCGTGGAATCGGTTAACGGACGATTCCAAGGCGTCTTCAAACTTGTCAACGGGACTGTCGGCCGCGTTTCTGGCGTAGTACTTCCACCTCAGCAAAAATTGGATCTTCGAGCCACAAGGTGCAGACAAGTATCTGCAAAACGAGATCGGGCCGAATGTCGAGCTGCCTCGTACCGAACTCGACATCGCATCCAACCGGGAACCCCAGTATGACAGTGTCCTCAGCGACGGGACTCCCGACGATGCGGAATTGTTGAGTCTCATCGCCTGACCGGAGCGAGAAAAAATGGCACAGATACCATCCGGATTCACGTTCAACGACGACATCACCGAAGACGCAAGCGAAAGATTCCCGCCGCCCGCATTGGGCTCCACCAGCATCAACTGGAATGATGCCGGCAGCGTATACGACGCGATACAAAAGGTCAGCGAACAGTTCAAACAAGCGTTCGCCGACCTCATCGACCAGTCCGCAAAAGGCACTGACAATAGCGTGGAATCACGCCTGTTCTTCACCATCGCCGCCTACAGCGCCATGAACGACCTGCACGACATGACCGTCCCCATCTTCTCCAGCACGCTCATGAACCAGCATCCCGACTGGGTGCCGGTCATCAACGGCTGCGAAAGCAACAAGGAACTGATGGAAGCCTGGCCGGACGTGAAAACTGTGCATGACGCGCAGATCCAAGCGAACAAAACCGGACGACCGGTACGAGTCCATTTGAAGGACGCCGACGTGGACGCGATCATCTCAGTACAACCGATAAAAGAGGAGGACTTCCATGCTGAACGAGCGGCCTGAAGGCAAAGACAAATTCGGATATGTGCTTATCGGATTGCTTGTCGCCTTCGTTATAATCCTGGTAACTTCGGCTGTCATCTGGAATTCAAATCATCCTGAGAAAGTCCAAGAAAACTTGAAAAAATCGACACCCAGCAAGCAGAAGAGAAGAAGGGCTCCAAGAGAGGCCCCTACACCATCCAGTTGAAGGACAAAAAAGTAGTGGACTGCGTAGGTGGAGCCTTATATACCTATAGCGGTACAAATGTTGTGCCAACTTGTGATTGGGACAACCCAAGACAGCTGGCCCCTAATGAGAAAGCCAACAGGCAAGCCACATACGTGACATTAGGAGACGGCGAACAGGTTCCCTGTGAAGGCGACAGTTACATCGAATGCGGCTGGTCCCTGAGAGGCAGACAATGAGCTTCGCGAGCCTCGTCGTACATGTAATCCTGCTGATGCTCGTCTGCTGGATGGGAGCCGAACTATTGGCCTCTGGGAATCGGATGATCCGTAGGGTGTTCGGGAAGCTCAGCGTACTGCTCGGCATGTATGCGTTGACATGCCTGCTGATAGACGTATCCAACCTGACCCATGGGCATACCGTTGTAGATGACTTTGTTTTAGCTTGTCGCTAGAGCGAAGTCATCTGCATGGCCTCGTTGCCGAGACCAGCTCCAAGTCTCACGCGACTGTCGCCGCCGCTTGGTTCGCGTTTCGCCGGATGCCGCATTGTCCCGCCTTTTGGGTGGGCCTGTCTTACGCTTCCTCCACGCGCGTTTAACGTCTCCGGGGCACTCCCGGCGACTTGGATGTTGATGGCCGCGTTCACATCACGGTCGATGACAAGCCCGCACTCCTCGCAATGGTAGACGCGCTCGGACAGGGACAGTTTGGCTTTCACCGTCCCGCAGTTCGAACAGGTCTTCGAGCTTGGATACCAGCGGTCGATGACATGGAGCCTCGTGCCGGCGCGTGCGGTCTTGTATTCCAGTTGGCGGCGGAACTCGTGGAAGTCCGCGTCCAGTACGTGCTTGGCAAGCCTCCTGTTACGGCTCATGCCCTGCACGTTGAGGTCCTCGATGCTGATGTCGGAATAATTGTCGGCAAGCCACGTGGTGAGCTTGCCGATGTTGTCGGCTCGTTGGGCGGCTATGCGAGCGTGGATTCGGCGCACACGCTCCAACGCCCTGTTGTACCGTTTCGACCCGCATCCATGGCTCATGCCCCTATCGCGGCGGCTCAACGCCTGTTGGGCGCGGCGGAGTTTCCGTTGCATGCGGACGTAGTTGCGTGGATTGGGGAACGTGGTGCCATCCGACAGGGTGGCGAGGGTCCTGACGCCCAAATCCACGCCGACCTGACGATCATGGTTCTTCCGTTTTCCGTTTTTCGCGGGAACGCTTTCGGTGGGACGTTCGACGGTGAGGGCCGCATACCAGAAGCCCGCATGGCGACTGACGGTCATGCGCACGATTCGTCTGCCGTGGACGCGTTCGGTGGCGTTCTCCATGCAGTGCACGCGTCCGATGCGTGGCAGTTTCAACGCCTTCGGGTCGTCCTCGATAAGGCCGAAGCTGCCGGTCGTGTATGCGAAACGCGGGACACCGGAGCGTTTCGACTTGTATTTCGGCCAGCCCACCCTGCGGCCCGCGCGCCTGCCCTTCCTGCTGTCCGACCAGTTCCTCAACGCTTGGGACAGCCATTCGAACGCGCTGTTGTACGCCTCCTTGCTGTTCTCCCGCCACCACGGGGCGATTTCGTCCTTCCACTCGTTCCACCAGCGGCGCATCGCGTACAACGTCCAGTCCGGTTTCTCACCCAAGGAGATTTGGCGCTGGACGTGCGCGAGCATCAGATTGTACGCGAAACGCGCGCCGCCCGCATGGGATTCCAACAGCCGTGTCTGCCGTGGGGTTGGGTCGAGCCGAATCCTAACGGCCTCATACGCGCTCATCGCGCATCGCCTCCAACGCCTTCTCCGCACGATGCTTGGCCGCGCGGCGTCCGTACAGTCTCGCGCAGAACGAGGTCAGCACCTCGGTCATGTCGCGCACCAGATCGTCGTCCAGCTCCGTGTCGTCCACCACGATGATTCGGCGTCCCTGCGCCTTCAACGCGCTCTCCACCAGTCCCGCGTTCATGCGGGCGAGCCTGTCCCTGTGCTCCACGATCAGCGTGCCCACGGTCGGGTCGGACAATAGCCGGTTGAGCTTGCGCCGCTTGTCGTTCATGCCCGAACCGGTCTCCATGACCACCTCGGGGCTCTTGACGCCCATGTTGATGGCGAACGCCTTCAACCGGTCGGCCTGACGTTGCAAATCGTCCTTTTGGTCGGACGAGCTGACACGCGCGTAACACACCGTCCTGCCGTTCGCTGTGGGGGCGGCGGGCTGGTTCTCGTATTTCGGGTCGTGGATGAGCCACATGCCGGTCGGCGTCTGCTCCACAGGAACGGGCATGGTGCCCTGACGGCACCATTTCCACACGGTCTGCGGATGCAATCCTTCCAGTCTGGCCCATTCCTTTACCAACATGAGATTTATTATAACATAGGATTACTTAAGAAAACAAAACAGTTCGGTAACAGGCAACAGCCCGAACGCAGGACCGCCCAGACGCCCTCCGATGGCCTGATCTGACGTCCGAAAAAAGGCGCCGTGCGCCCTTTTTAAATCTTTTAAAATCTTTTTACATTCTTTTAGGCCCTCCGCAGCCCTACTCTCCCAACGGGTTTCGGACGGTACTTAGTACAAAAGGGGAACGAACTTAGTACAAAAGGGGAACGAACTTAGTACAAAAGGGGAACGAAAGTCCACGGCAGTTATCCACATTCTCGGGTTCCGTTGTTTTTTCTTCTTCGCCTATAAGTATCTGTATACCTGTCTAGCTGGGACCCCCGCTCAGCCCTACTCCCACAAGCTGAGGCACATTCGCCTACCTAAAGCCCCTCAAAACCTACCTAAAGCCCCTCAAAACCTACCTAAAGCCCCTCTGTCTACCTAAAGTACACGGGCTTCATGCTATACTCCTACTTAAAGTACACACTGGATTTTGGCATGAAAATGCCCCCGCGAGACGGCAATCTCCGGGGGCGTGGCAACCACGAAAGGACCGTGATTAGCAATGGATGATGATACCCGTTCCAAGGATTTGACGCTCCCGGAGGACGAGCCGTGGATGTCTCACGGCTTCATCTCGAAGATCGCCGCGCAGGTCTCCCTGCCCTACAGGAGGCCCAAGGATGGCGTCAAGGAGATCGAGCGGCGCAACGGCAGCCTGGTCGTGCGCTACGTGTCCGGCGCCGACTATCTGCCTATGGCAAGTATCCGCGCCTGTTCGAGTTGTGGGCGTGCACGATGATCAAAACGAACGACCCGTGCTTCGACCCGGAGACGAACACGCTGCATCTGGCACCACGTTCCGCGAGTTCCTGCGCCTCATCGGCGTGCAGGTCGGTGGCCGGCAGCTTAAGTCCATCAAGCCCCAGCTGGAGAGGTTGTTCAAATGCGTGTACATCATCAGTAACAACACCGAGAACACCAGCCAGGGCGTGAACTTCACGGTCGCGGAGAAATACCAGATCGATTGGCTGCGGAACGAACCACAGTCGCACGGCCTGTTCGAAAACTGGGTGCAATTGAGTCAGCGATACGTGGACATGTTGCGGGATCATCCCGTGCCGGTTGATCTCAAGGTGATCGCCAGGCTCCGCAAGCCGATGGCCATCGACGTGTACTGGTGGCTGACCAAGCGCGTCTACAACCTGCACGAGCCGGTCACGATCACCTGGCAGCAGCTTACCGGCAGTTCGGCAGCGATACCAAAGAGCTGTGGAAGTTCAAGCAGAATTTCAAGGATGCTGTGGCCGAG
>ENA-OQMZ01000822-OQMZ01000822.1-human-gut-metagenome-genome-assembly--contig:-NODE-822-length-12478-cov-6.088171_pt1 | contig 12478 bp, 15 predicted proteins | sample MGYA00242621_ERZ504862 | MGnify/ENA primary metagenome ERZ504862 (study PRJEB26092, sample SAMD00036393) | human gut metagenome | host: Homo sapiens | study: EMG produced TPA metagenomics assembly of... | reverse complement strand
GAATTGCAGGGGCGCGAGTATTACCATCGAACGACCGCGGTTACGAGCATGAGGTCAAGCCGAGATTGGAGCGGATTCGGAAGATTCTGCACGAAGAGGACGATAACGGTGACGGCCGTTCCGGCCAGCGCAACGCCTGATGTTCGTTTCCTGCAGGCATTGGGTCAGGGTTCCGCTAAAATTCTTCGCTGGGGTTGACGCCTGCTTGCTTTGCAAGGCCCATGCGTCAATCGCGGCGTCGCACATGGCCGCAGGAAAAAGTGCGCGGAAAGTGATTATGAAAGAACGGAATACAACGCTCGAAACCACCGACCATAACAATCGGAACAATAGCGAAAACATCAAGGAAACGCCGGACGAACGCATTCCCGGCAAACTCATCGGCGCCATCGTGGCGGTCGGCTCGCTCGCCTTCATCGGCATCCTCACCGAAACCGTGATGACGGTGCTGTTCCCACAGCTCATGCGGGAATTCAACGTGAACACTGCTACTGTGCAGTGGATCACCACCATCTACCTGCTGACGGTCGCAGCCACCATGCCGCTTTCGTCGTATCTTAACCGCAAATTCAAGCATCGCGTCCTGTTCCTCGCCGCGGTGGCGCTTGCGGTGCTTGGCTCGCTGACCATGATCTTCGGCCATGCGTTCCCGGTGATTCTAGTAGCCCGCATCATCCAGGCATCGGCTCCGGCGTGGCCACACCGCTGATGATGAACATCATTCTCGAACAGTCCCCACGCAGCAAGGTCGGACGACTGATGGGCGTCGGTTCGCTCGTCATCACCGTGGCGCCCGCCATCGGCCCGACCGTGGGTGGCGCGGTGTCGAGCATTCTGCCATGGCGTGCGATTTTCGTCATCGTCATTCCCGTGATTCTGCTGATTTCGCTGCCTGTCGGCCTCAAATGCATCGAACAGCACCGTCCGACGGAAGAGGCGCATCTGAATCCGCTGCAGTTCGCGGCGATTGTGCTGGCGTTGTGCGGTCTAGTGATGTTCCTGAACCAGGCGGGCGTGGCTGTTGCCGCCGCCGTTTCGGGTGGTGTGGCTACAGCGCCGGCGATTTTCGCAGTGATCAGCCTGATCGTCGGCTTGGGATCGCTTTTCTTCTTCGGATGGTCGTCCCGTCGTTCCTTCTCGCCGCTGATTCGCTTGGGATGCTGCGTGATCCGATGGTGCTGCTGCATCTGATCGCCTACATGCTGCTGCCAATCGTCGGCATCGGCTTCGGCTATGTGATCACCAATCTTGCCCAGCTTTCCCTGGGAACGAACGCGTTCCTGGCAGGCGCGCTGGTGCTGCCGGGCGCGTTGATCGGCGCTTTTTTCGCACCGATCGGCGGCACGCTGTACGACCGTTTCGGACCTGTCCGCCCGATTCTGGGCGCGTTCTTCCTGGCGATCTGCGGCCCGATCCTGCTGCTGGTCTTCTCCATGCGGCTGACGCCGGCCACGCTTGCCGGTTTCTACTTCATCTTCGGACTTGGCTATGCGCTTGGCTTCTCCAACATCATGACCAATGCGTTGCGCAGCATTGCGCCGCAATTCATGCCGGATGGCAACGCCGTGTTCAACACCTGCCTGCAGTTCGGTGGCGCAGCCGGAACCGCGCTGTTCTCCACGGTGCTGTCCGTGGCCCAGGCCGGCGCAGGCAAGGAAGGAACCGAGCATTCAGCCATGCCACGGCGGTTGGTGGCAGTTGGACGTTCACCGTCATGATCGTGATTGTCGCCGTTGCAATCTGCTGCCTGATTACCGCCTTCCGCATCGGCGCGAAACGCAAATAACCGTGTTTTCGCCGTCGGCTTCTCCACTGTGGGCGCAATTTTGTTCCCCGTCGCTTCGAAGCGGTAGGCTGTGAAACTATAGAGAACACTGGAAAAGGAGACAAGGTGAGCAACCTTAGTGCACCCCTGCCCGTCATGGCTGGCGAAGACATGCCGGCAGGACCCACCGATCCGATTTTCAACCGCCTGCTCAAGGACCGCATCATCTGGATGGGTGAGGAAGTCAAGGACGAGATGGCCAACCGCATTTGCGCGCAGATGCTGATGCTGGCCGCCGAGGATCCGAAAAAGGATATCTGGCTGTACATCAATTCCCCGGGCGGCTCCATCACCGCGGGCATGGCCATCTACGATACCATGCAGCTCATCGAGCCGGACGTGGCCACCGTGGGCTTGGGCATGTGCGCATCCATGGGCCAGTTCCTGCTGAGCTCCGGTACCAAGGGCAAGCGTTTCCTGACCTCGCACGCCCGTGTGCTGATGCACCAGCCGTCCGGCGGCATCGGCGGCACCGCCACCGATGTTCGCATCAACGCCGAACTGATCATGGACATGAAGAAGACCATGAGCGAGCTGACCGCCGAGCAGACCGGACACACCGTCGAGGAGATCTACCGCGACAACGAGTATGACCACTGGTTCACCGCCCAGGAGGCGTTGGAGTACGGCTTCGTGGACAAGCTCGTTTCCACCCATGACACGATGAGCGCCACCAAGGGAGAGTGACCATGGCAAGCGAAGAAGCACAGTTTGTAGCCCGCGCCGAACGTCTGGCCGGACCGACCGGTGTGGTCGGCTTCCAGGGGGCTGCGGCGCGTGAGGCCGCGTTCGCACCGCAGAACCGTTACGTTCTGCCGCAGTTCGAGGAAAAGACCCCGTACGGATACAAGAGGCAGGATCCGTACACCCGCCTGTTCGAGGATCGCATCATCTTCATGGGCGTGCAGGTGGACGACACCTCCGCCGATGACATCATGGCCCAGCTGCTGGTTTTGGAAAGCCAGGATCCGAACCGTGACGTGATGATGTACATCAATTCGCCGGGCGGTTCCATGACGCCATGACCGCCATCTACGACACCATGCAGTACATCAAGCCGGACGTGCAGACCGTATGCCTCGGCCAGGCCGCTTCCGCCGCGGCCATCCTGCTGGCCGCCGGCGCCAAAGGCAAACGTCTGATGCTGCCGAACGCCCGCGTGCTCATCCACCAGCCGGCCATCGACCAGGGCTTCGGCAAGGCCACGGAGATTGAAATCCAGGCCAAGGAGATGCTGCGTATGCGTGAATGGCTGGAGAACACGCTGGCCAAGCATACCGGTCGTGACATCGAGAAGATCCGCAAGGACATCGAAGTGGACACGTTCCTGACGGCCCAGGAGGCCAAGGAATACGGCATCGTTGACGAGGTGCTGGAACATCGCAGCTGAGCCTGCGGTGGAATGATATCTTCACAAATGCAATACCCCTGCCGGGTCGCGGCAGGGGTATTGTGTTTTCTAAACGGCAGATATGTGAAACGAAGAGGTTGCGAATGGGACGCGTGGTCAGCTACAACGATGCGGTGCCGAGATGCACGTTCTGCGGCAAGTCCGAGAACCAGGTGCGTAAACTGGTCACCGGTTCGGGCGCGGCCATCTGCGATGAATGCATTGAATTGTGTGTTGACATCATTTCCGAGGAACGGGACAAGGACGCCCAGCTCAATATCCTGCAACTGCCCAAGCCGGCACAGATCAGCGCCTACCTCACAATCACGTCATAGGCCAGGAGTCCGCCAAAAAGACACTTTCAGTGGCGGTGTACAACCATTACAAGCGCGTCAACATGGAAATGCGCGAGTCGTCGCGAATCGGCAAGGAACGGATGCATGGACATGACGATTCGTTCGAGGGTGTGCAAGTGGCGAAATCGAACATCCTGCTACTCGGGCCGACCGGCGTGGGCAAAACATATCTTGCGCAGACGCTGGCCCATGTGATGAACGTGCCGTTCGTCATAGCGGACGCCACCACGCTCACCGAGGCAGGATATGTGGGCGATGACGTCGAAACCGTGCTGCAGCGCCTCATCCAGGCTGCTGACGGGGATGTGGCGCGTGCGCAGCAGGGCATCGTATATATCGACGAAATCGACAAGATCGCCCGTAAAAGCGGCGAAAACACCTCCATCACGCGTGACGTGTCCGGCGAGGGCGTGCAGCAGGCGCTGCTCAAGATCCTTGAAGGCACCGTCGCCTCCGTGCCGGTGGAAGGGACCCGCAAGCATCGTGAAATGGAACCGTGCAGATCGACACCCGCGACATACTGTTCATCTGCGGTGGCGCGTTCGTGGGACTCGCCGACATCGTGGCGCAACGGTTGGGCGCCAGGGAAAGCGGTTTCGGTGCGGCCTGGCATGACCATGAGGTTCCCAAGCGTGAGCTGCTTGCGCAGGTCTCCGCCGATGATCTGGCTGATTTCGGATTATTGCCGGAGTTCATCGGACGTCTGCCGGTAGTCAGCGTGCTTGAGGAACTTACCGAAGACGATTTGGCCCGAATCCTCGTCGAACCGGAAAACGCGCTGGTCAAGCAGTACCAGAAGCTATTCGCCGTCGATGGGGTGACGTTGACCTTTACCGAAGGGGCGATACGGCAGATTGCGGCGACGTCGATTCGGCGGGGTACGGGCGCACGTGGATTGCGTTCGATTATTGAGAAGACGCTGGAGGACACCATGTTCCGTCTTCCCAGCATGGAAGGCGTCGAAGAGGTGGTCGTCGACGAAGCCGCCGTCACCGGATCAGGCACTCCGAAACTATTCAAGGTGTCGACGCAGAAAATTCCTCGTCTACGTGAGGCGTAAGGCCGAAAACTCCTGCGACACGCCGAGATTTTGCCTGGAGTTCATTTGGGTGTATCTTATTCGAGTTGCCGAAAACAAGACAACGTTGCGCGAGTAGCCCAGCGGATTAGAGCAGCTGACTACGGATCAGCAGGTCGCAGGTTCGAATCCTGTCTCGCGCACCAGCCACCAGTCATCAGGTGGCGCAAAGAAATAAGATGACGTTGCGCGAGTAGCCCAGCGGATTAGAGCAGCTGACTACGGATCAGCAGGTCGCAGGTTCGAATCCTGTCTCGCGCACATGAACCTCCTTCGCGAATGCGGAGGAGGCTTTCTTTATTTTCCGTGGATTTTTGTGAAGCCTGCAATTGATTGCGCGCACAGCGGAGCGCAATATGCGGCAGGGATGAACGCCAAGACCCTCCGATACACTTGATACTACGTTTACGGATACTGCGGTCGAACGGGGACCGCAAGACAAGGAGCATGATGGCCACATCGAAGAGGGGAACCTGGGCAACAATCCGACGCATAGCCGCGTCCGACCGCATATCCGGTCTGATTATGCTCGGTTTCGCTCTTGCCGGCCTATTGCTCGCCAATCTGCCGTTCACCGCGCATGCGTTCGAACAGCTTGAGAACTTCCGTATAGCCATTCCACACACCAATATCGACATGGGATTGGGCCATTGGGTGCAGGATGGCCTGCTGACGGTGTTCTTCCTGACCGTAGGCCTGGAATTGAAGCAGGAACTCACCACGGGATCACTGTCCAATCCCAAAGCCGCGGCCGTGCCGATGCTGTGCGCGGTTGGCGGTATGCTTGCTCCGCCGGTACTGTTCATCGGCGTGATCTCATTGTTTGCGGCGGCAGGATCAGGCAACTCGTCATCGCTTCAGGAACGTCGTTCTCCTTCGCACAGATGTCCAATGGCTGGGCGGTGCCCACAGCCACGGATATCGCGTTCTCATTGGCCGTATTGGCCCTGTTCGCCAAAGCGTTGCCGGGATCCATCCGCGCTTTTCTGATGACATTGGCCACAGTGGACGACCTGCTGGCCATCATCCTGATCGCGGTGTTCTTCTCATCGGTGAACGCATGGTACTGGTTCCTTGGCATAGCCGTATGCGCGGTCGTCTGGTACTTTCTGGTCCGCATGCGCAAGGTACCGTGGTTGGCCGTGGCCATCGTGGGCGTGCTGGCATGGGTCATGATGTTCGAAGCCGGCGTGCACCCCACTTTGGCCGGCGTGCTCGTGGGACTGCTCACGCCGGCCCATGAGCGTTTCGGTGAGAAGATGCCGCGTGCGGAACGTTACGCCGACAAGCTGCAGCCGTTCTCCGCACTGCTGGCGTTGCCGATCTTCGCACTGTTCGCCACTGGTGTGCACTTCGAGTCGTTGACCTTGGCGCTGTTCGTCTCGCCGGTGGTCGTTGCCGTGATGGTGGCGCTCGTGGTCGGCAAACCTCTGGGCATCATGACCACCGCATGGCTGTCCACGCACGTGGGCGGTCTGAAGATGGCCAAGGGGCTGCGCGTGCGCGACATGTTCCCCGCCGCCTGCGCCTGCGGCATTGGTTTCACGGTGTCGTTTCTCATCGCGTCGCTGGCATATCAGGATGCCGAACTATCGGCTGAAGCCCGTTTCGGCGTCCTGGTGGGGTCCATGGTCGCAGCCGTGATCTCAGGTATTCTGCTGAGCCATCAATCCAAACGATTCGAACTGGAGGACGGTACGAAGCATAAGCACCATACCGGCGACGAAGATGCCATGAACGAAGTTGAGACGGTGCTGGAAGACGGTACCGTGGTGGTCAGCCAGATAATCGGCACCCACCAGGAACAGTAAAAGGGATTTCCATATGTTGAAAGGGCCACGCATTCCCATGCGTGGCCCTTTCAACATATCGTGCCATTGCGGCACGGCTGATTAATCTGATTGGTCTATTTCTTGACGGCAACCAGCAGACCAGTGCCGGTCGGCGTCAACGCAGTGACGAACCGTTCATCCGACTCCACTGTTTCCAGCAATTCGCGCATCGCGATGGATTTGGCATCACGATTGGCGGGATTCAGCACGCCGCCGGCCGATGTGGCCGAATCAAAGGCAAGTACATCGGTGAAGACAATCGCGGCATGCGGTTTCAGCAGGCGTGGAGCCTGCGCGAAAGCCGCCGCATAATTCTCCGGATCGCCGGCCACGACGATTAAATCATAATTCTCGGCGTTCAGACGGGGCAGAAACACACCTGCGGACGCGTTCACGGCACGCAATGTGGTTTCGGTGTCATCGGACAGACGATTGAACAGTTTGCGAATCAGCGCGATGCCCTGCGTGGACGAATCGACGGCCGTAAGCTGGCCTGCATTGTCAAGACCGTTGATCAGCTGCATCGTCTCCACCACGGAACCGGTGCCGATGGCGATCACCGACGAGGCGTCCAACATTCGCACCAGCATGCGCAGCAATTCGGCCTGCGCCGCGGATCCTTGGGGAATGCCGGCTTCCTCGGCCGCGGTCCTGATCGCATTGAGTTCGGCAGACTGGCGTGAGAACGCATGATCCTCGACGTACTCCCACGATTTCGCGAGATTGGTATATGACGTCCTATCCATTTCAGCGCTCCTTGATTTGGGCGATCAGCTGCCAGATCTCCTCACCGACATCGATGCCACGCGGGCATTCACGCGTGCAGGCGCGCACCGACTGACACGCGGCGATGCCATCGGCGGAATCGATGGCATCCATACGTGCATCCGTCTGACTGTCGCGTGAATCATTGATGAAACGGGAGGCGGCGATAAGAGCCGCAGGGCCGATGAACGCCTCGCCGCCTGCATATACCGGACAGCTTCCCTCACAGGTGCCGCAGGCTATGCAGTTGCTCAGCAGCTCATACTTGGCGAGCTGCTGGGGATTCTGCAGATATTCGAATGCGTTGATCTTGCCGTCCGCGGTGGTGGCGAGTTCGCCACTGGCCTGCAGATACGGCTTGAGTTTCCTGATTTGGTCAAGCATCTGGTCGATATCGGCGATCAGATCACGCTGCACGGGGAAACCGGGCAGCGGTGCGAGCTCGATGACACCCAAATCGTCGGCATCCTGCGTTTGCGCGGGTTGAACGTCTTCGCCCGTATGACGGAAGCCGTCCTCATCCACCTGTGCGTCGGACGGCTGCTTTGCCCAAGCCTTCACCGTGGCGGTGCACAGAAGCGTAGGCGTGCCGTTGATGGACACGGCATCGGAACCGCACATGCCATGACCGCACGAATAACGGAAGGCAAGCGTCGGATCGATGGTGCGCTTGACTTTGAGCAGGCAGTCAAGCACGGTGTCCTCCGGACGCGCCGGCACCACGTAATCCTGCACCCACTGCTTGCCTCGCGGACGCCTGCGCGTGGATCCGGAATCGCCGAAGGGAGAGCTCTTCCTAGCGAACGGCGAGCCGCCTCGTTCACGGCCGCGTTCGGGACGCGGCGTGAACCTGTTCACCCGCAACGTCACCGTTTCCATGCCGTTCTCCATGCCGCTCATATACCTGCCTTTCGATAAAAAACCGTCAACCAGTCTGCCATACGCCGTGCCCAGGGTGTCAGTATTCACGGGCCTTTGGCGGCATGTCCACGATGTGCACCGGCTGCCAGGAGACCTGGCAGGAAACATCCGTCATGGAATGGGCCAGGAAATGCTCGTCGTCACGCTCCGGGAAATCAAGACGCTTCAACGATCCACGGGATTCGTGACGCGCATCGGAGGCGGCGAGCACGGCCTTGCCGAGCTCCAACAGATGGCGCACCTCCCAGATGGCGGTGATTTCCTGATTGAACGTGGGGGAGTCGGAATGCGCATGCAGCGCCTCGGCACGCGGCGTGAGCGTATCGTCCAGCGTAGCCAACGCCTGTTCGATGCTGTTCCGGTCGCAACGCACCGCGACCGCCTGCTCCATGACGGATCCCAAATCGGCCATCAGCTGGTACGGATTGTCCGACGACGCATCGTCGTCATCGGACGGCCGCGTCAACAGTTCCTTGACCTGCGCGGAACGCTTGTCGGCAGCCTGCGACACCGCGTCGATAGATGCTTCGTCGGCAGGCTCGGCCATCGGATCGTTCACTGGATTATCGACGACACGTTCAGCCATCGCCTTGCCCGAACGGGTGCCGAAGAGGCAGGCGTCCAACAGCGAGTTGCCGCCCAGACGATTCGCGCCATGCACCGACACGCAGGAGCATTCGCCAGCGGCGAACAGACCGTCCACGACGGCGCGTTCGCCATCGACCCAACGGTAGACTTCGCCGTCGGTGGTGATGGGGATGCCGCCCATGGTGTAATGCGCGGTGGGTTTGACCGGCACATAGTCGCGGGTCGGATCGAGATCGGCATACTGTTCGATGGTCTCCACCACCTGCGGCAGCACCTCATGCATATGATCCGCATCGATGCCGGTCATATCCAGCCAGACACAATCCTTCGGCCCATCCGGATTCTTCGGATCGGCGATTCCTCGTCCGGCGTCGATTTCAGCCATGATGGAACGGCTCACCACATCACGCGCGGCAAGATCGGCATGCCCCGGCGCGTAATGTTCCATGAACGCCTCGCCATCGGAGTCGCGCAGCACGCCGCCTTCCGCACGTGCCGCCTCAGACAGCAGAATGCCGGTATGGGCGAGACCGGTCGGATGGAACTGCACGAACTCGCTATCCTCAAGCTGAAGGCCGGCGGACAATGTCAACGCCATGCCGTCACCGGTCAGATCCCACGAATTCGACGTGGTATGGAACAGACGGCCGGCACCGCCAGTGGCCATCAGCACATTGCGTGCGTGGATGGCATGCGTCTCGCCCTTGTGCGTGTCGAACGCCACCACGCCCTCGACCTTGCCGTGGTCTTCGGAAACCACCAGATCGGTCACATACCATTCCTCGGCGAACTCAACGCCCTCGGCCACGCACTGCTGCCACAGCGAGAACAGAATCTGATGCCCGATGCGGTCGGCCGCATAAGCGGCGCGGCGGACCGGTTCCTTACCGAAATCCTTGGTATGGCCTCCGAAACGGCGCTGCGCGATATGGCCGTCATCGGTACGCGAGAACGCGACGCCGGCATGCTCCAGCGCGATCACAGTGGCAGGAGCCTGTTCGGCAAGCAGCTTCGCCGCATCCTGGTCGACAAGCCAGTCGCCGCCTTTGACTGTGTCATAGTAATGCCAATGCCAATCGTCTTTCTCCACGTTGCCAAGGCTGGCCGCAATGCCGCCTTCCGCGGAGCCGGTGTGCGAACGCAGCGGCTGCAGTTTGGATATCACCAGGACGTTCGGTTCGATGCCGTCCGCCCTCATCTGGCGCATCCGCTCGCTACGGAGCATTCCCAACGCTGCGGACAGGCCGGCCGCGCCTGCGCCGACGATCACTGCATCATACATATCTTCAACATGCTTCGGACTCATACCACCGATTCTCGCACAAGGTGTGACCTCGCACGTTCGACGCGGCTGAGGTGGAGGTGCCGGGCCTGCTATCGCTGCTCGGCGATGATCCATCCGGACCGCATGCTGATGCGGCCTTCAAGCTCCAAGGAGCCCAGTTCGCGCATGATTCGCGAGACGGGATATTCTCCCGGATGCGTCTTGTCCATTAGATCGAGCAGATCGTCGGCGGAGACGTGGCCGTTTGCTTCGGCGCAAGTCTTAATGGCGGCGAGTATGGCATCGTCGGATTCATCTGTCGATTCCTGCGGATGTTCGGTGTCATCCGGCAGGTCGACATGTTGCGGGCGATGCGCGCTATGGCATAGTTCGTCGATCTCCGCCAGTGAGCAGACGATGGTGCTCTGCCGTCTTGGATAAGGCGATTGCAGCCGGTGTTATGCGGCATGGTGATGTCTCCCGGCACGGCGAACAGATTGCGGTTGAGTTCGTTCGCCCAGCTGCGGTGTTGAGCGCGCCGGAACGCGCACGTGCCTGCGCCACGATCAGAGTGGATGACAATGCCGCGATCAGACGGTTGCGCAGCAGGAACCGTCTTGCCTCCGGCACGGTTCCGGGGCACAGTTCGGAAATCAAAGCGCCCGAATGGCTTTCGATCTGCTCGAACAGGTTCTGGTTGCCTTTCGGACCGATATGGTTCAGTCCGCCAGCGAATACGGCGACGGTGCGTCCTGCCAGCGCGGCGCTCATTTCGTCCATGGCTTTGACCGCGCCCCAATGTGCCGCGCGTCGGTGCCCAGCGCGCCGCCGGATACCACCAGATGTCCGGCACGCGCCATCCGAAGGGCCAACTCGTGGGCGCTTTGCCTACCGTAGTCGCTTACGCCCCGTGAGCCGACGATACCCACCGGCTCGGGGCATGACACCAGCGCCTTCGGATCGCCTTTGCCCCATAGGCAGAGCGGGGAGCCCAGTCGGTGCGCAGTGAAAGGTCGTTCAGTTGGCTGGGCCAACAGGGGTGATGCGGGGCGATGATCACTGCGTGCCGTCTGCTGTGAACCAGTCTCGCAATGCGTCCGGATCCTTGCTGGGCAACGATGCCAGACGTTGCTGCCATGACACCAGCGAGCCATGGAACGAAGCCATCCCGCGGGCGTTGATGGTGCGTCCCCAACGAGTGACGCCGTTGATGAACGCCGCATCCAATGACGTGCAGGCCGCGGCCGTCACATTTTCGTGATTGCCAGGGCCGCTGTCAGCGATCAGCTGTAGCGCGCTTGCCGCGGAGCCGGTGCCTTTGACCAGCGCGTACATCATCGCGTCGGCGCTGTCCAGGCAGAAGGTGAGCGCCGCGCGGGCCAGGGTCTCGTCGTCGATCGTCACCATCATGCCAGCCTCGTTCTCATGGATATTCCCTGCATCATTTCCTCAGGTCCTGGGGAAGTCTTTCCCGCCAGATCGGATAATGTCCACGCAAGCCGCATGGCACGGTCGGCGCCACGCAGGCTCAGCCGCTCGCTCGCCAAGCGCGGTTGACCAATTCGATGGCCTTGGGGAGGTGTTGGCTCTCAGCCAGGTGCCGGTAGCCTGCGCGTTGCAGCACCAGCCGAATTCGCGGAACCGTTCCTGCGCCATCTGCCGGGCAACGATGACACGCAGACGTATGGCATGGCTCGAATCGCCGGAGGGAGCGTTCCCCGGACTTATCCGCTCCACCGGAGGCACCTCGATCTGGATGTCGATACGGTCGAGGATCGGTCCGGAAAGCCGGCTGAAATACTTGACGCGGTCCTTTTCTCGGCAGGTGCAGCGCTCGCCGTTGCCGTACGCGTAGCCGCACGGGCAGGGATTCGCCGCCATAATCAGTTGGAAGCGAGCCGGATAGTATGTGGTGCCTTTCGCTCTGGAAATCGCGACATATCCGGATTCCAAAGGTTCGCGCAGCGTCTGCAGCGTACGCGCCGAGAATTCCGGAGCCTCGTCCATGAACAGGATGCCGCGATGCGCGCGGGTGATGGCTCCGGGCTGGGCCAATCCTGCGCCTCCACCCACCAACGCGGCGGTCGACGCGGTATGGTGGGGCGCCTCGAACGGTGGAACGTCGCTGATTCCGTATCCGGGAAGCGTGCCGCATAACGAACGAATCGAGGCCACTTCAAGCTGTTCCGTCTCGTTCAAAGGACTCATGATGCCGGGAATGCGCGAAGCGAGCATGGTCTTGCCTGTGCCGGGCGGACCGGCCATCATCAGATGATGGCCTCCGGCGGCAGCCACCTCCAACGCCCATTTGGCCGCTTGCTGGCCCATCACTTCGCTCATGTCGCCGGGCGGAGGGCACATGCCCCGTGGCGCCGACATCGGCGTTCACGGCATGCGTGGCTTCGGGGAATCCGGTAGTCCGCATCGCCCTCCCATCAGTCGATGAGCTCTCCCGACAT
>ENA-OQMZ01000820-OQMZ01000820.1-human-gut-metagenome-genome-assembly--contig:-NODE-820-length-12497-cov-4.276637_pt1 | contig 12497 bp, 14 predicted proteins | sample MGYA00242621_ERZ504862 | MGnify/ENA primary metagenome ERZ504862 (study PRJEB26092, sample SAMD00036393) | human gut metagenome | host: Homo sapiens | study: EMG produced TPA metagenomics assembly of... | reverse complement strand
CAAAACGGGTAGGTTTTGGGTTGGATTTGATAATCTAAATTGGTACAATTTGCGATGTGGTTAGTTTAAAATAACCACATCGCATTTTTTTTATTTTCCGATAAAAGCGAGGAGGCATAAAAATGAAACAAAAGTTGAATGCGAAAGACTTTATTCTCATTGGCATCCTGACAGCGCTCATGTGGATTATCTGCATGATTATCAGCACTATTATGAGCGTGGCTGGCCCAGTGACCAACGTGTTTTATCCGTCCGTTGTGGCTATTCCGAATGGCATCGTTATGATGCTTCTGCTGGCCAAAGTTCCGAAGAAAGGCGTGTTTACCATTTGTGCCGCAATTCAGGCTATTCTGTTCCTGCTGGTAGGTGCTTTCTGGTTCATTCCCATCGGCTTGGTAATTGGCGGTGTCATCTGCGATTTTCTGATCATGGGCCGAAATGAAATCACAATGAAGTCCATGATGGCGGCCTATGCGCTGTTCAGTGCTATTTTTGCTTTTAGTGCTATCTGCCCCATCAAATTTCTTCAAAGTGCGTTTGTTGGCGCAATGGAGAAAAACAATATTGCCCCGGAGTACATTCAGGGAATGCTCAATATCACTTCTGTTCCCATGCTGGTAGTCATTGTTGCTGCTGGACTGGTGGGCGGCCTGATTGGCGGATTTATCGGCCAGAAAGCATTGAAAAAGCATTTCATCAAGGCTGGACTCGTTTCTGTAAAATAACAAGAACAGCCCCCTGAAAATCCATCATACAAACGCAGGCAAACGGGCTGCCTGATTTCAGAGCGCGGGGCTGGAAGTAGTCCCGCGCTCTGCTGTTGATAAGGAGGCATCAGAATGGATGAAACACAAATCAAACAAATTATTGAGCGACAGCCCCTTCATGGAACTGCGCTTCTGGACCCGCGCTGCAAAATTCTTCTCTTAGTCTGTATCGGTTTTGTCAGTTATTTTCTGGCCGGAGAAGTGGTCAGCCTTGCGCTCATGCTGGTTTATGGGCTGTTCATTGCCTTAGGTAATGGCGGAAAATGGGCCGCAAAAATGATAATAACTTATATCGTTGTGGCTTATCTTAATGCCTTGCTCCGCTATGTTCAAGTTCCAGTTTTGAGCGTGATTATGAGCGTATTTGGCGTGACCGTTCTGAAACTGATTCCCATTGTAATGATGGGGCTCTGGATATTGCGGACCACTTATATGGATGACTTGATGGTAGCCCTCCAAAGAATGCGGCTGCCGCAGGCAGTTACGATTCCGCTTGTGGTCATGTTCCGTTATATTCCTACCCTACGGATTGAATATCGGCAAATCCGAAGCACAATGGATATTCGCGGTATCAGCGATACAGTGTGGAAGCGGGTATGTCACCCATTAGCAACCATAGAGTACATTTTGATACCGTTGCTGATGCGCTGCTTGAAAGTTACCGATGAACTGGCGGCCTCCGGCACAACGCGTGGTCTGGAATTGGAATGTAAGCGGTATGCACTGCGCCCGATTCGTTTTGCATGGCCGGAAATTGTGGTATCACTGCTTGGTATCCTCTTTTTGGTCGGACTGCTTTTTATTGACCAGACCCAAATCGGCAAAATCATTTTATGGAGGGTATGACGATGATCTCATTCCAGAATTTCAGCTTTCGTTATGAAGAAAGCAAAGATTTTACCCTCCGCGGCATTGACATGACTGTACGGACCGGCGAGTTTATTCTTCTGACCGGGCGAAGTGGTTGCGGCAAGACAACGTTGATTCGTTCCCTCAATGGACTTATTCCACATTTTTACCCCGGTGAAATTAAAGGCGATCTGCTTATGGATGGACATTCGCTTTTGGAAATGAAGCCCTCCGAACTGGCCGGACAGGTAGAACTGTCTTTCAAGACCCACGCTCACAGTTTTTTATGACCGATACCACACGAGAATTGGCGTTCGGCTGTGAAAATCTTGGACTGGCCCGTGAGGAAACCATTGACCGAATTGCACGAGCAGCCAAAGAATTGGAGTTGGTCGAATACCTGAATCGAAGTATTTTTGCGTTATCCAGCGGAGAAAAACAGCAGATTGCGATTGGCTCTGTTTATGCGCTTGCCCCAAAGGTCTACATCTTTGATGAACCATCGGCCAATCTGGACTATGCCGCCACCAAACGGCTTGCTGAAATCATGGAAAAGCTCAAGAGTGCCGGCTATACCATTTTTGTAGTAGAACACCGCTTTTACTATCTGCGAGATTTGATTGACAGAGCTTTTCTGATACAGAATGGAAAAATTGAGCATGAGTTCACAAGGGAACAGTTTTGTTCTTTGCCCGAAGAAACACGAATTTCTTATGGTCTGCGGACCGCATACCCGGAACGTGATGCAGAGCATTATCAGGAAAAGCCGCATTCTCAAAATACAACGCACTTACTAGAAGTCCACGATTTAGGCTTTGCCTACAAGAAAGGACCAGAAGTATTCCAAAATGTCAGCTTTGAAGCTCATTCGGGGGACGTGATAGGCATTTTAGGCCATAATGGTGCCGGAAAAACAACGCTCCTGTCTATTCTGACTGGCCTGTTGAAACAGCGGCATGGAGAAGTTCGTCTTGATGGAAAAAAGCTCACACCCCGGCAGCGGCGGTCACTTTCCTATCTTGTTATGCAGGATACAGACTATCAACTCTTTGCCAGCAGCGTGGAAGAAGAACTTTCCCTTGGAATGCAGGAAGATTGCAAAGAAAAAATAGATGTAGTACTGAACGCATTGGAACTGTCGGACTATCGGGAAAGACACCCAGCATGCTTTCAGGCGGTCAAAAACAACGGGTTACCATTGGAGTGGCAATCGTAAAGGACAGCCCCGTAATCTACTTCGACGAGCCCACCAGCGGCTTGGATTATGATTCTATGGTGCGTGTCAGCAAGCTGATTGAACAACTTTCCGATTCCGGGGTAATCGTGTTCGTGGTTTCTCATGATTTTGAATTTATTGTCCGTACCTGCACAGAGGTTGTGCAGCTGGATGATAATGGAACAATTCAAAATCAGCAGTTATCGCCAACGGTTTTGAAATCTCTTTCTGAAAAATATTTCACATGATAGGAGGTTGGACTTATGTTCCAAAAAGTATTTGAATATGCCGGACCTCATAAAAAAGGCCTCTATGCTGCAACAGCCATCGTGCTGGTCAGTGTTCTGCTGGGTGTTTTTCCCTTTGTGCTGGCATATCAGGTAATTGCACCGCTGGTCATGGGGGAGGCAATCACTGCTTCCTTTATCATCCAGCATGTCATACTGGTCTTGGTATGTCTAGTGCTGCAAGCTCTTTTCTATGGCTGGGGCCTGAATCTCTCTCATAAAGCAGCTTATGACACGCTGCTCCGCCTGCGGACGGCTCTGCAAAAACGGTTTGAAAAACTGCCGCTGGGTGTTATTCAGGACAAAGGCACTGGCACCGTGAAAAAGCTGTTCGTGGACGATGTAGACAGTCTGGAAGTTCTGCTGGCACACTCTATGCCGGAGGGCATCGCCAACCTGATGGTTCCCATTGCAGTTTATGTGGCAATGTTCTTTGTAGACTGGAAGCTGGCATTGTTATCTTTGGCATCCATTCCGCTTAGCTTAGTTGCCATGATGACGATGTATTCCGTTGGTATGAAGAAAATGGGACCTTACTATATGGCCGGGCAAAAGATGAACAATACCATTATTGAGTACATCAACGGTATGGAAGTCGTCAAGGTTTTCAATAAAGACGCAGATTCTTACGAACGGTTCCGCAAAGATATATCAGATTATCGGAACTATACACTGGCATGGTATAGGGCGGCATGGCCGTGGATGGCGATTTACAGCAGCCTGCTTCCTTGTACCATCATCCTAACCCTGCCTGTGGGTGCATGGTTTGTCCTCTGCGGCTGGTCGGCTCTGCCCAATTTGATTTTGGTGCTGTGTCTTTCTTTGAGTATCGGTATGCCGCTGCTGAAATCTCTTGGCTTTCTGCCAACCATGCCCCAGCTCAACTATAAAATCTCCGCATTGGAGCAGGTGTTGGATGCGCCGGAACTTCAGCAGACGAATGATAGATTCCATGGAATAGATGACACCATTACTTACGACCATGTTTCTTTCGCTTACCAGATAACACAGCCCGGCCCGGATGGAAAGCCCGCGGTGGTTGAGGATGAAGTTCTCCATGATATTTCCTTTACGGCAAAGGCTGGACAAAAAACTGCTCTTGTCGGTGAATCTGGCTCCGGCAAGAGTACCTTGGCAAAACTGCTGATTCACTATTATGACCCGAAAAAGGGCAGCATTTCCATCGGCGGACAGAAACTTTGCGATATGAGCCTTGAAGCATTGAACAGTCGTATCTCCTATGTGGCGCAGGATCAGTATTTGTTTAATACTTCTCTGCTGGAAAACATCCGGCTCGGTCGGTTGACTGCAACGGATGAAGAAGTAATAGAGGCCGCAAAGAAAGCTCAGTGCATGGAGTTCATTGAAAAACTTCCGCAGGGCATTCACTCCATGGCAGGCGATGCCGGAAAAATGCTCTCCGGCGGTCAGCGTCAGCGTATTTCTCTGGCGCGAGCAATCTTAAAGGATGCCCCCATTGTAGTTCTTGATGAAGCAACAGCCTATGCTGACCCCGAAAATGAAGAAAAGATGGAAGCAGCCATTGCAGAACTTGTAAAAGGCAAGACCCTCGTGGTGATTGCTCACAAACTGCCCGCCATTATGAATGCCGATCAAATTTGTGTCATCGACCACGGAAAATTGGTAGCAGCGGGTAAGCATCAGGATTTGATTCGCTCCTGCCCTGAATATCAGAAATTGTGGAAAGCCGCACAGGACAGTGCCGAATGGAAAGTACACACTGCAAAGGAGGGAGCCTAAATGTTTGCGATGTTTTCAAGAATTTTGAAACTCTCCGGCCGTTATAAAGGCGTATTCAAGGTGCATTCGTTTGTGCGTTTTTGGAATCCATTTTGTCAAAAATGCCAATCGTTCTTGCCTTTGTAGTTTTAAGCCGCTTTGCAGCTGACACACTGACCAGCCAGACTTGCCTTTATATCGGCCTTGGACTTGCCGCAGCAGTGTTGGTGCAAATGCTTGTTCATTACCTCAGCGACAGCCTGCAAAGTGCCGCAGGATATTTGATGTTTGCGGATAAACGCATGGAACTGGGCAGCCATCTGCGGAAACTTCCGATGGGCTATTTTACTTCCGGCAACATTGGCAAAATCAGCTCTGTTCTTAGCACGGATATGGTATTCATTGAAGAAGTCGCTATGAGTACGCTGGGCAACATGATGGGCTATCTGCTGTCCTCCTTGATTCTGCTGGTATTCATGTTTTATTTGAACGTACAGCTTGGTTTGATTGCTGCCGCCGTCACGGTTCTGGCATGGCTGGTGTCAAAAGGAATGAACAAGGTTTCCCTGCGGGAAGCCGCAGAGCGGCAGGAGCAGAGCGAACGACTGACCGATGCGGTGCTATCCTTTGTGGAGGGCATTGGCGTCATCAAGAGCTACAACCTGCTGGGCGAAAAATCAGAAGAACTGACTGACAATTTCCAGCGTTCCAGAAACACCTCCCTTGCTTTTGAGCAGAAAATGACACCATGGACAATGAGTCTGAATATCCTTTACGGCATTGGTATTGCGGCGATTTTCGGCTTGTCGATTGTATTGGAACAGCGCGGCGCACTTCCGCTGGCCTATGTGCTTGGTGTTCTGCTGTTTGTGTTTGACCTCTTTGGACCGCTGAAAGCTCTTTATGGGGAAGCATCTCGCCTTACCGTTATGAATGCAGCTCTCGACCGCATTGAAGCAGTCCTGAATGAGCCTGAACTTCCCGACACGGGCAAGCAGCATCTTCCTGCACAGGCACAGCCGGGACAGCCAGAAGTTCAGTTTAACGATGTTGTATTTGCTTATCAGGACAAAGAAGTTCTGCATCATATCAGCTTTGCCATGAAGAAAGATTCTATGACTGCTTTAGTCGGACCTTCTGGCGGCGGAAAGTCTACTATTGCCAATTTACTGGCTCGGCTTTGGGATGTAAAATCTGGCAGCATAATAATAAGAGGTATGGACATTCGGAACGTGCCTTTGGCAGAGCTGATGGAGCAGATCAGCATGGTATTCCAGCGAGTGTACTTATTCCAAGATACCATTTACAACAATATCAGCATAGGCAAACCGGACGCCACAGAGGAAGAAGTCTATGCAGCTGCTAAGAAGGCCCGCTGCTATGATTTCATCATGCGTTGCCTGATGGATTCCAGACCGTAGTTGGTGAAGGCGGTGCTACACTCTCCGGCGGTGAAAAGCAGCGCATCTCGATTGCACGCTGCATCTTGAAAGATGCCCCTATCATCATTTTGGATGAAGCTACCGCAAGCGTAGATACTGATAACGAAAGCTATATTCAGGAGCCATCTCGGAACTGGTAAAGGGCAAGACACTTCTCGTAATCGCTCACCGTCTGAATACCATCCAGAATGCCGATCAGATTTTGGTCATTGACAACGGCCAGATTGCACAGCAGGGCACGCACGAAGAACTTTTGAAGCAGCCCGGCATTTATCAGGAGTTTGTCAACATCCGAAAGAATGCGGCTGGATGGAGCCTTGCTTAACAAAATTCAGCGTATGCGATGCGGAGGTTCCATTGTGCGTATATCATAATCCGTCCGCATAGAAACAAATAGGTAAAAAATAACGCGGCCGGGATTGATATATCCGACCGCGTTATTCGTCTTTTTGAAATGCTTCCGCCTGTTTGCAAAGCGCAATATATTTTTCAATTTCCGCCTCACTTTTCCCGGCAAAGAAGTCTACAACTGTTTTTGAAACCGTCTGATTTACCATGTCTGGAAAAAATGGCAGCATCCACGCTGATATTTAACTCTTTGGCGACAAGAGCCACCGTTTCAAATTTGGGGTTACTCTGGCAGGTTTCCAAATCTATGATTGTACGGGCGTTCATATTGAGCCGTTCAGCCAATTTTCTCTGTGTCAAATGCTGCCGCTTACGTTCTGACCGCACTTTCCATGCAAACAAGTCAAGAGGATTGTTCACTATACATCACCTCTACCTCATTGTAGGGTGTGCTATCGCTCATATAAATAACCATATAACTCATATTGTGTGAGTTACAGCTCATAATTTGAAGCAAAGAGCTATATGGATAAGAGTATCAAAATAAAGGAGCGCAAAATAAAATGGGGCTTACCGCCCACTCGAAAAGCCCTAACACCAATTAAAAAAATATTCAAATAACGTAGGGGCGAGCCATACTCATAGAAGTGAGTTGTGGCTCGCTTTTTATATACTTCAATTCACATCCGATAAAGCCCCGCATTTTGACAACCTACGATTGGGTATCGGATGCCGTTCTCCGCCTCGTTTTGCTCCGGCCTATAAACCCGAACAGAACGAAAGGAACAATTCTATGAACGGCAGGAAAAATTTTCATACCAATCTTAAAAATCAGCCAAATGAACCCATTGGTGAACGAGTAGTGAGCGAAAGGGGAAGAAAAGAGCTGCCTCCCAGCACGAGGGGAGGTGAAAACTTGAAACCAAACCGCTACTACGAACACAAGCAGCACGCCTTTGACAGCTATTGCAAAAAGGTGTTGAAATGCGAGGCATGTAACGGCTATCGGCAGATCAGCCGTCATCAAAAACGTTTTGCATCTTTGGAAGAACTGTCCGAGGCAGATGTGGCCCAGCTTGCAGTTTACGATCGTTACTCATGGGAGTATACGGCTTTTCCCGTGGGAAATGCTGTTGTGCTAATCGAGAACGACCGATTGGCCACAGCACTTCTACGGCTGTCACCAAAAGACCGGGAAATTTTTATGATGCACTGGTTTCTATGGATGACAGACGAACAGATAGCAAAGTGCATGGGCATGGCCAGAAGAACGGTCAATACTCGCAGGTATAAAGCCTATCGGCTGCTGAAAAAGCTGATGGGAGGTGAAGCGGATGACTAAATCTGCGCACACACGGGCATCGCTGCTTCCTTACCCGATAATCGCTGCCGCTGTTGCAGGAGACGCCGAAGCAGTGAGCCGGGTAGTCCGGCATTATTCTAGCTACATTGCTGCACTGTCAACTCGGACGAGCTATGGCTCTGACGGCTATCCTCGTCTGCAAGTTGATGAAGAACTGCGCAATCGTCTGGAAGCAAAACTGATAATTGCTATCCTTGATTTTGACTTGACCTGATTCAACGTAGGCATCGTGTGCTGTTCCCCTTTCCATACGGTGCCTTTTCTAGTTCTTTGACAAAGAAAGCCCGCAGGACAATGGCGGTGCATCATAGGGCAAACGGATACGTTGCTGTCTGTATCGAGCCGGACGGCGGGTGCGCCACGATGCTTTTCTCTGAAAAGTGGAGCGATCATCACCACGCCGCAATGCAAGCGCGGCTGCTTGCGGGCCATGACATACAGACAGGCTGATACTCCCTTACCGTCAAAGTCCGAGCGTTCAGAGCGTCGCAGGCAATGAGTAGGGCTGCATGAGGAATGCAGGGGTGAGATTCCCGTGGGCTGCTGCCAGCAGCCATCCGTTGGCTCATTTTTTTGATTTTTAAGAAAGGGGATTTTTACGATGCAAGCGAAAAAGACAAACCCTGAAAAACAAAAAATCCAGAGATGCTTACTCTGGATTCGACTTATCGTATTGGCAATCGCTCCTTTATCGTTGAGCCGGTGTTCAAAGAAGAAAGTTCCCAGACCTTAGGAGAAGTTCTTCTCCGGCTGATGAAATCCGAAAGCGAAAAATTATAATGACCTTTCGGGAGGCAGCGGACAGAGAAAGCGGATTGTGTTATAATATAGGTGTACAAGTGAATTTGCTATTCGACTGTCCCAAGAAAGGAGCGAGTATGAAACAGTCGAGTAACAAGAAATCCCGTGAAGCAACCGCTTTTCTCTATGAGCGTCTTTCCCGTGATGATAATTTGGAGGGCGAGAGTTACAGCATCGGCAACCAAAAGAAGCTGCTCACCAAAGTTGCAAAGGAAAAAGGTTATACCAATCTGGTTCACTTTTTAGATGATGGCATTTCCGGCGTGACCATGAACCGTCCCGGTTTTGTTGAAATGATGCAGCAGCTCGAACAAGGGAAAGCCTCCGCTGTGTTCGTCAAAGACCTTTCCCGTCTGGGCCGAAACTATATTGAGGTCGGACGGCTGACAGAAGAATTTTTCCCGGACCATGACATCCGACTTGTTGCCGTTTCGGACAACATCGACACGGCCGAGGGAGAAAACGAACTGGCACCCATCCGAAACCTGTTCAATGAGTGGTATGCCCGTGACATCAGCAAGAAACGCCGTATCAGTAATAAAATCAAAGGAAACTCCGGCGAACCGATGGGACTTCCTCCCTATGGATATATCAAGGACCCGAACAATCCCAAGCATTGGGTCATTGATGAAGAAGCTGCACAAGTTGTCCGGCGCATTTTTGATATGACGTTGGAGGCTTTGGCACGGAACAGATTGCCACCCAGTTTGAAAAGGAAGGCATCCTGACGCCGCAGGCCTACTGGATTCAGAAAGGCATCGGCCGTCCCGGAAAGACCAAGACGCGCCCCGCCACCAAGTGGAATGGCTCCACGATTACCCATCTTCTGTACCAGCAGGAGTATTGTGGTGATGTTCTGAACTTCAAAACCTACTCCAAGTCCTACAAGAATAAGAAGCGGATTCATAACGACCCGGAAAATTGGGTAGTGTTCCAAAATGTTCACGAGCCAATTATTGAGCGAGCCGTGTTTGAACAGGTACAGCAGAAACGTGGAAAAATGCGCAAACGCCGTACCAGCAACGGAGAACACAATATGTTCTCTGGCTTGCTTGTCTGCGCAGACTGCGGCTGCAATCTGCATTTCCACTTCAATCAGGGCAACCCGGAAATCAAGTATTTCAACTGCTCCAACTACAAGGGCAACCGTGGCACCTGCCAATCCACCCACTACATCAGGGTAGACTTTCTGGAAGAAGTGGTGCTGGGCGAGATTCGGCGGCTGACCAAGTTTGCCAGCCTCTATGAGGACGACTTTTTGAAGGCTATTATCGGGCACTCCCAGCAGGCGGACGAAGCCGACCGCAAGCTGAAAGGGAAAGAGTTGAAAGCACTCCTTGCCCGTGATGAAGAACTGGACGGCCTTTTTGAGCGCATCTATGAGGACAATGTTTCCGGCAAAATCTCTGATGAACGCTTTTCCAGAATGTCCCGGAGATATGAGGACGAGCAAAAGGAGCTGACCGAGAAAATCAAACAGCTCCGCTCCGAAATCGAAAAGCAGAGCAGCCGCACCATGACAACGGATATGTTCATCAGTCTAGTTCGCAAGTACACCAGAGCAAAAAAGCTGACACCCCGGATGCTGAATGAACTGGTGGAAAAAATCGAAGTGTTCAATGCAGAAAAGGTCAACGGTGTATGGGAGCAGCGGCTCCGCATTCACTACAACTGCGTGGGCACCATCGAGATTCCAAGCGCACTTCCTTTGCCGACACCCGATGTGTCGGTGAATACAAGAAAAGGCGTAGTTGTGAACTACGCCCCTTGTGATGTCGCTATTTAGCAAATAAAAATGACGAATGTTCTTTGACAGCTAAATGCTGTAAGAACATTCGTCATGGTGCGCCTGAAGGGATTCGAACCCCCGGCACCTGGCGTCGGAGGCCAGTGCTCTATCCAGCTGAGCTACAGACGCAGATGTATGAAAAATCGCTTTTCAGCGGTTCTCAACATATGAAATTATAGGGAAAAATCGGTCAATTTCCAATAGTGGTCAATTCGTGGTCTGACTACCGTTGACCACCGCATTTTTGCGAGTGTAAATAACGCTGTATCGAACAAAAACGAGCCTAAAACCTGCCATGTCGCAGTTGTCGGAGGCCAAGGCTCTATCCAACTGAGCTACGGACGCAGGTTTATGAATTACTGTCAAACAGAGCCAAGGCCCCGAATGCCTTTATAGTATACCAAATCCGGGAGCAAAATGCAAATGTTTTCTTGAAAAATCTCGTGTCATATTCTAATCTGCATTCTAATCTACATTCTAATCTGCCGGGGACATACCATTTTGAAAAAGCAGCGCTTCGCTCTGAAGCCTATGCCCATCGTTAGGGCTATGTCGGCGGCTGGCTTTTTGCCCCGCAAATCACACCTGCCCGTGCCGGTCTGATCTTCTATCCGGGCGGCAAGGTTGAGTGCACAGCCTACGCGCCGCTGCTGCATGAGCTGGCAGAGGACGGCACAAAAAAGACCCGGCATCCGCAGCAGGCGGGAGCCGGGCAGAAAAGTCAATCCTCGAGGGATTCCTCTAAGATGGCAACACAGCGCTTCATCGAAGCGTCAAATTCGTCGTCGTTATTATTCTGGAACAAAATCAGATTGTCCTTGTGCTGCGGGTCGGCGAGGTTCTCCGGGATGGCAAAGTTGCACCGGCGCAGATACTCATCAGTGAGCCAGCTTCCAGGTGTCGCGGTCCGAGTTGCGCTCGATCATTCGCTGGTGGACGACCTCGGGCGAGGTTTCGACCCAGATGACGGCCAGCGTCGCGCCCTTGGCGGCCAGCTTGGCCTTCAGGTCTGCGATAAAGGCGTTGTCGCGCACCTCCTGGGTGAACGGCGCATTGATCAGGACAATATCGTCGTAGTCCAGTGCCTCCATGGCCAGGGCCAGAACGCAGTCATACTCATAATCGCGGATGTTCTGCTGGAAAAACGCGCTGCTGCGGTCATACGGCTGCCCGGCAACCTTGAAGATCTGCTTGGAGAGGACGATGAGCGTGTCCTTGTCGAGGTAGACAATGTGCTTTAAATTTTTAGCCAGCGCCTTTGCCACGTAGGTCTTGCCGCAGGCGGGCGGGGAGGTGACAAGGATGAGTTTTTTCTCCATGAGGAACCCTTCTCTTTGTTAAGCATTACACGCTTTGCGTATGATTGTATTATACGACAATAATTTAACATAGTCAACGAACCAATCCGCAAAAAGGACAGAATACCCGTTCTGTACGAAGAAGTGCGCGGTTTACAGTGGAAAGCAGAGCAAAACGCATGGACATTTGTGCACAGTCTGCACGATTGGTGCGCAAAGAAAAAGCGCGGCCCATTGAAAAGGCCGCGCTTGAAGTCATGAGGTGTAGAGCTTGCAGGGGCGAACCATGTTCGCCCGCGGCAGGGGACAGTGATTACGTCGCTCCTGCAAGCTGTTTCCGATAGGTAGGCACATCAATCCCTGCGCAGCCTCCTGCCCAACAGATAATATCCGGCCCAGTCCAGCTTGCCGAACAGGGGAGAGCCGGTCCGCCTGGCCTCGGCCATGACCCAGACAAGGCGGATGCTGCGCCAGCGGCAGGCAGGTAGTAGGCACTGTAGCAGCTCTCAATGCGCATCCGCTCCAAAAGGGCGTGCAGCCACGGGCTGCGCAGGGCGGCATAAGCCTTGTCCGGCGCACGGCCCTGCGCTTGGCGGG
>ENA-OQMZ01000819-OQMZ01000819.1-human-gut-metagenome-genome-assembly--contig:-NODE-819-length-12499-cov-1.384093_pt1 | contig 12499 bp, 25 predicted proteins | sample MGYA00242621_ERZ504862 | MGnify/ENA primary metagenome ERZ504862 (study PRJEB26092, sample SAMD00036393) | human gut metagenome | host: Homo sapiens | study: EMG produced TPA metagenomics assembly of... | reverse complement strand
GGTACCGGAAAGATGTCGTCGGAAGTCTGGATTGTCTTTTGCGATGGAAGAGAGAGACAGATTTTATTCACTGGGAGATCAGCTTGGTTATCTTGGACTGGATATGCAGCTAAAACAGATGGATCTGATGGAAAAGGAAACAGAATATGCGATCAGGGAACTCAGGAAAGATTTTTGTGAAAAAAGAAAATTATACCGCAGTATGGGAATACTGGGCGGAATATTTGTGGCTGTGTTTTTTTGGTGAGCATGTATTTATAATCTGTTTCTTTACTGTGTAGATTACTGTTTTGCTATATTTGGCAGCAGAAGCCGGAAAGGAGAGACTGTGGAGGTAAGTCTTATTTTTAAAATCGCTGCAGTAGGGATTCTGGTTTCTGTTCTCTGCCAGATCCTAAAACACAGTGGAAGGGATGAACAGGCATTTCTGGTAAGCCTGGCGGGGCTTCTGATGGTGCTGTTCTGGATTGTTCCATATATTTATGAACTGTTTGAAAGTATTCAGCAGTTGTTTGTGCTGTGATTTCAAATCAACTGTTATGGCAGTTGACAGAACAGAAAGAGGTTTGAATGGCATGGATATTGTGAAAGTTTCAATCATGGGTATCTGCGGAATGATGCTTGGTTTTATTCTAAAAGAAACCAGACCGGAATTTGCTGTACTTGTGACCATGATGACGGGTTTTCTGATTCTTGGTCTTGCAGCAGGAAAGTTTCTTATCTGTTTGAAACCATGAACAGGCTGAGAGAAAGCTTCCCCATAGACAGCAGTTATCTCACAGTTCTGGTTAAGATTATCGGGATTACATATATCGGACAGTTTTCATCTGCAATCTGCAAAGATGCCGGATATCAGATGATCGGAACACAGATTGACCTGTTCTGTAAACTGTCTGTGATGGTTCTGAGTATGCCGGTACTACTGGCAATTCTGGATACGATTTCGGAGTTTATGATATGAGGCAGGATAAAGAGAGAAGTATCAGGGAACAGGCAGATCTGTGGAAAGGTTACTGGTGTATACTGGCATGTATACTTTTGGTGGGAAGAGTGTCATATCTTACATTCTTTCAGAATCATATAGTATCCGTATATGCCGCTGCGCAGACAGAACAGAAAGAAGATTCTTCAGTACAGATCCTGCAGGAGAATCTAATGGAAGAGATACAGATTGATGATGTGCAGAAAATGTTGGATGAGATTATGGATGACCATGTTTTTTCTGTCAGAGAAGCACTGATGAATATCATAAACGGGGAGGATCCTGTTTCAAAAGAGACTGTACGGAGCTTTTTGTATAGTCTCTTTTTTTCGGATATAGAGAATGAAAAAGGATTAATACTGAAACTTTTACTTGTGATTTTTATTGCAGCGGTGCTGGCGGAGTTTGCTGATGTTTTCGGAAACGGACAGGTTGGCAGTATCAGCTTTTATATTGTCTATCTTGCGCTGTTTACAATGCTTATGGAGAATTTCTCAAGGCTTGGAAGTACGCTTACAAACTGGCTTCTTGGACTGACGGATTTCATGAAAGTTCTGTCTCCGGCTTATTTTATGACAGTGGCTGCATCAACCGGATCATCAACAGCTGCTGCATTTTATGAAGGAATTTTGCTGATGATCTGGGCGGTTCAGTGGCTTCTTGCAAATCTGTTTCTGCCTGCTGTAAACCTGAGTTTGCTTCTGAAAATGGTTAATTATTTGTCAAAAGAGGAGATGCTTACAAAAATGGCAGAACTTTTGGATGTAGCTGTAAACTGGGGGTTGAAAACTCTTCTGGGAGCTATTGTTGGTCTGCAGATTGTGCGGAATATGGTGAGCCCGGTGATGGATGCCATGAAGCGTTCTGCTGTTGGCAAGGCAGCGAGTGCGATTCCCGGCATTGGAAATGCAGTGACCGCTGTAACAGAATTAGTGCTGACCAGTGCAGTGATGGTGCGAAACAGTTTTGGCGCAGTAATCGTGATCCTTCTGTTGCTGATTGGAGCAGGACCGATTATCCATTATGGAAGTCTTTCTCTGGTTTATCGTTTTCTGGCTGCGATTGCACAGCCAATTTCTGACAAAAGAGTTGTGGGAGCCTGAGTACAATGGGGGAGGGATGTGCAATGCTTTTAAAGCTTTTGCTGACAGCAGAAGTACTTTGCATGCTGACATTCCTGATAGTTGTAGTTTCTGTATCCTGATGAACTGACAGAAAGATTGCCGGAGGAAACATATGAAAGAAGAGCTGTATTTATGGATTCGGAATCTGGCAGTATTTTATATCTTTTTCACTGCGGTTCTGAATCTGATACCTGACCAGAAGTATGAGAAATATGTACGCTTTTTTATGGGCCTGCTGCTGATTTTTATGATGAGTACCCCGATATTTTCCATTCTTGGAAAAAGGTTCGGAACTGACGGAAAGTTTTCTGGATAATTTTTCTGAAGAAAACAGAGAGAAAGAACTCCGGGAATTTCAGAATATTCAGAAAGTCTATCTGGAAAAAGGTTACGAACTGGAACTGGAACAGAAAATCCGGGAAACTCTGGAAAAAAGAGGCATAGAAGTATATAAGGTGAAGTAAATATAGAAGGGGAGGAGACGCAGGCAAACCTTGTACTGAAGACAGAAATTTCTCAGGAGGAGAGAAAGGAGCTTAAAGATGCGCTGGTGGAAGAGTGGGGACTTAAAGAAAACAGAATTTGTATCCAGATTGTCCGAAATGAATCCGGCAAAATGGGGGAATCCTGTTGCTCATCGGAGTACTTCTGGCAGTAGCGGCGATGCCTGTATCCAGTAAGCAGCAAAAGAAAAATACGGCAGGAGAGCAGAGTGAAGATATGCAAAAAAGTGTTCTGGAAGAGAAACTTGAAGCATTTCTTGAAAATACGGAAGGGGTGGGAAAGGTACAGGTTATCCTGATGACAGATGAGAAGAAAGACAGGCAGAGCTTCTATAATTCAGAAACCATACAGGTGACCGGTGTTCTGATTTCTGCGGAAGGTGGAGGAAATCCTGTAGTGGTCCAAAATATTCAGGAGGCGGTCATGGCATTATTTCAGGTGGATGCTCATAGAATTAGAATAATGAAAATGAAATGAGGAGATAAATGTGAAAAAAGTCATCGGAAAAAATCAGGTCATTATTACATCGCTGGCAATTCTGATTGCAGTGGCAGGATATCTGAACTTTGCGGATGTAGATCTTGGATTCAGGGATAAGGAGGCAAGTACGGACAGCAGCAGTATCCTTGAAGATGCAGGATATGATCTTACAGAATGAAACTGCTCTTCTGGATGAAAATCAGGCAGATGGAGGTCTGACTGATAACAGTCTTACAGACAGTCAGGGAAACGGATACTCCCGGGGAGGCTGTGTTTACGGGTTCTACAGGATTTGCTGCACAGGCAAAGATCAGCAGAGAACAGGTGCGCTCACAGAACAAGGCAGATCTGCAGGACATTATCAATAATGAAGAAATTGATGATGAAGAGAAGCAGGAGGCAATACATACGATGGTCTCGATGACAGACCTTTCAGAAAAAGAAGCGGCAGCAGAGCTTTTGCTGGAGGCGAAGGGCTTTAAGAATGTAGTTGTAAATCTTACCGGAGAAACTGCGGATGTTGTGATCCCTGAAGCAGAACTTCTGATGCACAGAGAGCACAGATTGAAGATATTGTAAAAAGGAAAACAGGAATTGCGCCAGAAAATATTGTGATCACCCCACTGAAGGAGAGTGAAGATGCAGAAGATACAACACAGACAGATGAAACATCAGCAGATACTTCGTATGAGGAAGACAGCGAAACATCAGCACAGCCATATGAGGATACCGCAATCGATACAACTGATATTTATGACTGATATTTTGATATGAATATGCGAACATATATCTTGACAGAAAAGAGGTGCATATACTAGAATAGGAATGCTGTAAAAAAATAGAAAACGTAACTGATACCGGCTGTTGCCGGTGTTTTATGCAAACAATTATAAAAAAGCGCAACAGGAGGCTGAACGTGTCTAAGTATACGAATGAAATAGAAAAAAGAAGAACATTTGCCATTATTTCCCATCCGGATGCAGGTAAAACTACACTGACTGAGAAATTCCTGCTGTATGGCGGAGCAATCAATCTTGCCGGAAGTGTTAAAGGTAAGGCAACAGCCCGCCATGCAGTGTCAGACTGGATGGAGATCGAAAAAGAGAGAGGTATTTCCGTTACTTCCTCTGTTCTGCAGTTTCATTATGATGGTTACTGCATTAATATTCTGGATACACCGGGACATCAGGATTTCTCGGAGGATACTTACCGTACACTGATGGCAGCAGATTCTGCAGTCATGGTAATCGACGGTTCCAAGGGTGTGGAGGCACAGACCAGAAAACTGTTCAAGGTCTGCGTAATGCGCCATATCCCGATTTTTACATTTATCAATAAGATGGACCGCGATGCAAACGACACATTTGACCTTCTTGATGAGATTGAGAAAGAACTTGGCATCGCAACCTGCCCGATCAACTGGCCAATCGGTTCCGGTAAGAAATTCCGCGGTGTTTATGACCGTAATACAGAGAAAATACTTACCTTTTCTGATACACAGAAAGGTACCAAAGAAGGTGTGATCGAGGAAATCCCGTTAAGTGACAGCCGCAGATGAGATTATGGATCCGGAGCAGAAAGCACAGCTTCTGGATGAGATTGAGCTTCTGGACGGCGCAAGTGCAGATTTTGACCAGGAGCTGGTAAGCAAAGGTAAGCTGACACCTGTATTCTTCGGATCTGCGCTGACAAACTTCGGTGTGGAAACATTTCTGGAACATTTCCTGAAGATGACAACATCACCGCTTCCGAGAGTGTCTGATATTGGGGAAATTGACCCCATGGATGATGATTTCTCAGCGTTTGTATTTAAAATCCAGGCAAACATGAACAAGGCACACAGAGACAGAATCGCATTTATGAGAATCTGTTCCGGTAAATTTGACGCTTCCCAGGAAGTATATCATGTGCAGGGTGATAAAAAGATGCGTCTGCTTCAGCCGCAGCAGATGATGGCAGAATCCCGCCATGTGGTAGATGAGGCATATGCCGGAGATATTATCGGTGTTTTTGACCCGGGTATCTTTTCCATCGGAGATACAATCTGTGCACCCGGTAAAAAGTTTGCATTCGAAGGTATTCCTACATTTGCACCGGAACATTTTGCGAGAGTCCGTCAGATTGATACTATGAAGAGAAAACAGTTTGTTAAAGGTATCAATCAGATCGCGCAGGAAGGTGCTATTCAGATTTTTCAGGAGTTTAATACCGGTATGGAAGAAATTATTGTAGGTGTTGTAGGTGTCCTGCAGTTTGATGTTCTGAAATATCGTCTGGAAAATGAATATAATGTAGATATCCGTCTGGAAACACTTCCATATGAACATATTCGCTGGATTGCAAATAAAGAAGAAGTAAAAGTGGATAAGATCATTGGAACCTCTGATATGAAAAAAAGTTACTGATCTTAAGGGAAATCCGCTGCTCCTCTTTGTAAATTCCTGGAGTGTGGGTATGACAGAGGACAGAAATCCTGGCTTAATATTAACGGAATTCAGTAAATAACCCTTTTCATTTATCTGTCGATTTGGTATAATGAACAAAGATTAAAGAATCCCTCAGGAGGTTTTCAGATGGCAGAGAAAAGAATAACATATAAAATACAGGATTTAGGAGGCATTGGTGAGGTCCAGATTGCAGATGAAGTGGTCGCTATCATTGCCGGACTTGCTGCTACGGAAGTAAACGGAGTTGCTTCATGGCAGGCAATATCACAAACGAACTGGTAAGCAAACTTGGAATGAAGAATCTTTCCAGAGGTGTTAAGGTTACTGTACTCGAAGGAGTTGTAACAGTAGACCTGAACCTGAATATCGAATATGGTAAGAACATTCTTGAGACAAGTAAGAAAGTTCAGGAGAAAGTAAAATCATCCATAGAGAATATGACAGGTCTTGAGGTTGCAGATGTTAATATTCATATTGCCAGTGTAGATATGGAGAACGAAAAAGGAAAGTAACCCTTTTCCTTTTTGTGTACTTAAGAGATATTTAGAAAGGAAAGCTGTTTATACAGCAAAAATTATGCGAAGAAGAGAGCAGAGAGAACATATTTTTTAAATTACTGTTCATGACAGAATTTAATTCAGAGGAAGAGATGAGTGAGCAGCTTTCACTTTATTTTGATACTCTGGAGGAACTTTCAGAGAAAGATCAGGAGTATATGAGCCGGAAATACCGCCATGTACTTGAAAAATTAGACGAGATCGATGCACTGTTAAATGAGACAAGCAATGGCTGGAAGACAAAGAGAATGAGCCGCGTTGACCTGACTGCCTGCGTCTGGCAGTGTATGAACTGAAATATGACAAAGATGTACCTACAGGTGTAGCTATCAATGAGGCGGTAGAGCTTGCCAACGTTTTGGCGGTGAGACTTCCGGTTCCTTTGTAAACGGTATCCTTGGCAAGATTGCAACAGTGAAAGCGAAGAAAAATCAGAATGAAAAACACATATTCTGTAGGTCAGGTAAACCGTTATATCAAAAATATGTTTACCCAGGATTATTTACTGCAGAAGATTTATGTAAAAGGCGAGGTGTCCAATTGTAAATATCATACAAGCGGACACATCTATTTTTCCCTGAAAGATGAGACAGGAACATTGAATTGTGTGATGTTTGCCGGACACAGACGGGGACTTGCATTTGCCATGAAAAATGGCGATAAGGTGATCGTTGGCGGGAGTGTGGATGTATATGAACGCGACGGCCGCTATCAGATGTATGCAAAGGAGATTACCCTGGAAGGTGCAGGAACTCTGTATGAGAGATATCTTGCATTGAAGCAGGAACTGGAAGATATGGGAATGTTTGCACAGGAGTACAAACAGCCCATTCCGAGATTTATCAGACGTCTGGGTGTGGTAACTGCACCGACAGGTGCGGCTGTTCAGGATATCCGCAATATTTCCTATCGAAGAAATCCCTATTTACAGATTATTTTATATCCGGCTCTTGTACAGGGGGCGGGTGCGGCAGAAAGTATTGTAAAAGGAATACAGATGTTGATAAGACAGATGTGGATGTGATCATTGTGGGAAGAGGAGGCGGCTCTATTGAAGATCTCTGGGCGTTTAATGAAGAAATCGTGGCCAGAGCTATTTTTGAGTGCAGTACACCTATTATTTCCGCAGTAGGTCATGAAACGGATTTTACAATTGCTGATTTCGTTGCTGATCTGCGAGCTCCTACTCCTTCTGCTGCGGCAGAGCTTGCGGTGGATGATTACAGAAGTGTGATTGAAGCAGTAAGTATTTACAGGCAGCGGTTATATCGTGCAATGAGTGGTAAAATGGATCTGTACCGCAGCAGACTGGAGCATTTTCAGACAAAATTTGCTTATCTGAGTCCGGAGAACAGGCTGCGGGAGCAGAGACAGCGTCTGGCAGATCTGGAGAATGCTGTACAAAATGGAATGAACAGGAAACTTCAGGATGAGAGACACAGATTGTCTGTTTATCTGGAACGTTTTGCAGGACTTTCCCCTTTAAAGAAACTGAATCAGGGATATTCTTATGTGGCAGATAAATATAAAAAGACATTGACAAGTGTAGAACAGGTACAAAATGGGGATACCATTTATATATCTGTGACAGACGGTACGATAGAAGCAGATGTTACAGGTACGGTGAAGGAGGAGAGAATCTATGGCGAAGAAAGAAAACTGTGAGCAGTTACAGGAGGAGAAATCTCTGGAAGAGATGTTTGCAGAACTGGATCTGCTGGCTGAAAAACTGGAAAACAGAGACACATCGCTGGAGGACTCTTTTATACTGTACAGACAGGGCATGGAACTTTTGAAACTTTGCAGCGGGAAGCTGGATACAGTGGAGAAGAAAATGCTGCAGCTTAATGAGATGGATATCATTTAGTGAATTTCAAGATGAATTAGACAAAGAGAACGGAAGAAACAGAGAAAGATGATCAGAGCTTCTGCCTGCAGAGGCAGGATTCGCCGGAACAATGGCTCAGGCTATGAATTACAGTATGCTGGCAGGAGGCAAGCGCCTTCGGCCAATGTTGATCCGGGAGACATATTGCCTGTTTGATGGTAAGGAAGAAGTTGTAAAACCGTTTATGGCAGGAATGGAGATGATCCATACTCATTCCCTATTCATGACGATCTTCCTGCACTTGATGATGATGATTACAGGCGCGGCAGACTGACTACACATAAGGTATATGGGGAAGCCATGGGAGTGTTAAGCGGTGTTGCGCTGCTTAATTACGCATACGAAACCATGTTTCAGGCATTTGCCTGACAAAAGAGCAGGATCGGGTAATCCATGCGTTGAGAGTGGTCTCACAGAAAACAGGCATTCATGGAATGCTTGGAGGACAAAGTGTTGATGTGGAAATGACGGAAAGCCCCTTGAAAAAGAGATGCTTGACTATATTTACAGAAATAAGACGTCAGCATTGATCGAAGCCTCCATGATGACAGGCGCAATTCTTGCAGGAGCAAATGAGCAGGAAGTATCTGCAGTGGAGAAAGCTGCCGGAAATATAGGACTGGCTTTCCAGATTCAGGATGATATTCTGGATGTGACCAGCACTGCAGAAGAACTGGGAAAACCTGTACACAGTGATGAGAAGAATAATAAAGTTACTTATGTGACTCTTTTTGGAACAGAGAAGGCTGCTGAACAGGTGGAAGAACTCTCAGAAAAGGCTATCGATCTGCTGAAGAGTCTGAATAAAAATAACGAGTTTCTGTATTTGTTAATTGAAAAATTAATAAACCGCAGAAAATAAAGGAAGGATACAAATGATTCTGGAAAAGATTAAGAAACCCAATGATATCCATAAGATACCATTGGAAGATTTCGAGCCTCTGGCAGCGGAGATCAGGGACTTTTTAATCCGGTCAGTAAGTCAGACAGGCGGACATCTTGCTTCAAATCTGGGAGTAGTGGAACTGACTCTGGCTCTTCATAATGTGCTGGATTTTCCGGAAGACAAACTAATCTGGGATGTAGGACATCAGGCATATACACATAAGATTCTTACCGGAAGAAAAGATGAATTTAAGAATCTGCGACAGGAAGGTGGATTAAGCGGTTTCCTAAGAGAAGTGAGAGCCCCTGTGATGCATATGATGCAGGACACAGTTCCAATTCAATTTCGGCAGGACTGGGATATGTGCATGCCAGAGATATTCTGGGACAGAAGCATCATGTGGTTTCTGTGATAGGAGATGGTGCTCTCACCGGAGGAATGGCGTATGAGCATTAAATAATGCTGCAGAGTTAAAGACAAATTTTATTATTATCATAAATGACAATAATATGTCCATTTCCAGAAATGTAGGAGGCATGTCCACTTATCTGAGTGCACTGAGAACTGCAGAAGCTTATACAGGAATGAAGATGGGTGTGACAAAGGCACTGAAGAAGGTTCCGAAGGTAGGGACTGCTCTGGTAGATACTATGAGAAAAACCAAAAGCAGTGTCAAGCAGCTTTTTATTCCGGGAATGCTGTTTGAAAATATGGGACTGACATATCTGGGACCTGTTGATGGTCATAATATGCGTCAGATGATGAAACTCTTTAATGAAGCAAAACGGGTAGAGGGACCGGTAGTTGTTCATGTCCTGACAAAGAAAGGCAGAGGATACGAACCTGCAAGTGCCCATCCGGACAGGTTTCATGGAACAGGTCCTTTTGATATTAAAACAGGCCGGGTACTTCAGAAGAAAACAGTGCCGGGTTATACAGATGTTTTTTCCAAAGCACTGGTCTCTCTTGGTGAGAAAAATAAAAAACTGACAGCTATTACCGCAGCCATGCCGGATGGAACCGGACTTGTGGAATTTTCCAGGAGATTTCCGGACAGATTTTTTGATGTGGGAATCGCAGAGGAACATGCGGTGAGTTTTGCGGCGGGTCTGGCTCTTGGCGGCCTGGTTCCTGTTGTTGCCATCTATTCATCTTTCTGCAGCGTGCTGTAGATCAGATCCTGCATGATGTATGTATGCAGAAGCTTCATGTGATTTTTGCTGTTGACAGGGCAGGGCTTGTAGGCGCAGACGGGGAGACGCATCAGGGCTGCTTTGATCTGTCTTATTTGTCCATGATGCCGAATATGACTGTTCTGGCACCGAAGAATGACAGAGAACTGGAAGAGATGCTTGCATTTGCGGTAAGCTTTGACGGACCGATTGCAATCCGCTATCCGAGAGGCAGTGCGCATCAGGGGCTTCGGGAATATCAGGCACCTGTGGAATATGGCAGAAGTGAGATTATCCGCAAAGGAAAAAAAATCGCTGTGCTGGGAGTGGGAAGTATGATCCCGTCCTGCATGGAAATCTGTAAAGGACTGAAAGATGACGGCTATGATCCTACTTTTGTAAATGCCAGATTTGTGAAACCACTGGATGTGGATCTTCTTGATGAACTGGCAAAGGATCACAGTCTGTTTGTGACAGTAGAAGAGAATGTGAAAAGCGGCGGATACGGAGAGCATGTGTCTGCTTATATGGAAGCCTGTCATCCGGAAATAAGAGTGTTGTCGGCAGCTGTCTGGGATCGTTTCGTACCCCAGGGAAATGTAGAAAGCCTGCGCAGCCGGATTGGACTTGGAGTGGAAGACATCAGACAGGCAATAGAAGATAGTGAGGAATTAAGAGAGCAATGAAGAAACGTTTGGATATGCTTATGATGGAACGTGCCCTTGCACCATCCCGCGAGAAAGCAAAGGCATTCATCATGGCAGGCGATGTATATGTTGATGGTCAGAAAGAAGATAAGGCGGGAACCATGTTCCCGGAGACTGTAAAGATTGAGGTCAGAGGAAACACTCTTCCGTATGTAAGCCGCGGTGGGCTGAAACTTGAAAAAGCTATGAAAAACTTTGATGTCACATTGGATAGTAAGATCTGTATGGATGTAGGTGCGTCCACCGGAGGGTTTACAGATTGTATGTTACAGAACGGGGCAGTAAAAGTTTATTCCATTGATGTAGGATATGGACAGCTTGACTGGAAGCTTCGTAACGATCCGCGTGTAGTCTGTATGGAGAAAACCAATATCCGCTATGTGGTACCGGAGGATTTGGGAGAACCGGCAGATTTTTCATCAATTGATGTGTCCTTTATTTCTCTTACAAAAGTACTGCTTCCTGTAAGAAATCTCCTTACAGATGAGGGTGAGATCGTATGTCTGATCAAGCCGCAGTTTGAGGCGGGGAGAGAGAAGTCGGAAAGAAGGGGGTTGTAAGAGATCCTGCTGTTCATCAGGAAGTAATCGAAAAAGTGCGCGATTATGCCATGAGTATTTTATGGAGCCATGTCATCTTTCTTTTTCGCCAATTAAAGGACCGGAAGGAAATATCGAATATCTTCTTCATCTGAAAAAACATCCGGAAGGTACCGGGGTTACCGACAGCCTGAAGGTATCTGTAGAAGCTGTTGTGGCAGAGGCTCATGGACAGTTGGATTAAAAAGGCTGAGTCAGGAAGAAACTATGGACAGGTTTTATATTATTACAAACAGTGACAAGGATAAAAAACTTGAAATCACAGAAAAAATCGCAGATTATCTGAAAACACATCACAAAAACTGTGAAGTACAGCAGGCAGAAAGGAAACATGAGGGTTCCTTTCATTATACAGATCCTGATAAGGTTCCGGACGATACACAGTGTATTATTGTTCTGGGAGGAGATGGCACACTTCTTCAGGCAGCAAGAGATGTGGTGCATAAGGAAATTCCTCTTCTTGGAATCAATCTGGGAAATCTGGGTTTTCTTGCAGAAGTGAATCAGACCTCTCTGTACAGTGCTCTGGATCAGCTAATGGCGGATGATTACGAGGTAGAAGAACGCATGATGCTGGAAGGAAGGGTGTACCGCGGCAGAAAACTGATCGGACAGGATATTGCATTGAATGACATTGTGATCGGCAGAGACGGTCATCTCCGCGTGGTCCGGTTTAAGAATTATGTAAATGATGTTTATCTTAACTCTTATAATGCTGATGGAATTATTATTTCAACACCTACCGGATCTACCGGATACAGTCTGTCAGCGGGAGGACCTATTGTATCGCCCAATGCCGCCATGACGATCATGACTCCCATAGCACCACACACGCTGAATACAAGAAGCATTATTTTCCTGCGCAGGATGTGATCACTGTAGAGATAGGAAAAGGAAGACACTGTGACTGTGAAAAGGGAATCGCATCTTTTGACGGAGATACATTTATCCCCATGGTCACCGGTGACTGCATTCAGATCCGGCGGGCAGATGTAAAGACAAAGATTCTGAAGCTGAATCATTTAAGTTTTGTTGAGGTATTGCGCCGGAAGATGAGAGACAGCTGATCAGCAGGAGGAAATAAGGTGAAAGTTGCGAGAACATGAGAAAATTATTGAACTGATTCAATCAGTATGATATTGATACACAGGAA
>ENA-OQMZ01000818-OQMZ01000818.1-human-gut-metagenome-genome-assembly--contig:-NODE-818-length-12507-cov-1.288934_pt1 | contig 12507 bp, 23 predicted proteins | sample MGYA00242621_ERZ504862 | MGnify/ENA primary metagenome ERZ504862 (study PRJEB26092, sample SAMD00036393) | human gut metagenome | host: Homo sapiens | study: EMG produced TPA metagenomics assembly of... | reverse complement strand
AGGTATTTCCACCTTCCTGCCCTTTCCTGATTCTTCCCGGACAATCTGTCGCAACAGGCTTTCCGGTGTTTCCAGGTTATTCCCTTTTTTCTGGTCGCCTAATTACCGCAAGGAATTCTGACCTTGGCGGAATAACTGCGCCACTGGCCAGATACGGAACTGAGTTTACTCTTGGAAGGCTCATGGAATAATTTCCCCATCGGCGTCCACCATTAGGAAGCTGTACATTATATGAAAACGTAAAGCCTCTTTCAATTCCCGAGATTGCACTGTTTATGTTATTAATCATACCGTTTACTTTAGATATAATATTATTCAATGTAGTGCTGATTCTATCTGCCGCCCTGGATATTGCTCCGGAAAGACCACTTTCCATTCTGGATCCATAGCTTTCTACTTTGCCAACTAAGGAAGAAAGACTTTTGTCAATCGAGCCTGACATACCTCCAACCGTCCTATTGATTTCGTCACTGGCGTTTTTCCATTTTCTTGTCATGATGTTATACTGACTCTGGAACTGACTCTTAACACCTTTGGTCATCTCACCAAGGCTTAAGTTGGCTGTATCTTCATGGCTCGTACATTCGTTTTCACTTCTTTTGCAGAATTTCCCCAGTTAAGCACTGTAGAATCATTTACTCCTGCAAATTTTCTTCTGTACTGGACTTAATTCCGGCTGTAGCCTCTTCCACATCAGTCTGAGCAGTCTTTATTGATGAAGAAATCTTCTCCTGCGCTCCGACAATATTGGTATCTACTGCTGTGGTTAAACCGCCGTAAGTTGCTGCCGGGAACTCTGCCCCTAATGCTGCATTCAGATCATCCAGTGGTACACCTGCATTCTTCAAAGCAGTGTAAACCATGTTCAAAGCATCCTGCGCGCTCTTGGCACTTCCGCCAGTGTCCTGAAGCTGGCTTCTGACTCCCTGATAGGTTCCGCTAAATTCATTCCCTTTCAGGCTTAATGTATAAAGAGTGTCCGAATAAACGCTAATTGCTTTCTTCGCGCTCAGCGAAGAGAGGTCAATCTGTCCTGCACTTTCAGAGAATCCCTGTCCCAATGCCAGCACTTTATTGGTCATATCTTCTACGAAGGTGCCTGTTACGCCTGCCTGAGCACCATATTGTTCAAGTATTGCTTTCGCCTGCTCAGCAGATATGCCATATTCTGCCAACTTATGAATAAAGCTATCATACATTTCAGCATTGGATTTTCCCGCACTTTCATCGGCTTCAATCAACTTCCAGAGGTCTTCTGCCTGCTTTTGGGTTATTACATTCGAGGAACTCATTGCCCCAGCATAATCATGCAGATATCCACCCGCCTGTGTCAGAACACCGTTTCCACCCTGTAAGGTTTCTATAAATCCTGCCAGCTTTTCTGTTCCTACAATTGCCGCCCGTAGCTACCGCTGCGATCAATCCCGCTGTTCCTACCAATGGGGCAAGAGATGAGGCAAGGGAAGTAAATCCGCCCGCTGCCGCACTGGCAGCTTTTCCCAGTACAGATGTCAGGCTTCCAGAAAGAGCCGCTACTGCTTCAGATTCGATTATCTTCTTTCCTATTGCTCCAATCAGTAACTTTACCAGACTGCCAATCCCTGTTATATCCGCAATCTTTACAGCAATAAATGCTTTTCCGAGAAAAGCTGCTATTTTGCCGGCTGTGCCGCCCTCTTCCAACCCATCAAACAGACCTCCAATCGTTGTTTTGATTGCTTCAATGACCTGCCACAGATGTTTTCCCCAATCAATCTGGCTTAAGAATGTTCCTATTCCTTTCCCTACTTCTTCCCAATTTGTTTTTTGAGCCAGTCCAACCAAAGAAGTACATAAATTGTTCAGGAATATTTCCAGTTTCTGTCCATTGCCTTTCCAATCAAATTTTGATACAAAAGTATTGATTCTGCCCGCAATATTATCAACCATCTGTTTCCAGTTGAAATTGACAGCAAAATTGTAAAGAGTTGTAAACGCACCGTTAAGTCCAGTAGCAAGTGTATCTCCTATCTCTGAAAATGAAACAGTCGAAAAAACACCGTTCAGTGCATCCGCAACCGCCTTTCCAATATCAGAATAAGGAAGATTATGAACAAATCCGCTGAATATCTTCCAGGAAATCATGAACATGTTGCCAAGCAGCTGTCCAAGATTATTCCAGTTTACCTCATGAACCAGACCGGTAATACCTTCTGCAAATTTCTTTCCAAGATTCTTCCAATTTATTCCTGTGATCAGAAGATTCATAGTATTCACAAGAGTATTAATCCCAGCCCCTACAGTACGTCCTAACAAATCCCAATCAATATGATCAACCAGGCTATTAAATGTTCTTGTAAAAGCATCACAGAATTTTGTAATCTTGGGGCTAACATTGTTCCAGTTAATCACATCATAAATTTTCTGCAGGCCTTTATTAATGCCACTGGCAATATAAGCCCCCAACCTTCCCAGTCCTCTTTTTTGATGATGCTTTCGGATCTTATCAGCAATTCCCTTTATAGAACTCGTGATAGGAACTTCTTCAAACATATCACCGGCAGATGGGGCAGTGTATTTGTTCCCGCCGATTGTTCCTGCACTGTTTACGCCATCATCATATCTATTAAGTTCATCAATCGGGCTAAGATAGCCTTTTATTTCCTTTGCGGCTTTCTTGGCACTATCCGCTGTTTTATCCAAGCTGTCAGCATAGTCTTCCTGAACGCCTATTGCTTTTGTAAAAGTTTTTTGCCCGGTTAATGCTGCAATCAGCATACCTATGCGAGTAACCGCATCTGACATAAGGTTAATAAACTTAACAAGAATCGGTGCAACTGTTGTCAATATTGGCGCGAATGCTGTTGCAAAAGAATTCTTTAATCTTGTCATACTGGATATCAATGAAGACATTGCTGTGTTTGCGGTATTAGAATACTCAGCAAGATTCTGAATTCCCGTCTTTACTCCGTCACCAACAGCATTTATAGCTGGGACATGCCCGAAAACAATAGTGATATTCCCAACACCTCATCCAGACCTGCCTTAGAACATTTTGCCTGCTTATCGAAATTAAACATAGATTCCACTGCTTTTTTCATAGCAGAGACCATGCTTTTTACAGCCGATCCTACGCTCTTTAAAGCAGAGCCAATGTTCTTCATGACTACACCTACACGTGCAGCAGCTTTCTGTAGATTCTGCATTACCAGACAAGCTTGTTATTCTTTTCCTGATATTCCTCTACTTTTTTTCTTCAGATTATTATATGAAGAATATAGCCTTCCGTTTATACGTTCCAGTTTCTGTGATTCCTCATCGTACTTCTGCAATGTATTTTTATAGGCATCTGTCGATTTAGGATCTATGTACGCACTGCCGGATACCTGCATCTCCTTCTGTTTGTTCTGCAGTCTCTCCATGTCTGCCCATATTTCATCCAACTGCTTATCTAGTTCTTTAACAGGCCCAGAATCAACTGGAAATCCCATATCAATCCATTCACGCTGTTAGATTCTATTTCTCCAAAGTCTGTCTCAAGAGCCTTGATCTGATCCGAAATCAGCTTGTATCCTTCTGTTTCTATTTTGCTTTTACCCAGCTCATCCAGTTTAGATTTTAATTCAGCAACTTTTCTTTCCTGCTTTTCATAGCTTTGATAAAGGCTGTTAACTGTTGCAATCTGCCTTTGAAATGAATTTTTTGCTGTTTCTCCCATTTTTGATACCTGAGCAGTAATTCTTATCATTCCTGCCTTGATCGTATTTAATCCTTTGGAAAGACCTTCTGTCTGAATCCTGGTATCAATGATGATTGAGCCATCAGCTGCCATATTATCTACCTCCCGACTATTTGAGGTCAGGGTACCAGTTTCAAATTACCAGTACCGAGTTATAAATTGGGGCTATCCTGTTTCCAGAACAGCCCGCATTTTCTTATTTTGCTTCGTCTTTTTTCGTGTATTTAGCAGTATATTTTTCAATTCGTTCCTGCTGCTTCTTTTCGCTTTCAGCTAATTCCTTTTCAATGATTCCGCCAATTACAGTGATAATCTGTTCGGCAAAGGTCTGTCCATCTTCCAGAATTGTAAACGGATGAGTAATTTTAAAGAAGTTCTCCGATACAGGAGCACCAAACAGGAAATCTATCTTTTCCCCGGCTTCTTTCTCCAGCTCAGGAAGAATCTCTTCCAAGTCCTCCCCTTTTATTTTGTCACCTACACTTGCGAAAAACGCTGCTGTCTCTTTATATCTGTTTAAGATTCCAACATCTGTAGGAATAAACCGGAATACTCCCAGCTCATTTCCATCCCGATCTACAATCTCATAGTTCTTAGCACCTGTATTAAATGTTATCTTCTCTGCCATTACTTATCGCCTCTCCCTCATATTTTTGAAGTTTCTTTTTCAAGTTTCCGAAGTTCTTTGTAATCCTGTGCAAGTTTTCTACATTTTTCTGCCATCTCTGGAAGACTCTGTCTTAATGCTTCAATCGTTACAGAAAGCATTCCCGATGACTTCTTCAAATCATCAAGAGCCCGTCTGGCAGAAGCATTTATTGCCGCCTGAAGCTTGTCCTGTTCATATTTTCTACTTTTCTTCGTTCTGATACGTCTCATTGTCTTTCCCCCTTACCGCATCATAAATAGCTGCTAATTCCATGACTGTAACTAACATCAACATGTTAAGTAAAATCACATACATCATCTCCTGTCCTATCGTGATACATATATTATCTCACATTTTGCGAGAACAGCTCTCTACCACTTTTGAGCGTTTTTTGTTATTTCGACTGTTCATCGACAGTTCAAAGGCAACTGACCTTTCGCAAAGATCACGATTCAATCTGATATTCTCGCCTGTTTCTCGCCTGTTCGAACACTCCAAGTTCTCGCCGCTTTAATTCCATTTCTCACGGGTTCGTCACGGCTTTGTGCGGCTTTCCTGCGGCTTCATTATCAATAACAGGGACCCTCAAAATAGTGGATACCCATTTTTTATAACTTTTTATAACTTTTCACTGCTTCCTCACTGCTTCAATCAGACCAATACCGTAAAAATCAGTAATAACGCATGACCGTAAATGACCGTGTTTCTCATAATAGGTCTTTTATTGAGCCATAGGTTCGGCAGCAGGATTTTTATTAAATACTGGCATCATCTCTTCTCTCTATTTTATCGGCTCATTTAACCTTTTTCTTCCTTTACCCTTACAACTTTACCTTAGTTGCATTACAATTGGTTTTTTCTCTGTTTTATTCCCATACTCCTGTATTTTCAGATATATTATGGCTTAGCCTTTCCCTCATCTGCTGACGCTGTTCTTCTGTATACTGTTTCGGTGGTGAAATCCGTATCCAGGCTACCGGAACATGAGCACAAATACTTCCGTCCTCATTATCAGCAACGATCTGGCAATCATCAGGATGTTTCTCTGCCAGCTTGCGGATTACAGATTTATACCGGCCCTGAGAGAATGTTAATGTTGCTTTAGTACCATTAGTCATAAATTCAATTACATTTTCGTTACAGCCATCCATAAAAATCTCCTTTTCGTTTTGTTCGATAATATTTACAGTCTTATTTTTCGGGGTTCGCTCAGGTTTCGTTCTAACGCATTTTACTCTTTTAGGGGCTCCGAAATCTCCGAATGTCTATGCGCGCGTTATCGTGTCATTAAACTCTTTTACGTGCGCGTTATCGTGTTACAAAATTCCCATACTCCCGTCATTTTTTGTCTAAAAATCCATCAATTTGTAATCATCTTTAATATCATCAGGCAATCCCTTAAAAAGGAAATTCTGAGGCATTCTTCGCAATGTTCCAATAATTTCAAATCGCTGTTCACTCTCCAACATGGCTGTTATTTCTGGACATTCTTCAACATTCTTTGTATACCATGACTTCTGTTGTGGCGGAGAATACCGGGGATCATCACGCACATACAGGAACAGCCACTCTATACACAGGCTCATTGTAAATTGAACATGCAACCCACATTCGTAATAATATTGAGCTATCATTAATGCATCATGAAGTGTAGTTGTTATCCGCTCTGGCTTCTGATAATGTCCTTCCGGGAAATATTCAACCCTGCATTCATTCTTCATAAAACTCCATGGAGCAATGGATACAAACGGAGCATGATCCGCCTGCACTTTCATTACCATCTGAGCTCTTTGGTATAAAGCATTCAAGCCTTTTAATCAACGGACTTCCCATAATTCACCACCGCCTTTAAATATGCAAATCCTTTGCCTGTTTCTTCGTACCATTATGGCCCTGTGATTTCTTTCTGGCATTTTCCCTTTTGCAAGCTCTCAACCACTGATGCAACTCCGGCACGCTTGTAGCCTTATCGTTACACGCTTATTTCTTCTCGGCATTTAATACTCCTTCCTCTGGCAAACGTGGAATATTAAGAATGATGGTCGTTACAACGCTATGCTTCTGCTGAAATTCAGCCAATTTCTTCTCATTGTAAATACCATCTTCGCCCAATATTGTATAAAGTCTTTCCTTTCCGGGAACAGGCTTTACCATGATCAAGTGAATAGTATCTGCTTTCTTTTGCAATAGCATAGCCCGTTCTTCTGCTTGCTTTAATCTTGCTTGTATATTCATTATGTCCGCCTCCGCTGTGATTTCTGCTCCTGTTCTACTCGTGACATCAATTCTTCCATAGCTTCCAGACGTTCAATCATATCTACATTTTTTGTCCACTGAGAACACTGAGACAATGCCGCATTAGCTGCGTTCACTCTGATCTGTGCCGGTACTTCCGTATCAATAGCCGTATTGACCAACACTGCTGCACATTCTCCAAGTTTACCTTGCAGATATGCAATCGCTCCCGTTATAGCTTCATTCCTTGCCTCAGAATATTTGCGCTGAAAACTGTCTGTATGAATTACAGTATAGATTGTAGGTCTGGGAATCTTCGTCTTTTTAGATATCTCACTTATATTCGGGCATGTTAAAAAACGCCTGCACTAAGATGTCCTCGCGTGCCTCTGCTGATATACCTCTTGCCATAATAATCACCCCCTAACTAATCAATGATATTTCAAATACATAAAAACAGACGGTTTTGACAGGTTACCAATCCGAGAAGATGCTAATATTTTCGGCTATATATGCTGAAATCGTAGGTTTCCGTAAGTTTTCCCCTATATAGAGTGATATGTGGGGTTTCAGGTTCTGCCAGCATCGTCTACTACAAATCTACTGTTTTCACCAGTAAATCAAATTCATGAAGTGCTTTCCGCTTATAACCATAAAAATCATTTTCAGTGCATGGAAGTTCACATGAATTGCTGTTTTTGAATATCTGGCGATATCCCACGCTTTCTGTAAAACTCTTTACCAGATGCGAGGCAAGAAATTCATTTGCCCTATTGCATGCTTCGATTACTAAAGAATAATACTGTTTATCTTTTACCATTTCTTTGAGTTCTGCTGCCCGTCCCGGCGTAATCCCATAATCTTTCAATTTCATTTTTCTGATGCTCATTGGTATAGAGTCCTCCTGTCCTGTTTGTGGTATAATAACTTACAGAAAGACTCACCCCTTTTATACGGTCCTGTGTCAGTTACTTTGACTGATGTAGGACTTTTGCTTTGTGCTCCAGATTTGACGCAACATTGCACAAGATATCCCGGCACAACTGGCAATTATGCTGTGATTCTATTTTGTGAAGATCATCTACCAGCTTTGACCAGTATGTATCATCCTGCGGATTTCCCGGCGGGTAATGTTCTCTGTATGCTCGCCAGGCAGCAGTTAATATGTCATATACCTGTCTTAATTCCTTTTCATTATCCAATGATTATCCTCCGGCATGATATAACTTTTTTCTCCTGCTGCATACTTTTGAAACATATCATTCACACTTCTTTCGCGCCGTTCTTGGAACTTGCATATTCCGCAATACCAAAATCACCCTCGCAAATACGGTTCTTACTTGCATAACTGATATACGTCATTTTGAAATTTAAAACTCGTGTTTTATCCTGTGTCATGATTTTCATGATTATTGTCCTTTCTGGCGAATTACCGCTATAATTATCGTTTCCCCTATGATTAAGTTACTCCTCTGTATATTTCACTAATTCAGCTCCAGACAAAACTGAATCAACATATATTTTTACAACGTTTCCTGCTTTATTTACAAGCTTCATAGTTACATTCAGCCCCCTTGAATCTGATTTCACTTCATCTACTGTAAATCCTTTCAAACTTTCTAAATCAGCTACTGAATATACTGACTGTTTCTTTAATTTTTTTTGACATATATTTTTCCCTTTCCGGCGGTAAACCGCTATAAAATCCATTACAAAATCCAACTACAGACTACAACTACAATCGTTCCAAAGAGTTTAAAGGTTTTTTATATACCCTTATATCCCTATATTATTATCTTTTATATATTTCTTTTTATAGAATGTAGTATTTGTAGAATATGTAGAAACACTTGTAAATACTGAATTTAAGCGAACTACATTCATTCTACAAGCTTCACTACAATCCATAAAAACAACCGCAAAATTACTTAATCAAACGGAAGCTCCATTTGTTCTTGCTCTGAAACAACAACAAACTCAGAATTTTCAGATTCCTCTTCTGTAGTTTTCATTGCTATTTTTCTGAAGCCTCGTTGTTGTCCATATCCATCAAATTTACGTGGGGTTTTAAGCCTTTCCCATCCCGGTATTTTAGCAACGATATTATTTATTTCTGATGCCTGCCAATTTTTTGGTGGTATAGTTTCCTTTAATGCTTCGAACCATATTTCTCTAGCACACACCTGAGTTTTTCCTTCCAAATAGTCCAGAATAATTCCACGCTTGCCATCATCTGCCATATTTGCCTCTTGAAGTTCTTTAGCCTGCTGCATACAGTTTTCCGGAAGTATCAATTCTGGATCTTCGTTTTTCCAAATATGCACTGCTTCCGCCCATGCCTGTTTTATATCGTCCATAACTTCTGGTGTAAAAAGGCTCTTAGATGTTTTTGTAAAGCCTGTGTGAATAATAAGAAAACGCCTGTTTCCTGTCTCATCCTGCAAGAAATCATCTTTATTAGTGGTTCCAGCAAATACACACTGTCTATAAAACGTGTCTGCTCGCCTTTCATAAGGAATCCTATATTTGTCCTGTGTGGCTGTCAGGAATCGCTTTACACTCTCCACACCGCCCGCCGTCCTTGCCAAAGATTTAAGTTCTGCAAGCTCAATGATCCATGATCCGGTAAGCGACTGGACCGCTTTGTCTGAATCCAAGCTGTCCAATGAATCATTGAACCATGAATCGTCCAAAGCCATCAATTTCAGAAACGTACTCTTGCCAATGCCCTGTGACCCCTGTAAATGATTGTATAATCAAATTTACTTCCGTTTATACACTCTTGAAACAGCTCCTAACATCCATAGGCGCATTACCTGGTATGTATAATCAGAATCCTCTGCTCCAAGATATTCCGGCAGCAGGCTTCTTATATGCTCTTTTCCATCCCATGTAAGGAATCCAGTAATTCTCTTACTGGTGGAATTTATTCCGCATAGAAACATTTTTCAATGCATCTGCAAAGTCCTGTCGCTTTTAAGCCATAATCAGCCTGTATCAGTGAAAATAGGGCTGAATCATCATGACTGCTCCATGCTCTGCAATTATTCTCATTTTCCCATGGCACACTACCATATAGGTAAGGTTGTTGTGCAAACTCATTAAGGCGGATTTTCCCGGCGAAACGGCTGTCTTTATCCATAACGACTTCAAAATTATGTACAAGCTGTTTTACGCTTTTTACATTTCCATCCTCATCATAGTTGCAGTCAAGGAATTTAAAGACTAATACCGGACCTCCTGCTACTTCATCCTTGCTTTTTGTGTTACGGCTTCGTTTTTTTCCTGCATTCTGCTTCTGATCTTGCTGAACTTCTGCACAAATGCTTTCTGTATCATCAACATTTCTTATTAAATTTTCAAATTCTTCAACAGTATGTCCTGCTTCAAAATAATCTGTAATATCAGCTTTATCTACATCTGGTATTGGTTTTATAATTCTTACGCTGTTAGAAATTAACTGCAAATCCTGCATAACCTGATAAGCTAATTGTTCTCCCGGTTCATCGTTATCTGCTAAGATAATCACATTCGCTTGCCTTACGATTTCAGAAACACTTTTTTTTCCAGTCTCCAGAGCCTCCACAAGTAAATACCGTATAGCCTTTTCGCATCAATGTATTTGTATCTTTCTCACCTTCTACATAAAATATCGTCTTTTGATGCTCTATTGCTTCCTGTATCGTGCGAATTGAACTACCATAAATAGCTGGAATATCTTTTGCCTTTTTACCTTGCAAACCAAGAATAAAACGATCGCCATTAAGCCTACCGTAAATTAACTTCTTTTTTCCTGCTTTATCCTGCAATCGGACCTTAGTATAGGCATAAACTGCTTTTCCACTTTGGTCAGTCAAGAAATAATCATAATGCTCTATATATTTAGCATTAAATTTTCGTTCCAGATATGCTATCCAAGCTTCTTTAACAGTATTTTCCCCTATTGGCGAATCCTTAATATTAAAAGCGGATTTAAGTTCTGCTATCGCTTCTTTAAGCGTGTAACCTCTCACATGAATCATTAAATCAAAAATATCTCCGTCAACATTTCTTCCGAAATCATGGAATCGGTTGTCCTTATATAACTGAATACTTGCAGTTCTTTCACCCGGAAACTTACGTTTTCCATATTCTTCTACCAAACCCAAGTAATCTGCTACAGCACTGATAGATACCAAGTCCTTTATCTCTTGAAGATTGCTCAACAGTCATCACTCTCCAATTCTTTTAATAAATCCCTTGCACTTTCCAGAGCTTTCAATGTATTTTCACCTCTATTCTCTAAAGTACGAATAAACTTTCGGATTTCCATCGTGTCTCCTGCTGCAGGAAGATAATATCCTCCAGGCGGAGTTGTGTTTGATAATATGACTTTGCCAGCCTTGCGTTCTGCTTCGATCTGTTTTTGAAGCATCCGAACACTGGAAAAATGGCATTTCACAGTAAGATACTCCGGTGTCAGCGCATTTTCTTTGCCCGGCAGCAGATTTTCATATACTCCCATAGAATCGCCACCTTACTCTGAAATCTCATCCAGATACTTTCTGATCTTTGCTACATTCCAATACACTCTTCTACCAACACAAAATCTTGCACCTGCTGCCATACCAATCTGCGTTGCTGTCTGTCTTCCTGAATTCAGCATTTTCTGCAATCCAGCAGTATCAACACTTAATGCGTCTGAAAATGTACTTGAGTACGATGTTGTTTTTCTCATAAAAAAATACCTCTTCTTTCTGTCTGATTTCACATTGCCTTATGTGTTTCTTCATGGTATTATTGTAATATAAAGTTTCGCAAAAAACAAACAACAGTTTCTGTTTCTATAAGAAAATTATAAATTGATTTAGAATCTTTAAGAATGATTTAGAATTTTTTAGTTAGTCACAATAAAAAAACGAAACAAAATTTGTTTCGATATTAAAAAAAGGGGGTTTCTACTATGAAACGAAAAAAATTATTACGGGGCAGAATGTGCCAAACGTTTAGATTTACTTATGACAGAGCTTGATATTAAAGCCCCTGCACTTGCTGATTTATCTCATTACTCTTCACAACAAATTCGCAATTTCCGTAATTTTCGAAGACCAATGACTGTCGAAGCAGCTCACTCAATAGCTCCTATTTTAGGAGTGCGACCAGAATATTTATTATGTGAGGATAACTGTAAAACACCAGAAGAGTTTAATGAAGCTACTCAAAAAAGAAAAATTAGCAATTTGCTTAATATGGAAATTTCATCCAGCATCACACGTCTAGTTCATTTAATTGGCGAAAATCTTGAAAATCAAAACGAAAATAGTTCTATTTCAGACAATGATCTACGTGAATTTCATCAAGATATTTCAGATTACATTCAAATGCGGACAGAAAAATGGTTACTACCCAGACTCAAGAAAAGACAGGATCCAGAAACATAAAGAAAAAGCACCCAATACCAATTAAGGCGTTGAGTGCTTTTATCGTATATTCCACTATTCTATTTCATATCTAAAAATCTTTCAACTACAAGATACACTTAACAATACTCTTGAGGCAGCAGCAGACTTGCCACTACACTCGCAATTACTGCATGTGCTGTTACTACAAAACCATTAAATACCATAGGCATCACCCTTTCTAAGAAAGTCTGGCACGCTACATGTGTAGGTGCATACAAATAAACTGCATACAAATACTGTCTATGACGATCATAACAATGGCTAAGTCAAGTCTGCCCCAGAGTCTTTTGCTCCCTCAAAAGTATTGTTTAATTATTATATACGATACAGTACCAAATCTTTCTGCGTTCCCTTTTCATTAGGCTGCATCAAATAATTTCACCCCTTCTTTCTTTACATTCGCATAAAATGGGTATACATCAACCCAGTTCTGGAAATGCTGTTGGCTTTTTTGCTATCGGTTT
>ENA-OQMZ01000817-OQMZ01000817.1-human-gut-metagenome-genome-assembly--contig:-NODE-817-length-12510-cov-1.335783_pt1 | contig 12510 bp, 14 predicted proteins | sample MGYA00242621_ERZ504862 | MGnify/ENA primary metagenome ERZ504862 (study PRJEB26092, sample SAMD00036393) | human gut metagenome | host: Homo sapiens | study: EMG produced TPA metagenomics assembly of... | reverse complement strand
TACAACATGAGCACTTTTTGAATGTGTTTTTTACAAATCGCTTTCAAATGCGGAGTGTCACCCTATATTCTTATAAATATTTTTCTTATCTTCTTTCTGACTCATACATGAAACAACTATTACAAAATCTAGTAGTGATAAACTTTCCTTCTACTCCGTAAAAATAAATCGTAACAATTAAAGTCAACATCTCCGCCACAACAACTCCCATCCAAATTCCATTCAATCCAAGCAAAATTGGCAGCAGCATAATACACCCAATCTGAAACAACAAAGTTCGAAGGAACGCAATCATCCCAGAAACAACCCCATTATTCAAAGCTGTAAAGAACGAAGAAGCCCAGATATTAACTCCATTGATCAAAAACACAAATGCATACAACCGGAATCCATGTAACGTCATAGCAAACAGATCAGCATCATATCCAACAAAGATATTGATCAGCGGATGGGAAAAAAACTCAGAGATCAAAGTCAGACAAACCCCAGTTACAGCAATTAAAGACAAACTCTTCTTCAACATATTCTTCAATTCCGAATGATTTCCAGCCCCATAATTATAACTGGTGATCGGAGCGCTTCCCATAGAATATCCAAGATAGATTGCAGCAAAGATAAAGTTCGCATACATGATCACACCATAAGCAGCAACACCATCTGCACCAGCAAGGCGCATTAACTGTGTATTATAAAGCATATTTACAACGGAAGAAGAAGCATTTGTCATAAATTCCGAAGAACCATTTAAACAGGTCTTTAATAAAATATCTTTTCTCCAGACAGGTTTCACAAGACGAAGACGGCTGCTGTTATTCTTTCGTGCAAAATAGATCAACGGTACAAGCCCGCCAACATACTCACCCATGGCAGTTGCAACCGCAGCCCCGGCAACACCATAATGCATGACACCGATAAAGAGATAGTCAAACACAATATTGATCACGCCAGAGATCAAAGACATACGAAGACTATAAGAAGGTTTCTCAGATGTAATAAAGAAGTTATAAAAGATCGTCTGCATCATAAACATTGGCTGTGATACAAACATAATACGTCCATAAGTAGACGCATATTCAAGCAACTGTCCACGCGCACCAAGTGCCATACAGATCTGCCTTATAAAAATAAATCCAAAGATAGACAGGATCGTAGCTCCGATCAAAGCAGTAAAAATCAGCATAGAAAAATATTCATTTGCTTTTTCTTTTTTACCCTCACCAAGCGTTTTTGCAACGATCGCACTTCCACCAGAACCGATCATAAATCCGATCGCTCCAACACCCATCGCAACAGGAAGGATCAGATTGACCGCAGCAAATGCTGTTTTTCCTGCAAAATTGGAAATAAATAATCCATCAATAATACTGTACATCGAAGTACAGATCATCATAATGATCGATGGAAATACAAAACGGATCAGACGTTTGTAAGTGAAATGATCTGATAATTGAATCTTCATGATAAACTAAAACTCCTTTTCCTCTAAGACATATTGTTTCATATTTTTCTTTAAAATCTGAACATATTTTCTCGTAAGAGAAAGCAGCTGTTCACACTCCGAAGGCTCCATAGATTCAAATGTAGCATTTTCCATATCAAAGACAGGACCGATATGTTTTTCAGAAAATTCTCGTCCAAACTCTGTAAAAAATAAGTGGATATCCCTTCCGACGCCGGCTTACGGATCAAAACTCCTTTATCTTCTAATGATTTTACGGAAGAATTCACCGTTTGTTTTGTAGATGGAGTAAGTTTGCAGATATCTTTCTGAGAGCAACCATCTCCAAGTTCTAACAGACAATATAAAATGAGAAATGCGGAATCCGTAAGATGCATGGAAGAGCGATCTCATGATAGACATCATCGATCATCTTATAGAGAGAATCAAATTCCTTTAAGGCACGATTTTGTTTTGATTCCATAGTGACTTCCTTTCTTATAACAATTATATCAAGTCCGAAATCGGACTATGAGATTACGATAATTATAGTCCGAAATCGGACTTGTGTCAATTATTATTTCATAGGAAATCACTTTACGAGGTCATTCGAATCAGTTAAAATAAAGAGTCAGAGAATAAAGTACAACCAAAGAAGGAAGTTACCTATGAAATTTGCCTATGATATCCCAGATTCATTCTGGAGTTTATTTCGTTCGATGAACAGAGAACTTTATATGGAAGCCTTGCTGAAGATCAACGAAGAATATGAATATAACAATTATTATTTAAGTAAAGAAGTATGCCTTCAGGTATTAGAAGACTGGAATGAAAGCCAGCGGATCTGGTTATCTCCTGAAGAATTTGAATCAGAAACTGATGCAAGCCAGACACCACCAAACAGGATCTTAAACTGGCTGATCAAGACAGGCTGGTTAAAGAGGATCGAAGATTTCTCAACATTAACCACCAATATCATCATTCCTGATTACGCAGCCGTATTTTTAACAGCATTTGAAGAATTAGTCAACCCATCAACGGATGACACAGAGATCTATATCCAGAATGTATACGCAACACTGTTTTCATTCTGGCATGATAAGAAGATGAACTTAGCCATGTTAAAAACAGCGCTTGTTAATACAAAGAAATTAAATAAAGCCTTGCAGGATATGTTACACAACATGGACCATTTCTTTAGCCGACTGCTAAAACAGAAATCATATGAAGAAGTGTTGGCAGAACATTTGGAAGGTTACGTTGAGGAAATCGTTGAGAAGAAATATCATATCTTAAAGACAAATGATAATTTCTATTTATATAAAAATGATATCAAACGATGTTTAAGAGAAATGAGAGAAGATATTCCATGGATGGAACAGGTACAGAAGAAAGCAGATAAAGAAAAAGGTGAAGATGTGCTAAGCATCATCAATGCGATCGAACGTGGATTTGATGATATTGAACATCGAATTTCCAACATGGATAAAGAACATTCCAAATATATCAGGGCGACAGTAACGCGTATGAATTACATGCTGAATGGAGAATCCGACACAAGAGGTCTGATGATCCAGCTGTTAAAGACGATCGGGGATTCTAAGGACAGCGAGGAAAAGATCGAGAAGGTCGGACAAAGTATGAATCTGTCTCATTTTGAAGTGCTTTCAGAGAAGTCTTTGTATAAGAAGAGAAAACGAAGAGATTTTGCAAGTCAGGTAGAAGAAGAAAAGCAGCAGGAAGAATTATCAAGAGAAGATGTCCTAAGATTAAATAAGATTCATACAAGATACCAGCAGGCTGAGATTGAAGATTTTATTGAAGCTTACATGCATGATGATCATATGGAAGTTAAGGATATTGATATCAGGGATGAAGAGTCCTTTGAGAAATTAATCCTTGCCTACGATTACAGCACGAGAAGAAACAGTAAATATAAAGTGATCGAGAGAGACGATAAATTGATCGATAATGGAAGTTACCGCTATCCGGCATTAACTTTTGTAAGGAGGAAACCGAAATCATGATACCGTATTATGAAGAATTGAATGACGAAGAAAAAAATGCGGTCACGAAAGTGATCCGTACGTTGTTAAAACAGACATTTGTATTAGAAAGAAAATATGATAAAAAGAGCGGAAGACTTGTATACAATAAAGAATTTAGAACCATTGACCTGCATCAGGAATTTTTAAGAGAATATTTTAAGATTTCAGGAATCGAATTAAGAGAAAATCTGCATCTGGGAGTCTTTTATATCGAAGGAGAAACTTTGATCGGAGAGAATGATTCCATGATTATCAACCATTTATCTTCTGATTTTAAAATTATTGTATGATGAACATATGGCAGAGGCTTCATCGAATACAAGTGTGTATACATCATTAGGAGAAATCCATGAAAAGATCAATGATTTCCATCTGATGAGAACCTTGCCATCCATCACTGAGATGCGTCGTTCCATCGCATTATTAAAGAAATATCAGATCATCGAACCACTCGATGTATTAGAAGAGTTAAATGAAGAGACAAGAATGATGATCTATCCATGCGTGAATGTCGTGTTACTAGGAGATGACATTCGCAGATTGATCGAAAGTTTCAGCAAGGAGGAAGTAGACAGTGAGTTTGACGAAGACGAAGCAGCCATTTCTGGCATTATCGAAGATATGCCTGAATAACTGGCATTATATAGATCAGAAAGTATTAAGTTTCAACGATGGAATCAACTTTTTTACCGGACATTCTGGAAGTGGAAAGTCAACAGTGATCGATGCGATGCAGATCGTTTTATATGCGAATACAGATGGTCGTGGATTCTTTAATAAGGCGGCAGCAGACGATTCCGATCGAAATCTGATCGAATACCTGCGAGGAATGGTTGCGGTTGGAGAGAAAGATGAAGTTACTTATTTGAGAAATAAAAACTTCTCCACAACGATCGTTCTTGAATTTACACAGACAGAATCTGACGAAAAAGAATGTCTGGGAGTTGTATTTGACGTAGATACAGCAAGAAATGATACATCCAGATTATTTTTCTGGCACAAAGGCGGCATTTTAGAGAATGCTTACCGTACGGAAGAGCATGCGATGACAATTTCGGAAATCCGCAAATATATGCAGAAAAACTTCAAAAAAGAAGATTTCTATTTTGGAACAAGCAACGAGAGATTTAGAAAACAGATGTATGACATCTATCTTGGCGGTCTTGATATGGAGAAATTTCCAAGACTGTTTAAACGCGCGATTCCATTTAAAATGAATATCAAGCTCGAAGATTTTGTGAAAGAATACATCTGTATGGAGCAGGACATTCATATTGAAGATATGCAGGAAAGCGTGATGCAGTATGGAAGAATGCGTCAGAGAATCGAAGATACATTAAAGGAAGCAAAGAGCTTAGAAGAGATCAAAGAAAGTTTCGTTAAAATTCAAGACCAAAAAGAGGAACAGGATTATTGTCAGTACCGCATGAAACAAACATGGATGTCCTGAAATTAAAACAGATATTCATCTATACAGCAAAAGATTGAAGATGGAGAGAAAGATCTAAAGACACAGGAAGAGAATGAAACAGTTCTTGAGAAGAAACTAGAGAAACTCGCCAAAGAATACGATGCATTAGTAGCACAGATCGCAGGAAGTGGATACGATCAGATCGCAACAAGGAAAAAGGATGTTCAGGAGTTGTTAGGACAGTTAAATCATTCCGTACAGCGTTGGGAACAGACATCAAAAGACTTAAAAAAATGGTGTGATCTCGATATTACGCCAAATCAGGCAATCTGGGATATCGAGAAATTTGAACAGGGAGATATCACAGAAGATGATCTAAACCGATTAAAACATACATTGGATATCTTAAGAAAAGAAACTGAGGAAGAACGACAAGATAATGCGTCTGCACTAAGAACCTTAAAGAAACAGGAAAAATCCATTTCTGATGAGTTGAAAGAACTGAAAAAGGGTAACAAAGCGTATCCAAAAGAAGTTCTGGATGCAAGATATGAATTACAGACGAAATTAAGCGAAAAATGTGGTGATTTTGTAAAGGTAAATGTGCTTGCCGATCTGTTAGATATGAAAGATGAGAGATGGCATAAAGCGGTCGAAGGATATTTAGGATCGAATAAATTAACACTGATCGTGGAACCAAAATACGTCAAGGATGCCATGGAAATCTATCGTGATATGGATCAGAAGAAATACTGGAGAATTTCGATCGCAGACACACAAAAGATTGATAAACAGGACATAAAGGTCGAGGAAAATGCATTGTCAGAAGAAGTTCTTGCAGAACAGTCTTATGTGAAAAAGCTGATAGAATCCTTGATCGGGCGTGTGATCAAATGTGAGACGATCGATGAATTAAGAAATTGCCGTACTGGTATCACACCAGATGGAATGCTTTATAAAAATTTCCAGTTAAAACGATTAGATCCAAAACAGTACACAAGAAATTCCTACATCGGAGATAACAGTTTACGCCACAGGATCAAAGAATTAGAGAAAGAAAAGGATAAGATCTTTGATAAAAAAGATCCGTTAGAAAAAGAAGTTTTAAGTGCTGTCGTTATTTTGGACTATGAATATCTTCCACAGTCAGCCGAAGAATATTTAAAACAGCAGGAAACACTGGAACGTGCGAAAGAACGTCAGGAAGAATATGAAGATTTAGAAAATCAGCTGACAAAATTAAGAGAAGGTGCCTTAAAAAGGTCTAGAAGAGGAAAGAGACCAGAACAGGTTAAAACAGGAAGATTGCAAACAAGAGATCAATGCAATGAAAGAAGCAATCTGGGCAACACAGAATGCATTAAAAGAATGCAGACAGCAGATCATTGACCAGAATGAAGCATTGATCCGTGCACAGAATGAATTACCGGCAAATGGAGAGTACGAGCAGCAGTTTGCACAGGAGGTCGAGAAGACAGACACAGAAGACTATGAACGTCTCAAAAAACGTGCAGCAAGGAAATACTATGATGCCGGAACGAAGAAGGAAGAAGAATATCGAAAGCTTGTGGAAGTCAGAACTGCATATTTAAGGGAATATCCGAACCGTACATTCTCAGCAGTAGATGAGAACAATGATGTGTATGACAAGCTTTATAAGGAATTATCATCTGATCACATGGAAATGTATCGTGAAAAAGCTGCAAAACAGGCCAAAACAGCAATGGAACATTTCAAAGATGACTTTGTATACAAGATTCGAAGCGCGATCAGGGAAGCTTATCAGCGCAGGGATGAATTAAACCGCATGATCAGTGGACTCGACTTTGGAAAAGACAAATATCAATTTAAGATTACAAGAAATACAGGAGCCGATGGAAAATATTATCCAATGTTTATGGATGATTCCCTGAATATCGATCCATCTGTCTTAAATACAACGATGGATGACCAGATGAATCTCTTCTCTATGGAACATGAGAATAAATACGGGGAACTAATGAATGAATTGATCGAGATCTTTATCCCGCCAGAAGGTGCAACCGGTGAAGAACTTGAGAATGCGAAACGTGATATGCAGAAATATTCTGATTATCGTACGTATCTGTCCTTTGATATGGAACAGATTGTGGATGGTGATGAAAAACTGACGATCGGATTAAGTAAGATGATCAAGAAAAACTCTGGTGGAGAAGGACAGAACCCATTATATGTTGCATTACTCGCAAGTTTTGCACAGGCCTATGGAATTCATCTTTCACCAAAAGTACGAAGAAATCCAAGCATCCGTCTGGTTGTCTTAGATGAAGCATTCTCTAAGATGGATGCAGAGAAAGTTGCAAGTTGTATTGACCTGATCAGGAATCTAGGATTCCAGGCAATCATCAGTGCGACAAATGATAAGATTCAAAATTACCTAGAAAATGTAGATAAGACTTTTGTATACGCCAATCCAAACAAGAAAAATATTTCCATTCAGGAATTTGAGAAATGTGAATTTGATAATTTACTCACAGAAGAATAGATAAAAATACAGATACGAGGAGAAATGTATTTATGAATCAAAGTTTAAAAGGAATCTGCTTCACAGTTGCAGGAGGATGCTGCTGGGGCATGTCCGGTGTGATGGGGAAATATTTATTTGATGCAAAAGATCTGACGGCTACGTGGCTTGTGACAGTCAGATTATTAGGGGCAGGAATCTGCTTGCTGTTGCTTATGTATCAGAGAAAAGGAAATTCAATTTTTCGTGTATGGAAAAGAAAAGATTCAGCGGTCAATCAGCTGATCTTCGGGATGATTGGAATGGCTATGTGTCAGATGACGTACTTCCTTGCCATTCAAGAGTCAAATCCGGGAACTGCGACAGTTATTCAGTATTCTGCACCAATCTTAATTATGGTGTTCTTTGTATTAGTGGAAAAAAGATTTCCAAAGAAAGAAGAAGTGCTTGTTCTGGCAGCTGTGATCGTAGGTATCTTTTTGCTTGCAACACATGGAAGTATAAAAAACTTAGTGATCACCAATGCAGCATTATTCTGGGGATTGTTATCCGCTTTTGCTTTTGCAGTTTATAACGTGCAGCCAAAGAAATTATTAGACGAATTTGGTACTTTAGAGACAACAGGATGGGGAATGTTTGTCGGTGGAGTTTTGGTGACTCCATTTACAAAAGTATGGAGTGTCCCAGGACATTGGGATATCATGACGGTTGCAATGACAATTGGAGTTTGTAATTCTTAGGAACGATTGTGGCGTTTTCCTGTTATCTCCATGGGATTTCCATGTTAGGACCAGTTCAGGGAAGTATGCTTGGATGCGTGGAACCGCTGGTTGCAACGATTCTTTCCGCAACCGTGCTTGGACAGGCCTTTGGAATGATCGATGTTGTTGGAATCTTATGTATTGTTGGAGCGGTGACGGCATTGACGGTCGTGGATGCGTAATCAGACATTATGGATTTGCCTTTGAAGGTAAGAAGGTGTTGATCGGAGAATAGTAGGTGAATCGCTGAGTTCATATGAATTATTATGGATTCAGCGATTTTTTCATAGAATGATTATTTTATTGAAAAAAATAACCTGTAAATATATTGTATTAAGTACAAAACAATGTTAAAATAAAAGTAACCTAAAAATAGAACATAAAAGAAAGGAGGAATACGAAAATGGAAGAATTAACCAGACTAGAAGAACGAATCATGCAGTGCATTTGGGATTATCAAGGAGAAGTTCCTTTTCTTGATCTGATAGAGACAGTCAAAGAAAAGCTCAATAAAGATTATAAAAGAACAAGTATCCGCGGATATCTGTTCCGGCTAGAAGAGAAGGGATATATCAAAGTTACCAAGAAAGGAAGAAAAGCATATGTGCAGCCATTGATCGATGAAGAAACATATGGCAAATATCAAGCTGAGAAAGTTTTAGATCGTTGGTTTGACGGATCTGCAAAACGATTAGTAAGTGCATTAGGAGAGAAACTGACAAAAGAAGACGGGGAAGAGTTAAGAGGGATCTTAGATGACTTTGATTTTGATGATAATCATAATAAAAATATTTAGCGGAATATTCTTATGTACACTGCTTGGAACGATCTTATATCTTTTTTGGAAGGCTGTAGGACGTTTGATAGAACACAAGGATATGTTGATATCAATTATCTGATATGGAAGATGGTATTATTGATGTTTGCCATACCGATCACATTGATCTATACAAATGGATTTGAGAAGAGTACTTATGTATTTGAAGTTACAGGTCCGATCAAGTGGGTCATTGGAATTTTGATGATCATCTGGCTGGTTGGAACGATCATTTTTACGATCAGATTTCTAGAGAAATACAGAGCAATAAGGAAGGATATTTTAAATGCAGATCCATGTGGAGATGAAATTCAAAGTATGGTAAAAAGCATATCAAAAAAGTTAGGGGTTCATAAAGAAATTCAAGTAATGATCTTAGTAAAAGCAGGCGGACCAATGTTATATGGGGTTTTGAAACCAAGAATCATTCTGCCAAGAATTTATGAACCACAACAGTTAAATATGATATTTACACATGAATTGATTCATTATAAACATCATGATCTCATTTGGAAACACTTGGCGAACATTATCTGTTGTGTATACTGGTTTCAACCTGCGTTAAAGGATGTTTTTTATCAATTAGATCAATGGGGAGAAACATACTGTGACAGGACAGTATGTGAATATCTTCCAGATGTAAAGGGATATTTTTCTACGATCATAGATATTTCTATGGAAGAGATCAGATATGGAAGATATACAACAGCGGGGTTATATGAGAGTAAGGAAGTATTAAAGCTACGAATGGAACGGATGAAATCTTATCGACAACAAAGAAGGCTGCGAAGAGGAATTTCTGTGAGTGTCTTATTTGGAATGATCATACTCAGTGCAGCTACGGTATTTGCTTCAGGGATAGGATTTGTAAAGGCATACGATAAGATTGCAGATGAAACAAGAGAGGAGATCAATGTTGGAACGGAAGGTGATATAAAAGATCAGAAAGCAAAGTATAGAATGTATGATAAAACCAGAATCAAAAAAGTGCATGATAAAAAATGAAAGATTAAAAGAGAATGATGGAAAACCATTTACATGGAAGATCAAGCCGAAAGAGAGAATAGAGACAAAAGAAGGACACTTAAAAAAGGGAACTTGTGTTCAAGTGGCTGCCTGTATGGGGTTTGAAGAAGAACACCCTTGAAACACATATAGCAATTGGAATTGTTGATGAGGATGGGGAGGAAACTTATATAGAGAATGGGGGATAAATCTGGTAAGTGTCTTAAAAGGTAAAAAAAAATGGACGATATCGAGTGTTTATAAGAAAATCAAGGAAACGAAAAAGCAATAGCAGGGGGATATTATTGGGTGGAAACGGAGAAATAGTAGAGGGGAGAATGTGATATATAAAATATTCAGGAGTAAAGTATTTGTATAAAGAGGGGTTAAAAAAGACAAAAGTTGCAACAACAGCAATTTCTCTAATGATATCAGCAGTACCTGGATGTGGATGGGGGCTTTCAGCAGTTTCCTTGGCATCATCCTATGGAGGATATTCAGCTTTAGAGAAGGCGGTTCATAAAGCTTATTATAAAAAGAAAGGAATAAAAGTATATTATAAAATTCAATAAATCAGTAATGAGTATGAATAAAGTAAGATATGTTGTTGGTTAAGAGAAAGGAGCAAAAGGATGAAAAAAAAATTGACAATTAAAAACATTTCGTAAAAATATAATTCAATTGTTTAATAATTTCTAGGAATTGTTACTTTTTTAAGTAGCTCACAAAAATATATTCCGTATACAAGACAAGAAATTATAGTGCAGGATATAGCTCTATTTTTATTGTATTTGGTTTTGAGTATTGTAATTGATATAATACAATGAGAAAAAACAAGGCTAGTTGATTTAAGAATATGAAAAATAGGAGCAATTTGATATGAAGAAAAAACGAAGCATAATTCTAATAAGTATTCTAATCATTGTATCGGTTACCATATATTTTTACAAACCACAACACAACAAAAACAATTCCTATCAACTTGGAGTCATTATCTCAATAGGGAATAAAGATAAAAGCAATATTTTATATTATAATGACCAACTTCAAAAAACAGGACAAAAGAAGTTGAAGATCGGAAATATTGCGAGTCAGTATGATATTCCAAAGACAGTGAATGATAAAGTGTATATGATCCAAAAGGAGTTCCATATGTAAATGAGCGGGAAGAAGTAATGGAGCTTGATCATAATACACAAAAAATAAAGTTATATAAAATAGGAGGCCGGGACTTTTTGCTTTGATGAGAAGGATGGTGATATCTATACAACAAACTGGATAAACGGTGTATCGACTCTGACAAAATATAACGAAGAGACGGGGAAGATACAGCGATATGAAGAATCTGTTGGAAATGTTTGGATATTTACATTGTGCAGGGAATTATGTTTATGTAGAAAACAAGGTCGATCAGGAAGAAGGAACGATTAATTATTTAATGAAGGTCAATCGGAAAACATTAAAGAAGGTAAAAGAAATAAAGGTAAATCACAGCGAAGATGAATCCGTGTTTTTCTATTCAGATTGATAAAAATCTCTATTTTTCTTCAGGAAATACAGATAAAATCTTGTATCAGATGGATTTAAAAAAAGACAAGATCAGCAAGCTCAAATTAAAAGAAATAAATCCACAGCAAATTTTACCGTATAAAAATAAATTGTTTGTTACACACTGTGATCTAACCAGTGGAATGGGAAAAGCAATTTCATTGTTAAACCCACAAACAGGAGAAAGCAAAGTTTATAAATTCAAGCATAATGTAATTCAATGTCAAACAAAAGAGGGCTATTTGTATATACTAAGTAATGATAGTATCTATAAATATAAATTTGATGGAGAAAAATGCATTTAGAAGCAAGCAGTAAAATCTCTTTACAAAAGGATCTTGGAAGGATGGATATATCAGTAGCTTTTTTCTGAGATAGTATGTTATCATAGATGATCGATTTTTGAAATGATTACGAGAAATGAGGATATGAGCGTGAAAGTGAATTCACACTCATATCCTTATTTTTGTTTTACAAATAAGAATTTAAAATATATGGAATAAAATGTAAAAATATATTGTAAATAAATGTATAATAATGTAAAATAAATCCATGTAAATAAAAGAAACATAAGGAGATACATATGACAGAAAAGCTAAAAAAATAAAATCAATGATGAACAATTAAAGATCAGAGCGATTAGTGATGAAAAAATAACAGTAAAACTAACAAACAATTATGCATTTCAAAAAATATTTAAAAATACTAAAATTGTAAAAGGATTTCCAATGGCATTGCTGGATTTAAAAGAATATAAATCAAAAAAATTGAAATTACAGATCCATTTACACTGGGAGAAAATGATGAAGAAAAAGAAGGAATTCTGGACATCAAATTGATTTTAAATCAAAACAGAAAGATTAACATTGAAATGCAAAACACCTATCAAGATGATTGGACAGAGAGAAGCCTTTTTTATAATTGTCGAATGTTTACAGATGGATTAAAAAAAGGACATCCTTATGGAGAAATTCCACCA
>ENA-OQMZ01000816-OQMZ01000816.1-human-gut-metagenome-genome-assembly--contig:-NODE-816-length-12534-cov-1.832595_pt1 | contig 12534 bp, 12 predicted proteins | sample MGYA00242621_ERZ504862 | MGnify/ENA primary metagenome ERZ504862 (study PRJEB26092, sample SAMD00036393) | human gut metagenome | host: Homo sapiens | study: EMG produced TPA metagenomics assembly of... | reverse complement strand
AACGTGGAATCAAAGTAGTCAGAGGGACACATAAGGAATAAAAAAGTTTCCATACGTACTGTTCAATCCGTTCACAGTAACGTAGCCAAAATTCATTCCAGATTGCTCGCGGCAATGGAATTTTGGCTTGTATGTCTCGGGATTTTGGCATATTCATGCCAAAACACCTCGCGGAATAGTGGTGTGTGAACAGTAACTCCCATACAATTTATAAAATAAAAAGAATATAAAATGCCTTGAAAATAAGAGTAAGTAATGCTAACATAAGTATAAAGCATATTTCTCTTATATTTCAAGCATTTTTGCCGTCTGATTATTCTAATCTCAATTCAGAAATCCATGCTTTTAATTCCAGTTAATTATGAAAAGCAGGAGCTGAGAAGTGATAAGAATAGCACAAAATGTTCTTTGACTCCTGCGGAAAACAGGAGGTATTGCCAATGGCAAAAAGAAAGAACAAAAAAAATTATTGTGAAAAGAAACCGATTGAAAGGCAACACAGCAACTGCAAACCGTAAGTACAAAGATACAGTCTTCCGTATGCTGTTTTCAGACAGAAAGAATCTGTTGTCGCTGTATAATGCAATCAATGAAACTTCTCATACAGATGCTGCTCAATTAGAGATTGTGACACTTGAGAACGCAATCTATATGGGAATGAAGAATGATCTGGCGTTTATTATAAATACGAATCTGTTTCTGTATGAACATCAGTCTACGTATAACCCGAACATGCCTTTGAGAGACTTATTCTACATTTCCAGCGAATATCAGAAAATGGTGGATTGGAAGTCCTTGTATACCTCAACAAGACTGAGAATACCCACACCGAATTTTATCGTATTTTATAATGGAACAGAGAAAAAAGAAGATAGGTGGGTAGATTATCTGTCAGAATCGTATGAAAATATGTCAGGAGAACCAAATCTTGAACTAAAGGTCATCACATTAAATATCAATGTAGGGCATAATAAAAAACTAATGGAAGAATGCCGGACGCTAAGAGAATATGCTCAGTATGTTGATAAAGTACGCAGATATTCTAATGAAATGGAACTGAATACGGCAGTAGAACGTGCAGTGAGCGAAAGCATTCAGGAGGGAATTCTCAAAGAATTTCTGCAAAAGAATCGAGCGGAGGTAGTTGCTATGAGTATATTTGAATACAATGAGGAAGAGGAAAAAAGGAAACTCAGGAAAGCTGAGTATGAAGCTGGAAAAAATGATGGGATAAAGATTGGACGAGAAGAGGAAAAACGTAAAATTGCAATTCCCTTTTTAAAGAGGGAGATTCAATTGAAAAGGTAGCCAGGATTCTTTGCGAAAGTGAAGAAACTATCAGAGGATGGGTAAATGAAAAAATGGATATAAAGGTGGAGTAAGACATATAAAGAAAGCTATGGTGTTATCGATTAAAGTAGAACCATATTGGAATGTAAAGAATACTGCGCTCAATGCGTTCAATGCCGGATCACTTATTAAAGTAGAACCATATTGGAATTATATAGATTCTTATGTTAAAATAGTTCTTTAATTGATACAAACGATTAATTTTATTTAAGCCAATACTTATATATCAATTCATAAAGAAAAAGGAGCTTTTAAATATACTATGGAGAAACTTGTTGTAGGTATCCTTGCGCACGTAGATGCCGGTAAGACTACGTTGTCGGAAGGGATTTTGTATTTGACTGGAAAGATTCGTAAGCTGGGGCGGGTGGATCATAAGGATGCTTATCTGGACACCTATAACCTGGAACGGGAACGAGGAATTACGATTTTTTCCAAGCAGGCGGAGTTTGAACTGGGAAACAGGGGGATAACTCTTCTGGATACGCCGGGGCATGTGGATTTCTCGGCGGAGATGGAGAGAACACTGCAGGTTCTGGATTATGCCATCCTTGTAATCAATGGAGCGGATGGTGTGCAGGGACATACCATGACCTTATGGAGACTTCTGGCAAGATACCAGATCCCGACGTTCCTGTTTATCAATAAAATGGATCAGGACGGAACTGATAAAGAGAAACTTTTGGCAGAATTAAAGAAGCGATTAAGTGATAATTGCGTTGATTTCACCTGGGAAAATCAGATCTGCAGTCTCAGTTTCTGGAAGATGTTTCTGTCTGCGATGAGGAACTGCTTGAAAAATACCTGGAAACAGAGGAAATATCAACATCAGATATCCGAAAAGTAATCAAAGAGCGAAAACTTTTCCCATGTTTCTTTGGCTCTGCGCTGAAAATGACAGGTGTAGAAGAATTCCTCCATGGTTTGGAAAAATACTGTGAGACACCAGAATATCCATCCGAGTTTGGCGCAAAAGTATTCAAGATTGCCAGAGACGATCAGGGCAATCGTTTAAGCTATATGAAAATCACAGGTGGAACATTGAAGGTGAAGGAACTTCTCACAGATACAGAGAAGGCAGATCAGATCCGTATCTATTCCGGTGCGAAATTTGAGCTTGCAAAGGAGGCTCCTGCAGGAACCATCTGTGCAGTAACCGGTCTTTCCCAGACACATCCGGGACAGGGCTTTGGGATTGAACGGGAATCCGAAATGCCGGTTCTGGAACCTGTATTAAATTACAGGATTCTGCTTCCCGAGGACTGTGATGTTCACCAGATGCTGAAGAAACTCAAAGAGCTGGAAGAGGAGGAACCGGAACTTCACATTGTATGGAACGAACAGCTTGGAGAAATCCATGCCATGCTGATGGGTGAGGTTCAGATCGAGATATTAAAGCATCTGATCTGGGAGCGTTTCCATGTAGCAGTAGAGTTTGGCACAGGAAATATCGTATATAAAGAAACAATCGCAGAGCCGGTAGAAGGTGTAGGCCATTTTGAACCGCTGCGTCATTATGCAGAAGTACATCTGCTTCTGGAACCGGGAGAGCCGGGGAGCGGTCTGCAGTTTTTACTGCATGCAGTGAGGACGTGCTGGACCGTAACTGGCAGCGTCTGATCCTGACTCATCTGGAAGAAAGGGAGCACCCGGGAGTACTGACCGGTTCTCCAATTACAGATATGCAGATTACACTGATTACAGGACGCGCCCATCTGAAACACACAGAGGGTGGCGATTTCCGGCAGGCAACGTACAGGGCTGTGCGTCAGGGATTAAAGAAAGCAAAAAGTGTACTGCTTGAGCCATATTATGAGTTCAGACTTGAGATTCCGGGGGATATGATAGGGCGTGCCATGACTGACATTCAGAAAATGAATGGAACTTTCCAGCAGCCGGAAGCAGATGAGGATGATATGATGGTTCTGAAAGGCAGTGCACCTGTATCAATGATGCGAGATATCAGACACAGGTAACCTCCTATACAAAGGGACGGGCAGATTATTCTGTTCATTGAAGGGCTATGCCCCATGTCAGAATCAGGATGAAATTGTAGAGGAGATTGGATATGATTCCGAACGTGACTTGGACAATCCCACGGGTTCTGTATTCTGTGCTCATGGAGCAGGATTTGTGGTGCCATGGTATGAAGTAGAGGATTATATGCACTTAGAAGGGATTGACGAGTCTGAACTGGGGAATACCATACCGGATAGTGAAGAAAGTATAGCAGGAAACAGGAATAGTAACAATCAGACAGATTCAGGTTATCGTCCACCCAGGAATGCCGGTGTAGGAAGCTATGAGGATGAAGAAGAACTGAAAGCAATTTTTGAGCGCACATTCGGACCGGTCAAGCGTTACAAAGAACCACAGTTTAAGAGAACATTTTCTGCAAAATCTGACAGCGGCAGCTATTACCGCAACAGTTCTTCTGCTAAGAAGAAAGAAAAAGAATATCTCCTTGTAGATGGCTATAACATCATCTATGCCTGGGAAGATTTAAAAGAGCTGGCAGATGCAAACCTCCATGCAGCTCAGACAAAACTGATGGATATTCTGAGCAACTATCAGGGCTTTAAGAAATGTACGTTAATTCTTGTATTTGATGCTTACAAGATAGAGGGCCATGCAGAGGAAGTGATCACCTATCATAACATTCATGTAGTCTACACCAAAGAAGCTGAGACAGCGGATCAGTACATTGAGAAAACGGTCCATAAGATTGGCCGGGAAAATCAGGTAACGGTAGCAACATCCGATGGACTGGAGCAGATCATCATCATGGGACAGGGTGCCCACCGTATGTCTGCCAGAGGTCTTCGGGATGAAATAAAAGCTACAGAAAATCAGATCCGCCAGCAATGGCATGAGAAACGTCAGAGCAGTAAAAATTATCTGATCGACAATATTTCTGATGAAATGGCACAATATATGAAAGAGAAACGACTTGGAAAATAGTAAAAGGGAGATGTAGTCATGAAAGAAAAGCTTACACAGAAGGATGTTGAGAAAATCCAGCAGGAGATTGACCATCGCAAGCTGGTTGTACGAAAAGAGGCAATCGAAGCTGTAAAAGAGGCAAGAGCCCAGGGAGACCTGAGTGAGAATTTTGAGTATTATGCGGCCAAGAAGCATAAGAATCAGAATGAAAGCCGTATCCGCTACCTTGAGAATATGCTGAAAACAGCAACCATTGTTTCTGATGATTCCAAAGACGATGAAGTTGGAATGGATGATATTGTAGAGGTATATTTCGAGGAAGACGATGAGATTGAGAAATACAAACTGGTTACTTCCATAAGAGGAACTCCATGGAAAACCGCATCAGCATTGAATCTCCCATTGGTATGGCTCTGAAAGGTCACAAGGTTGGAGACAGAGTGGAAGTAAAGGTAAATGATAACTACAGTTATTTCCTGGAAATCCGTTCTATTGATAAGACTGGTTCCGAGGATGAAGAAATCCGCGGATTCTGATAATAATACTGTCGAAATATAGGATCCGGATTGATAAAAGAACTATTGTAAGAGATGAACACCGGTTAGTGTCATATCTCCTGCAATGGTTCTTTTTATTTTTATATCAAAAATACGGATGGATTTATGGGAACCTTACACAGAATGAATATGATGACTGGAAATTTTACATGGATTTAACATTCTCATGGGGATGATTTTACAAAGCATGGTTATGATGGGAAACAAGTTAAATAACCATATACTTATGAAAAGGGAAAAGGAGAATAATCATGGATTTATTCAGTATATTAACATTGATCGGAGGCCTTGCATTATTTTTGTATGGTATGAATGCAATGGAGATGGTCTTGCGAAGGTTTCCGGCGGAAAGCTGGAGAAGATTCTTGAAAATCTTACTTCAAATCCGATAAAAGCAGTGCTTTTGGGAGCAGGAGTAACAGCAGTGATCCAGTCATCTTCAGCTACGACTGTTATGGTAGTAGGTTTTGTAAATTCAGGGATCATGAAATTATCACAGGCAGTAGGAGTGATCATGGGTGCCAATATCGGTACTACGATCACCTCCTGGATCTTAAGCCTGACAGGAATACAGAGTGATAATTTTATCATTCAGATGTTTAAACCAACATCATTTTCCCCTGTGCTTGCGATCATTGGTGTGATCTTCATTCTGTTTATCAATGATTCAAAGAAAAAAGATATCGGAACAATTTTTATAGGTTTTGCAATCCTGATGTACGGTATGGATATGATGAGTTCTGCTGTAAAACCCCTTGCAGAAGTGCCGGAATTTACAAACCTGTTACTTAAATTCTCAAATCCGTTGTTAGGTGTTATAGCAGGTGCCCTTCTTACTGCAGTGATCCAGTCATCTTCTGCATCCGTAGGTATTCTGCAGGCCCTGTGTCTTACAGGTGCAGTACCGTTCAGTGCAGCAATCCCGATCATTATGGGACAGAACATCGGAACCTGTATTACTGCAATCCTTTCTGCAATCGGAGCCAAGAAGAATGCAAAACGTGCAGCAGCAGTACATCTGTATTTCAACCTGATCGGTACGGTTATCTTTATGACTGTATTCTATCTTATAAATGCAGTTGTTGGATTTTCTTTCTTCCATCAGGCAGCAACACCGGCAGGAATTGCTGTTATCCACAGTGTATTTAATGTTACTGCAACGATCATTCTCCTTCCTTTTGCAAAGGGACTGGAGAAACTTGCCTGTCTTACAATCCGGGACAAAAAAGAGGATGTTGTTGTTTCAGCAGAGGACAGAGAGTTTATGATCCTGGAGCCTCGTTTCCTGGAGAAACCGGCATTTGCAGTAGAGCAGAGCCGCAATGCAGCAAGAAAAATGGCAGAAGAATCCCACAATGCACTGTTTACAGCACTGAGTCTGGTGGATAAATACAGTGAAGAAGGCGTAGAACGTGTGGAAAACATGGAATCCAAGGTTGACCGCTATGAAGATGAACTGGGAACTTATCTGGTGAAGCTGAGCCACAAAGATATCTCAGAAGCAGACAGTCACAGCCTTTCCATTATGCTTCACTGTATCGGGGATTTTGAACGTATTTCCGACCATGCTGTAAATATTATGGAATCAGCACAGGAGCTTTATGAAAAAGGACTGAAATTTTCCGAAAATGCAAAGAAAGATCTGGAAGTGCTGGGACAGGCAGTAGAAGATATCGTAAATACGGCATATGAAGTTTTTGACAAACAGGATATGAAGCTTGCGGAGAAAATTGAACCACTGGAAGAAGTGATTGATGAACTTTCCAAAGAAGTAAAACGTCGTCATGTACAGAGACTGAGAAACGGTGAATGTACAATAGAGATGGGATTTATCCTTTCGGACATTACAACCTGTCTGGAACGTGTGGCAGACCATTGTTCCAATATTGGAGTCTGTGTGACGCAGGTGAATGAAGATCTGTATGATACTCACAGTCATCTGAATATCGTCAAGAGCCATCCGGACGAAACATTTTATCATGAACTGGAAGACGCACGAATCAAATATCAGCTTTCATAAAAATAAACAGGTAGATGACAAAATTCCATTGCCGCAGGCAATTTGGAATGAATTTTGGCAACGTTACTGAGAACGAAGTGAACAGTAACGGATGATGTTATCCGCATGATCAGGAAATCCGGCATCTGAAGTATCTGAGAGAGATATTTCAGAGAAAATGGCCGGATTTTTGCTTTAAAGAAATGAAGCAGATGCCGGATATTTACTTGTACAGGGATAAAAAAATAAGTATACTGAAAAAAGAAATACAACTTGTGACGACAAAGCAGGTGATAAATAAAGGGGAGGCAAAGCAGAATGATCTATTGTGTAGAAGATGAGCGGAATATCAGGGAGCTTCTTATTTATACACTGGAAACAACAGGATTTAAAGCTAGGGGGTTTGGCAATGGCAATGAACTGATGAAAGCGCTGAAAGAAGAGATACCGGAGTTGATCTTGCTGGATATCATGCTTCCGGGAGATGATGGCTATACCATTCTGGAACAGCTGAAAAGTATGCCATCTGTAAAGGATGTGCCGGTAATTATGGTTACTGCAAAAGAAGCGGAATTTGACAAAGTAAAAGGTCTGGAAGGCGGAGCGGATGATTACATTACCAAGCCTTTCGGTATGATGGAATTTGTTGCCAGAGTAAAAGCAGTTCTCAGACGAAGTGCCCGTCAGAATGAAGACAAGGAACTGCATTACGACGAGCTTTATCTGAATGTAGGACGTCATGAGGTGCGTTACCGGGAAGAGAAGGTCGATCTTACCCGAAAAGAATTTGAACTTCTTCAGTATCTGCTGGAGAATAAAGGACTTGTTATGACAAGAAATCAGATTCTCTGCCATGTATGGGGATATGACTTTGACGGTGAAACCAGAACTGTGGATGTCCATGTGAGAACCCTGCGCCAGAAACTTGGCGAGGCAGGAAATCTGATCGAAACGGTCCGGGGTGTAGGATACAGAATCGGTGCATAACAGATAAAACAGACGAAAAACAGGAGTGGAAAAATGAAGCATAAAATATTCAGTCACACCAGTTTACTTATTATTTTATCCGTAATACTTACATTCCTGGCAGCAGGAACTGTCATGTATAACAGATATGATATTTATATGAAACAGGGTGTCAGAGATGAAGCCGCATATATTAAAACAGGTCTGGAAGAAGACGGAGACGTTTTTTCTCGTCAGACAGGGTCGGAGACGCCACCAGTAGCAGGATCACTCTTCTGGGAAAAGATGGTCAGGTGTTGTTTGACAGTATTGAGAATCCGGAAGAAATGGAAAATCATAGTAACAGACCGGAATTTATTGAAGCTGAGAAGCAGGGATCAGGTGAGATGGTACGCTATTCAGACACCTTATCAAAACAGACGTTTACTATGCTGTAAAATTAAAGGATGATCAGGTTCTGCGAGTAGCCAGGACTACAGACAGTCTTCTGGTAACAATGTTAACCAGCTTTCTTCTGCTTGGCGGACTGGTATGCGTGATCCTTGTAATTGAACTTTTTCTTGTGCAGAAACAGACCAGAAAGCTGATAGAGCCTATCAACCGGATTGATTTGGAACATCCTCTGGAGCATGTATGCTATGAAGAATTAAGGCCATTGCTTTTTCGTCTGGATCAGCAGAACAGACAGATTCAGAAACAGCTGGAAGATCTTAAGAATGCAGAGAGTGCAAGAAAAGAGTTTACGGCAAATGTTTCCCATGAATTGAAAACTCCTCTTATGTCAATCTCCGGATATGCGGAGCTTATGATGAATGGAATGGTACCGCCGGACAAGATGCAGGATTTTTCCAGCAGGATTTTTCATGAGTCTGAGCGTTTATCAAATCTGGTTGCAGATATCATTCAGCTTTCCAGACTGGATGAGAAGAACGGAGAAACTATGTTTGAACAGGTTGACATCGGAGAGCTTGGGGAAGATGTGATCAACAATCTGCAGAACAGGGCAGCAAAGAAAAAGATTAATCTGGAATATACAGGCGGACCTGCACAGATGCAGGGAGTACGCCATGTATTATATGAAATGTTCTACAATATTACAGATAATGCTATCCGCTATACCCCGGATGGTGGAGATGTAAAGGTTTTTGTGGGAAAACTCAATGGGAAACCGTATTTTCGTGTGGAAGATAACGGAATAGGTATTCCGGAGAGCGAACAGCAGAGAATCTTCGAGCGTTTTTACAGAGTGGACAAGAGCCATTCACGTGAAACCGGAGGTACAGCCTGGGGCTTTCTATTGTAAAACATGGCGCAGTTTTGCATCATGCAAAGATTCTTCTGGACAGTGAGCCGGGTAAGGGAACGAAGATGGAAATCCTGTTTGATCAAACTATAGCAATTCCATAAAATAATGCAATCAAGACAGTTCAACAGAATGCGAAGGACAAGGAAGATATCTGCAGGCGTGCTGACGCACGGCAAAGATATCTGACGCAGGACTTCACGCCATGATGGACTGGATTGTTTGTAGTAATTTATGGAATTGCTATAAGTAAAGCTCTTGTTTCAATTGCTTTCAGGTGAATTTTGGGGATTGACAGACAAGTGATTATTAGAGAAAATAAAGTCAGACAGTTCCTCTGTAGAGGCAGGTACAAAAATAAATTCATGTGGATAAGTCTGAGAGACAATGGAGGGTATTTTCAGTATGGAAAATGGAGAAGCATTGCAGCGGGTATGAGCTGTTTGTCAATGCTGTTCGCAACAGGAGCGGTTACTGTATCAGCATCAGATGAAATCACAGAAATTCCGGAACAGAGTATTGTATACTGGTCCATGTGGGAAGAAGATGAACCACAGGCAGATGTGATCAGAGAAGCAGCAGAAGCTTATGAAGAAGCAACAGGTATTTCTGTAGAGATTCAGTGGAAGGGCAGAGGAATCCGGTCTCTGATAGAACCTGCCCTGGATGCCGGAGAACAGATTGACCTTTTTGATGATGATTATCAGAGGATGGCTCAGGAACACAGGGATTATCTGGCAGAATTAAAAGGAATGGCAGATACTGTGGATTATGAGAAGCATATTATGCCGGTACTGTTGGAGCAGGTGAAGAACTGGGGAAATGGAGAACTGCTTGCAATGCCGTATCAGCCTTATATCACAGGCGTCTGGTATAATAAGGATTTATGGGAAGAGGCTGGACTTACAGAACAGGATATCCCGGATACCTGGGAGAAACTGATCAGAGTATGCCGTAAGATTAAAAACAGTGACAGTGGCCTTAGTGCCATGACCTGCGATGAAGAGTATGTGAATCTTCTGTATGGATATCAGCTTGCCAGATATCTTGGACAGGAGAAAGTGCAGCAGCTGATCCGTAACTGTACTTGGTCACAGATTCCACAGGCAAAAGAGGCGGCAGATGATATCAGAATTTTGTTTTTTGCGGGATATATGAGTCAGAGTGCACCGGCACAGCATCCGGAAGGTCAGGATGAAGTGGGAGATGGCGAGGCAGTCATGGTGCTGCAGGGCTCCTGGGTTCCGAATGAAGTGACAGAAGCTACAGAATCTGATGATTCCTGGGGATTTTTTCCATGGCCTGCAGTAAAGGCCGGAACAGACGGCACAGAAGGTGTTATGGTGGGAGCACAGGGATTTGGAGTCACGAAGGATTCGCAGATGAAACAGGAAGCTTTTGATTTTGCATATTCCATCTGTACCGGGGAAACAGATATGAAAATGACAGATGCGGTTAATTCCATCCCGGCAGATACGGACAATACACAATGGCCGGAAGTGCTGGCAGATGCAGTACCGTATATGAAAGAGATGTCAAAGCCGTACATGTGGGCTGCAGGTCTGGAGGCAGATCCGGATTATAAAGAACAGATACAAAGCGAACTTCTGAAGCTTACAAGATTAGAAGAAACATCGGATGAATTTATAGAGAATCTCAGCAATATGAAATAAGAAAAAGGCTGTTCAACATTATGAAAATATTGGTCTGGTATTACTGGCGCTCTCGTTCTGAGAGCGCCTTTATTGATGTGATATATTCTGTGGGTGTCATTCCGGAAATTTTTTTAAACTGTCTGGAAAAGTAATGGATGGAAGAGTATCCCAGAAATTCTGAAATCTGCGTAAAGTTCATCTGGTTCTCGCGGATCAGCTGTCTGGCATAGGCGATCTTTAACCGGGAAAAGAAATCCATAGCGCCGCACTGATGCTGTTCCTGAAATATTTTCTGAAGCTGGGAGCGTCCGATCATATTGTCATGGCACAGATCGCAGAGTGTAATATTTTCCCGGATGTGGTCTTCCATATAAGCAATGACACGCTTATAGACAGCGGAATTATTTTTCAGATTCACAAATTGGCTGACAGGTACAGTCATGGGAGGAGAAGAATTTCTCCGGATCATGTAGATCAGCATCTGCTCAAGGTAAATACGGATAAGCTGCTGAGAACCAAACAAAAAATCTTCTTTCTTTTCCATCTTTTCTGTATAAGGATCATCCAGAGGGGTTTTGATACAGCGGCGTGCCTCGCAATCAGCATTCCCATGAGATTTCTCTCAGAATCAGAAAGTTTCAGCAATTTTTCTCAAAGAATTTCATACATGGAGAATCGCATTCAAAAGAAACTACCACAATATTAGGAGCGGTATTTCCTATGGCAATAAGGTTATGAAATTCATTTGGTCTGTGAAAGATGAGCTGTCCGCTTGTCAGATGGTAGATACCGTTATCTGTCTCTATTTCTGCCTTTCCCTTATCTACACATTGAAATTCCCAGAAATTATGGCGTTCTCCTGCAAAGTGAAAATCACTTTTGTATTCAAAATAGTGGATTGTATAAATCCGGTCAATATGAATATCTTCTTCCAGATACATACTCTCAAAAGCCATTACTGCCACCTCCCTCAGCCTGTCCGAAAACTGCAATATGGTTGTTGTGTACAAGTATAACAATAAAAACAAGATAGAAAACCAAGTTAAAAATGAATTTTTGTACAAAAGAAATGGACGTTTGTGCAAATACTATTTGTGCAAAAATGATAAAATAAGAACTACTAAAAGAAATAATTGTTGAAATTCAACAAAGAGCGAAAAGAGAGAAAAAGAAGACAAAATGTCAAAACCGACAAAGGAGGAAATTTCCAGGACCTATGAGGAAGCGGCAGCAATCGACGGATGCCCTCCCATGCGTACTTTCTGGAAAATCATGTTTCCCATGGCACAGTCAGGAATCGTAACAGTAACAATCTTTAACTTTATTAATATTTGGAACGAGTATTTCCTGTCACTGATCTTCGCAAGCTCGGATAAGCTGAAACCTGTTGCACCTGGACTTTATGGAATGATCAACTCCATGAAATATACAGGTGACTGGGCCGGAATGTTTGCAGCAGTGATCATTGTATTCCTGCCGACATTTATTCTGTATATTTTCCTGTCTGAGAAGATCATCGGTGGTGTTACCGGTGGCATTAAGGGATAATATTAGAGGACAGCAGGACAATAACAATTTGTTTGCGATGTTACTGTTCACACACCACTATCCCGTCGAGGTGTTTTGGCATGAATATGCCAAATCCCGAGACATACAAGCCAAAATTCCATTGCCGCAGCAATCTGGAATGAATTTTGGCTACGTTACTGTGAACGGAGTGAACAGTAACCCGCTTTCCTGACAGCACAACTGTAAGATCAG
>ENA-OQMZ01000814-OQMZ01000814.1-human-gut-metagenome-genome-assembly--contig:-NODE-814-length-12540-cov-4.000806_pt1 | contig 12540 bp, 14 predicted proteins | sample MGYA00242621_ERZ504862 | MGnify/ENA primary metagenome ERZ504862 (study PRJEB26092, sample SAMD00036393) | human gut metagenome | host: Homo sapiens | study: EMG produced TPA metagenomics assembly of... | reverse complement strand
AACCTGTCCATCCTACGCGCGCTCAACCCCATCCGCGGCATCATGTTCCTGTTCTCGCCCACTCAACCACTCGGGCATCATGGTGCTCGGCTTCGTCTTCCTGTCGACGACCGGCGCCGAGGCGCTCTATTCGGACATGGGTCACGTGGGCAAGGCTAACATTTACGCATCCTGGCCGTTCGTAAAGGCAGCCCTCATCCTTAACTATCTGGGTCAGGGCGCTTGGCTGCTCGCCAACAATTCCAATCCCCAGATGCTCGCGATGGATATCGTCAACCCGTTCTATATGATGCTCCCCGAGCCCCTGCGCCCCTTTGCCATCGTGCTTTCGGCCGTGGCGGCCATCATCGCCTCGCAGGCGCTCATCACCGGCTCGTTCTCGTTGGTTTCGGAGGCAACGCGCCTCAACCTTATGCCGCATCTGCGCATCCACTACCCCAGCGACACCAAGGGCCAACTCTATATTCCGCTCGTCAACAACATCATGTGGGTCGGCTGTATCTTCATCGTGCTGCTGTTCCAAAACTCCGAGCGCATGGAGAGCGCCTACGGCCTCGCCATTACCGTGACCATGCTCATGACCACGACGCTTTTGACGAGCTACATCGCCGGCATCCTCAAGCACAAGCTGGGCGCCTGCGTCTTCGCCCTGCTCTTTGGTGCCATTGAGCTGTGCTTCTTCGCTTCGTGCCTCACCATGTTCTTTGACGGCGGCTACGTCATGATCTTCCTGGCCGCGCTGCTGTTTGGCCTTATGTACGTGTGGCGCCGCGGCACCGCCATCGAGCGCACGCAGACGATCCTGCTGCCCGTCTCCAAGTACATTGACCAGCTCGGCCGCCTGCGCAACGACGAGACCTACCCCGTGCTCGCCGACAATCTGGTGTTCCTTACCAACAGTCCCGACCCGCTCACGCTCGACCGCGACGTGCTCTACTCCATCTTGGACAAGCACCCCAAGCGTGCCAAGGCATATTGGTTCATCAACGTACACGTTACCGACGAGCCCTATACGCACGAGTATTCCGTTGAGACCTTTGGCACGGACTTTTTGTTCCGCGTGCGCTTGGACCTGGGTTTTAAGGTCAACCAGCGCATCAACGCTTACCTGCGCCAGATCGTTGGCGACCTGATGGCCTCGGGAGAGCTGCCACCGCAGCACCACACCTACTCCATCTACGAGACGCGCGGCAACGTGGGCGACTTCCGTTTTTGCATGCTGCGCAAGATGCTCGCCCCCGAAACGGACATCAACCGCAACGACCATCGCGTCATGGCCATCAAGTACGCCGTCCGCCGCGCCTGCGGAAGCCCGGCACGCTGGTACGGTCTCGAGAACTCGGCCATCATCATCGAGTACGTGCGCTGTTTGCCCGCATGCGCCCGGCCGTTAAGCTCGTGCGCACCAGGTGCCGCTCGAGGTTCAGATCGAAGAGGCCGAGGAAATGGAAGTCGATATCTTCTCGGACGACTTGGTCAACGGCAACGAGGCCGGCAAGAGTATGAACGTCGATCCCACCGAGCTGCTCGAGAGCGTCGCCGATACGCCCGAGCAACAGCAACTCGACGGACTCGAGAGCATCCAGCTCAACGACGCCAACTTCTAACACGCCACCAGCCATTGACGACAACGGCTCCGCATCTCATAAAAGGTGCGGAGCGTTTTATGTCGCAACGGACCGGTGAGCTACGAACGACGCGGCTCGGGAACCACGAGCCTATCGGGGCTCGCGCCCTCGGCATCCATCAGGCTCACGTAGCGAATCGACGGATCCCCATACATCGCGTAGTAATAATTGCCCGTGCGCGCGCTAAAGCATCCGGTATAGATAGTCTTCTCGAACTTGCCATCGCCCATCCTGGACGCCCCTCGATCATCACCACGCCTCGAGTGAACGGAACATGCGGACGACGTTTTCGGTCTCGCTCTCCTTTTGCGGGTAATTGGCATTGAGGTACGCCGCCTTTACAAAACGGCTCGGCGAATAGCAGTCACCCGGAATACCGCGCATGCCGGCACCCGCACCATAGGGCTTGAGCTCGGCGCCACGCCATGTCGCCGTCTGCGGAAAATCGCTTGTGGCCGTGATATAGGTGCGCAGGTTTTCCATGTGCCACGGGAAGGTGGGCTGATTGGCAAGGGTGTCGACCGGATCGTCGTATACATGCAGGCCGTCAGCCATCATCTCGACCACGATGCTACGCTGCTGTCGCCGATAATCCAATGGAGCAGCGACACGCCCAGCCCCTCTCCTGCAGATTTGGCGACAATCACCGTATCGCGCAGCGCAGCCTCGACCTCGTCGACCGTCGAGAACGTCGACGCCACCCACAGGGGAAACTCATAGGCCGCGATATTGGTCTTTCCATCAACCGGGCCCTCGGCATACTCGGCATAGCCGGGAAAGTTGAGCCCCGCCACAGCCAGACCCGCATCGTTACCGCAATCGAAAAACATGGGATAGTTCTTGTAATCGATGCACATACCGATTACCGCGTGTGCCGCCGACGCATCGTCGATAAACGAATACGGAATGTGAAACCCGCGCGGCATCACGCGAACCTGTTGGCCGTAGTCAAAGCTCCAGTCGAGGTTGCGGCCCAGATACATGTGGCCAGAATTATCGGTAAATCGAATGCTCGTACACATAGCGCCTCCCAGCTTTACGTTCCTGCTAAGGCTATTGTCTCCAAACAAAAAGGCGCTAAACACAAAAGCCCGGACATGACAACAATGTCACGCCCGGACTATTCAAGCAGGATAAACTCAACCAAGTTAACCCCGCAGGTCTCTAAGGGGTCAAAGTGCCGCAGATTGCCACGAAAGAGGAGCGAAGCGTACTTAAGGTACGCGAGCGACGATTGAGCGGCAAGGTGCGGTGCTTTGGTCCCCTTAGACCAACTTTCCTAGACAGTGGTCAATCATATGCTGGATCATCTGTGCCTCGAAGCCCACAAAGTCCTGCTTGCGCTCGCGCATCTTGCCATCGACGATCACGTCATAAGCGACCTTGCACTTGATGTAGCGCGTAGATTGGTGATCTCGTCGTGCGTCAGGCAGCTCTCCTCCATTTTACTGGCGCCCAGGCCAAACACCAGACGGGGGTTGTAGAGCACGTGGGGCTCGCCGGCGTCGTCCAGATAGACGCAAACCTTCTTGGTAACGCCGATCTGGTTAGCGGCAAGGCAGCCGGCATCGTCGAGCGACTTGATGGTATCGATCAGGTCCTGTGCGACCGACTCGTCCTCGACGGTCGCAACCTCGCAACGCTGGGACAGGATAGCCTCGTCGTGGCAAAGCTCTTTAATCATACGTTCCTCCATAGGGGTCGTTGTAACCGCTTAAGTATACGGTACCCACACATTTCATGCGAAAAATACCGTCCGTCTGCTACAAAGCGCCGAACATCAACATGCGAGGAACAACAGCGTCGTAAAGGGGCTATAGTGGGTGAGTTCGTGTCAATCGGCCTAAACTCGGGGCCGAACAAGGAAAGGGTATGCATGGACGAACTATTTCACGTCAGCGAGCGCAAGTCCACAATCGGGACCGAACTTCGCGCTGGACTGACAACGTTCCTGGCAATGGCCTACATCATTGCCGTCAACCCCGCGGTGCTCTCGGGCGCGGCATCGATGCGGGAGCGCTCGCCTGCGCCACCTGCCTGGGCGCCGGCATCATGACCATCTGCATGGGCATCTTCGCCAACCGCCCGCTCGCCTGCGCGTCGGGCTTAGGCGTCAACGCGATGATCGCTGGAATCGCCACCACCGTCTGCGGCGGTGACTGGCACGTGGCCATGAGCGTTATCTTCCTCGAGGGTATCGTCATCTTGCTGCTCGTGCTTTGTGGCCTGCGCGAGGCCATCATGGACGCCATCCCGGTTGTCCTGCGTCACGCCATCTCGGTGGGTCTGGGCCTGTTCATCGCCATGATTGGCCTGTGCGATGCCGGCATTATCACCGCTGGCGCCGGTACACTCGTCGGTCTGGGCGACATCACCTCCCCCACCTTCATCGTCGGCATCATCTCCATCCTGGTGACAGTCGCCCTCGCCTGCCGCAACGTCCCCGGCTCGCTGCTCATCGGCATCGTCGTCGCCGTCATCGCCGGTATCCCCCTAGGTGTGACCCAGGCTCCGACCGGTATCATCGCCCCGCTCGACTTCTCGAGCATCGGTGGCCCCATCGCCGACGCCGGCGGCGTGCCCGCCATCGTCAAGGTCCTTACCGACCCCGCGCTCCTCGTCATCTCGTTCTCGCTGCTCATGAGTGACTTCTTCGACACCATGGGCACCGCGATGGCCGTAGCCAAGCAGGGCGAGTTCCTCACCGACGACGGCAGCGTCGAGAATATCAAGGAGATCCTAATCGTCGACTCCGCCGCCGCCGCTGTGGGCGGTTTCATGGGTGTCTCCTCCATCACCACCTTCGTCGAGTCCACTTCTGGCGCCGCCGACGGTGGCCGCACGGGCCTCACCTCCGTCACCACCGGCGTGCTGTTCATTCTCGCCGCGTTCTTCTCCCCCATCGTCACCATCGTTTCCAGTGCCGCCACCTGCGGTGCTCTGTCTACGTCGGCTACCTTATGATGAGCGAGGCCTCCGAGATCGACTGGTCCGACGTGTCGCAGGGTTTCCCGGCGTTCATGATTGTCGCCGGCGTGCCCTTCACCTACTCCATCTCTGCCGGAATCGGCCTGGGCTTATCGCCTACGTGATCGTCGCGCTCTTTAAGGGCGAGGCCTCCAAGATCAAGCCGCTCATGTGGATCGCAGCCCTTGCCTTCCTCGTCTACTTCTTTGTAGCGTAGCGGCAAAGCTGCCAAAGCAGAACACCAAAGCGCGGAGTCGCATCGAGCGGCTCCGCGCTTTTCTTTTAAAGCCAGGCAACGCACGGACGCGCGATGTATTGCTTCCCAAGTTTTGGACATTTTGCCCTCCAAACGGCACTACCGCCGGCTTCATCCTGCAGATATGCTGGGCGTAATCGCATAGGCCTATGAGGATGGGAGTAACCATGGCCGCCTTGTTCACGACCCCCAAGCGCAATGACAAAACCGCCGGAGCCATGTTGCCGAACCGACGTGCGCCGTCGCACGCTGCTCGCACACGGCAGCTGGCGCCGCGTGACGCGCCGCATCGTTGTAGGCGCCGTATGCGCGCTCACGGTGAGCTCGCTGCTCATGCCGAGCGTCTCGCTCGCGGCCGAGTGGGTCAACGTCGGCGGCACTCAGTACAACACCGCAGCGAGCGACGAGGCCGGTACCTGGTCGTGGGACGGCGCCGACGATATGAAGCTCAACGGCTATAACGGCGGCGCGATCGAGGCAGCGGGCAAGCTCAACGTGAATTACTCGGGAACCAACATCGTCACTGCCGAATGGATCGAAAGCATCAACGTTTCTCATGGCACTAACGAGAATGCCGAGCTCAATATCCAAGGCGACGAGGGCGGCACGCTCAGCGTGACATCTACTGAGGACGCTATCCTCACCACGGGTAATATCAACATCGACGGAGCCGGATCCGTCAACGCCACGAGCACTGGGTTTGATGCCATCAATGCCGGAGGTGATCTCGCTATCAAAGGTTCGGGCAACGTCAACGCCACGGGTGCATCGGATGGCATCAGGGCAAACGGCAATATCACGATTGACGACAGCGGAGCCGTCACCGCCAGGGCTACCAAGGACAAGGGTATTGGAGCCGACAAGAACCTCACCATCAAGGGTGGCGGGACGGTCGAGGCAAGCTCAGCCGATGGTGAGGCCCTTTGGAGCGGCGGCAATATCAACATCTCGGACGGCAGCCAGGTCAAGGCAAGCTCCGAGAAAGACGCTGCCGTCGAGGCCAAGGGCAGCCTCGCAGCCACAAACGCCTCCCTCAACGTAAACGGTGTTGAATATGGCGTCTATGCCCACAAGGGCATCACCCTCGATCATGCAAACGTGACGGTCCGTGCAAGTAAAGGCAGATACGGTGGCGCCAACGCCCTCTTCACCTACCAGGACGACATCGTCGTCAAGAACGGCTCCACCGTGGACGCGTTTGCGGAAGGCGAGGTTTCGGCTGCATTCTCCACCAGAAACGATCGACCCAACGAGAAGGGCGGCCACATCTACATCAGCGACTCCGTTGTCAAGGCCATAGCCCGCTATGTCGAGAACGGCGACGGCCCCATCCCCTACAGCGAAAACCAAGATGGCGAGACGAGGCGCGAACCCCAAGGCGAGAACATCGGCATCATCGCCCAGACCAGCGAGGGCGTCACACCCGCAGTCATCTCGATCATCCGCAGCAAGGTAACGGCCGAAGGAGATACAGCGGCAATCTTTGCCCGTGCCATGAGCGCTGACGGCAAGACAATCGGCACCATCAAGATTGAGAACGCCGCCATCCAGACGCCCGAAGGCGGCAAGGTCATTGACTATCGCAAGCTCCGTGACGGCATCTACGAGGCAGGCCAAGCCATCGGCACGGGCGACGCCACGGTCGACTCCCTCTATATCAAAGCAGTCGCCAAAAGTACGACCATCGCACCTCCCGAGGTAGCCAAGCCGGAAGACCCCAAGCCCGACGAGACCAAGCCCGCAGAAAGCAAGCCCGCGGAGTCCAAGCAGAACCCCAAGCCTGAGGCTCAAAGCCGACCAAGGCCGTTGCGGCTTCAACCACGAAAGCCAAGACTACCGGCGTGCTCGCGGCAACCGGCGACACCTCGGGTGCGGCCATCGTGGCAACCGTCCTTGCGGGAACAGCCGCTATCGCCGCAGGCACCATGGCGAGCCGTAAGCGTTCTTAGACGCCTCTGCGCACATGGCAGCTCCCGCGAAGGCCCCGAGCCCCAGCACCGTTTAACAACGCCACCGCCGAGCTCCCCTCCGGCGGTGGCGTTTTCCATATGCGTCCGCAGGGGATGCACGAGATTGTCTTTGGTCTAGCCCAATCGGCATACGCTGGCGTGCGACAATTGGGGCTGCCGATATCACAGCACTGAGAGAAGCCCGTCATGGAAGCGCATCAAAAGCAGATAACCGTTTATTCGAATCATACGGAAAGCGCGCCTGTCATCTACCTTCCTGTGGTCGTGGGCGACGGCAGCGAGGTTTATAAGTGTTGCCGAGAGCTCGACTGTCCGCCATTCGCCCTCGTCACCATTGGCGGGCTCGATTGGAATCGCGAGCTGAGCCCCTGGGCATGCGACGGGACCGTACGCGATGCCGAGCCTTTCGGCGGCCAAGCTGCCGATTTTCTTGATGAGCTGCTGAATCAGATAATCCCCCAGGTCGAGTCGTCGCTTCCTCAGCCGCCCACCTGGCGCGGCATTGCCGGCTACTCGCTCGCGGGCCTCTTCGCACTCTGGTCCCTCTGGCAAACCGACGCCTTTGACCGCGCCGCGAGCGCATCGGGGTCGCTATGGTTTCCCGACTTTGTCGACCGTGCCAGCACGGCCCCTTTTGCCGGCAGCCCGCAAGCCGTCTACCTGTCACTCGGCAAAAAGGAAACCAAGACGCCCAACCGCATGATGCGGCATGTACTCGACGACACACGCGCGATGGAAGCGTTGCTCGTCGAGCGCGGCATTCCAACAACGCTGGAGCTCAACCCCGGCAATCACTTTGCCCAAACCGACTTACGCATGGCCCGCGGCATCCACTGGATACTGACGCATTAAAAATGGTGCCCACACGCATATACGCATGGGCACCATATCTTGTTTTAGCTGAACGCAGCTGCTACTCAGCAGCCTCCTCAAGCTCGGAGACATCAAACTCAAAGTCGTTACCCGGCAGGATGGCGTTGAGCACAATGCCCACCAGTGAGCCCACGGCAATGCCGGACAGCGAAATGGTCACGCCGCCCAGCTCCAACACGATGGCGCCGGCGGTGCTGTACGCGATGCCGAGCGAAAGCACGAGCACCAGCGCGGCAACCAGCACGTTGCGGTTGTTCTGGAAATCGACCTGGTTCTCGATGAGGTTGCGGACGCCACAGCGCTGATCATGCCGTAGAGCACGAGCGACACACCGCCGATCACACACGCCGGCATGGCCGCAATGACAGCCGCGAACTTGGGGCAGAACGAAAGCACGATGGCGCAACACGCGGCAATTCGAATTACGCGCGGGTCGAACACGCGCGTCAGGGCGAGCACGCCGGTGTTCTCACCATACGTAGTGTTGGCCGGAGCGCCAAAGAGCGAAGCCAGAATCGTGGCAAGGCCGTCGCCGAGCAGCGTGCGATGCAGACCGGGATCGGCAATGTAGTTGCACTCGCAAGTCGAACCGATAGCAGAGATATCGCCGATATGCTCGATCATGGTCGCGAAGGCCAGCGGCATGATGGTGATGATGGCCGTCGTGGCAAGACCGCTATCGAACTGCGGCCCAAAGAGTGCAAACACGGTGTTGTCCCACACGATGGGCAGACCGACCCACGGAGCGGCGGCAACGCCCGAGAAATCAACCTCGCCGAGCGCAGCCGCAACGGCATAGCTCACCACAACGCCCAGCAAAATCGGCACGATCTTGACCATGCCACGGCCCCAGATGTTGCAGATGACGATAACGGCAACGCCAATGACAGCCACAAGCCAGTTGGTCTGGCAGTTAGCAATAGCGGAACTTGCCAGGATCAAGCCGATGGAAATGACGATGGGGCCAGTCACCACCGGCGGAAAGAAACGCATGACACGCTTGGCGCCAAACGCGCGGAAGAACGCCGCCAGCACCGGATAGAGCAGACCGGCACAAGCTACGCCCAGGCAGGCGTAGGGCAAAAGCTCGGTCTCGCCGTTGGGCGCGATTGCGGCATAACCGGCAATAAAGGCAAACGATGAGCCCAAAAATGCCGGCACCTTACCGCGCGACAGGAAGTGGAACAGCAGCGTGCCCAAGCCGGCAAACAAAAGCGTTGCCGATACCGAGAGGCCGGTGAGCACGGGCACCAGCACGGTGGCGCCAAACATGGCAAACAGGTGCTGTAGGCCGAGCAGAAACATGCGCGGGCGGCCGAGCGACGATGCGTCGTAGATGGCATCGCTGACGGCGGGCGTCGAGGACTGGGACATGGATGTCCTTTCGAATGGAAGGGCGATCAGGCATATCGGATAACCTGCCCGAACGATACGATCCGAACCATTGTACGCGATACACTATGCCTCGCACGCGCCGCCACCTGCAAACACTAGCGCTATTTCCAAACGCGCTCGGCAATGCGCTTGACCAGCGCGATCTTTGCCCATTGCTCATCCTCGGTCAGCTTGTTGCCAATCTCGCAGCTGGCAAAGCCGCACTGAGGCGACAGATACAGGTTCTCGAGCGGCACGTACTTTGCGGCTTCACGGATGCGCTCGACGATAACATCCTCGTTCTCGAGCTCTGCCGCCTTGGTGGTTACCAAGCCCAGCACGACCTTCTTGCCCGGGGCAACGTACTTGAGCGGCTCAAAACCGCCGGTGCGCGGCGTATCGAACTCCAGGTAAAATGCATCGACATCCTCGTTTGCGAACAGGTACGGCGCGATGGGGTCATAGCCGCCCTCGAAGGCATAGGTGGAGTGGTAGTTGCCGCGGCACACATGCGTGTTGATGACCAGATCGTCGGGCTTGTCCGCGATGGCGGCATTGTTGAGCGCCACGCCCAGCTCGCTTACCTTTTGCAGGTCGACCGGGCTCATGCCGGTTTTGGCGACAAAATCGGTGTCGCAGTAGATGCCCCAGGTGCAGTCATCAAACTGGATGTTGCGGCAGCCTGCTGCGTACAGGTCGGCGATCACCGTGCGATAAGCGGCTGCGATGGCGTCGGCAAGTTCCTCATCGGTCTTATAGACAGCGCGCAGGCTCTCCTGCTGGCCGTCGCAGCGGTCGAGCGTGACTTCGGAGAACGTCTGGATCGGCGCCGGAATGGTTTGCCGCGCGACCTGGCCCTCCCCCTCGAGCACCTTGACAAATTTAAAGTGCTCGACGAACGGATGGTTCTCGCCGCTAATGGGGCCGGTTACCACGGCGGTGTCGGCTGTGGTCTCCTCGTCGTGGAACATATAGCCCGTACGCGAGGTACGGCGTTCAATGCCGTTGAGCCCCCACATAAAGTCGAGGTGCCAGTAACTGCGGCGAAACTCGCCATCGGTAATCACCTGCAGGCCAGCGGACTTTTGCTTGTCCACCAGGTCGCGAATGGCCTCATCCTCGACGGCCTTAAGGCCGGCGGTGTCGAGTGTGCCCGCAGCATAGGCGGCACGGGCGTCCTTTACGGCCTGTGGACGAAGAAAGCTGCCGACGATATCGGCGCGAAACGGCGCGTTCAGCGTGGTTAAAGCACTCATAGATATCTCCCTTTGCATTGGTTGCTTCACTGGAACAGAGTATGAGCGCTCATATGGCCATCGCAAAATATACGTTTATAACAGTTTGATATAGATGCTTCCTATATCAGTTTGGACTGCCATAAAGAGATTTGGCCCGTGCAGAATGCAGCAGTCTATATGTGCTGACGAATCACGTCGATATAGGCTTGGCCGTAGCGCGTAAGCGTCGTGTTCTTACGCGTGATGATGCCGATCTCCATGTACTCGTCTACATCGAGCGGAATCGAGATGATGCCGGGCCCGTTGAGCTCGTGACTGATCACGCCTGAGCATACCGTGTAGCCGTTGAGGCCCATGACCAGGTTGAACAACGTCGCACGGTCACGCACGCGGATACTCTTGCGGCGCTCAAAGGTCGAGGTCAGCTCCTCGGAATAGTAAAACGAGTTGTAGCTGCCCTGTTCGTAGGACAGGAAGGGATAGTCCTCCAGGTCCTCGAGCGTCACGCTGGAGCGGCCCGCCAGCGGATGGTCGGCGCACACAAAAACGTGCGGCGTGGCGCAGAAGAGCCCTTCGAACACGAGCTCGTTGGCCGCCAGCATGCGCTCGATGACCTCGCGATTGTGCTCGGACAAGTACAAGATGCCGAGTTCGCTTTTCATATGCGCGACGTCCTCGATAATCTCTGAGTCTGCTCCTCGCGCAGGGTAAAGTCGTAGCGCGCGGCATCGAACTCACGGATCACATCGACAAACGCGTTGACGGCAAAGGAATAATGCTGGCAGCTCACACTAAAGTGCGGCACCTGCTCGGACTCTCCCTTGTACTTACCTTCGAGCAGATCGGCCTGGTCAAGCACCTGTCGCGCGTAGCCCAAGAAGGTCTCGCCTTCCTCGGACACAATGACGCCCTTGTTGGTGCGCTCAAAGATGTGCACGCCCATCTCGTTTTCGAGATCGCGAATCGATGCGGTAATCGAAGGCTGCGACACAAAGAGCCGGCGCGAGGCCTCGGTGATGCTGCCGCATTCGGCAACTTTGACGACATACCTGAGCTGCTGAAGCTTCATAGCTTTCTCCCTAGACGTTCGTGACGTCGAAACCCGTCGCATCCATCTGACGCATAAACGGCGGCATCTCCCCCGTCGCGGCGCAGTCGGCAATCTGATGCAGAGCCCCGGCAACCGCATCGTCTGCCGCAGCGCCGATATGCCAGCGCGCGGCAGCCGTAACAGCCTCGTTGGCATTGGCGACTGCAACGGAGTTGGGAACGGCATCGATCATGGGCAGATCGTTATCGGAATCACCGAACACGGCCACCTCGTCGGGCGTCAGACCCAGGCACGCGCCAGCTCCAGGGCGGCGCAGCCCTTGTCCCAACGGCCGGGAGAATATCGAACAGGCGCACACGATTGTTTGGAAACACAAGCGAGAGCTCCGGCACCTCGGCGGCAACGCGCTCGCGTAGCTCCACGAGCTCTTCGCGCGAGCGGGCACTCCAAATATTCGCCTTAAACACCGGGGCATCATCGACAACAGGACGGCACGGGGCCTCTTCGCCTTTGAGCCACGTATTACCGCCCGACTCCATGGCGCGGCGCACGCGCTCGGGGTCGCTCGTCACGCAATAGGCATCGTTACCCCAAAAGTCATCACCCAGGCTGTAGACCTTCAGGTACGTATCATCGGTCTCCTGTTCCAAATAGTCAGCCAAGCGCATAAGGGCGGCATTGTCGGTCGCGCGCGAAGCGACCGCCTGACCGTCGACAAACATTACCTGGCCGTTGCAGAACGCGCCGGTCGAGAAGCACTCGGCGCAATTGCGGAACATCCAGCCCATCGCGGACGGCTGGCGGCCCGAAACCGGTCCAAAGTGCAGACCCGCCGCCTGCATGGCATGAATGCCCTCGATGGCGTAGTCGCTGGCGCCGTCATGCCCAGCCGGAATCAGCGTATCGTCCATATCGGTCAGCACAAGTTTAATCATAAGGCCCCCTCGGTCATTCTTAATCCCATCTATTGTACCGACCTGCCAAAAAGGGACAGGTTTATTTCGGCAGGTTTCATCTGGGAAAACGCAAAGTCCCAGTTGTTACCTGCCAAAATAAACCTGTCCCTTTTGCAGGTGCGCTAGTATAGGGAACAACAGATCGATGCGGGAGTGCCGGCGGTGCAAACCACAAGGCTGAGAGGGCATGGGGCCCAATCCTTTGAACCTGTCAGTTAATGCTGGCG
>ENA-OQMZ01000812-OQMZ01000812.1-human-gut-metagenome-genome-assembly--contig:-NODE-812-length-12547-cov-1.512641_pt1 | contig 12547 bp, 14 predicted proteins | sample MGYA00242621_ERZ504862 | MGnify/ENA primary metagenome ERZ504862 (study PRJEB26092, sample SAMD00036393) | human gut metagenome | host: Homo sapiens | study: EMG produced TPA metagenomics assembly of... | reverse complement strand
ATGTGAATCATGGCCGAAAGATCAGATTCCACCTCAAAAGACAAGGACGTATTTTCAAAGATCAAGAGCTTTCAGAAAGATAACGGCTTTTAGGGAAAGAACAGGAGCTTTTTTTAGTAGGGAGTAACAAAGAAGTTTTTCTATAAAAGTCTGTCACATCTGTCACAGCAAGCTTAAACTTATTAATAAACAGGAACTTACAGGTGTGACGGATAGTGTGACAGATAGGTGACGGACTTTTTATCTGTCACAACATACAGATAAAAAGGTACTCTGCCAATCATCCTTAGAAGTAAGGTTAAGAGTAGTCAACAGACAGTGTCAAACTACATCCCGAAGTCTCAGGCTTACAGTGGAATAGAAAGTTCCACCGGTTGGAACAGCTTGTTTCATCAATATGGAATAATTTATTCCACAGTGAGGAACTATTTATTCCAACCGGACAAAACCATTTGTTCCGCCCTTATGGAACAAGTTATTCCACTGCGGAAAGCCATTTGTTCCTAATGGTGGAACACACTATTCCACAGTGAATTATGCAGCAAAGTCCAATGACTGTATAGCTTTGAAAACCGGACATACTACTGAGATTCCATACACATTGACATGATTCAGACATCGTGTGACAGATAAAAGTCCGTCACACATCTGTCACACTATCCGTCACACTAGTAAGCATCTGTTTATCAACAAGTTGAAAACAACTGTGACGGATGTGACGGACTTTTATGAAAAAAACTTTTTTTGTCGCTCCCAACTTTGTTGTGATCTTGGCTGATAACGATGACTAAAATAAAATTACCTCACCTCTTTCCACTCGGAAATGGTTCGCGTCTGTGAAGAAAATACCACTCCTATACAAACTATTTTTCGCTTATCCGCCAGATAAGGTTGGGCATATCCTTTTTCTTCTATCTGACGCAAGGCTTCATCGGCGCTGCCGTCCAGTTTGAATTCAAAAATATAAATTATATTTGCGGAGTCTCGAGTATGCAGTCCACCCGTCCCCGGCTTTGTGTCTGTTCAATGCGGAGGCAATATACCCCTATAAGACGGAGAATGAGATAGAATGTGTACTGGAAATGCTTCTCGGTCAGTTCCGGAGTCTTGGTACTGTCATGCGAATCGTATGGGATACCGGACAAGAAAGCTGTGAGGGAATCGCGGAAAGCAGCTGTCTTGCCCGCATTCAGCAGACGGACAGAACTGATCAGCCAGCTGGAAACGGAAACTCCCTGTACTTTGAAATAATCACTGGCCAACAAGCTAAGGAAACCTCTGCGTACTTCATCATTGGGGAAATCCAGCAGATAGGAATGGGTATATTTATCGTAATCCTTGATAGTAAGATATCCACTCTGGTAAATCATGGGAAGAGGGCGTTCCACATCAGCTTTGTAATCGGCAAACAAGGATGCGTCATAATATTGCCCCACCAATTCATTGATCTGCTCGTTGCTATGCTGCAACAGCCGGACCAGATAGGTAGGCGTGCCCGAGGCGAACCAGTAGTCACGGATTTGTAAAGAATCAAAAGCGTTCAGAATACTGAAAGGGTTATAAATATCAAGCATATTTTCACTGAAGTGATAACCGTCATATTGTGCTTTCAGACGTTCTTTCATTTCCTCATACGTGCATTCGTCTTTTTCGGCCAACTCGGAAATAGGTTCATGGAAATAACGCTCCATTTCCTCCTGGGTGATTCCGCACAGTGATTCATAACGCGGGTCCATACTGATATCTTTAGGCTGGTTGAAACCGCTGAAGACACTGACTTGCGAAAATTTGGTGACTCCCGTCAGCATCACGAACTGCAAATATTTATCAGCTCCCTTGAAGGTAGAATAAAAAGCTTTCAGCGTATTCCGGTTCTCTTCTTCCAAGGGGGTATCAAGCACATCGAGAATGGGTTTGTCATATTCGTCAACGAGCACCACGCACGCCGTCCTGTCTTTTCGCTGGCGCGACGCAGTAATTCGATAAAACGGGTTCCGGTGTTGTGTAATTGGGATTCTTGCCATACATATCTTCCCAATTTCCCAAATAGCCTTCAATAGCAGCTTCCAGCACTCCTTCTTTGGCAAAGTTATCACCGTTGAAATCTATATGAAATACCGGATATTGAAACCAGTCTTTTTCCAGTCCGGCAATGGCAAGTCCTTCAAACAACTCTTTTCGCCCTTCATAATAGGCTTCAAGGGTACTGATCATCAAACTTTTGCCGAAACGGCGCGGACGGCTGAGAAAATAGATACTTCCTCTGCTCACTAACTGATGGATGAGGCAGTCTTGTCTATATAACATATCCGTTTTCGCGGATGCGGCTGAAAGTTTGTATGCCGATAGGGTATTTCATATTTTGATGTATTTAGTGCATGATATTGCAAAGATAACCAAAACCAACCGATTTCACCCAATCTTGGTTGAATATTTTCATTTTTCCCCGCTAATTGAGAATAAATTTCTCATTCCAGCTATTTATGTTCCTGTAAAAAAACAGCAGAATGCAATATACTCGAAAGGTAACCGGTGAAATACATACAGATTCATCGTCATCCGGTTGAATTTGCTAATACCGGTTAGAAACAGGAACGTCATACTTTTCAGAAACGGATACGGAAACGGGTCAGTTTATCCGGATAGGTACGAAGAGAGAAAGTACACCCATGTTTTATCAAAACTTCACGAATAAAAATAAGACCGATACCCTGTCCGTTAGGCTTGGTGGAGAAGAAAGGACTGAACAGCTTGGTTTCCACCTCTTTACTGATACCGGCACCGGTATCAGCAATTTCCAACATCGTAGGTGATACGGAAGTACGGATAAAGATATCTCCTGTTTCCCCGATACTTTCAGCCGCATTCTTGATAATGTTGACCAATACTTGCTCAAACAAGGAAGTATCCATCATCACTTCGGGATTCTCTTTACATAAATTAAGATGCAGCGTAATCTTGCGGTTACGGCAAACCGTTTCCATAAATGTCTTGCAAGCGGCCACGCGGTCATTCAAGTCCACTGATTGTAATTGAGGCTCGGGAATCTTCACCACATTGGCGAAATTCGTGATAAAACGGCTCATGCTGTAGCAACGCTCTATGCAGACTTTCATCACTTCGCGCAAGTCTTCCGTATCCTCCATACATTCCAAGGCACCATCCACCGTATCAAGAGTAGAGGTAATGCCCGCAGTCGTATTATTCACCTCATGTGCTATCATACGGATCACTTTTTCGTATGCCTTTTTCTCTGCTTTCACCACCTCGGAAGTCAGACTTTCCACCAGAATAAACGGATGAGAAAAGCCTCTGTCAACAAAAGAAAGCCGGGAACAGCGGTAAATCATGGAGTCGCTCAGACGAATTGTTTCCGTAGTATCTTTGGGAATACGTTCTATTTCTTCGGCCAAAGGGGAAGCCAACTCGCACAGCAATCGGCCTCTGACTTCCTCTGACGAAGAATAATCCAAAAAACGAAGAGCTGCCGCATTCAGCATGGAAATATGTCCGTCCAGAGTCAGTATGACAACTCCCATAGGAGAAGCACTGACCAGCAAGTCAAGAAAAATGATTCTGCTCACGCAACCGGAGACGCTCGTCTTTTCAACTGCTCCATCATGCGGTTGAAAACCAACACAATGCGGTCGGCTTCCTTTTGTCCGACAGGAGTCAGCCTACTGCTGAAATCCTGCTCACGAAGAAGTTCCATACCGTTGCCGATGATATCAAGCGGTTTCACGACTTTGCGATAGAAATAAACCAGAAACACAAGACTGAATGTAATGACTCCCTCTCCTATATAAAACAGCGCACCGCGTTCCTTCAATGTAAGAACGAGCAGGATAGTCCATACTGCTGTCAACAGTAATGCTAAAAAGAAGAACAAGAATTTCAGTTTCATATTTTATCCGGTTCCGTTTTTGCTTAATCATTCACTTGTTATATTGTATTTCTCCAAACGGCGATAAAGAGCGGCCCGGCTGATTCCTAAGGCTATGGCAACCTGTGACATATTATTGTTATACTTTTCAAGCGTTTGCAGAATAGTCTGCTTTTCTATCTCCTCCAAGGTCATGCCTTGCAGATTCGTTGTCATCTTCTGTTCTATAGGATGCTGGTATTGTGATTTAAAATCATCCGCAGTCAATATTTCCTTTCCACTGACCAGCAAGGTACGTTCCACCAAATTCTTTAATTCACGGATATTACCCGGATAAGGCAAACGGCTCAAATAATCCATCGCTTCAGAAGTAAATTCCACTTTGGGAAGACCGTTCGATTCACATTGTTTGTCGGCGAAATGACGGACCAATAACGGAATATCCTCACGGCGTTCGCGTAATGCCGGAAGATGCACCGTAATTAAATTAATACGATAGAACAAATCCTCGCGGAAGGTGTGTTCCTGCACCATCTGCCGTAAATCGGCATTCGTCGCACTGACCACACGGATATCGACTTTACGGGGACGGCTGTCGCCCAAAACTTCAAAAGTCTGCTCTTGTAACACGCGAAGCAGTTTCACCTGACAGCTTAAATCCAAATCGCCAATCTCATCCAAGAAAATCGTACCCTTATCAGCCAGTTCAAAACGTCCTACCCTGTCGGCTGTGGCATCCGTAAACGCACCTTTCTTATGACCGAACATTTCACTCTCGAACAAAGTATGAGAAATACCTCCCAAATTCACTTTCACAAAAGGTTTCTTGCTACGGGAACTGTTCAAATGCACCGCTTCGGCTATCAACTCCTTACCTGTACCACTTTCACCGGTAATCAAGACCGATGCGTTGGTACGCGCTATCCGCTTGATCGTGGCCAGCACATCCATCAGTGCCTTACTCTTTCCAATGATATGGCTACGGTTGAAGCCGTCATTATCTTCCACCGGAACCGCTGCTTTCTTATCTTGTGAAGTCAGCTCCAAAGCAGTTTCTATCCTTTTGCATCAACGCTACGTTGTTCCAAGGTTTGGTAATAAAGTCGAATGCACCTGCCTGCATCCCTTGCACGGCAAGCTGGATACTTCCCCATGCCGTCATCAATATAACGGGAACATCGGGCCGGAACACTTTGACCTGTTTCAAAAGCGTCAATCCTTCTTCACCACTGGTGGACAGGGTGAAGTTCATATCCATCAAGATTAACTGGGGTGCAACCGAACGGACTATTTCAATAGCCTCTTTGGGACCCGGTACGGCCTGCACATCATATTTCGCCCTTTTCAGCATAAAGCTCAGAGAAGAACGAATGGCACTGTCATCGTCTATAATTAATATCATACTGCTGCAAATGTAGAAATTATTATTTTAATAAGTACAAAGACAACCCCATTTTATATTCAAACAGAATTGAATAGTAAAAATCCTATTGTTTGATAATCTTTTCGAAATCGGCATCAATATTAGTATTGGTATTGAAATCCCACAATGTCAAGCTGCGCAACTGGTAATAATAGTACCAATAATAGAACAACTCATTGATATGCTTCTGACGAGCTCATCTTTCTTTGTCTGGGAGTCATTCAAATCCAATGTCGAGATTTTACCAACCATGAAGGTTTCCACATTGGTACTGTAACGTTTCTGGGCAATCTTGTCCGCATCGTCTGCTATCTGCAACTGGGCCTGCTGATTATTGAACTGTTCTACAAGGATAAACAGATTCTGATTGAAATTCATGGTTTCCTGACGTAACTTGCTTTCGGTCACATCGCGGTTACTTTGAGCTATCTTTACCTGACCACGACGTTTTCCCCAGTCAAGAATAGGAATCTTAAAACCGACTTCCACAATCTGGTTGTCTTTCAAACGGCGGTATGCACTATTAAATTCATTGTCTGTTCCTGTAAAACCTACCTGTGCATAGAGCTTGATTTCACGTAAATTACCTTTCGCCTTAGCACTTCAAAATCTGCTTCCAACTGGCGGCGACGAATATTATGTGCAAATGAATTATTGGCAAGTGCTTTGTCCAAAACATCCGGATAGTTCAGCAAAACAGTCGGAATCGTTTCGGGAACAACCGGCTCCAGTTCCTCATCCTCTCCTAATGCCAGAAATGAACGGAGTTTGAACATATTACTTTTCAAGTTGCTTTCATTTTCAGTCAACGTAGAACGGGCATTCAATACATTCAGTTCCAATTGCAACAAATCATTTTCACTGATCTGCCCCATGCTACGCTTTGCCTTAGCCACTTCATACAGTTTATCTGCATTCTTCAGATTCTGTCGGGCAATGCTACATTTTCCTTGGCCAGCAACAAATTGAAAAAATAATTGATAGTAGTCATGGTTACCTCTTCGGTTGCAGTAAGAAATGCGGCTTTAGCTTCAGCGTATCTCACCGGTTCGATGCGGCGGTTCCATTTAATTGTATTCACTCCGAAAATAGGTTGTTCCAAAGTCAATGCCACAGGAACAGACATATATCGTTTTGATTTATCTCCATCCAGTTGTTTCAAGAAATCAAGAGAGGTATTCAATGAGAGTTTACCACCGGTCAACCAAATATTCTGATCGATAGAAACTTCACCATTCATTTCCATATAATTATTACGTACAAATGTATAAGCACCGTTATCCTGCTGATAAGAATTATACTTCTTATTATAGCTGGGAATAGTGGCTTCAAAATTCATTTCCGGAAGCAAATCCGCACGGAAAGTACGATATTCCCAATAAGCGGTTTTCAGCTCGTTTAAAGCTACGGCCGCATCTACACTTTGCACACGGGCAATAGTAATGGCTTCCTCCAAAGTGATGGCACGTCGCTTTTCTTGTGGCTGCGCTCCGGCAACCAACGATATGCCAAAGGCTAAAAATAGAGATATTACTTGTTTTTTCATTGCGTTATTATTCTTTTTATCAAAGGTAAGGCAAATGGTATGCCAAAAAACTATTTCACTGTTTTATAACACCTTACAACAAAAATGGAGTGTCCGAAATCGGACACTCCATTCATATACGAACACTGCTGATCATGTGACAATGAAATAACATTATTCATTATGCAACGCGTCTGCAGGCTCAATCCTCATCGCTTTCCGGGCGGGGAAATAAATGCCGAGCAAAATTATTATCCCCAACAACAGCATGGCCGACACAAAACAAAGCAAAAAACGTCCCCAAGCAGGTTCCATTAATGTATGCACAGTAAGATCCGCCATCTGCATATTCGCACAAACAAAAACAGCGGGAATGGCAGCCGAAACCAAGAGAAGGATGCCCTCAAGTACATAATAACCAAATACATTCATCCTACTGCAACCTAGTGCCATACGCAAAGCTATCTCACTTCGGTTTTTACGAGTCCGAAACCAGAAAGTACCCAGCATCCCTAAAAATATATTGAAAACAAAGAAAAGGATAACGGCATAGGTAGTATTCAGATAATTCACCGTTCCTTGCTCTATATCGAAAGCTTCCTTCATATCGCCATACGAATTTATATCGTATAAGTAATAAGGGCCGATAGATAATTTCCCTTGCATATCCTGCATAAAACGTTCGGTAAATCCCGGTATGGAATTAGAAGCACACGCACGCAATGTGATGCCAATAAGTCAGCGGCGAACTGGGAAGATAAATAAAAGGTTCGTAAACGCTCGTACTCATCGGTCTTATGAGCAGGAAGTACCGCCATTACCTTATAATTAGTTTCCGGCTGCACACTATTCAGGAAATAAGGATTGAAACAAGTTTCCCCTACTCCATTGCGTCCGCTAAACAAGGAATCGCTTAACGTTTCACTCATCAACACCGGCATGGGGTATTCATTCTTGTCCCAACGCTCCGCCTCAAATGAACCTGATAATGGCTGCAAGCGAAATACCTTGAAATAAGTAGGGCTGACATAACGGATGAAACAGCCTACCACATGAGTCGAATCCGAATGCGGAGCATATCCCTCATACATATTATTTCCCGTATAAGGTATTGTCCCATAATAAAAACAAGCTTCCTCCACCCCTTGATATTGTTGGATCAAATGATAGATTTGCTCCAAATATTCAGCAGAATGACTCATTAATACAGAATCATTTTGCAAAGCCGGCTTAATATTCAGTTGAATATCAAAAACATTCTCCGTGTCATATCCTTTAGACTGACGGGCAGCAACCTCATAATTATAAACCAGATCGATGCTGTACCATAGCAAGACAAGAACAACAACCAATTCAACCCACACCCATACATTAGCGTGCCTTTGGTTCCACATTTGTCTGAATAAACTTCTTTATCATTTTTCCTTTCCTCCTATTCTCCTTTAATGGTAGTTGCAATATTACGATGTGTGACCATCCATACCGGAATCAATACCGACAATAAATTAAAAACAACACATACGCCGAAAACCAACACAAATAAAGCAGGATGCAACAACAAACCTCCATCCAGACTGATACCTGATAATTCTACCTCGCCGCTACCAAACAACCATACACGTCCCAGCCAAACCAAAACACACAGAAAACAGATATCCTAAAATTCCACCAAAAAGACCGTAAGCAGATTCTCTAAAACAACCTCACCATAATGGAAATACGTGATGCGCCATACGCCTTGCGAACTGCAATTTCTGTCACACGCTCCTGCATTCGGGCATTGGTCATACCTGAGATATTAATAGCAGGAACAATCAGCAAGACCATCAATAACATACTGTAAACCAACGGTGCACTAATATCTTTTCCACGAAAAAAGGTGTATTCCGTATGAGTATAGAGTTCGTTCATCTCGAAAGCATATTCTGCCGTTGAACTATTCAAACGATCCTGCCGATGCTGTACTTCAGTCCGTACCTCTGCAGGACGAGTATCCGGCAGCAGTTTGAGCAATCCCAGACGGATTCCTCCCAAGCCCCCTGTCCAAGTAGCATAATAGTCTTCATTTTCCAATGAGAAAGGAACAAAAGCATCAGCGTATGCTGTCTGGAAAATAGCATTGACATCTTTCACCACGCCTACCACTTTAGTAGGAAAAAAAATTACTTTGATATTCTTTTCCTTACCACATCCGTCGTGCCGAAAAGCTGCAAGGCCATACGCTCGGTTATCACACTGACCCACCGACGGGCATCATACTCCTCTTGTGTGAAAGAACGTCCCGCTATAAATTCATAATCAAAGAACTTAAACCAGTTATCAGCCACAGGCCGCACATAATAGTTGAATATCTATTCGAAGCGGACAAGTTACAAGGGGTCTTGGAAACGCCACGATACCAAGTAACCTCTTTTACACCAGGAAGCTCTGAAAACAATGCTTCAAAAGCCTTGCGTCCCATACCGCTGTTCTGGTTGGTATGATCCAGCTTACGATAGGTCATTCCCGAACCTGTATACATCATATCGCTCCGATCACTTTCCGGAGCCATATCCATTGTACGGAAGTCATAAATCATCACTACTACCATAACAAAAGCGATAGTGACAGCTGTTCCTATAATACTGATTGTAGCATAAAAAGGATTCTGCCGTATCAGATTAAATGCTTGTAATAATAGCTGTTTCATTCGTTTTATCTCTTCATTTTATTTATTCTTCATGTAATGCCTCAGCCGGTTCGATACTCATGGCACGACGGGCAGGGTATCCTATTCCAATGACAATCATTCCAGCAATCAGAATAAAAGTGCCCAGAACCGTAATCGCAAAACGACCTGCCGTAAAAGGCATACGTGTAACTTCCACCAGTTCGGCATATCCCAAATTCCACGCCACAACCAATGCAGGAATAGCAGATATCAGCAATAACAAGACTCCTTCCCCCATCAGACGACCGCAGATTCCCCAACGGGTAGATCCTAAAGCCATACGCAACGCTATTTCGGCACGCCGATGCTGTGTCCGGAACCAGAAAGTTCCGATAATGCCTAGAAAGATATTCAGCAATAAGAAAAATATGATACAAAATTGCGTATTCAACTCATTCACCGAATCCGTTTCATAAGCTGTGCGTACATCACTCAAAGGAGTTATATCCAAAAGATATAGATTGCCCACCTGATATTGACGGTCGGCATCCACTATCAAACGGTCTATGAATCCATCATTCTGTCCCTCACGAACACGCAGGCAAACTTCTATATAAACCGTCTCACCTAAGGATTCCAACGCCTCATCTGTCAGGTACACAGCAGCATAACGGGAGCCGTAATCATCCGGAGCTGTAAAATGGTCATAACGGACCGGCTCGGTAAGAGCAGCTATAGAAAGATGCTCCGCCTCCGGCTCATTCCGCCAAACAGGCACCCTACGCCCTAAAAGTTCCTTACCATGCCAAGGTGCATCCTGATAAACATCGGCAATATTCACAGATAAGACCATGCCGGACGGTGTCAGTGCTCAGCAAGGCTTTCACTACCCGAACCGTCTATATTGCGGTAACGGAATACATTAAAATACTCCGGAGTTATCCATCGTTTCAAACTACGTACCGGGACTGTATCCAGATAAAATGAAAAACTGTTTGCACCGTCATTATAAGGTATACAGTTTTGCGAGAGGCTGACTGCTTCCACATCCGGACGATGCGCAAGCCTGTTTACAATTTCATGCAAATCGGCAACATCTTCTTTCATAGTACGGCCAGGCTGATAAGCAGCCGCCTTCGAAGTCATCCGCTCAAAACGAAGAACATACGTATTTTCTATATCAAAGCCCATCGGCAAATTATAGATGCTCAACGTGACATATACCACATCCACAATATACCATAATATGACAAACACCACAAAAAGTTCCATCCACAGAAACGCATTGCTGCGGCGCTCGTTCCATATCTGTTTCAATAAATTCCTGTTCATGATCTAACGTTGGTTTAAAGCGTCCGTAATATTCATGCGCGATGCCCTCCAGGCAGGGATGCACGCTGACAGCAAATTCAAGAGCAGGCAGAAAATGAATGCGGCCAAGAATATCCAGGGACTGAACAACATATCTGCCGAAAGACTGGTTTCTCCTATTTGGGCACGGTTCTCGCTATTGGAAAATAAGAAATCATTCAATAAAAAAGTACATGCATAACTGAAAAGCATTCCTACTGCTCCGGCTATGAGCGTCAATAATAAATTTTCATAAAACACTTGCCTCAACAAGACATTGGCAGTAGCACCAAATGCCTTCCTCACCCCTATTTCCGACATACGCTTCCGCATACGGGACAAAGTCATGCTACTCAAATTATAGCCGGTACCAGCAATAAAAATAACAATCAACCAACAGGTAGTGCAAATAAGCTTCCTTCGCCTGTAACTCTCTTCCCCAGTGACGAAAGATAAAAGAGAAACGATCATCGGGTTGTCCACGATAAAAAATTTCGGAATCCTGCAATCCGTCATTGAATTTCTGACGCAGGCGTTCCGCCTCTTCTCTGATGGCAGGAAAATCTTTCTCCGAATGTGCCAGAATGACCACACGAAAAGTTCCCATCGCATTGTCATACCAGCACTTCCTGGCTATTTCTGTTGAATTGAAAGGTATCCAAATCTGTGCATAAGAAGAAACAGCCAGTTTGGATACATCTTTCACAACACCCACTACCGTATAATCGGCCAAGTTGAGTTGGACCGTACGTCCTACCGCTTCTACCGTACCAAACAAATTCCGGGCCACAGAAGCACTAAGTACAACCTTAGGAAGTCCGCTTTCACTATCGGCAGCCGTAAACGGCTTTCCGGCAATAAAATCAAAAGAGAACACTTTCCAAAAGGTATCGTCAGTTTCAAGGTTATCCACTGTCATCATTTTTCCAGCAGGTACAGAAATACGCATCCTGCCTCCTGTAGACACTATAGTTACCGCCTCAGGAACAGTAAGTGCCTTAAAACACTCTTTAGCCACTGTGAGTGACATACAGCCGTTTGATGAATTATCACTGGTATCTCCTTTCTGATGAATAGACATCGCTTTCATATAAAGAGAACGTGAACGGTTCACCTCGGGCACACAATCCGTAATGCGTACTTCCAACACCAGGACAATGACCATGATCATACAAATAGCCAATGCCGTTCCTATGATAGAAACCAAGCTGATGAGCCTATTCTCACGAAAGTTGGTAAAAAGCCTGTTTAATATATAGTTTTATCATGTTTGTGCTATGCTCTAAAACCTTTTAACAAAAAAGAGATTACTCATTATGCAATGCTTCCGCCGGCTGAACTTTCATAGCCTTACGTGCGGGAATCCAAATGCCTACTACAATCATCAATGCAATCAAAATAAAGGAAATAAGAACTGTTATTATGAAACGTCCACCTTCAATAGTAGTGCCATTCATCCAAGCATTCAATTCACTATTTGCCAGATTCCAATCAATAAAATCGCAGGAATTGTGGCCACCGCCAATAATATCAATCCCTCTGCCAACTGACGGACAAAGATACTATGATCTGTTCCACCCAATGATTTCATCAATGCAATCTCACCACGTCGTTGCTGAGTACGGAACAGAAAGTACCTAGCAATCCCAAGAATATATTCAACAACAAGAAACCCATTCCGAAAAGGTAACTGTTCCAAGCATTCGTAATGTGACT
>ENA-OQMZ01000811-OQMZ01000811.1-human-gut-metagenome-genome-assembly--contig:-NODE-811-length-12555-cov-2.490183_pt1 | contig 12555 bp, 12 predicted proteins | sample MGYA00242621_ERZ504862 | MGnify/ENA primary metagenome ERZ504862 (study PRJEB26092, sample SAMD00036393) | human gut metagenome | host: Homo sapiens | study: EMG produced TPA metagenomics assembly of... | reverse complement strand
CCGAAAGAAAAAGAATGGTCACAGCCTATGCAGCAAAAGAGCAGAAACGCTACCATGAAAAGGCAGAAGTTGATGAAAAATCAATGGAAGACTTTCGGGAAGAGATCAAAGGCAAGACAAAAAGGGAACAGATACGAAAAGAACAGAAGAAATCAAAATCCCGGCTTTCCTTTGAAGATGAAAGCAAGGGTGTGATTCCTAGCAGTGGGATGGCAAAAAGGGGAGCTTCCGCCGTTTCGGAAACGGTATCTGGTTATGGTCAGAAAAAGGTCAGAGAAGATACCGATGATAATGCTGCTCTTGATGCGGCTGATCAGATGGAGCTTGCAGGAGAAAGCCTTGCAAGAAAGTCAATTTACGTTCGGGAACGATTGAAAGAGAATCGCCAGAGAAATAACCGGTTAAGGGAATCTGTTCTGGAAGAAACAGAAAAATCCCGCCTGCAGTTTGGCACCAGTGCTTCCAATGAAGCAAAAAGGGCGGTTGAGAAAGAAACGAAACAGAAAAAACAGTCTGCCTTAAAGAAATTATTGCAGAAAAAGCGTTACCAGAAGCAGTATCAGGCTGCGAAACAGGGAAAGGCTGTGAAAGATGCAGTGCTTGTAAATGCACAGCGATTTACAGAAAAAGCCAAAGCTGCGGTCAAGGAGCTTGTGGCACAGAACAGGAATATCCTCCTGTCCATAGGAGTTCTGGTTCTGCTGTTTGCGTTGATGGCGACGAGTCTGTCAAGCTGTGCTGCGTTATTCCAAGGCAGTTCTAATGCTATTATTTCTACCAGTTATTCCAGCGAGGATGCAGATATTTATGCTGCGGAAAATGCTTATGTGGCATTGGAAAATGCACTGAATGAACAGATCAATCAGATGAAAGCAAACCATTCCGACTATGATGAGTTCCAGTTTCAGATTGATGAGATCGGACACAACCCGTATCAGCTTATTTCTTATCTGACAGTCAAGTATGGCGGTTTTACCTATGCAGAGGTTGCAGATGAGATTCAGGAGATTTTTAAGGAACAGTATGGATTATATACGGATTCGACACGAGAAACCGTAACAGAAAAGAAAACGGTCAGGGTTGGAGAATCACTGGGACAGGTTGTAACCAGTGGATATTGTAACTGCCCAATCTGTTGTGGACAATGGAGTGGAGGCCCGACAGCAAGTGGAGCTTATCCACAGGCAAATCACACGATTGCGGTAGATGCCTCCAATCCATTTGTGCCAATGGGAACCCATGTCATTATGAATGGCGTGGAGTATGTAGTTGAGGATACCGGAAATTTTGCACAGTATGGTGTTCAGTTTGATGTATTTTATGGCGATCACGCTTCTGCATCAGCACATGGGCATCAGACCTGGGAAGCATACATAGCAGACAGCAATGGAAGTCAGGAAGTGGAAGTAACGACAACAAGAGAAGTGAACCGGCTGGATGTAACACTTACGAACCATAACCTGGATGCAGTTTTAAGAAAACGTATGACAGATAAGGAACAGGAGCAGTATGACGCTTACAACAAATACTATGGAAATCGTGATTATCTGTTTGACCTTAACACAATTCCGACAGGTGGGGCAGGCTTTGGATATGATATTCCGGCAGAAGCACTTTCTGATCCGCAGTTTGCCAAGATGATCCGGGAAGCGGAAAAATATCTTGGTTATCCGTATGTCTGGGGCGGTGCATCGCCATCTACCAGTTTTGACTGCTCTGGTTTTGTATGCTGGGTAATCAATAATTGCGGAAATGGATGGAACGTGGGAAGAACAACAGCGGACGGGCTTCGTTCTTATTGTTCCTATGTATCTCCATCTGATGCAAAGCCGGGAGATCTAATCTTTTTCCAGGGAACTTATGATACGCCGGGAGCGAGCCATGTTGGAATTTATGTAGGAAATAACATGATGATTCATTGTGGAAATCCGATTCAATATACAAGCATTGCAAGTTCTTACTGGCAGCAACATTTTATGGCATTTGGCAGACTTCACTAGAAGGGAGTAAACAAGAGATGAATATGCGGTTAAAAAAGGTTCTGGATGACATTCAGAAAACTGAAAACAAGATTCTGGAACTGCAGGAGCATGTAAGGCAACTGAGAATCCAGAAAAAGCAGATGGAAGATGCAGAAATCATTAAGGCAATCCGTTCCATGAAGATGGACAGCCGTAAGATGCTGACTTTTCTGGAAGGGATTCAGAATGGAACAGTTACCATGCAGTTTGATGAAGAGGGCAATCTTTCTATGGATAGTTCTGAAACAGGTATAAAGAAAGAAGAAAATATGGACAGAGAAATGTCAACCGACTGATAGAAGAAAGAGAGGATTTGGAAGATGAAGAATAAAGTAATGAAAAAAATTTTGATGATTATGTTGTCATCAACAATACTGATGGGTTCTGCCAGTGTGACCGCTTTTGCACAGGCAAATGAAAACGCAGAGCAGACTGAAACTGCGGAACAGGTGATAGAAGAACTGCCGGCGGAGCAGCCTGCCACAGAGGGAACACCGTTTTCCACGCCGGGAAACGGACAGCTTGTGGATGATAAGGAGAATGACAGTTCCAAGCAGTTTCTGACGGTACAGACAAAGAATGGAAATACCTTTTATATGGTCATTGACCGTTCCGGTACTTCCGAGAACGTGTACATGATGTCACTGGTAGATGAAAATGATCTGGCAGAGTTCTTAGATGAAAACGAGGAAACCGAGAAAAAAGAGGAACCAGCAGTTGTACTTCCGGAAACGACTGCAACACCAGAACCAGAAACTACCGTACAGCCAGAAACAGAAGTGAATCTAGAATCCGGTGGTAATAAAATGTTGGGTTCTGCAGTCTTGGGCGGCGGCATTGTACTGGTATTTGGTGGTTTAGCTGCTTTTGCTTTAAGTAAATTCCGAAAGAAAAAAGAGGACGGTATTGTAGAGGAAGGTCTGGAATTTGCTGATGACAGTTACATCAATGAAGATGAAGAAAATGCAGAAGATCAGCAGAAATAACAAAAATTTATAAGGTATGGAGAAAGGGCAGTTCTTTATGGACTGCCTTTTTGACAGGAACAGGAGGAAAATATGGCGAAATTTTTAGTAATTGCAGAGAAACCGAGCGTGGCACAGAGTCTTGCAAAAATTTATCTGCTTATCAGAGAAAGGACGGGTATCTGGAGGGGAACAGTTGCATTGTCAGTTGGTGTCTGGGACACCTGGCAGAATATGCACCACCGGAAATTTATGATGAAAAATATGCAAAATGGCAGTTTGAGGATTTGCCGATCATCCCGAAAGTATGGAAAGTACAGGTATCAGAAGATAAAAAGAAGCAGTTTGATGTGCTATGCAACTTAATAAACCGGGCAGATGTAGCATATCTGGTCAATGGCTGTGATGCCGGAAGAGAAGGAGAACTGATTTTTAAAAGAGTTTATGATCTGGCAGGCTGTCAGAAACCAGTGAAGCGTCTGTGGATCAGTTCAATGGAAGATGAAGCCATTCAGAAAGGATTTCAGTCCCTAACTGACGGGAGAGAATATGCAGGGCTTTGTAATGCTGCGGTATGCAGGCACAGGCGGATTGGTTGATTGGAATGAACGCAACGAGAGCCTACACAACCAGATATTTTAAGCGTTTGGTAGTTGGCAGGGTACAGACACCGACGCTTGCCATGCTGACGGAAAGAAAAGAGAAGATCGAGCATTTCAAGAAAGAAGCCTATTATAAGGTTTCTCTGTCAGATGGGAAACTTATGGTAACATCAGAGAGTATCCCGTTAGAAATGGAAGCGGAAGAATTAAGAAAACTTTGTGATGGGACAGAAGCACTGGTCACAAGGGTAAAAAGAGAGCAGAAAAAGACTTTCCCACCAAAACTTTATGATCTGACCGGTCTGCAGAGGGAAGCAAATCGTTTTTTTGGATACACTGCCCAGAAGACATTGGATATGCTGCAGGAGCTGTACGAAGAAAAGATGGTTACCTATCCGAGAACAGACAGTCAGTATGTAACCGAAGATATGAAAGAAACGGTAAAAATGCTTGCCGAAGGCATGACAGATTTTCTTCCGTTTCTGGAATCTGGACAGACTAGAGGTAACATAGATCGTGTGGTTAATAATGCAAAGGTATCTGATCATCATGCAATACTGCCGACAAAAGAAGCAATGGAAAAAGGCATGGGAGGACTTTCCAGTGGAAAGAAAAATCTGCTGATGCTGATCGGACAGCAGCTTGTTCAGGCAACAGGGGAAGAGTACCTTTATGAGCAGACAGAAATTTCCGTACAGTGCAAAGAACATGAATTTACTGCAAAGGGAAAGCTGCCTGTACAGATGGGCTTCAAAGAAGTGGAAGAAGCCTTTCGGAAATACTGTGTAAAGGATAAGAAACCTGACGAACCGGATCATAAGACAGAACTTCCAGAAGGATATGAGGAAGGAATGACTCTTGCCTCTGTGAAGGCAGAGAAGAGTACACATTATACTTCCCCGCCGAAGATGTTTACCGAAGATACCCTGCTTGCTGCGATGGAAACAGCGGGGAATAAGGAATTTGATTCTGAAACAGAGAAAAAAGGACTTGGGACACCGGCAACCAGAGCGAATATCATTGAGAAGCTGGTATCTTCCGGTTATGCAGAACGTAAAGGAAAACAGATTCTTCCTACCGTAGCAGGATGTGAGCTGATTCATGTAATGCCGGAGAATCTGAAATCTGCAGGCCTGACAGCAGAATGGGAGAATCAGCTTCTGATGATGGAAAAGGGGGAAATCCAGGAAGATGAATTTATGAATGGGATTGTATCCATGATTAATGAGATTCTTTCTATGTGCAGGGCAATTTCGGAAGAAGAACGGAACCGTTTTCAGATTGCAAAGGAAGTAATCGGGAAATGCCCGGTATGCGGTTCTGATGTATATGAGGGTAAGACCAATTATTACTGCTCTGACAGAAGCTGTCAGTTTGCTCTGTGGAAGTCGAACCGCTTTCTGGAAAGTATGAAAAAGTCGATGGATAAAAAGATGGCGGTGGAGCTTCTGAAAAATGGACGTACCCATGTGAAAGGACTGTATTCCAAGAAAAAAGACAGCAAATTTGATGCCGATCTGGTATTAGGGTTAGAAGATGGAAAAGCCAGATTCAGTCTGGAATTTCCTAAAAAGAAGAAATAAGGCACAGACGGAAGGAGGAATGAGTTATGGCTCATTTAGATGAGATACGGGGACTTGCGGAGTATCATGCAACCCGTATCAGCAGTTCACCAAGGGACTGGATGAATTATCTGGATACTGCAGCCAGACTGTATCGGTATCCATTTATGGATCAGCTTTTGATCCACGCGCAGCGTCCAAAAGCAACTGCCTGTGCTCGCTGGAATTATGGAATGAAAAAATGCTGCGGTGGGTAAACCGAGGAGCAAAGGGAATTGCTCTTTTGGATGAAACCATGCAGAAAACAAGACTCCGATATGTATTTGATATTCAGGATACTCATAAGGTAAAAGGTGGAAGAACCCCTTACCTGTGGCGGTTGCAGGAGAAGCAACAGGAGGAGTTATTAAACCATTTAGAAGAAGTTTATGGACTGGAAGTTATAGATACAGGAAGTCTTTCTGATGCACTGATGGCAACAAGCGAAGTATATGGTAGAAGAAAATCTGGATGAATACCTGGATGGCTTGACATATGTGATGGAAGGAACGTATCTGGAGGAGCTGGAAGAAGATACCATACGCAGTGAATTTCGCAGTCTGTTGACAGACAGCATTTATTATACGCTGGCTTCCAGATGCGGACTTGATCCGTTGGAACGGCAGGAAGAAATGGACTTCGTACATATCACAGATATAACAGTTTATCAGTGCTGACATTTATTGGAAATGCGACGAGCATGGCCAGTGAGTCTGTGCTAGTGGATATTGGAAGATTTGTACACCGTATTTCATTAGAAGAAATGAAAAAGGGTATTGAAAATTCTGAGGAAAGGAATTATAATAAATTTAACACGTTAATTCGTGAAAGCGAGGAAAACAACAACAGAATCATAGAAAACGAATATTCACAGGAAGATGAAGGAGGAAATGAGCATGGAACTGACATATCATCGCAAAGGGGATTATCTGTTTCCGAATCTGACAATCCAGGAGACAGAGGTACAGATTGGGAAATACGGAATGCTGCGGAGGACATTTCTGAAGGAACACAAGAACAGCCTGTATCAGAGCCTGTTACTGACCGGGAAACTGAACAGCCATCTGGAAGAGATCGAGAAAACAGCACAGAAGAGATTGGAAGTACAGATGGCGAAACTGTTGGAGAAGAATCCGGCACCATCGAAAGAGGAGAACCCGATGGCGTGGACAGCACATATGAACAGTCTGACGGCAACAGCGGAAGAGAGCATCTTGACGGAATTGGTGTACAGCTAATTGAAGACACAAGTGAAGATCAGTTAAGTAAAGCAGAGGAAGAAATTGCCTCTGCTTTATCTTTGCCCGAACTTCCATCTGTAAATGAACAGAAAAGAGAAATCGAAAACAGAATAGCTGCCCTCTATGCCGGGGAGATTGCCATTCCAAGTGAGGTGGTCGATGAGGTTTTAAGAACCGGAGGAAACCGAAGCAAGAGCCAGCTTCGTATTATCTATAATTTTATGAGTGAACAGACACCGGAAGAATATACAGAGTTTGTGAAGCGGGAGTATGGGACTGGTGGAAAGGGCTTTGAAATCAATGGCATGGAATATTCTGTCTGGTTTGACGAAACGGGATTGCAGATTGCAGTAGGGCATACGGTTACCGATCAGATTCTGGATAAGGCGTTTTTATCCTGGGAAGATGTGAGTGGTCGTATCCATCAGCTTTTGAAGCAAGGCGAGTATGCACCACAGTCTGTACTTGATGTTGCAAGGGAGAATGCGATAAAGGAACATGCCCAGGCACTTGCCTATATGAAAGCGGATATGGCAGAGGGTGTAGCAGAACTTGTCTTTGATGAAGAGGATTTACCACATCTTCACAGTATTTATCCGGAAATTACTGATTATCTGGAAGAGAAACTAACAGATCCGGAGTGGCTGGCAGATCTGAACGAGCGTCTGGAAGGACTGGCAATGGCTTATGAGGAAGATAAAAGCATTATGCGGTTCCGCACCTATAATCCAATCAGAATATCCGGTCAGTTTCAGAAATTTGCAGCAGAAGTAATTCCATACAATGCCAGAGATGAATTCGCATGGCAGGAACATAAGGTATTTATTACTCAAGATGAAATAGATGCTTTTCTTGCCGGTGGCGGTCCGTATTCGGATGGAAGGCTTTCTACCTATTCTTTTTATCTTCTGAATGGAGATGATAAGGCAAGGACAGATTTATCAAGGAAAAATATGGGATAGGCGGTCAGAGCCATGCTTTATGTGGAGCAGACAATTCACATGCAGATTATGATGGGAAAGGTTTGAAGGCTGGAGAGAGGGGACTATGGGAATCCAGATACTTCGGTGTTGCTGCCCTGGGCAAAAGTTGCAAAAAGAATCGGCTATCTGATTGATAACCAGCAGTTCTTACGTTCCGCAGATTATTCCCGTATGCCGGAATATGAGAGGGAACGGATTGCAGGAAAAGTGATCAGTTTTTATGCAAGGCTGCCAGAAGAAATCGAGCGTCCGTTCAAGCAGGATTTCTTTAATGAAGAAGCAAGAAAAGAACTTCCTGTTATGCTGAATGATTCGGAGCAGTCGCAGAAATTGTTACAGGCGATGGACGATGCACTGGCAATGCTGCCATTGGATTTTGAATCAGTGAATGAAACTTATGAGAAGAAATTACAGCTATTGACGGAAGTACATCAGTATGTGGAAGGCAGCTATACGATTTTCCCAGCACAGGAAGTACCAGATCAGGCAGATGGCTTAGATGGATACCAGATGTCTTTATTTGATATTGTGAGTGCCTCCGAACCAGAAGAAAATACAGAAGAACCAGAAGTGGAAGAATCGTCTGCAGAAATGGAGGAGGTACAAAAAGGGGAACCAGAATCTGAGCCAGAAGATGTAGTTGTACAGGAACAGTGGAACGAGAATGTATTTGAATATCAGGGGTATCATTTTGAACCAGTGGGGATTCTTCCACAAGGTCTGGAAGGGAAAGAACTGGTAAACCAGACAAGAGGAAATACAGAATTGCATTTGACTACCTACGAGCGAGAAGATGATATTTTATATTCCTATGCAGGATTCTACGAAGCAAGTGGTTCATCAAAAGCTGATATTTTCCGGTGTATGGAAACCGGACGAAATTATATTCCAGGGGAGAATGAACTGTTTGGCTATGAGGGAGAATTTTTACCATATCTGCAGAATGAACAGGTGCAGGAACAGGAACCTCATAATTTCCATATTACGGACGATGACCTTGGCTCTGGCGGTCCGAAAGCAAAGTTTAAAGCAAATATGGAAGCTATCCGGCTGCTGAAAGAACTGGAACAGGAGCAGAGATTGGCAACACCGGAAGAACAGGAAGTGTTGTCAAGATATGTTGGATGGGGCGGTATTCCACAGGCTTTTGAAGAAAGAAACAGTGCCTGGGCAGCGGAATATACGCAGTTAAAAGGAGTCCTCACACCAGAAGAATACAGTGCAGCAAGGGCATCAACGCTGAATGCCTTTTATACTTCTCCGACAGTCATCAAGGCTATGTATGAAGCACTTGGAAATATGGGACTGAAACAGGGAAATATCCTGGAACCGTCCTGTGGAGTAGGAAACTTTATGGGACTTTTACCGGAAAGTATGAGTGCTGCAAGTATGTATGGCGTAGAACTTGATCCGGTTTCCGGGCAGATTGCAAAACAGCTTTACCAGAAGAACAGGATTGCAGTACAAGGATTTGAGGAAACCAGTTACCCGGACAGCTTTTTTGACTGCGTGATTGGAAATGTACCGTTTGGGGCATATCAGGTCAGTGACCGCAAATATGACAGATACCATTTTATGATCCATGATTATTTTATTGCAAAATCCTTAGACTGGTACGTCCGGGTGGAGTGGTGGCAGTTGTCACATCAAGCGGTACGATGGATAAGCAGAATCCGGAAGTCCGACAGTATTTCGCAAACCGGGCAGATCTGCTTGGGGCGATCCGTTTACCGAACAATGCTTTCCAGAGAAATGCCAATACCAGTGTGGTTGCGGATATTCTGTTTTTCCAGAAAAGGGACAGGGCTGCGATCACAGAACCAGACTGGGTACAGTTAAAAACCACACCAGAAGGTTATACAGTCAATTCCTATTTTGCTAATCATCCGGAAATGGTGCTTGGAGATTTCACAACAGAAAGTACCCAGTACGGAAAACAGGAAGTAACAGTAAAGGCAAAAGCGGAAGCAGATCTGGCAGAGCAGTTAAAGGAAGCGGTAAAGCATATCCAGGGAACCATCACAGAGCAGGAGATTTCAGATACGGAACTGGAAGAACAGGTAGTATCCATACCGGCAAATCCGGATATTAAGAATTTCAGCTTTGCACTTGTCGGAGAGGACATTTATTACAGGGAAAATTCTGTTATGAATAAGATGGAACTTCCCGTTGTGACAGGCGAGCGTGTCAGAGGTATGGTTGCTATCCGGGATGCAACAAACAGGCTTCTGGAACGGCAGTTGGAAGAATGCAGTGATGAAGAGGTCGCCAGCTTACAGGCTGAATTGAACCGGGTTTATGACAGCTTTACTGCCAAGTATGGACTACTCAGCAGCAATGCAAATAAAAGGCGTTCAGCATGGACAGCAGCTATTGCCTTTTGACTTCCCTTGAATTTCTGGACGAAAAGGGCGAGTTGAAGCGGAAAGCAGACATATTTACGAAAAGGACGATCCGCAGGCAGAGCCGGTAACATCGGTAGACACTGCAAGTGAGGCACTGGCGGTATCTATCGGGGAAAAGGCAAAAGTGGATATTCCTTATATGATGGAGCTTACCGGGAAAACAGAGGAAGAGGTCACAGAGGAGCTTACGGGTGTTATCTTCAAGAATCCGCTTACGGATAAATGGGAGCCATCCGACGAGTATCTTTCCGGGAATGTCAGGGAGAAGCTGAACATTGCAAAGCAGTTTGCAGAGAACCACCCGGAATATATGATCAATGTACAGGCACTGGAACGGTACAGCCGAAAGATCTGGACGCTTCCGAGATTGAAGCAAGGCTTGGTGCAACATGGATTTCGCCGGACTATATTACAGAGTTCATGGTAGAAACATTCCATACACCACGACAGCATATCAATTATGAGCGTATCAAAGTACAGTATGCGGAAGTGACCGGACAATGGAACGTAAAAGGAAAGAACGTGGACAGCAGCAATAACCCGCTTTCCACCGCAACTTACGGAACACAAAGGGCAAATGCTTACAGGTTGTTGGAGGATGCACTGAATCTGCGTGACACAAAAATCTATGACACAATACATGATGCGGATGGGGAACACCGGGTACTGAACCGGAAAGAAACCACCCTGGCACAGCAGAAGCAGGAACTGATCCGGGAAGAGTTTAAAGAGTGGATTTTAAGGATATGAGCCGACGGGAAACACTCTGCAAATTTATAATGAACGGTTTAACAGCATCCGGCCAAGGGAATATGATGGCAGTCACATTCAGTTTGTCGGAATGAATCCGGAAATTAAGCTGATGGAGCATCAGAAAAATGCGGTGGCACATATCCTTTATGGAAATAATACCCTGCTTGCACACTGTGTAGGTGCAGGCAAGACGTTCCAGATGATCGCAGCCGGTATGGAGAGCAAGCGTCTGGGACTGGCACAAAAGAGTCTTTATGTGGTTCCGAACCATTTGCTGGAACAGTGGGGAAGCGATTTTTTACGCTTATATCCGGGAGCAAATATTCTGGTGGCAACGAAGAAAGACTTTGAACCGGCAAACAGAAAACGGTTCTGTTCCAGAATCGCAACAGGGGATTATGATGCGGTCATTATCGGACACAGCCAGTTTGAGAAAATCCCGCTTTCCAGGGAAAGGCAGATTTCATTGTTGGAAGATCAGATCGCAGACATTACCTATTCTATTGAAGCAGCAAAAGAGGAAGCGGGACAGCAGTATACGATCAAGCAGATGGAAAAGACAAAGAAAACCCTGAAAGCAAAACTGGAAAAACTGAATGACCAGACACGAAAGGATGATGTGGTGACTTTTGAGCAATTAGGCGTGGACAGGCTGTTTGTGGACGAGTCACATTTTTACAAGAACCTTTTTTTATACACAAAAATGCGGAATGTGGCAGGCATTTCACAGACCGATGCACAGAAAAGTTCAGATATGTTTATGAAATGCAGGTACATGGATGAGATTACCGGGGGAAAGGGAATCACGTTTGCAACGGGAACACCTGTATCAAACAGTATGACTGAATTATACACCATTATGAGATACCTCCAGTATGATACTTTAATGAATATGGGAATGGGACATTTTGATTCGTGGGCAGCAACTTTTGGAGAAACAGTTACGGCAATCGAATTGTCACCGGAAGGGACGGGCTATCGTGCAAAAACACGATTTGCCCGTTTCTTTAATCTTCCAGAACTGATTTCCATATTTAAAGAAGCTGCGGATATTCAGACTGCAGATATGCTGAATCTTCCTGTACCGGAAGCAGAATATATCAATGAAGTATTAAAGCCGAGTGAGGAACAGAAAGAAATGGTGGAAGCCTTTTCGGAACGTGCAGAACAGGTCAGGGGCGGTGCAGTAGATCCAAGGGTAGATAACATGCTCAAGATTACCAATGACGGAAGAAAATGTGCATTAGACCAGAGGCTTTTGAATGATATGCTACCGGATGCAGGGGAAAGCAAGGTAAATGCCTGTGTGGAGAATGCTTTCCAGGTATGGGAGGACGGAAAAGATACACAGGCTACCCAGTTGATCTTCTGCGACCTCAGCACACCGAAAAATGATGGAACATTCAACGTGTATGATGATGTAAGAAACAAGCTGGTGGAACGGGGAATCCCGAAAGAGGAGATCGCATTTATTCATGAATATAATACGGAAGTAAGAAAAGCGGAGCTATTTGCAAAGGTGCGGGCAGGGCAGGTAAGAATCCTGATGGGTTCCACTCCGAAACTCGGTGCTGGTACCAACGTCCAGGACAGATTACTTGCACTGCATCATCTGGACTGCCCCTGGAAACCGTCTGATGTAGGACGGATTTTGCGGACATTCAAAATAAAAAAGAATGTGGAGGTAACAGACAATGGCAAAGACAATTTTTGAGGAAATGGGCGGCAAATACGAAAGGCAAGGCGATTATTTAATACCGTGCTTAACTGTACCCGCCGAAGAAGAACAGCCGATAGGCATCTGGGGACAGCGGCATTTGGATTATCTGAAGCATCACTGCAAAGTTACATACACCAATCTTCTTACAAGCGGCAGACTTAACGCTTACCTTGCCGACATTGACAGACAGGCACAGGAACGCTTTGAAAGGCTCATAAGAGGGTATGAAACAGGCACAGGGCAATGAACGGAACAGGCTAAAGA
>ENA-OQMZ01000810-OQMZ01000810.1-human-gut-metagenome-genome-assembly--contig:-NODE-810-length-12566-cov-1.653188_pt1 | contig 12566 bp, 17 predicted proteins | sample MGYA00242621_ERZ504862 | MGnify/ENA primary metagenome ERZ504862 (study PRJEB26092, sample SAMD00036393) | human gut metagenome | host: Homo sapiens | study: EMG produced TPA metagenomics assembly of... | reverse complement strand
GTCGGAATTCTTCCTTCTGCATTTCTTGGTGAACCTGTTCTCTCGCCTTCAGCTTTCACAGGTTTCTTTCTTGTTTTTCCTCCGTCACTTGCATTCTGTGCATGAAAAACGCGGATAATATTTTTTTTCTTTTTAGGTGTTTCAGTTTTATCTCCTTCTGATTTTGCTGTTACAACCTTTTCTTCTGTCTTGGGAGTCTCCAATTTCGCAATATGCTCCTTTCCCCTGTTATTATTGTCTTTTCTGAATCTATTCTTTACTTCCGAAACCGCAGGCTCATCCACCATACTCATATGGCTTCTCACATCAACGCCTTTTGATTTCAGAAACTCGATCACTTCTCTGTTCTGTCGTCCAAGCTCTCTGGCCAGCTCATGTACTCTTAATTTTGACAATCGCTATACCTCCTTCATGATTGCTTTCGCAAAGTTCTCATCCTGGACAGCCAGACAGGCGCGGTACTCCTTTCCCATTGCTCTGCCTAAGCTCTCTTTATCTGAGAAGAAGAAAATCGGAACTTCATAAAAACTGCACATATTCCTGAATTTCTTCTTTGTATTCTCGGAGCATCCTCAGCAACGATCACAAGCAGTCCTTTTCCGGTCTTTACAGATTTCTCTGTGGAAAATTCTCCGCTTACGGTCTTGCCTGCTTTGGTAGCCAGCCCTATCAGCGACAGTACTCTGTTATTTTTCAATATCTTCCAGCTCCTTCTTAAGTCGTTCGTATACCTCATCCGGAACCGCAGTTTTCAGTGAACGCTCAAGTCCATGATTTTTAATCGCTTTATCCAGACATTCTCTGGAAAGACACAGATATGCGCCTCTTGCCGTTTTTCTTACCAGTAGTATCAAGCACTGATTTCATCTTTCTGTAGTCTTAAGAACTCTGAGCATCTCTTTCTTGCTTTTCATTTCCCTGCAGCCGGTACACTGGCGCATGGGAATCTTATTCTTCGTCTTCATTCTCTCCTGCTTCCTGAGCCTGTGGCTCTTCTTCTACAGGAACTTCCTCTGAAACTTCTTCTGCTTCGGTTTCTTCTGTCAGGGAATCTTCTGCTGAAGTTTCCTCTGCTGATGCCTCAGCTGCATCTTCTGCAGTCTCGTCATCATCATAATCATAGAATCACCGGCTTCTTTTGCCTGAGTCTCACTCTTGATGTCAATCTTAAATCCTGTAAGTCTTGCAGCAAGACGTGCATTCTGACCTTCTTTACCGATTGCAAGGGACAGCTGATAATCAGGAACAACTACCAGAGCTGTCTTCTCATCAGGATCTGCCATAACTGCGATAACCTTTGCAGGGCTCAATGCATTCTCGATCAGGATTGCAGGATTCTCATCCCAGTTGATGATATCGATCTTCTCACCGCGAAGTTCCTCAACTACTGCATTGACACGTGCGCCGTTCATACCTACGCATGCACCAACTGCATCTACATCCGGATCGTTGCTCCATACAGCGATCTTTGTACGGGAACCGGCCTCACGTGCGATGCTCTTGATCTCAACAGTTCCGTCTTTTACTTCTGCAACTTCTGACTCAAAGAGACGTTTCACAAGTCCCGGATGAGTTCTGGATACCAGAATACGAGGTCCCTTCGGGGTATCCTTGACTTCAAGAATATACACCTTTATTCTCTCTGTCGGCTGGAAGGTTTCCCCTTTCACCTGTTCATTCTCACTTAATACTGCATCTGCCTTACCAAGATTGATGCTTACATTCTTGCCCATCACACGCTGTACAATACCGGTTACTACTTCTTTTTCTTTTCCATAGTATTCATCATACAGCACTTTACGTTCTTCCTCACGGATTTTCTGCAGGATAACGTTCTTTGCATTCTGTGTTGCAATACGTCCGAATTCCTTAGACTGAATCGGAACCTGTATCATGCCTCCGATCTCAGCTCTTGATGTGATCTTCAAAGCATCTGCCAGAGAAATCTCCATTGCAGGATCCTCTACGTATTCTACGATACTTCTGTCTGCATACACTGAAAAATCGCAGGTTTCCGGATCAATTAGTTACATGTACATTTGTACAGCTTTTCCAAAATGGTTCTTGCAGGCCTGGATCAGAGACTGCTCAATTGCCTCAAGCAGAGTATCTTTGCTGATACTCTTTTCCTTTTCAAGGATATCCAGTGCCTCCCTTAACTCTCTGCTCATTTTTTTCTTATCCTCCCGAATTAACTAAAACTCTATTGCGAGGCGTATCAGGGCTGTGTCTTTCTTATCAAAAACACGCTCGGTTCCATCCTCATCGATTGTCACACTGTTACTATCATATGCGGTCAAAATCCCGCAGAACTCTTTTTGCTTCTCGATTGGCCGATAGGTACGGATTTCCACCAGTTTTCCCATGTTTCTCTCAAAGTCTTTGTCTTTCTTCAGCGGTCTGTCCAGTCCCGGTGAACTGATCTCCATGATATAACTGTCTTCAATAAAATCATTCTCATCCAGTTTGTCACTGAAAGCTCTGCTGACTGTCTCACAGTCATTTACTGTAATTCCGCCTGGTTTGTCAATGTATCCTCTCAGATACCAGTTTCCTGCTTCCTTTACATATTCTACATCAACCAGTTCAAAGCCGTTAAGTTCTACGATCGGTGCCAGAAGTTCCTCTGCGCGCTTTTCATACTCTTCCCGTCTGCTCATTTTCCCACCTGCCTTTCCATGCAACAAATAAGAGTGGGCTCACGCCCACTCCTTTGTCAACAAGTTCTAATTTAGATGTATTGTAACACCAATTTCCGGCAATTGCAAGGCTTTTCCTGCAAAAACCTTGATTTTAGCGGATTTGTTGGTTTTATATACGTGGTTTTGTTCCTTTACTGTCCCGTTTGGACAGTTTTATCCTGTTGAGAACATAGGGTTTATCATGATAAGTAATGGTATATTCCTGGCGGCTTTCCAGAAGATATGCATGATCCAGCTTATCTCCTTCTGCCAGTTTCATTCCACGCACCCCGATAGATGTTTTCTTCATAGCAGAAATATCCTGTTTCTGAAATCTTAAGAAATATCCGCCTTCACTCTGGAATACCACCTGTTCCATTTCATCCGCAGAACCCACAAAAATCAGAGAATCCTCTTCAGCAAGTTTCGTAGACACGATCGTTCTCTTCGCCACATCAAACTCTGCACCACTCACCAGCTTGCACATGGATGCAGCAGTGACAAACAGAAGTGTATTTTCTTTTACAGATGCCAGTGGTGCTACATAGAGCATACGTTCCTGTGCACTGTCATAATTGCTCAGATTATCTGCCGGTGTCCCCTTATCCCTGAAACGAACCAGCGGAATATCTGCCACCTTGATACTGTGCATCTTTCCATTATCTGTAAAGATACAGATCTTATCTGTATTCATACAGTTAAACACATATTTGTTCTCTGCATTGGCAGCTTCTTTATTTCTCTCATATGCAGACTTATCAATGGTCCGCATATATCCGAAGCGATCCATAAGGAATGTGACTTCCATTTCTTCCATCTTCTTTTCCTCATAGACAACTTCTTCTGCATTCTCGATCACTGTGCGGCGTTTCGTACCGTATTCTTTCTTGATCTGATCCAGTTCTTTCATGATCACTTCTGCCATGGAATCATAATTATTCAGGATATCTTCATAAATGGCAATGTTCTTCATTGTTTCTGCATAATCTGCCTGAAGTGCCTCGATTTCCAGACCGATCAGCTTGTACAGACGCATATCCAGGATCGCAGCTGCCTGTTTCTCTGAGAAGTGCAGTTTCTGTGCAGCTTTCTCGCTTGATTTACCCTTGAACCTGATTCCTTCTGTCACACCGTCAACCAGGCATTTCTTTACCTGTTCTCTGTTCTTGCTTCCTCGCAGGATCTCGATGATCAGGTCGATCACATCACATGCCTTGATCAGACCTTCCTGGATTTCTTTCTTCTCCTGCTCTTTATTCAGAAGTGTGGTGTACTTTCTGGTCGTGACATCGAATACGAAATCTACGTGATGCTCGATCACCTGCTTCAGACTCAGAGTCTCCGGTCTGCCATCCGCAACTGCCAGCATATTCACGCCAAAAGTATCTTCCAGCTTTGTCTTCTTATAGAGCATATTTGTAAGATTCTCTACATCTGCGTCACGCTTCAGGTCAAGAACAATACGGATTCCCTCTTTGGAAGACTGGTTGGAAATATCCACGATATCTGTTGCCTTCTTGTTTTCCACAAGAGACGCAATATCATTCAGGAATTTTCCGATATTTGCACCGATCATTGTGTAAGGAATCTCCGTGATCACAAGCTGCTGTCTGCCGCCTTTGAGCTTCACTGTCTCCACCTTACCTCTGACACGGAGCTTCCCTGTTCCTGTCTCATAAATCCTGAGCAGGTCATCCTTATTTACTACCAGACCGCCTGTCGGAAAGTCCGGTCCCTTGAGATAGCGCATCAGCCCTTTGACACTGATGTCGTTATTCTTCATATATGCCTTTACCGCATCTACAACCTCTCCCAGATTGTGAGGCGGAATACTGGTTGCCATGCCGACTGCAATGCCGTCTGCTCCGTTTACAAGCAGATTCGGGATTCTGACAGGAAGTACCACAGGTTCTTCTCTGTCTCGTCAAAGTTCGGCATAAAATCTACTACATTCTTATCCAGATCTTCGAGGAAGACATCCTGTGTCAGTTTCTCCAGTCTGGCTTCTGTATATCGCATGGCAGCTGCACCGTCGCCTCGATGGAACCGAAGTTTCCATGTCCGTCGACCAGTGTTTTGCCTTTCTTAAAATCCTGAGCCATTACCACAAGTGCTTCGTAGATCGAACTGTCACCATGGGGGTGATATTTACCCATGGTATCACCTACGATACGGGCACATTTTCTGTATGGTCTGTCATAACGGATACCCAGTTCATACATATCATACAGGGTTCTTCTCTGTACAGGCTTCAATCCGTCACGCACATCCGGCAGGCTCTGGAGATAATAACACTCATGGCATAATCTATATAGGATTTCTGCATGACCTCCGCATAGTCGGTGGGAATCACATTCTCCTGTTTTGTTTCCATTTAATTTCTTTCCTCCATCTCAGACACATATCCATGTATCTGTCTTAATTTCCACATAACACTCCGGCGAAATCAGATGTCCAGCTCTGCATCCTGTGCATGCTCATAGATAAATTTCTTTCTCGGCGGAACATCGCTTCCCATCAGAATCTCTGTCACGCTTGATGCAAGTCTCGCATCTTCAATCTCCACCCGCTTCATCATTCTAGTTTCCGGATTCAGAGTCGTCTCCCAGAGTTGCTCCGCATCCATCTCGCCCAGACCTTTATATCTCTGAAGAGTAAAGCTTCCCGGCTTATGGGCACGTCTGTATCTCTCCAGTGCCTTATCATCGTACAGGTATTCCTCCTGCCCCTTCTTAGGCATGACTTTATATAATGGCGGCATGGCAATATACACATGTCCCTCAGTGATCAGATCCGGCATAAAACGGTAGAATAAAGTCAGGAGCAGTGTGGAAATATGCGCCCCATCCACATCGGCATCAGCATGATCACAATCTTGTCGTAACGAAGCTTCGTAATATCAAAGTCATTTCCGTATCCTTCGGAGAATCCACATCCGAATGCATTGATCATGGTCTTGATTTCCGCATTGGCAAGCACCTTGTCAATAGTAGCCTTCTCCACATTCAGGATCTTACCTCTGATAGGAAGGATTGCCTGGTAATTACGGTTGCGGGCAGTCTTTGCAGAACCTCCCGCAGAATCTCCCTCTACGATAAAGATCTCACACTGGGACGGATCCTTTTTCTCACAGTTTGCCAGTTTTCCGTTAGAGTCAAAGGAATATTTCTGCTTTGTCAGAAGATTGGTCTTGGCTCTCTCCTCTGTCTTGCGGATTTTGGCAGCTTTCTCCGCGCAGGAAAGGATTGTCTTAAGAGTCTCCAGATTTCTGTCAAAATAGAGTACCATCTGCTCTCCTACAACCTTTCCGGTTGCGCGTGATGCATCCTGATTATCCAGCTTTGTCTTGGTCTGTCCCTCGAAACGCGGTTCCGGATGCTTGATGGAAACAACTGCTGTCATTCCGTTACGGATATCTGCACCTGTGAAGTTCGGATCCTTGTCTTTAAGAACGCCAATCTCTCTCGCATAAGTATTCATGACTGTGGTAAATGTAGTCTTAAATCCAGTCAGATGAGTACCGCCCTCTGCATTGTAAATGTTATTACAGAAGCCCAGTACATTCTCACGAAATTCATTGGTAAACTGAAATGCCACCTCTACCTGAATGCCGTCTGCTTCCCCTTTCAGGTAAACCGGATCATGCAGGACTTCCGCGCTGTGGTTCAGATCTTTGATAAATCCAATGATACCATCCGGCTCATGATAGGTAATATCCTCGACCTCTGCACCTCTTTTATCCTCAAAGCGAATAGTCAGTTCCGGATTCAGATATGCAGTCTCATGAAGTCTGCTCTTTACTTCTGTTGCAGAAAATCTTGTCTTTTCAAAAATCTCCGGGTCAGGGAGGAAATTGATACTTGTTCCGGTCTGTCTGGTCTTACCCAGCTTCGGCAGCAGCCCTTCCTCAAGTTCAATGGTCGGAATTCCCCGTTCATAGTGATCATGATGCACATATCCGTCACGACTGATCTTAATGTCCAGATATGTAGACAGGGCATTCACAACCGAAGAACCTACTCCATGAAGTCCTCCGCTGGTCTTATAGGCAGAATTATCAAATTTACCGCCTGCATGAAGAGTTGTAAATACCAGTCTCTCTGCCGACACTCCTTTCTCATGCATATCTACCGGAATCCCTCTTCCATTATCCGTAACCGTACAGGAACCATCCTTCTCCAGAATCACATGGATCAGACTGCAGTATCCTGCCAGATGTTCATCTACTGCGTTATCTACGATCTCATAAATGAGATGATTTAATCCTTTTCGTGAAACACTTCCGATGTACATTCCCGGACGCTTACGAACCGCCTCCAGACCTTCCAGGACAGAGATGCTCCCTGCATCATAGGTGTTTTTCTTTGCCATGTCTGTTACATTTCCTTTCTTTCTATCAACCGGATTGCTTACTGTAAATCCGGGAATGATTTTTTGCATTGCAAACATTTGTTCGTATTATAACCCAGTTTTTATTCTTTTTCAAGTGCGAACTTTCCCTTGTCAACGGAATAAAACACAAAAAATAATCAGAACCGAAATTCTGATCCTTTTCTGACTGTAAGCCTGTTCTGTTATAATTTGAGTGCATTTATCTTATCATTGGTTTTTTCAGCTGTCAACTGTTTCATTTGCCTACAAGGCTGTTTGGCATTATCTTTACAGTAGAAATATCTGTAAGAAACAGAAGCTATTTCTTTGTCTTAAATTTCTTCATTGTGGAGTATGGACTGTAAACTCTGGATTTGTCTTTGGATGTTTGGTTCCATGCCCGTATGGTCACATACCAGGTACCCTTCTTTACGTTTGTAAAGGTTACAGTTACGGTATTTTTGCCTTCTGTACGTTTCAGATATTTCTTAACCGGATATTTTTCACCTGCGGAGGTTTTGTATTTGTTTCCCAGCAGGATTTCATAACCTGTGGCATTTTTGCATTTTGTGTAAGTAACAGTCACAGTGTTTCCTTTTACAGTGATATTCTTGATCTTTGGCTGTTGTGGTGTAACAACAGTGATCTTGATCTTCTTGATCTTTGTCCAGGAACCATAGACTTATTGCCCTGTTCATCCAGAACCCAGCTTCGGGCCGCTACATACCAGGTACCCTTTGCCAGATATCTGAAAGATGCCTGTGGCTTGCCAGTTGAGGAAACTTTTTTGCTGAACTTTCCTGTCTGGAGCATATTTGATTTCTTGCTGATCACGAAGTCATAACCCTGAGCACCTGCACATCCTTTGGAAAGTTTGACAGTTAATTTATTTCTGTCAATGGAATGGCTGGAAATCTTTGTGTTAGCAGGACGCAGGTATGCACCGTTTTCATCTGTGATACTTCCGTCTGTGTGAATGACTCTGCCATTGAGAGATTCTGTACCAAATGCTATGAAATAATCCTGTCCTTTGGAAAGGATAAATTCAGCATATGGAATACTGCGCTCAAATGCACCGCCTACAGTTACGGACTGGATGCACTGCAGAACCCCATTCTCAACATCATACCAGAACAGATTTGCCATAAGTCCTGCACAGGAAACATCTGCCTTTACAGAAAGTACCGCCGGGAAATCGAAAGCTCCGCTTCTTCCAAGATGGAAACCGAAATCATTCTGGTTTGTGGAGATCAGGCTGTATAACGCTGCCGGGATATGTTCTGCTGTGTTTGTAACAGAAAGATCTATATCCGCAGGTGTTTCTGCTGTAATGGAAGTACCGTTGATCTTCCAGATGAAACCATTCTCCATATCAAGATTCAGGGAAATATCTTTGCCTTTTATTTCGGATAAAACAGTGGCAGGAAGTACCTTGGCACCATTCAGGGTAATGGAAATGGTATCTTTTTCTTTGGAAGTCTTGATCAGACCGTTGACAGCATCCCAGCCTTTCTTCTGGAAACTTCCCTCAATATAAGGTTCCCCGTCACCAAGTTTTCCGAGGTTTTTTGTATCCTGATGTTTGCATCGTTTACAGGTGTAAGTTATGATTCCGTCGGTTTCGGCAGTTGGTTCTGTAGTGATAACACCGTTATCATAGTCATGGCCGTATGCGGAAATCGTGGAGCCGTAATAGATGGTTCTCTCGCAGTCGTTACAATAGGTATCTCCGCTGTAACCGTTGGAAGTACAGGATGGAGAGGAGTAGTAGCATCCCACGGTATTTTTGTGTTCACATTCCTTTCTGATGATTGTGTAAGTGAAAGTTTCTTTTTCGTAATTTCCCTTATCACTGCCATTGTAAATTGCGGTAGCAGAATTATTTCCAACCTGTAAATCATTATTTGCATCGTTTGCCTGCCAATTCCAGTTTTGAGGAAGAGAATTAGGATCAATATCTTTTACTTTCTTACAGGACCATGGAACGGAGATTGTGTCTATTGATGGAAAATTTGGTGTTGAGGTTGCTCGCTTGATGATTGCTTGATATTCTTGTGAAGTCCAGGTATCATCATTGGAATTGGAATTGAAATTGGATATCCGTATAAAAATTTTAGTATTTTCTGCTTCCCTTACCGTACTTACAGTAGGAATATTATCGTTAGAATTCAAAATATACCATGTTTGTCCATTATCAACACTGTATTCAATAATACTATTTGGTTGGAATTGTACTTTCTTCAATACTGATAACTGGATGAGGATTTCCATCATACTCATCTTTATATGTAGTAATTGTAGGGGTAAGATTAATAGCAAATTTCCAATTGTCGTTTGTTAAATAACCAGAATATGCATTGTAAAAATCGCCCTCTTCTACAGCAGTAATCTTTACAATATAAGTACCAACATCTTTAGGCTCGTTTATCTCGCTTGCAAATTATCTTCCTTGAAATATTTTACAGTGAAGTTTCCTACACCTTTAATGTTGTTCTTCGTAGTGATGTTAGGAGAGTGTGTGTTTCCATCATAAGTAACTCAGAACCGTTAAATTCAAAAATATCACTGGTAACATCACGTTTACCTTCACTAAATGTCCCTGAATTTGAATTAAAGATATAACTTTTAGTCTCTTTTTCAACAGTTATAAGATGATCTTCTCCGGTTAGCCATGCATATAGATTTGTATTCGTAGATTCAACCGCTTTATGATTAGATGGTTCCCAGACTTTATTATCTATAGCTACTGATTTAGTTTTTGTTATTAGGAATAACGCAGAGATACACTTCAGGGCTTTTAGGGTCGTAGCTACCAGAGCTATCCAAATTCTGGTGAGGAGTGCAACCAACTTGTGCATTTACAGAACCGCCACTAATGGTAATATTATTGCAAGATCCGTAAAGGCCGCCACCAATTCCGGCACCACTCGTGAACTAGCAGTTACAGAACCACTTTTAATAGTAATATTATTGCAAGATCCGTAATTGCCGCTACCAATTCCGGCACCATACCCACTCCCATCACTACTAGCTTTTAAGATTCCTGTAGTAGTGTCTGAAGCATTGGTTATTATAAGCTGAGCTTCGTTATCTTTCTGTAAACCAGCAGAGCTTTGATTAGTTGTTGTAAGGTTATTTATGCCTGTTAAATAGATAGTAACTGTAGCTTTAACATTATTATTTATTTGCAGTGCCGAACCAGCAGATGTTTTGATATTTACGTTATCAAGATAAATGTTGATGTTGTCTTGCTCTGAAGTATTCGTTCCATCAACCACAATTCTATTTGACGTTTCCGGACTTTTCTTGCATGTGAATTTGTAATCTTCTGCTATATTTATGGTATAAACTCCGTCCGTAACATTAGCATCCTCAGTTAAATCAATTACTCCATTTTGTGCATTTTCCGTAGCAGCCATTGCCTCATCGGGGGTATCGTTAAATTCAGGAGCCTCCTCCGAACTGAATACAAACAAGTCCTCATTTGTCTCTCCTGCTGCTTCCTGCTCCTCATTGGTAAAAATCTCTGGAGTATCTTCCTCAGACACTACATCCGGATTTCCTGAAGTAAATTCCCCCGCAAATATGGTCTGGGGGGGCATATTGGTGGAACACAGTGCAAGCGCCAGAATCCCGGCTAATAACTTTTTCTTCATACGTTCACCTCTCCTTTCTTTATACATGATCTTCTGCGTCTTGACTCTTTTGTTCTCTTTTTCTGAATTTGATACATAATGCGGTAATCACGACTGCCACAGTAAAGGAAATGACAGCCACCAACACATAGCCGCCTGCGCCCTCATGCAGCAGAATTGTGCCGTACATTCCCGTGGCGTTTATTGGCCGGCTTTGCATGATCCCCATTGCCCCCACAAGGGACAGGAACAGCACAGGGCACACAGAACGGACAGACGGCAGACTGTGCGCCGCTCCTGGCGGCGGTGGTATTCATGCATTCGTTTTTTTACCAATTCGATACGCTTTTCTGTATCATACATGCCTTCCATCCTCCTTTCACAAAAAAGTCCTAAAAAGTCTTTCACTTATATAGGTACAAAAAAAGCGAAAAACTCTCACCTGAAAATCAAATTTTTTCAAAAAAATTTGAGAGCTGCCGAAACAGCTCCCAAAAGCGAAAAATCAGGTTATATTATTGTATCGAACTGCGGAAGATCAGTTTTCCCGCTGCCAGGATCAGTACAGGCAGCAGATAAGCAATATACTGTGCTGCACCGCCATAGGCGATCAGAAGATTATAAATTGCGTGAAAGGTGATTGCTGCTCCCAGCAGACCACAGGTTCCGGCAATCTCCAGCCATGTTCTCTGCCACACATATGCAAGGCCACCGCCGACAATGGCTCCACAGATCACATGCATGGCTCCAGTCCCAATACCCCGGAAGAAAATAAAAGAAAAATGACCGGCTCCGTTTTGGATCAGATAGCAGACGTTCTCAAATGTGGCAAAGGAAAGGGCTGTGATCACGGCAGCATTTTTTGATCTGCTCCGCTTTCGGCTCAAATATCAGCAGATAAAAGAGCAATGGCAGAAGTTTCATCACTTCCTCCACCACCGGGGCGATCTCTGTGGTAGCTGCAAAGGTGTCCGCTTTATAAAGTGCAGCGAAAAAGGTGTTGATGTATGCGGAAAGTAGACAGACACCCATCCCGGCAAAGCAGAACAGAAAGAATTTTCTCTGCCGCTTTCCCATACACAGAGCGGCGATCAGCAGAGGCGAGGCCATGCAAAGAAATACGTTTTCAATATATGTCATACCTGCACCGCCTTTCCTGTGGCTGGCAGCAATGCAAACAGGCAGCCTGTAAGCAGAAGATCAAGCCAGCAATAGGGAGCGGAAATGGAATAGCCCGGCCACAGGCAGCCGGAGATCCAAAGGACATACTCCACCGCCACATAGCACAGTACCCCAATGTGGAAATACCGCATCTTACACGCTGTTCCCGTCTGTATCTGCGCATAAGCAAGACCCCGGATAGAATGATAAGAAACAACGATCATCATGCCACACCAGAGCAGATTGGAGAGAACATCCCCAAAAGTACAGTAAAATACACAAAGCGGAACGCCGATCAGAGGAGCTATCAGAGATTTCCGTGTCGAAAAGTCTCTTTCCTCTGCAGAGGAAAGGGTGTATTGCAGAAGATAAAGGAAAATCACGCTAGCTATCCAGCCGAACTCTGACACATAAAAGACCTGCGGCGTTTCAGAAAACAGAAGCAGATACAGCGTCCAGTAAAGAGAGCCAAGGGCAAAGCAGCCGTAAAAGCAGGTCAGCAGGAAACAGGTCTGTTTTCGATCTTTCAGATACCAGATACCACTCAGACAAAAGCCCAGCAGGGTGACAGCGAATTGAAAAAGATTACTGATCAGCTCCATCCCTATTGCCCCCCTTTTGTTCCTCCGTCTGCTCCTCTTTGTCCAGCTGGCGGATGCGGAAGCACAGAACCGTCACGCACACGCCGAGAATAAAAGCGAGCAGTCCGATCACCATA
>ENA-OQMZ01000809-OQMZ01000809.1-human-gut-metagenome-genome-assembly--contig:-NODE-809-length-12572-cov-1.602330_pt1 | contig 12572 bp, 19 predicted proteins | sample MGYA00242621_ERZ504862 | MGnify/ENA primary metagenome ERZ504862 (study PRJEB26092, sample SAMD00036393) | human gut metagenome | host: Homo sapiens | study: EMG produced TPA metagenomics assembly of... | reverse complement strand
GCAACCGCACCAAGTTAATATTTTAATGTGCCGTATCATTCATGATCTGTTGATTCAGATTATTGTATTATTCATTCTATCACCTTGATGAAGAATATGATTCTATTTTAAATGATCTGAAAGCAGACGTATTTCAAAATTAGGAGGACGAAACGGATATGAGGTGTCAGATAAAACTGAACAGTATTACAGATGTAAAAGAGTTTGTAAATATCACATTTAAAGCAGAGAATGATGTGGATCTTATCTGCGGTAAATATCATATTGACGGAAAATCCATCATGGGAATCTTCAGTCTGGAATTAGACAGACCTATTGAGATGGAAATGAGTGATGCTGATATGGAGAAACTGAAAAGTCAGTTTGAGAAATTTATGATTGGTTGAAATAATATAGTGTAAGATCTGGAGGATATATTATAATGAAGAAACTTCTCTACGGAGCAGCATATTATGATGAATATATGCCATATGACCGCCTGCAGCAGGACGTGGCAATGATGAAAAAGGCAGGGATCAATACAGTAAGGATCGCAGAGTCTACATGGAGTACCTGCGAACCACAGGAAGGTGTCTTTGATTCTCACATGTGGAACGTGTTATGGACGCAATGGAAGAAGCCGGGATCAATTGTGATCATTGGAACTTCCTACATATGCGATCCCTACATGGATGGTGAAATCCATCCGGATGTTATGGCAGAACCGTAAAGGGCAGAGGAATCTACGGTAGCCCGTCAGATCATGGATATCACTCATTCCGGTCTATCGTTTCTATGCGGAGCGTGTGATTCGCAAATTAATGGAATGCACTGCACACAGAAAATGTGTTATTGGCTTCCAGGTAGATAATGAAACTAAGTATTACGGGACAGCAGGTAAAAATGTTCAGGAGAAATTTGTAAAATATCTCCGTAAGAAATTCAATAATGATCTGGATGCCATGAATCATGAATTCGGTCTGGATTACTGGAGTAACCGTATCAATGCATGGGAAGATTTCCCGGACGTAAGAGGAACTATCAATGGAAGTCTTGGTGCAGAGTTCGAGAAGTTCCAGAGAACACTGGTAGATGAATTCTTAAGCTGGCAGGCAGATATCGTAAACGAATACCGCAGAGAAGATCAGTTTATCACTCATAATTTTGACTTTGAATGGCGGGGATATTCCTATGGAGTACAGCCGGATGTAAACCATTATCATGCAGCGAAGGCACTGACGATTGCAGGCACAGATATTTATCATCCAACACAGGATGATCTGACAGGGGCAGAGATCGCATTTGGCGGTGATATGACACGTTCTTTGAAGAGAGATAACTACCTTGTTCTGGAAACAGAAGCACAGGGATATCCGGGATGGACTCCTTATAAGGGACAGCTCAGACTTCAGGCATACAGTCATCTGGCAAACGGCGCAAACAGTGTGATGTACTGGCACTGGCATTCTATCCATAATTCATTTGAGACATACTGGAGAGGACTTCTCAGCCATGACATGCAGGAGAATGCACCATATCGTGAAGCCTGCATTATCGGAAATGAGTTCTCCAGCTTGGAAGCCATCTGGTAAATCTGAAGAAGAAAAACGAGGTTGCCATTCTTGTAAGTAATGAAGCATTAACAGCTCTTAAATGGTTTGGAATTGAAGCAACTGCAGCAGGAGATCATGGTATTGGATATAATGATGTTGTCCGTTGGCTTTATGACACACTGTTTAAGATGAATGTTGAGTGTGATTTCGTATGGCCGGAATCAGATAATCTGGATCAGTATAAAGCAATCTTTGTCCCGGCACTCTATGCTGCACCGGATGAACTGCTGGAAAAACTGAAACAGTATACAGCAAATGGCGGTACATTGGTGGCAACGTTCAAGACTGCATTTGCAAATGAGAATGTTAAAGTAAGCCATGAAATGCAGCCCATATTCTGAGTAACTGTTTCGGTATCAGCTACCAGCAGTTCACTTTCCCGAAGAATACAGGGCTGTCAGGAAGCATTATCAATGGAACTGCAAAGGACTCAGATGAAAAAGCTGAAGCAAAAGTATTTATGGAATTATTAATGCCTCAGGAAGCAGAGGTACTTGCATCCTATGACCATTATAATTGGAAGGAATACGCAGCAATCACAAAGAATCATTATGGAAAAGGAACTGCCATTTACATTGGATGTATGACAGATGACAACACATTAAAAGCAGTACTCACAGAAGCACTTAACAGCGCAGAAGTTGAAATCCCGGAATACAGCTGGCCGGTAATTGTAAGAAAAGGAATCAATGATCTGAATAAATGTGTCAGATATATCCTGAACTATTCTGCAGAAGAACAGAATGTTATATATCATGGTGCAAACGGAACAGAACTGTTTTCAGAGGAATCTGTGCAGGATGGGGACACTGTTACTGTTTTACCTTGGAATTTAAAGATTGTGGAAGAAGCATAAAGTATAGCATCACATATCTTTCTTTATATTTTGTTTCCTGTACTTCTGCGGACTGCAGCCTTTCACTCTGGAGAATACCTTGGCATAGTAGTTGGAGTCTGTGAAGCCGGATTTCTGGGCGACTTCCATAATGCTGTCATCGGAGCTGAGGAGAAATTCAAGGCTCCGCTCCACTCGGTATTCCTGCAGAAATGTAAACAGGGATACGTTCATGTATCTCTTGAATAACCGGCTGCATTCGCTCTCGCAGAGGTGGATTTCCTCTGCGATATCTTTCATCTGGATTTTATTCATGTAATTGTGTTCCAGATAATCCATGATCTCACGCATACGGTTTCGTTCCAGTTTGCTGTGTTCCGTATAGGGAGGTTCTCCGGAAGATTCTGCAGCATACAGCGCCACAGCTTTTGCAGAGTTCCGGTGATATCCAGTTCGTAAAATTCCTTTTTCTCTTCATACAGAGTTATGATTTCTCTCACATATTCGGAAAAAAATTTCATGCCAGGGCTGCGAATAGTCAATGTAGACTGCAGGAATGGAGAAATTGTGTAAAAATGGCTCCACATATTTCCTGCGCAGGATACTTCCGTAGGAACCATAGATAATCTTTGGCAGAAAAGTGATGGAGACATATTTGCCGTCTTTCATATCTTCCATGAAGCCTGCGTGGAGTACATTGGCATTTCCCAGAAGGATATCTCCTGCTTTCATGTGGTAGGTACACTGGTTTACTTTATAGAGAATCTGTCCATCCAGGACAAGGGTGATTTCTATCTCAGGATGCCAGTGCCAGAGAAAGGAGCCGGATTTGTAGCCGGAAAGTTTCTCATAGCTTACCAGCAGTGGAAATTCATCACTGCCATGTTTCTTCAGTTCTTTCTGTGAGCCGTCGGTTATGATCTCTGCCATTATATATGCGTCCGTTACTGAAAACTTATAAAAAGTTATAAACTTCTATGTTCCATTCCTACTTCAACGAGTATGCTTTTGATGATATAAATATCAATCTACTCACAAGTTCCTGTACTCTCCATAGGCGTAAATTCCGGACTAACGTATCCGTACATATTTGCATTAACGTTTCAGTGTCAGCTTGCAAATTTTTCTCCATAAGTCTTGAGATTTATAGATGCCTGGAAATCTCTGTCAATCATATTCCCACACGCACATCTATAAACTCTGTCAGATAACTTCAGATCTTTTTTGATGTTTCCACAACAGCTGCAAAGCTTTGATGATGGATAAAACCGATCAGCCACAATAAGCTGGATCCCTTTATCATTGCATTTGTATTCAAGCTGTTTTCTAACCCTAAAAAATCCTTGTTCCTGTACTGCTTTGGATAAATGTCTATTTTTCATCATTCCGCTGACATTCAGATCTTCAATACAAATAAATCTTGGCTTTCGATTCACGATCTCAGATATGGTCTGATTCAAATAGTTTTTACGGATGTTTGTTAATCTGTGATTTCGTTTTAATAAAAGTTTTTCCTTTTTGATTACATTATTTGTTTTACAGTAACTTTCCCCTTTCTTATTTTTCTCGTAAGAACGAGAGATACTACGCTGTAATCTACGTTTCTGTTTTTCTAGTTTCTTTACTTTCTGACTCTTATTGATGTTCTTATACTTAACGGCATCAGAGCAGACAGCTAAGTCTTTAATTCCTAAGTCTATGCCAACTCCATCATCATTAAGTGTTTCCTTACAGTCAGGAAATTCTACACATACACTGATCCACCAGTTCAATCCATCAAAGGATATTCTCGGATTCATATATTTAACATCTGTTGGAATACGTCCATGTTCTGCAAGTCTTACCCAATTCATTTTTTGTTTATTTGCTTTCCTGCTTGGAAGAAAAGCCTTCAAAGCTTAACGTGGGTATTACTGAATTGTATCTTAACGTTGTCCTGATAGAACTTCGGCATTGATCTCTTTCTGGACTTTGAATCTTGGGAATTTTTTGCAAACCCTTGAAAAAGTTCTTATACGCAGTTACAGGCATCTTTGATTGCCTGTTTGGTTACATTATTTGAAATATTTAATAACCATGCGTATTCATCAGAATGTCTAAGCTTTGTAAATTCTTTTCTGAGTTCTGAATCTGAAATGAATTTGCCACCTTTTTCGTAGCTTTCTTTTTCCCTGGCCAAAGCCCAGTTATAAGCAAATCTTGAAGCACCTGCGTAACTGAAACATCTTAGTTTTCTGTACATTGTTTGGTATCAGCATTACTTTTATGGCTTTTACCATCTGTTTCCTCCTGTATCAATTCCCGGACTTGCGATAGAACCCGCATTCTGTATCCGGATCGTCCGGTCTTCCAGCTGCTTTTGCAGGTCTTCGATCGTCTTCTTCTGTTCTTCTATCTCTTTTTTCAGATGGTAGATGATATCGATCAGCTGACTTCTCTTCAGTCTTCGGAATTCTTTGTCTGTCATCCGGCTCTCTCCTGGTTCTCTTCTTCTGCGTCTTCCTTTATGTCCATGCCACCCAGTGCGCCATCGATCATCTTGAGCAGTTCCAGTGCCGAGCGGAAGTTCTCTGTCTTTCCTTCTTCCACCCATGTAACTCTTCCCTGCCAGCTGCTGTGTTGTCTTTGTTCTACTCTAATTATGAATGTTCCTTGTTCACCATTATTCTTTAACATCTCTTCATCACTCAACTTTCTTGTCATTTTTATCCGCTGTGTCTTTTCATGCTTTATAAAATAGTGGCTCTCTGTTCCGGGAAACGGATATCCCAACCGGTCAAAAAAAGCATCGATTTCGAAAACTGCTTCCAGCATTCCTCCAATGCGGATCGGTTCGGTCTGATATCTGTGATAAATACGTCCATTTATTTTTTCATCCCGATAATAGTCCACACATAGAATAATTCCCCATGGTGTTCCAATATAATTTCCTGTATTACTCACTTCTCCCGGTCTCCTTTCCCATCTTATTTTCAGGCAGACATTCCTACTCTGAGAATATTTTACCCAACGACATGACAAAGAAACCGTCTAAACTTTTAAAAAAGCAGGTATTTTTCTTAGACTTTTTCAGACTGTCGCATATATCGGAATATGTTGTTATATTATAGCAAAAGAACCATCCTGCCTGCGTCCCGCATGCTGAATAGTTTTTTACCCAAAAAAGAAAGATCTTCAAGTGTTATCTTAAAGGTCCTTTTCATATACTACACTGTTCACATAATATCTCACGCCGGTCCTCTGCCGGTCTGTGAGGAATTTGTAATTGATTCTCTTCTGAATTACCGCACAGTCTTCTCTCGTTGTATTGATCAGCAGTACCAGGTATTGTCCCTTGCTGTAATGGTTCACGACATCACTGTTGCGGATCGATGTGCAGATGGATTCTTCCAGTCTCTTTGCCAGTCCTTCCAACATGGCTCCTTCTTTCATCGGTCTTCCTTTGCTGTCCACAATGGTACACAGCATAAGATAGATCGACTGTCCGCTCCGTTCCAGCATCCTCACCAGATGATGATAGATTCCGCGGAATGTCGGATAACTGCACAGGTATGCCCCTTTCGGGATTCCTTTTTCTTCCAGATTATGCTGGATGTTGTCCAGTACGTCGTAGGAATGCATCACCTGGTTACCAAGCTGGTTCATGGAATCCAGAAGACGTTTGGACGGTTTTAATCCCCGTTCTTCAAAATATCGTTCTGCCGTTTCGGCATACAGATCGGTGGCTTCTTCGTATCTTCCAGTGCAACCATTGCTTCCATAGTCAATGCTTCCCAATCGGAGAATGGTTCGATATTCGATGCATATACTCCGAGATGTTCGAGCTGTGTGTAGTTCTGCTTTTCCCGGTACAGTCCGGCTGCTTCTTCTACACATTCCCGGAACATGGTCCTCATACCGTCTTGCTTCAATGGCAACCCAGATCACACTCTGCCGTTTCACAAGGAATTCTCCGGTATAGATCTCGAATTATTTTTTCGAGGTCTTTTATCTTTTTATCCGGATTTTTCTCATGTTTTATTCTGTTGTATATCTGGTCAAATTCGGTTGCATCTTCCTGTACTTTAATCTCATCATTCCAGTAGACGACACCGTTTCTGATCTCTATATAGTTTACATCCGGAAGCCCTGCTTTTTCCAGTCTCTTCTTTGCGTTGTAAATGACGCTCTGAAGGGCATGATGTACATTTTCTACTTCCCGTTCCCCGAACAGTTCCTGTTCCAGTCGGTCCCTGCTGACACCTTTTTTCCTTTCATGTATCAGCATCTGCATCATGGAAGCGAACTGTGTCTCTCCTACTTTTCTTCCGAACAGGGATTTTCCGTCATATATCATGGAAAAACTGCCGAATGTCTTAACCTGTAATATTTTTTCTCTCATTTCCCTGTAATCCTTTTATACATTTTCATTGATCGTATGCTGGATTCTCTCTCTTACAATTGCTGCAATCTCTGTTGTCTTCATGTCTTTGTATTCTTCGTAAAGCAGCGGCTCTAAGAAATGTACCTGTACATTGACATGTTCTGTTGTCTTAGAGTCGAACGGCACGAAACAGTTGATCAGTGCTACCGGAATGATCGGACATCTTGCCCTGGTCGCCGCTTTGAAGCTGCCGCCTTTGAAGTCCTGTACCTGATTGCCCTGTCTTGATCTTGTTCCTTCCGGGAAGATCAGAAAGTTTCTTCCGTTCTTCACGTCATTGCTGACATTTACGATCACCTGCAGTGACTGACGCACATCTTCGCGGTCGATCATGTATGCCTTCATGCAGGTGAATACCTGCTTGAGAAATGGTACGTCGGCCACTTCTTTTTTGGCGACTACCGCGAAACGGCGCGGGCATGCTTCCATTATGGCGAGCACGTCGTAGAGGCCCTGGTGATTCGGGTAGAACATGAATCCGTCCTGTTCGGGGATGTTCTCCTGCCCGTGTACCTCGATATGGATATTGCCAGATGTATTTGCCCGGTGATCGATGTATTTTAATAATTTATAGTGTTCTTCTTCCGTATATTTGTCTACGTGTCTGGCATGGTAGCATAACTTGTACCAGTAGACCGGCACGAAGAAAATATTCCGGAGTACCATCAGAAGGATTCTTCTCATATCTTTGCATACTCCTTGATCGCAGTTTCGTACAGGTTATTGCCTTCGCTGTCGATGACTACGATGAGCGGAAGGTTCTCGACCTGTAATTTACGGATGGCTTCGGTTCCGAGGTCTTCGTACGCAATGACTTCTGAGGATTTGATGCATTTGGATAACAGTGCACCGGCTCCTCCGATGGCTGCAAGGTATACGCATCCGTTACGTACCACCGCATCGATCACTGCCTGGCTTCTCTTACCTTTTCCGATCATGGCCGTCTGACCGAGATCCAGCAGACGTGGTGCATACTTGTCCATACGGCTGGCAGTTGTCGGACCGGCTGATCCGATCGGGCGTCCTTCTCTTGCCGGAGATGGTCCCATGTAGTAGATTGCCTGGTCTTTGATATCGATTGGAAGTGATTCCCCGCGGTCCAGTGCTTCATCCATGCGCTTGTGTGCCGCATCTCTTGCCGTGTAGATGGTTCCTGTGACATATACATAATCTCCTGCGTGAAGAGATCTTGGTACTGTTTCTTTTGTAATTGGTGCTGTGATATGCTTGTCCATACTTACACCTCCCTGATGATATGACGGTTCACATGGCAACAGATGTTGACTGCAACCGGCAGTCCTGCGATGTGTGTCGGATATGTATTGACATTCACTGCAAGAGCTGTGGTCGTTCCTCCGAGTCCGCCCGGTCCGATTCCAAGCTTGTTGATCGTCTCAAGCATCTCTTCTTCCAGGTCTTTTACCCAGCAGTTCCGGAATGGGATCCGGCTTCTCTTGTAAGGCTTCTTTTGCCATCAGTGCACATTTTTCAAATGTTCCGCCGATTCCTACTCCGACTACCATCGGCGGACAGGCATTCGGTCCTGCGTCTCTGACTGCTGTAAGGATCGCTTCTTTTACTCCTTCGATCCCGTCGGCTGGTTTTAACATGAATACGCGGCTCATATTCTCGCTGCCGAATCCTTTTGGCGCAACCTTTATCTCTACTTTATCTCCCGGCACGATACTGTAGTGGATCACTGCCGGTGTGTTGTCTTTGGTATTCTCGCGGATGATCGGATCTCCTACGACGGATTTTCTTAAGAATCCTTCTACGTATCCCTGACGGACACCTTCGTTGATGGCATCTTCCAGACTGCCTCCTTCGAAGTGTACGTCCTGACCGATCTTCATGAAGATGACGGCCATACCTGTATCCTGGCAGATTGGGATCATGTCTTCTGCTGCGATCTTCAGATTATCCTGCAGCTGATCCAGAATCTGACGGCCCAATGGTGCTTCTTCCGTCTCCAGTGCGTGTTTCATTGCTTTGTCCATGTCATCGGCAAGGAAATGATTCGCCTGGATGCACATGTCTTTTATATTTTCTGTGATTGTATTTACATTGATCGTTCTCATCTATATCCTCCTGGGGACATGGGATTTTTTGGAACCTTATGTTCCTGCTCAAAAAAACCTGTCCTTTTTTATTTTACCCTGTTCCAAGATGATATACAAGTTTTTTTCGCCGTGGTATAATGGATTTAACACATTTTCAGGAGGGATTATAATGACAACAAATGTAGATTTAGAGAAACTTCAAAAGGATGCCGTGGACATCTTTAATCAGGGTTTTGCCTGTTCAGAATCTGTCATTTATGCGATCAAGGAGAATTTTGAACTGGACATGTCGGATGATGCGATTGCTATGAGTTCCGGATTCCCATGGGGGCTTGGCGGAGGCGGATGTATCTGTGGTTGCACTCGCCCGGAAGCAACGATGTGTATCGGATATTTCTTCGGACGTAAAGACACCTGGTGATCCTAAGATTAACCGCTGTTTCAAGCTTTCGAACGAAATCCACGATTTCTTCAAGGAATACTGTGGTGCAACATGCTGCCGTGTTCTGACAAAAGGCAAAGAGAAGAATTCTCCGGAACGTAAAGCACAGTGTACAGACTTTGTAGCTGCTACTGTAAAGAAGACTGCGGAGATCATTCTTCGTGAACTTGCTGCAGATGAGGCGGAAAAATAAAAATATTTTTTTCAAAAAGCGAGGCGGAAATTTTTTAATCTTCCGCCTCGTTTTATATCTTTATTCTTCTGTCTCTACGTTCTCTGCATCTTCTGTACTTCTTCCGGCTCTACCAGTCATCTTCTGATTCTATCGCCCTTTGCGTACTTTTGCGATACAAGCTACTTTATCGCCTTCCGGCAGGTTGATAAGCTTCACTCCGGATGTCACTCTTCCGAGTTCTGAGATTCCGTCACACTTCATACGATGATGATTCCCTCCGTGTTGATGATCATGATCTCATTGTCCTCATCTACTGCTTTCACACCTACAACGTTACCGGTCTTCTCTGTGATCTTGTAGCACTTCACACCTTTACCGCCGCGGTTCTGGGCTGTGAAATCATCGATGGAAGTACGTTTGCCCATTCCGTATTCTGACACGATCAGCAGGTCTGTTCCCTGTGAATCGATCTGCATTCCGATCACTTCATCACTGTCTACCAGGTTCATACCACGGACACCCATGGATGTTCTTCCTGTCGGACGTACATCACTTTCATTGAAGCGGATACACTGTCCATACTTTGTAATCATGAATACATCATGATCGCTGTCTGTATATTTTACCTCGATCAGCTCATCTTCCTCACGGAGTGTGATTGCTGCAAGCCCTGTCTTTCTGACATTTGCATATTCTTTGATCGGGGTCTTCTTGATGAGACCTTTCTTGGTAGCCATCAGCAGATATTCGTCATCGTTATATTTCTCGATTGGAATGACCGCACTGATCTTCTCGCCCGGCATTAACTGTAACAGATTCACGATCGCGGTTCCTCTGGATGTTCTGCTTGCTTCCGGGATCTCATATGCTTTCATGCGGTATACACGTCCGGTGTTCGTAAAGAACATCAGGTAGTGATGTGTATTGGTCATGAAGAGTTCTTCTACATAATCCTCGTCCAGCTTCTGCATACCTTTGATTCCCTTGCCTCCACGGTTCTGGGCTTTGAATGTATCGTGAGACATTCTCTTGATATATCCAAGCTTTGTCATCGTGATGACAACATCTTCTCTTGGGATCAGGTCTTCCATGGAGATATCGAACTCATCGAATCCGATGGATGTTCTTCTCTCATCTCCGTATTTATCACGGATCACAAGGATCTCTTCTTTGATCACGCCAAGTAATAACTTTCTATCTGCGAGGATCGCACGTAAATGTTCGATCTGCTCCATCAGCGCTTTATATTCTGCTTCGAGTTTCTCTCTTTCCAGACCTGTCAGGGCACGCAGTCTCATGTCTACGATCGCCTGCGCCTGTACATCTGTCAGTCCGAAACGCTCCATCAATTCTGATTTTGCGATCTGGACAGTCTGTGAACCTCTGATGATCTTGATCACTTCATCGATGTTATCTAATGCGATCAGTAATCCCTGTAAGATATGCGCACGTTCTTCGGCTTTATTTAACTCATACTGTGTACGGCGTGTCACAACTTCTTCCTGATGTCTCAGATAGTAGTTGAGCATCTCCATCAGGTTCATGACCTTCGGCTCGTTGCCGACCAGTGCCAGCATGATCACACCGAATGTGTCCTGAAGCTGTGTATGTTTGTATAACTGGTTCAGGATAACATTTGCATTTGCATCTCTCCTGAGTTCAATGACTACGCGCATTCCTTCACGGCTTGACTGGTCACTTAAGTCTGTGATGCCGTCGATCTTCTTATCACGTACCAGTCTGCGATCTTCTCGATCAGTCTTGCTTTATTCACCATGTAAGGAAGCTCACTTACGATGATGCGGCTCTTGCCGTTCGGCATCGCCTCGATATCTGTCACCGCACGCACACGGATCTTGCCGCGTCCGGTTCTGTATGCCTCTTCAATTCCTCTGGTTCCAAGGATCATACCTCCGGTCGGGAAGTCCGGTCCTTTGATGATCTTTAAGATCTCTTCGATCGTTGTCTCTTCTTTATCCTCGATCTGGTCATCGATGATCTGTACAACCGCATTGATCACTTCACGCAGGTTGTGCGGCGGGATATTGGTCGCCATACCTACAGCGATACCGGAAGTACCGTTGACCAGAAGGTTCGGGAATCTTGCCGGCAGAACGGTAGGTTCTTTCTCCGTCTCGTCAAAGTTAGGAATAAAATCAACGGTATTTTTATTAATATCCGCCGTTAATTCCATGGAAATCTTACTCAGTCTTGCCTCTGTGTATCGCATGGCGGCAGCACCGTCACCGTCCACAGAACCAAAGTTACCATGTCCGTCTACCAGCGGATATCTGGTAGACCATTCCTGTGCCATATTAACCAATGCGCCATAGATCGAACTGTCACCGTGCGGGTGATATTTACCAAGCACAGATCCGACCGTATCTGCACATTTTCTGTAAGCTTGATCAGGTGTAAGACCATTTTCATACATGGTATATAAAATTCTTCTGTGAACAGGTTTAAGTCCGTCCCTTACATCAGGTAAGGCTCTGGATACAATTACCGCCATTGAATATTGAATGAAAGATTCTTTCATTATCGCTTCAACATCAGTGTCAATAACGTTATAATCGCTCACTTTATCCACTCCTTTTTAACCTTTTCGGTTTACTTTGAAAATAACATATCCTGTTCTTATTTATTATCTATCATTTCATAATCGCTATCAAGCAGCTCTGAAAAAGTTTTTCTAAGAGTTTCCTGCTGCTGCTCGTTCATAACTCTTTTTGCAAGCACATAAATAGTTTCTTTTTTGAGTATTATAATAAACATCTCGTCATTTCCAAAACGTTCAGTGAGATATCCTCAAAACCAACTATCCTCGGTGGAACAGGAGTAAAGTCCTCCTCCTGCTTTTCCTCCTCTGTCGGCAGCGTTTCTATTTTGAAACTGTCGTCATAGAGGGTGAAAACATACTTGTCGTCCTCAAGAGGTTTAAGTGCCTGCATAAGATATTTTCTTTATTCTTCTGGTGTTATACCATGTGAGAACGATTATGCAAGGCATATGAACGCCAGCACCCAGTTAAGATATCCCGAAGGG
>ENA-OQMZ01000808-OQMZ01000808.1-human-gut-metagenome-genome-assembly--contig:-NODE-808-length-12575-cov-1.178181_pt1 | contig 12575 bp, 19 predicted proteins | sample MGYA00242621_ERZ504862 | MGnify/ENA primary metagenome ERZ504862 (study PRJEB26092, sample SAMD00036393) | human gut metagenome | host: Homo sapiens | study: EMG produced TPA metagenomics assembly of... | reverse complement strand
ATAAAATTTCTATTGCTCAAATTAAAAAAATCTATATAAATGGATTGTATGGAAAAAAATAAAGAAAAAACATTTTTTGGACAGCCTAAGGCTTTGTTTACTTTATTCCAAACAGAACTTTGGGAACGATTCTCGTATTACTGGAATGCGTGCGATCTTAATTTACTATTTGTACGCATCTGTTACTTCAGCTAACGCAGGGTTAGGACTTCCTAAGCCACAAGCAATGGCTATTGTAAGTATCTATGGAGCTCTTGTATACCTTTCAGGTATTATTGGTGGATGGTTTGCAGACCGTTGTCCTTGGCGCATCTCAAACAATCTTTATCGGTGGTATTCTTATTACCCTAGGGCACATTGTTTTAGCTCTTCCGTTTGGCTTGACGTCTCTTTTCATCTCACTATTCTTGATTATCTTGGGAACAGGGATGTTAAAACCAAACATTTCAAATATGGTTGGTCACTTGTATGGACCAGACGATCCTCGTCGTGACACAGGTTTCAATATCTTTGTCATCGGTATCAATATTGGTTCATTACTTGCTCCTATTGTAGTAGGAACAGTTGGACAAAGTATCAACTATCACTTAGGTTTCTCTCTTGCCGCTATTGGTATGGTATTTGCTCTATTTGTTTATTGGTATGGACGAATGAAGCAATTCCCAGAAATTGGAAATAAACCTTCTAATCCATTAACGACAGCAGAGAAAAAAGGGTTAGCAATCAAATCAGTTATTGGTTTTGTTATCTTAGCTGTTGCTGGAACATTACTTTATCAAGCAAGCCCAGCTAAATTCGTTGATAACGTCATCAGTATTCTATCAATGGCTGGTATCTTCATCCCATTTATCTACTTTATCTTGATGTTCGCATCTAAAAAGGTTTCAAGCACAGAACGTAAGCAATTGTTGGCTTACCTTCCATTGTTCTTGTCTTCTATCGTTTTCTGGTTAGTTGAAGAGCAAAGTGCGACAGTTATTGCTGTTTGGGGTGAAACTCGTACAAACTTGCATCCAACAATCTTTGGTATTAACATTTATATTGACCCTTCATGGTATCAATTGCTTAATCCATTGTTCATCGTTATCTTGACTCCATTATTTGTTTGGATTTGGAACAAAATGGGTGAACGTCAACCATCAGCGGTTACAATTTGGATTAGGATTGTTGTTACTGGTGTGTCATACATGATCATGACTTTACCAGGCATGTTGTACGGAACCAACAACCGTGTAAGCTTTATCTGGTTGGTAGTAATGTTTGCTGTTCAAATGGCTGGTGAGTTGTTAGTTTCTCCAGTAGGTCTATCTGTTTCAACTAGACTTGCACCACTTGCATTCCAATCACAAATGGTTGCACTTTGGTTCTTGGCAGATTCAACTTCACAAGCAGTGAATGCTTTGATTACACCATACTTTACTAAAGACACAGAAGTAGCATTCTTCGGTATCTTAGGACTTGTGTGTCTTGGTATTGGTGCTTTGTTGCTACTGATCAAAAAACCAATTTTGAACTTAATGCGTAATAATTAATCTTTTAGGAACTCTTTCTCTTATGAGAAGAGCTTCTATGTCAACTGTAGGAGGTGGCAAATCCTAAAAAGAGTGAGGACAACATGTCCTTGCTCTTTTTATTTTTTATTAGTTGATATATTTCAATTTGCCACGGAAGTCTTCTAGGGTTTCATACCCTTTTTCTTCCATGATAGCTTTAAGTTCTTTTGTGATACGTGCAAAAGCAGCAGGGCCTTCTTGGTGAAGGATTGTTCCTAGTTGAACCATACTTGCACCACACAAGATGTGTTCAAAAGTGTCACGACCTGATTTGACTCCACCAGTTCCGATGATTTGGATAGAAGGATTTAGGCGTTTGTAAAAGGCATGGACATTGGCAAGAGCAGTTGGTTTTACATAATCGCCACCGATGCCACCAAAACCATTTTTAGGTTTGATAACAACAGTTTCATCGTCAACCACCAAACCATTTCCAACTGAGTTGATGCAGTTAACGAAAGTTAGTGGAAATTGATTGAAGATAGCTGCTGCACGGTCAAAGTGCGCAATGTCAAAATATGGAGGCAATTTAACTCCAAGAGGTTTTGTGAAGTATGTGAAGATATCTTTTAAAATTTGTTCAGTTGTTTTAAAATCATAAGCGATTTGTGGCTTACCTGGGACATTTGGACAAGAAAGGTTTAGCTCTACAAGTCCTTGGTAGTCAGACTCTTGAACTTGTTTTTAAGATAGTATGTGTTTCTTCTTCAGACATACCAACAAGTGACAAGAAATGATTTTTACTATTTGGTGTGTTTTGGAGTTCAGTAACGTAGTCAAGATAATATTGGAAACCATTGTTTGGCAGTCCCATAGAATTGATTGAACCAAGAGCTGTATCAGCGTAACGTGGTTCGGGATTTCCTGGACGCGCAGCCAATGTCCCAGTTTTTGTGACGAAAGAGCCTGCAGCAGAAGCTTCAATTTCAGCTAATTCTTCTCGAGTCATACAATAAACGCCAGCAGCGTTCATCAAGCAGTTGTCAAAATCGAAAGCTCCAATTTTAGTTGCAGTTGAAACCATAAAGTCCTCCAAAAATCTATTATCACACAATAGTGAATTTTCTGATATTACAAGAAACATTTTACTATTTCAGTAACCTGAAAGCAAGTCTTTTTCCGAACATTTTTGATAATTTTATAAAAAATAGAAATATTTTGCTTGTTTTAGGATGCTTTTTTTGTTTTTCCCCTTGTTAATAGACTTATAAAATGAAAGATACCTCTCGAATTAAACAAAGTTAGTTCATGCTTGCATAGTTTTTGCGAAAGTGATATAGTGATTATAGTAGAACATTTGAGTAATTGTTCAATTGTTTTATAAAAGATATTGGAGATAATTAAGATGATTGAGACTAATGAAATCACAAAAATTGCTAAAAGGTGTAATTTTCTAATGGATGTATCCTAGCTTTTTTTAAGGCTTTGGGAAACACGACGCGCTTACAAATTATTTCTTGTTTAAGTAAGGGAGAGTTAAAATCTAGTGAATTAGCAGAAATTCTAGAGATGACGCCATCAGCGATTTCACATCAGTTGACTATGCTAAAAAATCTCAAGATTGTTTCTGTTCGACGTGAAGGGAAAAATCAGATTTATTCTCTTGCTGATAAGCATATTAGCCAAGTTTTGGAGTCTGTTGTAGAGCATTATCAGGAGGATTAATCATGTCACATAAACATAAAAAGAAGCTCGCTCGCATTTTGCTAGCAGCGCTAGTTTTTCTTGTCGTGTTCCTTGTGGTTCGCTTGAACCATCTAGGCTTAGTAGCTCAAGCTTTTTTATATGCCATTCCATTTTTAATAGCTGGTTATGATGTTTTGAAAAAAGCTTTGGTAAAAATAAGTCAAGGGAAAGTCTTTAGTGAACAATTTTTGATGTCACTAGCGACACTTGGAGCATTTGCTCTTAGTTTTATGACTGGCGAGGCTGAATTTTCCGAAGCTGTATTTGTAATGATTTTCTACCAAGTTGGTGAATTTTTTTGAGCATATTGCTGAAGGCAGCAGTGAAAAATCAATTTCAGAACTGCTAGATTTGCGACCTGACCTTGTTCATTTGGAAGAAGGGGGTCAAACAGTTGATGTGGATCCGAAAAACTTACAAGAAGGTCAGGTGATTGTGATTCACCCTGGGGAGAAGGTTGCGATTGATGGTATCTTGGTTTCTGGTGAGTCTTCGGTTGACACAGCAGCTTTGACAGGAGAAAGTTTACCGCAAAGTATTCAGGTTGGAGACCAAGTTCTCTCAGGGATGATTAACATGACAGGTGTTATTCGTGTTAAAGTTTTGCATCGTGTTGAAGATTCTACTTTGAGTAAGATTTTAGATTTGCTTGAAAATTCAACAGCTAATAAATCAAAGAGCGAACGTTTTATGACTAAGTTTGCAGAAGTTTACACGCCAACGGTAGTTATTGCTGCTTTGATTTTAGCTTTCTTACCACCAGTATTTTCAGGTGATTTTGTAGGGGATTTTCCAGAGTGGTTGAGCCGTGCGCTTACTTTCCTTGTTATTTCTTGTCCATGTGCTTTGGTCATTTCTATTCCGCTTAGCTTTTTTGGCGGTTTGGGAGCAAGCTCAAAAGCTGGTGTTCTCATTAAAGGGTCAAATTATCTTGAAAGTTTAGCGTCGCTTGAAACGTTGCTTTTTGATAAAACAGGGACTTTGACAGAAGGTGTTTTTGAGGTAACAACGCTTCATTCAGATAATATTAAGAAAGAGCAACTACTACACTTAGCTAGTCACGTAGAACGTTTTTCAAGTCACCCAATTGCTCAATCACTTCGTGAAGCTTATGAAAAAGAAGCAGATGATTGTTCGATTACAGATGTGACTGAAAAGTCTGGTTACGGTATCAGTGCTAAGGTAAATGGACATGATGTGGTTGTCGGAAATACTAACTTTATGGATAACTTAGGAGTTAAATGGAAATCTTGCCATAAAGTCGGAACGATTGTTCATGTGGCTATTGATGGTGCTTATGCTGGACATATCGTTATTTCAGATTGTGTTAAATCTGACACCAAAGAAGCTCTAGAGCAACTTAGAAAAGCTGGTGTGAAAAATCTTGTCATGTTAACGGGAGACCGCCACGAAGTTGCTGAAAAAATTGCTAGTGACTTGTCTATGACAGATTACAAAGCGGAGCTATTGCCAGCCGATAAGGTCAGTGAACTGGAAGCTATTTGGCGAAAAATCTCCTCGTACCATAGTTGGATTTGTTGGTGATGGCATTAATGATGCTCCTGTACTAGCTAGAGCTGATGTTGGTATCGCCATGGGCGGACTTGGTAGTGACGTAGCCATTGAAGCAGCAGATGTCGTGGTTATGAATGACCATTTGTCAAAAATCGCGCAGGCTATCAAGATTGCACGCCAGACAATCACTATCGCTAGAGAAAACATTATTATCTCAATCGGTATCAAAGTTTTAGTCTTGATACTCGCTAGTCTAGGCTTAGCTAATATGTGGCTAGCTATCTTTGCCGACGTTGGTGTGACAGTACTTGCGACCTTAAATGCCATGCGAACAATGAAATTGACATAGAAAATTTTTTTGAACTATAATAGCCTTAATCATATAGAAAGCTACCATTTCGTTAGAAAGTGGGGTGGTGTGACCGCAATTGAATCACTCTTTTAAGAATCGATTGCTGGTCATTCCATTTTTTTATTTTGAAAAAATGAGAGTAAACGGTTGGTAAAGGCAGACTCTTTTACAGAAAATTAGCAATTATACTAGCTTTTTTAGAGCTTTTTGGGTAGAATAGTAAGAGTAAACGACTTTTGTCGTAATAATAATTGGTTAAAATGCTGAGCCAAAAATAGTTTAATGATAAGGGTTAAGATCTATTTTTTGCTGTGTATTTATAGCCTTTGGACTATTTTAAAGGAGACTTTATCTAATGGTAAAATTAGTGTTTGCACGTCACGGGCAATCTGAATGGAACAAAGCTAACCTTTTCACTGGTTGGGCTGATGTTGACCTTACAGAAGAAGGTACTAAACAAGCTACTGAAGCAGGTAAATTGATCAAAGAAGCAGGATCGAATTCGATGTTGCTTTCACTTCAGTTCTTAAACGTGCTATCAAACAACTAACCTTGCTCTTGAAGCTTCTGACCAACTTTGGGTTCCAGTTGAAAAATCATGGCGCTTGAACGAACGTCACTACGGTGGTTTGACTGGTCAAAACAAAGCTGAAGCTGCTGAAAAATGGGGTGACGAACAAGTTCACATCTGGCGTCGTTCATACGATGTATTGCCACCAGCTATGGCTAAAGACGATCAATACTCAGCACACACTGATCGTCGTTACGCTAACCTTGATGACAAAGTTGTTCCAGATGCAGAAAACTTGAAAGTTACTTTGGAACGTGCCCTTCCATTCTGGGAAGATAAAATCGCTCCAGCTCTTAAAGATGGTAAGAACGTCTTTGTAGGTGCTCACGGTAACTCAATCCGCGCTCTTGTAAAACACATCAAACAATTGTCAGATGACGAAATTATGGATGTTGAAATCCCTAACTTCCCACCACTTGTATTCGAATTTGACGAAAAATTGAACGTTACTGACGAATACTTCTTGGGTAAATAATCTGATATAAGATTATAAGGCTTAAAAACCTTGATATGAAAGCATTCTAGGCTCACTCCTAGGGTGCTTTTTTGGAATTTGTTTAGATTTTTGTTAAGAGTTCGGAGAAATTCTGTTTTCGCTTAATTTGTGGTATGATTAGTGATAAGTATTATATTTTGTAAAGGGGGCTTTTATGAAAGCAGCAGAACGCCGTCAAAAAATTATTGATATTTTGAGTCAGACGCAAGTTCCCATTTCAGCAAGTGTTTTAGCAGGTCAACTTGGTGTGAGTCGCCAAATTATTGTAGGAGATGTGGCTTTGTTGAGAGCAGCTAATCATGACGTCATTTCTACGCCACGAGGTTATGTCTTATCTCAGGCACTTTACTCACACCAGTTTATCGGGAAAATTGCTTGTCAACACGGTCCAGAGCATACTAAAGAAGAATTGGAGAGTGTCATCTCAAAAGGTGGCATTATGGTTGATGTGGAAGTTGAACATCCAATTTATGGGATGCTGACAGCACCTCTTAATATCAAAAGTCAGGAAGATATTGATAACTTTATGGAGAAGGTTGAACATTCAAATGCCACTCTCCTTCATCTTAACGGATGGTATTCATACACATACCTTGTCATGTCATTCCAAAGATGAATTTGAAGAAATCAAATCTGACTTGTCTGATAAAAGGCTTGCTTTTGAAATCAAATTAAAACAACTTCAGGTGTCTTGACACCTGTTCTTTTTTTCTTTATAATAGGCAAGGTCAGTTAGCTACTTTCAAAAAAACGTGTGTATTGCTTGTTAGTTAATTGATTAAAGCTATCGTCATACCTGAGTGATAATTGGGGATCATTCAGGTATTATCATATATAAAAGGAGTTGTCATATGAGACGTCATCAAACTAAGTCTCTTGCTTTTACAGCTATTTTAGTTGCCTTTGGGATTTTAATTCCTATGGTTATGCCGGTTAAGGTTGTCATTTGGTCCAGCTTCATTTACACTAGCTAGTCATGTACCTGTCTTTATGGCTATGTTCATTTCACCACAAGTGGCTGTTCTAGTTGCTTTAGGAACAAGTCTTGGATTCTTGTTAGCTGGTTTTCCAATTGTCATCGTTTTGCGAGCTGTATCACATTTGTTGTTTGCAGTCGTTGGTGCCGTCATGATTAAAAAACACCCAACCTTGCTTGAAAAGCCAGTTTTGACATTGGGATTAGCGATTTTCTTAAACCTTTTACACGGCTTAGCAGAATTTATCGTTGTTCTTGCGCTAACAGCTGGAGCTCATACAGGAGCAGCTTATATTTGGTCTTTAGTAGGCTTGATTGGTTTAGGTTCTCTTGTTCATGGAACAATTGATTTTTACATTGCGTATTTCCTTTGGAAATTCTTAAGTGATAAAGTCGGCGTTGATTTTTCAGTTGATGCTAAATAGAGTGAAGGAGTGTTAAATCACTCCTTTTTTGGTGCACTTTTTTTCTTGAAAAAGTGGGGATGTAAAAAAAGTGAAAAGTTTTATATTTTGTGTCACTCTCTTTTAAGTAAATTGTGATAAAATATAAAACGAAGCTTTTAATTGTGAGGAAAGAATGTCAGTTAAGAAGAGATTGAGCAAAATCAACAATTGCAAAAAAAACAACCAGTATTACAAAACGTATCTATTGATTTTTGCAGTTATCGTCGTCTTATTTTCAATTATTATTTTGAGATTGGCACAGATGCAAATTTTAAATAAATCTTTTTATGATGATAAGTTAAATTCATCAACTACCTACAAGGTAACGTCCTCAAGTCCTCGTGGTCAAATTTTTGATGCTGCAGGCAATCTATTAGTATCAAATAATGTTAAACAAGTCGTTGCTTTCACACGTAGTAATACCATCACTGCTGAGGAAATGAAAAACTTGGCAAGAACCTTATCAACTTTGGTTGATTTCACGGAAACAAATGTTACAACACGCCAGAAAAAAGATTATTATTTAGCTGATTCAGACACTTATGCTAAGGTCGTCAAGAGTCTTCCGAATAATCAAAAATATGATAATTACGGTAATAACTTAACCGAATCAAAAGTTTATGCCAATGCTGTTAAGGCTGTAACGATGATGAGATTAATTATTCAGAAGACGAATTGAAGTTGGTGTACATTTCAGTCAGATGAATGCTGCCTCAACATTTAGCACTGTTAATTTGACGACTGGTGATTTGACAGACGATCAAATTGCTTATATCACAGCTAATCGTTCAAAATTATCAGGAATTTCTATTGCGACTGACTGGGATCGTCAAACATCAACAGGTTCTCTATCAACCTTATTGGTACAGTTTCTTCAAAACAATCAGGTTTGCCAGCTGAAGAAGCAGAAGAATATCTAGCTAAAGGTTATTCGATGAATGACCGTGTCGGAACATCTTATCTTGAAAAAGCTTATGAAGATGATTTGCAAGGAACACACACAGTTCGTGAAATCACTACCGATAAAAATGGTAACGTTGTCTCAGATGATGTTACTAGAGAAGGTAAAGCAGGTAAAAACTTGAAATTGACTGTCAACTCTGATTTCCAATTAGGTGTTGAAAATATTTTGAATCAGTATTATGGAGCCTCAATTGCTGCTGGTTTTGCCACTTATTCTGAAGGGGCTTATGCGGTAGCTTTGAATCCGAAGACAGGTGCTATTTTAGCTATGGCAGGTTTGTCACATGAAACTGGTTCGTCAACAACAACTCTAGACGCTCTTGGAACAATTAATGACCTCTTTGTTCCAGGGTCAGTTGTCAAAGCTGCAACTATCAGTTCAGGTTGGGAAAATAATGCGATTTCTGGTAACCAAGTTATTGCTGACCAGTCAATCAATCTTGCTGGCTCTCCAGCCATTAAATCATGGTTCACAGGTAGTGGGGCAACGAATATCACAGCAGTTCAAGCCCTTGAGTACTCTTCAAATACTTACATGGTTCAAGTAGCTCTTAAAATGATGGGGCAAGAATATTATTCTGGAATGGCACTTGCCACAACTGGAACAAAAGAAGCTATGGAAGAACTTCGTGCTACCTATGCCGAATATGGTTTAGGAACAAGCACTGGAATGGATTTGCCAGAAACAACGACTGGTTACCTCTCAGAAGATTACAGCCCTGGTAATGTCTTAACAGAAGCCTTCGGTCAGTACGATTCTTACACACCAATGCAACTTGCTCAGTATGCTGCAACAGTCGCAAATGGTGGTAACCGTGTTGCGCCACACATTGTAGATAGTGTCTATGATAATGATGGCACAACAGGACTTGGCAACTTGTCTAAAATGATTGATACTAATGTTTTAAACAAAGTTAATATTTCAAGCGATGAAAATGGTCTATTCTTCAACAAGGTTTCTATCAAGTGGTAAATAGTACAAGTGGTTATGCTACTGGTACTCACATGCGTGGAAATGTCACTATCGCTGGTAAAACAGGTACTGCCGAAACTTATGCTATTGACGCTAATGGTAATGCAGTGACAACAGTTAACTTGAGTGTTCTTGCTTATGATTACTCAAAAAATAATGATTCTAAATTGCGGTTGCGGTTATTATTCCTCACTTAACAAGTGATGAGAATCACCCTAACCAACTAATTGCGCGCGACATTATTAACTTGTACATGTCAACATACGCTAATAAATAAAAAAGAAGTTCGAGTCGGCAAAGGTCGGCTCGTGACTTTATCAGAAGAAAGGAGAAACAATGCTTTATCCAACACCAATTGCAAAGCTAATTGATAGTTTTACAAAGTTACCCGGAATCGGGATTAAAACGGCGACTCGTTTGGCCTTTTACACGATTGGCATGTCTGACGAAGACGTGAATGAATTTGCTAAAAACTTGTTAGCTGCAAAACGTGAATTAACTTATTGTTCAGTGTGCGGGAATTTGACTGATGAAGATCCTTGCCAAATTTGTAATGATCAGACACGTGATCGTTCAGTGATTTTGGTGGTTGAGGATTCAAAAGATGTCTCTGCCATGGAAAAAATCCAAGAATATCACGGACTTTATCATGTCTTACACGGACTTATTTCACCGATGAATGGTGTCGGTCCTGATGATATTAATTTGAAGTCATTGATTACACGTTTGATGGATAGTGAGGTTAGTGAGGTTATTATTGCAACCAACGCCACCGCAGATGGTGAAGCAACATCTATGTATATCTCACGTGTCCTAAAACCTGCAGGAATCAAAGTAACACGCTTGGCGCGTGGATTAGCGGTAGGTTCAGATATCGAATATGCCGATGAAGTGACCCTACTTCGCGCCATTGAAAATCGGACAGAATTGTAACTAAGAAAGCAGTGATTTGCTGCTTTTTTGTTTGTCAAATTTTCTATCATCAAAATACTTAAGGTGATTTGAAAGGTGGCTTTATTTGTGGTATCATAAGTAGGAAATTGTAATAGAAAAGGAATTGAACTGGAACCGAGTTTTAGCTTATTTGGTGGAGTTGCTCGGTTTGATGAGAAATGTATTGAGCGTTGGTCAAGCTTGGTATGTTTTCTGTTCAGGTAGTTAAAGTTTATGGCAAAAGAAACGCTTGTTTTACTTTATGGTGGACGTTCTGCGGAACGTGAAGTATCTGTTTTATCAGCTGAAAGCGTCATGCGTGCGATTAATTATGATAAATTCTTTGTGAAAACTTACTTCATCACAAATCTGGTGATTTTATTAAAACACAAGAATTCTTTAGCAAACCTGCTGACGATGAAAAAATTGATGACTAACGCCACTGTTGTTGAAAGTCAAAAAATTAAACCAAGTGATATTTATGAAGAAGGAGCAGTTGTTTTCCCTGTTCTTCATGGACCAATGGGTGAAGATGGTTCTGTCCAAGGTTTCTTAGAAGTTCTTAAAATGCCTTACGTTGGAACTAACATTTTGTCATCAAGTGTTGCAATGGACAAAATTTCAACAAAACATGTCCTTGAATCTGCAGGAGTTCCACTTGTTCCTTACGTGACTTATGTTGAAGGTTCTGATCTTGATGTAGTCGTAGCAGAAGTAAATGACAAATTGACATACCCTGTCTTTGTTAAATCCAGCTAAACATGGGTTCTTCAGTAGGTATCTCAAAAGCTGAGGATGAAGCAGCACTTCGCTCAGCTATTGACTTTGCTCTTAAATATGATAGCCGTATTCTTATCGAAACTGGTGTTAACGCTCGAGAAATCGAAGTTGGTATTTTTGGGAAATGCTGACGTGAAAACAACGCTCCCTGGTGAAGTTGTTAAGGACGTTGCTTTCTACGATTACGATGCTAAATTACATCGATAACAAAATTACCATGGATATTCCAGCTCACATTGATAGCGACATTATGGAAGAAATGCGTGGCTATGCAACAACAGCTTTTCGTGCTATCGGTGGCTGCGGTTTGTCACGTTGTGATTTCTTCTTGACAGAAGATTGTCATGTTTACCTTAACGAATTGAACACAATGCCTGGTTTCACACAATGGTCAATGTACCACGTCTTTGGGAAAACATGGGACTTGCTTACCCAGATTTGATTGAAAAATTGGTTGAGTTGGCAAAAGAGATGTTTGAAAAACGCGAAAGCCATTTGATTTAAAAATGAAAAGCACCGTTGGGTGCTTTTTTGCTGCAAAAAATACCTCAGAGATGGGATAACTCTCTGAGGTTTTTGATTTATAAATTAGCAAGCTTGCGTAGTTCAGGGATGCGCTGCAACCTTGGAACAACAAGCATGATGACGATAATACGAATTGGAATTTCAAAGATTTTTAACCAACGTCCAGCGACGTATTGTGCCCAAAATGGAACGTGAAAATAAATCTGAACAAGTAGTGGTGTGAAGATAAAAGTGCTAATCAGCATGGTAACAAGTACTGCCAGAGTGACGTGAAGCCAATCTTTTTTATTTGACCATTTGAGCTCTTTTCCATAGAAGAAAAGTCCATAAAAAATCCTTGAACAGCTTCCATCAAAGTCCACCAGATGATGAAGTTTCCTTGACCGCTTAAGAGATTATCAACGACATCAAGAATGGCAAAACTAATAAATCCCCAAATAGGACCAGCAACCATTCCGATAATGGCATTAACAATAAAAGTAAAGCTTATGACCAACTGTTCTGGAATGACTGGAATAGAAAACTTTCCAACAATGAAAGCCAGTGCAATTAGCATAGCTAGGGTCACGAGGCGCCTTGATGTGATTTTGGGTGTTTGAAAAATGTTTTTCATTTTTTGCTCCTTTTTACATTTGAAAACTAGAGCTGTTAAAAAATAACAGCGGATGCAATGATTCACCGCGCAAATTGCTTCGTTGTGTGACGACATCCCATTCACACACACTTGACGCGAATCATCTACTCTGTGCAAAACAAGCTTTGCAATTACAATTGTATCATAAAAATTCCTGCATGGTTTGCAAAAT
>ENA-OQMZ01000807-OQMZ01000807.1-human-gut-metagenome-genome-assembly--contig:-NODE-807-length-12582-cov-1.578161_pt1 | contig 12582 bp, 14 predicted proteins | sample MGYA00242621_ERZ504862 | MGnify/ENA primary metagenome ERZ504862 (study PRJEB26092, sample SAMD00036393) | human gut metagenome | host: Homo sapiens | study: EMG produced TPA metagenomics assembly of... | reverse complement strand
AATTCAGAATATTCTGAAAAATTAGCATCTGCGTTCCCAAACACTAACAGCTATTGCAAGCTTGCTTGCAGTAAGCTGATAGGGTTGGGGAACATAGGGCGAATGCCCTTAACCGAAAGGACGTCAGTTCTTTCGGTTGTTGCTGATGCGTAATCTGCGTTTCCAAATGCTACGAATATTGCATGCTTACTTATTTGTCACAAACAGCATACTCAGTAATGCAATTCCGACTACCTCAACCACTGCTCCGATTCCATTGATCATGCTCATTCTCTTCTTTGGAAATATTTTTCCAAAAAATGCAAAGAGCACTGCTCCCACCCCACTACCAAGTGTATTTCCGATTAAATCTGTAATATCACTTACGCCAATAGAGAATATCCACTGTACTGTCTCAAATGTCAGGCTCACAAAAAATGATGCTCCGATCCCCAGCCACCATTTTCTTTTACCAAGAAATGCAGTGAAGTAAACTCCTGCCGGAACAAATATCAGTATATTGTATATAACCTCTTTCATATGTGTTATATACGCAACACTTGTTTCGTAATGAAATGGGATTAGATTTAGTTGTCTTAAATGTGGGATTTCTTCTATAGTAAATGCAAACTTAAACAGCACAAGCCATGTCAGTAAGAGAGATATGCTCCAAATACAATATATGATATCATTTTACTTCTATTATTTTCCCATCGTTTTTCTATTTTCATTTTTTCTCCAATACCTTCCTTGAACTATCCTCTTTTATAAAAGAATAATAGCAGGCTTTTCTTAATCAAAGCCTGCTATTATCCTTAAGTATTCTTGAACTTCTTGTAATCCAGAAGAATGTTGCTACAAAGATAATACCTTTTACAATAGATGTTGATGAACTGCACACCAGATTCCATTAAGTCCGAGTGCTGTTCTGCAAAGGAGAATTGCCAATGGAATTCTCGCTCCTGTAAATATAATTGAAATCACACTGCACAGATGTGTCTTTCCAAGTCCGGACAAATGCCCCAACCGTCATAAGCTCTACGCACATAAATGCTTCACTGAGTCCTACGATTATAAGGTAATCCACTGCGATTTCAATTGCTGTTGCTTCATGGAAAAAATTCTTGCGATTGGTTTTGGAACAAATACAAATATTGCTGTAATTATCAATCCCCAAATACCAACTGTCCATAAAGATGCTCTGTATCCTTTCTTGACACGATCCATCTTGTTGGCTCCATAGTTTCTGTCCAACAAATGCATTCAGAGCCGCAGCGAATCCATCCGCCGTATTCCATGAGAGCGATTCAATCTGACCACCGACTCTCTGTACTGCAACTGCCTCAGCACCAAAGACGGATACCATACGTGCAAGTACCATTGAGATTACACAATAAGCCATTCCCTGAAGTGCTGTCGGAATTCCGATCTTGCAGATTCCACTTACATATTCCATCGGAATTCTTGCAAACAGACGAATTCCTTTTAATACATTATCCTTCTTCTGCACAAAGATTCCGATAACCATCACACTCATTACAATTCCCTGCGCTGTTACAGTCGCAATTGCTGCACCTGCCACACCCAATTCAGGAAGTGGTCCCGGTCCAAGGATCAGTACCGGATCCAGGATCATATTAATTACCAGGCCGATCAGGTTCGCAATAAATGGAGTCTTTGAATCTCCCTGTGCAGTATAAATACCTGTCAACGTAAATGTCAGAAATGAAAATACGATCAAACCACAGGCAATTCTTGTATAAGAAAATGCAGCCGCAATTGCTTCTGCATCATCTAACTGAAAGAAACCGATCAGTTGATGTAAAAACAGCAATACAATTGCCGCATATACCAATCCCATCAATGTAGCTAACTGTACTGCGGTCTGCGCATATTTATTCGCCTCGTCTCTATTTCCTTTTCCGATACATTGCGCTACTTGAACTTGTCCGCCCATTCGAGCCATGGATGCCAGTCCTTGTGACAGCCAGGTGTACATTCCTCCGACACCAACTCCGGCAACTGCCTTCGAACCAAGCAGACCGATCCATGCCATATCTGTAAGATTATACAATGTCCCTAAAAATGACGATGCCATAATCGGTATCGCCAGCTTCGTCAAGGTCTTTAAAATGGGACCCTTTGTTAAATTTCCTTCCATATCTTCCCCACATACCATATTTTTCAATAAAATAGTCTTCTCTAAATTACTACGCATTCTCATGAAGCGTTTGCCGCTATAAACAAGCCTACTATTATAATGGTATTTTTTGCAATCCTTTCTTGTGATGGCGAGATTGCGTTGCTGGTCGCACATCGTGTGAACAGTAACAAAACGGAGAATCCTGGTCGGGGATTTCTCCGTTTTCCTATATTATAGAATGATACGATTTACTCGATTGCTTCTGTCTCGATTACGAATTTCACGCTTCCTTCCATTCCGCTGTCTTTTCCACTGAATGTTGTATAAGTACAATCATCCGATGTAAGTACATCGAAACGGTCAAGTACATCACCGAGTTCGTCTTCTACTGTGCTCTTTAATTTGCTTGTTCCTTCACGGTCGAACTTCTCCATACCGTCTGCAAGTTCTCTTGCTCCTGACTGAAGAGTTGCTGCACCTTCACGAAGGGCTGCGCTGTTCAGTGAAAGTTTTGCTGCTCCGGATGACATCTGGCTTCCCAGTGTATTTAGTCCGCTTGCCAGCTGGTTTGTTCCGCTCTGAAGTGTCTGAACTCCTACTACCAGTGTTGAACTGTTAGCTTTCAGTTTGTTGGCTCCTGCTAAAAGTGCGTCATTATTTGCACTCAACTGTGAGAATCCACTGTTCAGTTCAAGAATACCCGTAACTGCTGCCGGGAACTGTGCCTGTACAGATTTGTTTAACTCACCAAGGTTAGATGAAAATGTTCCGATTGCTATATTTAATCCCTGCATTCCTGCATCCAGCTGATCTACAGATTCTGATAACTGTCCGATTGCTTCCGCCGGAAGTTTATCCTTCATACTTGTGATTGTCTGAAGTTTCTCCTGCATTGCCGGAAGCTGAGCTGTCAGTGTCTGTGCTGTCTGCTGAAATGTTTTCATTGACACACCGATTGCTCCCATCTCCTGCTGGATCGCTGTTGTATCAATTGTTGGAATTGTCACACTAACTTCGCTTGCCTTCTCGAGTCCGCTCAATCCGTCTGCCGCACTCTTTGCTGCATTTAATTTATCAATTGCTGCCTGAAGATCCGCTTTTGCAGTCTCGTCTGTTGTCCGATCTTTCTTCGCCTGTAATTCACTGACTGCAGAATCAATTGTTGCTTTGCTGTTTGCTGCTGCATTTTTTGCTGTATCAACCTTATCATTATAATCTCTGATCTTTGCATTCAGATTATCTACTTCACTCTGACAAGCTGTGTCCAAAGTAGCAAGTTGCTGATTAATTACTCCAAGCTGCTGATCCAGGCTTGTGAGGTTAGCTGCAATATTCTGAACCGGTGTTGCAATTCCATCATTCAGCGCTGTTCCAAGCTGCTCTGTCTGATTGATCATTTCAGTTCCTGTCGCCAACATATTTCCTACCTGACCCAAAAGTGCCTGAACCTCTTTGCTTCCAAGTGCTGCTTTCAGCTGTGCTGTTCCCGCTGCCAGCTGGCCGGCTGCTACCTGAATATCTTCTGTCTCTGCTCCTTCTCCGTCAATCGCTGCATTCAGCTGACTGATCGCTCCCTGTACTGTTTTCAGTCCGCTGCTGAGCTGGCTCAGTTTCGCGGCACCTGCTGCCAGCTGCTGTTCACCGCCAATATAAGCTGTCACTCCGTCAGCCAGTGCATTTGTTCCGTCTGTATAATCCTGCACGCCTTTGACTACTTTATTGACACCATTCACATACTCTGTCACGCTTCCGTTCAGTTCTCCATTGCTTCCAAGGTACTTCTGAATTGCATCATTCAAAGTATCCGCACCTTCTGTATAGCTGTTGACACCGTCTGCAAGTGTTCCGGCTCCGTCTGCAAGTGTGTCAGATCCACTTACTAACTGAAGTGCTGCATCTTCCAGTTCATCTAAAGAACTCTTCAGCGAATCAACATCTACGATATTATCAAAATCAATGTCATCAAGAAGATCGGTAAGTGCCACTGTAAATGTGGAAGACATTGTGAAATCTGTCACATCAGCTTCCACGCAGAGACTTTCCGGGATTGTCAGATCTTCTGTTTTGCTTTCGTCCAGATTCAAACTTTCTTTCATGCCAGGCATTCCGAATCCGACTACGATATTCTTGCTTCCATCAGAAATAACTTTTCCGTTATCAATCGTAACATTGCTAAATGTTTCATTCGGAAGGATCATTCCCGTCATCATGACAAATGGTGTGTAAACTTCTTCTTGTTTTCCATCCACGCTGACTGTTTTCTTCTCTTTATTTGTATAATCCACCTGAATCTTCAGATGTCCGCTTTTTCCTTTCAGATCTGCCGGTTTGATTTCTTTTCCGTCCAGATAGTAAGTAAGCTTTACAGAAACCGGAAGATCCTGATCTGTTGTTCCCTGATAATAAATATCTTCACCGTCTGTATTCCATGTCAATGTATCTCCGGATGCTTTGAATGTTTCATCACCTTTTACATTCTTAATATCTTTCAGAGTACTTGCATCTGTCAGACTTCCTGATACACTGCCTGAATTCTTCAACCAGTTAGATACTGTTATTTCATCAATTGTTCCTGTTGCGTCTACATTTACATAAACTGTCTCTTCCTTATAAACTGCATCTGCGTCAGAACTTGTTCCTGCAGCAAAGACCGGCACAGCGCCCATCATTACTGACATTCCAACGGCAAGAGAAGTTGTGAGTCCACGTTTGATTTTTCTGTTTTTGTTCATGATTCTTACATCCTTTCTACTTTTTTCCACCGAGGAATCCGATGGACGTCTTACATATTACTTTGTCAAATATCATAAACATCGCCGGCAATATCAGGATTACAACAACCATACTGATAATCGCGCCTCGCGCAAGCAAAGTGCAAATAGAACCGATCATTTCAACCTGTGAGTAGCAGGCTACTCCAAATGTTGCCGCGAAGAAACTTAATCCGCTGCTGATAATTGACGGCATACTGGTTTTATGGGCAATACTGATTGCTTCCATCTTATCTCGTCCACGCTGACGCTCTTTCTGATAGCGGGTCGTCATTAGAATTGCATAATCTACAGTTGCTCCCAACTGAATTGCTCCAATTACTATACTTGCAACAAATGGAAGCTTATTCTGATAAAACGGGATTGCCATATTAACCATAATTGCAAATTCAATAACTGCCACCAATATGATTGGCAGTGATATTGATTTGAAGATAATCATAATAATGATAAATATCGCTGCAATTGAAAGTGCATTTACATTTACCAGATCCACATTGGTTACATCCTCCAAGTCTTTCATCAAAGGAGCTTCTCCAATTACCATCGCATTTTTATCATAAGATTTTACAATCTTATCGATCGATGCAATCTGTGTATTGACTTCCTCTGTTGCTGATTCATATTCCGAGCATACAAATGCAAGCTCGTAATCATCGCTTTGCAGCATTTTTTTGATATCATTTGGTATCATAGAGTCCGGCACTGCCGGTCCAATCAGCGAATTCATACTGATCGTCCACTTGACACCCTTCACAGAATCAATCTCATCGAACATTTTCGACTTCTGTTTTGTCATCCATACTTCTATCTAACATAACCATATGAATATTACTCATATCGAAGTCTTTCTTAAGTTCTGCATTCGCCACATTACTGTCCAGTGTGGACGGGAGTGAATCTGCAATGTCGTAGTAAATCTTTGTGTGATTATTTCCATAAATAGCCGGGAATAAAAGTACCAGGAAAACAACGATCCATACTTTATAGTGCTTTGTAATAAAAGCTGATGGCTTATCCATGTTGCTGAGCAACAGTTTATGTTTTGTCTTCTCAATTGGTTTATCAAATACAAGAACCAGAGAAGGTAAAACTGTTACGCAACAGATTACACCGATCAATACGCCTTTTGCCATAACGATACCAAGATCTCGGCCAAGTGCAAATGTCATAACACACAACGCTACGAATCCGGCTACTGTCGTAACAGAGCTTCCTGCCACAGACTTAAATGTATTGGAAATCGCATGTCCCATGGCACGTTCTTTCTCTCCCGGAAAACGATTCTTGTTTTCCTCGTAGCTGTTCAAGAGGAAAATGGAATAATCCATTGTCACACCCAGCTGCAATACCGCAGTCAATGCCTTTGTGATATACGAAGTCTCTCCAAGGAAAATGTTGCTTCCAAGATTGTAGAGAATCGCAAGTCCAATACTGATCAGAAATAAAATCGGTACTACGAAAGATCCGCTTGTCAATTCAAGTACGACCAGACTTAAAAGTGCTGCAATCACCACATAAACCGGAAGTTCTTTAAGTGCCAGATTCTTAATATCTGTAACAACTCCTGTCATACCGCTGATAAAGCACTGATCATTCGCCAGCTTCCTCATCTGTCCGACAGCATCCATAGCTTCATCAGAAGATGTTGTATTATCAAACAATACAAGCATCATCGTGGCATCGCCTTTGAAAAACGCCTCCTTTAAATCCTTTGGGATCATCTCCACCGGAAGGCTGATATCAGCTACATCGTCATACCAAAGTACATCTTTTACATGCGGTACTTCACTGAACTGATCTTCAAGCTTCTGAACATCCTTCATGTCCATGTTCTCTACCACGACCATGGAGAAAGCGCCCATTCCATACTCATCCACCAGAATATCCTGACCCTTTACTGTCTCCAGATGCTCCGGCAGATAACTGAGCAAATCATTAGTTTACACGTGTCTTTGCCATCCCGATGACCGACGGGATAATCAGAAGAAATCCGATGATCAACATCAGAACTCTGTGTTTGGCAATCCATTTGCCAACTTTAACCATTTGTATCATCTCCTATACTGTCTCACTACTCAATTCTCTTATAGTATAGCGCAAAGTGACCATTAGTCAATATTTTTTTGTTAAAAAATGAAAAATGGTCATTTTTATTGACTTTTGGGAATTTTGTGCCATACTAGTAAAAAGACAATAGGAATTTTTCACAGAATGTATTTTTATGAAAACCTCTTATTGGCAAAGTTTGTATTATATATTACACTCACTAAAGACACACAAAGGAGGTCATTGAGATTATGGGAAAAGTAGATGATAATAAAAAGCTGAAAATGAATACACTGCTCCAGACTGCATTTGACCTGTTCACCGGAAAAGGCTTTGCCAAAACAACTGTATCCGACATCGTGAATCAGGCCGGTCTGGCAAAGGGACATTCTATCTTTATTTCAAAGACAAGTATGATTTAAGAGATAAATTGATCGCATACAAAGCCTGTCAGCTTTTTGATGATGCACACAAGCAGCTTGAAGGAACTGAGATTAATTCTTTAGAAGAAGAGATTCTTTTTTTAACAGACTATATTATTGACCGTTTCCAGAAACAGCAGTCCTTGTTAAAATTTTTGTCAAAGAATCTCTCCTGGGGAGTTTTCCAGGATGCTGTCGGAACAGGTTCTGTAGTGTCCAGGCAATTTTATGATCACTACAGAAATTCACTTGTAAAATATAATGTAAACTGTGAGAATCCGGATCTCTTGCTTTTTACACTGATTGAATTGATCAGTTCAACAAGTTACAACTGTATCCTTCATGAGAAACCTGTTTCTATGGAAGAGTACAAACCTTATCTTCATAAATCACTCAAGAAGGTCTATGAAGTGTTTGTAAGCGTTCAGGATTAAGTTATTTAATTTATTTTTCTTTTAATGTTTGAACATAATTTTGACACATTTTCTGTCTATACTAAGGCTCAGATAGTTGATAAACAACTATCTCCCCTCATAAAGTAATGGCATCCCGGTGTGCGGGATGTCGACTTTACTCTCATTCCTTTAGATAATAAAAAGAAGACCCGATTGCCGATCTGCTGAAGCAGTGAGGTGCTCGGGTCTTACTTTTTGTGTTTTCATATCTGGCACCATCTAAGTTATCACTGCAACGCGAAAGCCCGCTAACCTTTCGGCTAACGGGGCTTCGTTTGTGTTTATAGTTATCTAAAGGAATGAGAGTAAAGTGTTGACACTTTCCTGTGTCACAACTTTATTGAGGGGGGAAGATAATTGATTTTCTCTTATCAACTATCTTGATATTAGTATATCCAGAAAATGTGTCAAAAGTATGAGTGTTTTCTTAAAGAAGACGAAAAAATATAAACAGATTATGAAAAAATATAAACTAATAATTTATTTTTCTACGTTCTTCCATCCACTCGAGAAGATCTTCATATACCTGCTCCCGATCTGTCTCGTTGAGCAGTTCATGACGATCACCGGCATACAGTCTTAGACTGATGTCCTGGATTCCGGCCGCTTTGTATTTCTCATAAACCTTCCTTACGCCTTTTCCGAATCCTCCAACCGGATCTTCGGCACCGGCTGCGAAAAGGATTGGAAGCTGCTTCGGAATCATATAGATACTTTCTTTTTTCTCCATTATAAGCATCCCGGTAAACATGCTATAATACGCATTCACTGTAAAGACAAAGGAGCACAGTGGATCTGAAATATATTTTTCCAGATGTTCTTCATCACTGGTTACCCAGTCCGCGCGTGTCTTTGGATTCTTGAATTTCCTATTATAGGCACCGACTGCCATTCCATCCACCAGTTTACTTTTATAATGCCAGCCACGGAAAATTGCCAGTGATTCTGCAAAGTCTCCTTGCAAACTGAAGTGTTGATTTCTTTTGGTCTGCTACAACTCCGATAAACATTGCTCCTGCCAGTCCATTTCCATACATCTGCACATACTGACGCAGAAGGCAGGAACCCATGCTGTGTCCCAACATAAAGTAAGGCACCTCCGGATATTTCTTCGCCGTCCGCTGACGAAGTGTATGCATATCTCCGATCACGCATGCATTTCCATATTTTTCATTAAAAAATCCATACTCCGACTTGCTCTGCACAGATTTTCCATGTCCTAAATGATCGTTTCCAACGACATAATATCCATGACTACACATGAATTCTGCAAATTCATCGTATCTCTTAATATATTCCACCATTCCATGGCTTAACTGCAGGACAGCTTTCACTTCTCCTTCCGGTTTCCACTCAATCGTGTGGATCTCCGTATTGCCATCCTTTGAAGGGAAATAAAACTCATCTCTCATCGTTCATTCACTACCTGTCATCTAATTTGATATAATCACGATATGGTGCAAGCGGCTTATAAGCCGGACGTATAATCTTATCTACATTCTTCAACTCTTCCAGTCTGTGTGCACTCCATCCAACGATACGTGCTGCCGCAAAAATTGGAGTATATAATGCCGGTGGAAGATCAAGCATGCTATAAACAAGTCCACTGTAGAAATCTACGTTCGCATTAACACCTTTATACATCTTACGTCTCTCGCTAATGATCTCCGGTGCCATCTTCTCTACTTTCTCATACAGTACATATTCTGCCTCGTGGCCCTTTTCATATGCAAGCTGCTTTACAAACTTCTTGAAGATCTCCGCTCTTGGGTCGGATACAGAATAAATCGCATGTCCCATTCCATAGATCAGACCTCTCTTATCAAACGCTCTCTTCTCCAGCAGTAGCCGTCAAGGTAAGCTCTGATCTGATCATCATCCTGCCAGTCTGTCAGCTGCGTCTTCATATCTTCAAACATCTGTGTTACTTTTACGTTCGCACCACCATGTTTTGGCCCTTTCAAGGACGCCATAGCTGCTGCAATTGTAGAATAAGTATCTGTTCCTGAAGATGTAACAACATGCGTTGTAAATGTTGAGTTGTTACCACCGCCGTGATCCATATGAAGAACAAGAGCCATATCAAGGATCTTCGCCTCAAGTTCTGTATACTGACGATCTTCTCTGAGCATCATCAGAATATTCTCTGCCATAGACAGTTCTTTCTTCGGTGCATAAATATACAGGTCTTCACCCATTCTATAATTGTAAGCAAGATAGCTGTAAACCATAAGCATTGGGAACTGGCTGATCAGGTTCAGACTCTGACGCAGTACATTCGGAATGCTTGTATCATCCGCTTTGTCATCGTAAGAATAAAGCTGAAGAATACTTCTTGTAATACTGTTCATCATATCACGCTCGGAGCCTTCATGATCACGTCACGTACAAAATTCGGTGGAAGCATCCGGCGGTCAGCTATCATATCCTTAAAATTCTCAAGTTCCTTCTGATTCGGAAGCTCTCCGAAAAGAAGCAGATATGCAATCTCCTCAAATCCAAAATGTTTTGCCTCAAGGAAACCGCTTACAAGATCTTTAATATTGTAACCTCTGTAATAAAGATTACCTGCACACGGTACGGATACACCGTCTACAATCTTTGTTGCACACACATCGGATATATTTGTCAATCCGGCAAGTACACCTTTACCGTTCAGATCTCGAAGTCCTCTTTTTACCTCGTATTTGGTATAGAGTTCTTTGTCAATTGCATTGTTCGTTTCACATTTCAGAGCAAGTTCTTCAATCTCCGGAGTGATGTCAAAAAATATGCTGTTAATATCTTTGGCCATGGGCTCTTCCTCCTTCTCTTGTTTCTTCTAATGTCTTTTATCTTTTAATTATACTAGATATCCGTCTAGTAAACAATTAACTGAATATTAAATCTTTATGAATCAAAAAGTGAAGAAGAATAAAGTTGCTGTCCACTACATTTTTGTAAACAGCAACTTTGTAAATTCCTTTAATATTATTTTATCTGCAATCATAAAGAAAATCTGCCAGCTTTGCAAATTCTTCCAGCGTAAGGGCTTCCCCTCGAATAGATGCACCTCTTCCGAGTGCTTCAATCGCTGCCTCGATTTCTTCCTTCGTGTAGTCAAGTTCTGCCGAATTCTTCAGTCCATTTGCCAAAGTCTTTCTTCTCTGGTTAAAGGAGGCACGGATAATACGGAACATAAGCTTTTCATCCTTTACCTTCACCGGTGGTTCTTCATAACGTTCCAGACGTATTACCGCAGATCCAACCTTCGGACGAGGCATAAAGCAGTTCGGCGGTACATTTGCAACAATATATGGTTTCGCATAATATTGCACAGCAAGAGACAGTGCACCATAGTCCTTCGTTCCCGGTCCCACCTGCATACGGTCTGCGACTTCTTTCTGAACCATAACTGTAATACTCTTGATCGGAACATGATTCTCAAAAAGTCCCATGATAATTGGTGTTGTAATGTAATATGGCAGGTTGGCCACAACCTTGATCGGCTTTCCTCCATTTTCCTCTTCTGCAAGCTTTGCAATATCTACTTTCAGAACGTCATTGTTAATAACACGGGCATTGTCATAATCTGAAAGCGTATCTTCCAGAATCGGAATCAGTGCTTGTCAATCTCAACTGCAACAACTTTTCTCGCTGCACATGCCAGATACTGTGTCATCGTTCCGATTCCCGGTCCGATTTCCAATACAAAATCATCTTTTGTAATCTCTGCTGCCGCAATAATTTTGTCCAGTACATGTGTATCGATCAGAAAGTTCTGACCGAACTTTTTCTGGAATACGAAATTATATTTCTGTAATACTTCTATCGTATTCTGTGGATTTCCAAGTGTTGGTTCTTTCATCTCATCTCTCCATTTCTTATAATTGATATAGATCCCTTGCATTCTTCTCTGTCTGTTCGATCACCTGCTCCGCAGAAATGCCTTTTAGCTCTGCGATCGCTTCTACAACATATGGCAGGTATAAGGACGAATTTCTCTTCCCTCTGAACGGTATCGGTGCCAGATACGGGCAGTCTGTCTCAAGAACAATTGACTCCAGCGGAATCTCTTCTACAATCTCTTTTAATTTCTTTGAATTCTTGAATGTAACAACACCGCCAACTCCGATGTAATATCCCATCTTTACATATTCTCGCGCCATCTCAAGGCTGTAAGAATAACAGTGTATCACACCTTTGAGTCCTTTTCCATGTTCTTTCATAATTTCCATCGTATCAGCTGCCGCCTCACGGCTATGGATCATCACAGGTTTGTTCATCTCTCGCGCAAGATCCAGCTGTCTGATGAACCAATGTTTCTGCAGATCATGCCCTTCTTTATCCCAATAATAATCAAGTCCGATCTCGCCAACAGCAACGATCTTTTCTTTCTTTAATATTTCTTTCATTCGAGCGAAATTCTCTTCATTCAGTGCACCGACTTCATCCGGATGTACACCTACTGATCCATATATAAATGAATATTTCTCTGCGAGTTCTACTATCTTATCCCAGGACTCTACTGTCGCCGCTGCATCCACAATTGTTCCAACGCCGCCTGCTGCCATACTGCTTAGTAGCTCATCTCTGTCTGTGTCAAACTGCTCATCATCATAATGTGCATGTGTATCAAATATCATTTTATTTACCGCCTATTTTCAATATTTCCAGTCTTATGCTTTAGTTTAACACATGTTAGCTCTAAAATACAACTATGAGAACAAAGCAGCGAGATACAGGTCATTTCCCATATCTCGCCGCTTTTTCTTTCATTTTAT
>ENA-OQMZ01000806-OQMZ01000806.1-human-gut-metagenome-genome-assembly--contig:-NODE-806-length-12582-cov-1.833240_pt1 | contig 12582 bp, 21 predicted proteins | sample MGYA00242621_ERZ504862 | MGnify/ENA primary metagenome ERZ504862 (study PRJEB26092, sample SAMD00036393) | human gut metagenome | host: Homo sapiens | study: EMG produced TPA metagenomics assembly of... | reverse complement strand
GCCCTGCGGCCAAAGCAGCGGGAGACTGAGGCCGACCGTCCCCGGCGGCTGCGCTGCGAGCTACGCGCCGGCACCCAGCCGGGCGTTTACTACTTTGAGCGGCGGGGAGAGCCCGCAGACCTGCCGGAGGATTTTTCCGGCTGGATCGCCTGCGCGCCCCACGACGGCGTGGCGCACGCCACCACCGCTCACCGCACCTTTTTGCGCTGTACCCGCACCGAGGACGGCGGGGTACAGTTCCCGCCGGAGCTGCTGGCCGCAGGCGGGCGATGCAGCGTGTATGCAGTGGACCAGACCGGCACCATGCGGGTAGCAGAGGTACGGCTGCCGAAGCCGAAGCCTGTACCTGCAAGCACAGAACCCAAAGCCAATGGCCAGACCGGGGACGCCCGGCACAGCCGTAAGCTTTTCAGGGCGATATATGAAACAGGAGGAACACATTATGGCAAAGACGATCATCACTTTGGGCCGTGAGTACTGCACCGGCGGACGCTACATCGCAGAGGACGTGGCAAATGCACTGGGCATCAAGCTTTACGACAAGGAGCTGATCACCATGGCAGCAAAGAACTCCGGCTTGTCGGAGGAGGCTGTTGCCGCCAGCGAGAAACGGCACACCCACAGCCTGCTGTACAGCCTGTACACCATGGGCAACGAGCTGCCGCTGGGCGATCAGGTGTTCATTCTGCAGAGCCGTATCATCAAGCAGCTGGCCGAGGAAGGCCCCTGCGTGATCCTTGGCCGCTGCGGTGACTACGTCCTGCGGGAGCGCAAGGACGTGCTGCGGGTGTTCGTGTATGCACCAAGGAGTGGCGTTTGCAGTACGCCAAGACCAACCCCTTGGTAAAGGCCAAGGACGAAAAGGGCATCAAGGACGAGGTGGAAAAGACCGACCGCAACCGCTCGGCCTACTACAACTACTACACCCAGAACCGCTGGGGCGATGCCCACAACTACGATCTGGCCATTAACGCCGCCCTTGGCCGCGAGACCTGCGTGAAGATGATCTTAGACGCAGCTGCCGCCAAGGAAAAGACGCTGTGACCCCCAGCCAGACCCAATAAACAACGACAGAACGTGGGCAGGGCGCTTCTGCGCCCTGCCCACGTTTCCGGCAAGGGAAGTTCTTACAGAGCGTATACCTTCTGAAGGCTTCCCCCCTTGGGGGAAAGGCTTTAGTGGCTGCGGCGTTGACTGAGAGTGATATCCATGCCGCAGCATCCCCTATCCCAAGTGTTCAAAAGGAGAAATCGTGAAAACAAATCAATCGCAGACCGCACCCGCCGAGGTGCGGGAAAATATCATGGGCACCATGGAGATCAACCCCCTTTTGCTGAAACTCAGCATCCCGATGATGATCTCCATGCTGGTGCAGGCGCTGTACAACGTGGTGGACTCGGTGTTCGTGTCTCATGTCAGCGAGAGCGCTCTTACCGCCGTATCGCTGGCCTTTTCATTGCAGAATGTCATGATCGCCGTGGGCGTGGGCACCGGTGTGGGCGTGAACGCCTGCTGAGCAAGAGCCTTGGCGAAAAGAACCAGAGCCGCGCCAACGCCACCGCAGAAAACGGCATCTTCCTTTCCCTGTGCAGCTTTGCGGTGTTTTTTGTCATCGGCCTTACCTGCATGAAGCCCTACTTCTACGCCCAGACCAGTGACCCCATCATCGCACAGCAGGGCATCCGGTATTTGTCGGTGTGCTGCATCTTCAGTCTGGGTCTGTTCACTCAGACCATGGGCGAAAAGCTGCTGGCCGCCACCGGGCGCACCTATCTGAGCATGATCAGTCAGCTGGTGGGTGCCGTGGTGAACATCATTCTGGACCCCATCTTCATCTTCGGCTACTGCGGCGAGGCGCTGTCCGGCACCACCGGCGCGGCGGTGGCTACGGTCATCGGCCAGTTCTGCGGTGCAGGCATGACCCTGTACTTCAACACCCGCAAAAATCCGGATATCCAGATCGGCTTCAAAGGCTTCCGTCCCAGCGCCAAGGCCATCGGCCGCATCTACACCGTGGGTCTGCCCAGCATCGCCATGCAGTGTGTGGGCAGCCTGATGACCTTTGGCATGAACTGATCCTGATGGCCTTCTCCGCTACGGCGGTGGCGGTGTTCGGCGTCTACTTCAAGCTGCAAAGCTTTGTGTTTATGCCCATTTTCGGCCTGAACAACGGCATGGTGCCCATCATCAGCTACAACTATGGTGCCCGCAGACCGAACCGTGTGAAAAAGACCATCAAGCTGGCGGTGTGCTACGCCGAAGGTATCATGCTGGCAGGCTTCTGCATCTTCCAGTTCGCACCCCGGCAGGTGCTGAGCATCTTTGCCGCCAGCGACGCCATGCTGGCCATCGGTATCCCGGCCATGCGCATCATCTGCCTGCATTTCCTGCTGGCGGGCGTCAGCATCGTGCTCAGCTCGGTCTTTCAGGCGCTGGGCAACGGCGTCTTCAGCCTCATCGTTTCGGTCTGCCGCCAGCTGTTCGTGCTGCTGCCGGCAGCGTGGCTGCTGGCACAGACCGGCAGTGTCAACAATGTCTGGTGGGCCTTCCTCATTGCGGAATTTGTCAGTGTCCTGATGAGCCTGGCTTCTATGCCCGTATCAACAAGACCACCATCGCACCCCTGTACCACTGACCCGGGTGCGGGCAGCGGCCCTGCAAACGAAAGGAACGTGATCTCTATGGTAAAAAAGCTGAAGTGGAATCTGATCCTCATGAGCCTGCTGTATGTCGGGCTGGGCATTTTTCTGGTCATGAAGCCCGGCACGGCGCTGAACATCGTCTGCTACGCGCTGGGCGGCGTGGTGCTGGCCTGCGCAGCGGTGCAGCTGATCCGCTACTTTGTGGTGGAGCGCGGGGTGTTCCAGAGCCAGCTTACCCTGATCTCCGGCCTTATCTGCCTTGCACTGGGCGTTTTTCTGCTGCTGCGCAGCGATATCGTGGTAAGTATCCTGCCCATCGTGTTCGGCCTGTTCGTCATCTTTGACGCCATTGGCCGGGTGCAGAACGCTTTGGACCTGCGCCGCTGCGGCTACGACAGCTGGAAGGGCTTTCTGCTGCTGCCGGTGCTCAGCGTGGTGCTGGGCGTCATCCTGATCGCAAACCCCTTCGGCGCCATGGAAACGCTGGTGATGGCCATCGGCGTCATCCTGATCGTGGAGGGCGCCATCAACCTGCTCAGCGCTCTGTACACCGTGCTGGCGGTGCGCCGCTTTGCAAAGCTGCACCCTGAAACGCAGTCCGTACTGGAAAGCATTACCGGTGAGGATCTGAACGGCGACGGCGTTGTCGCCCCGGACGTGACCCGCACCGATGCAGAGGCCACTGCCGTAGAACTGGACCATGTGGACGAGAGCGCCACCGTGGAGCAGGAGAAGCAGGAGTAAGGAATAAACCCTCTCAGGCGCTCCCGCGCCAGCTCTCCCGGAGGGAGAGCCAAGCCGTAAAGCTTGGCACTAAAGCATTAGACGCAATGAGAAAGTTTACGCCGTGACGGAGAGGGCAAGCACATTCCACCAAATCATAAATGAGTAAATCTATAACAAGAAAAGGAACAAAATCATGGAAAAGTACGATCTGATCATCGTGGGTGCGGGCCTGGCCGGCATCTTTACCGCTGTGGAGCTGCTGCGCCATGGCAGCAAAAAGAAGATGCTGCTGGTGGAAAAGGGCAAGCCGGTGGAAAAAACGCCACTGCCCCAAGGCAGAGGTAGGCCACTGCGTCAACTGCCGCCCCACCTGCGCCATCACCACCGGCTTTTCCGGTGCGGGTGCGTTCTCGGACGGCAAGCTGAGCCTGTCCTATGAGGTGGGCGGCGACCTGCCCACCCTTATCGGGGAGGAGTTTGCGCAGGAGCTCATCGACTACACCGATAAAATTTATCTGGAGTTCGGCGCGACCCCCATGTGGAGGGCATCTACACCGGTGAGGACATCAAGGAGATCCGCAAAAACGCCATCCATGCGGGTCTGAAACTGGTGGACTGCCCCATCCGCCATCTGGGCACCGAAAAGGCACAGGAGCTGTATCTGGCCATCCAGAACTATCTGGCAGACAACGGCGTGGAGATGCGCTTCAATACCGAGTGCGAAAACATCATTCTGGAAGAGGAAGGCTGCAAGGGCGTGCTGCTGAAGGATGGCGACAGCCTGCTGCCTGTGTACGCGGACGAGGTGGTCATCGGCACCGGACGCCGTGGCGCAGACTGGCTGGAAAAGCTCTGCGCAGAGCACCACATTGCCCATAAGCCCGGCACGGTGGACATCGGCGTGCGTGTGGAGTGCCGCAATGAGGTGATGGAAAAGGTGAACAAGGTGCTGTATGAGTCCAAGCTCATCGGCTACCCGAAGCCGTGGAAGAACAAGGTGCGCACCTTCTGCCAGAACCCCGGCGGCTTTGTGGCGCAGGAAAACTACGACAACGACCTTGCGGTGGTCAACGGCCACAGCTTCAAGGAAAAGAAGAGCCCGAACACCAACCTTGCTATTCTGGTGTCCCACAACTTTACCGAGCCCTTCAACCAGCCCATCGCCTACGCCCAGAAGGTGGGCGAGCTGACCAATATGCTGGGCGCGGGGCACATCATGGTGCAGCGCTACGGCGATATTCTGGACGGCAAGCGCACTTGGCAGAAGGAATTGGCACAGTCCAACGTGAAGCCCACGTTGAAGGATGCCGTGGCCGGTGATATCACCGCCGCCATGCCCTACCGCGCCATGACCAATATCATCGAGTTCATCAAGATGCTGGATATGGTCGTGCCCGGCTTTGCCGCCAACGAGACCCTGCTGTACAGCCCGGAGCTGAAGTTCTACTCCAACAAGGTGAAGATGGACGAGAACCTTGACACCAACATCAAGGGCCTGCACTGTCTGGGCGACTCCTCCGGCTGGACCCGCGGCTGATGATGGCTTCGGTCATGGGCGTGCTCATGGGCCGCAAGCTGGCCGAAAAGGAAGGCTGCTAAAAACAAGCATCAACAAAAAAATCCCGGCACCGCAAGGTGTCGGGATTTTTTAGGTTTGAAATTCAGCCCTCAATGAGCTCCACAGTCTTCATCTTGACCGGGTGGTGGGCTTATCGTTCCAGTCGGTGCGGACAGCTGCGATCTTATCCACAACATCCATGCCTGCAACTACCTTGCCAAAGGCAGCGTACTGGCCGTCCAGATGAGGTGCATCCTGATGCATGATGAAGAACTGGCTGCCGGCGCTGTTGGGTTCATGGCGCGTGCCATGCTGATCACGCCGCGGGTGTGCTTGAGCGGATTGTTCACGCCGTTTGCAGCAAACTCGCCCTTGATGTTCCAGCCGGGGCCGCCGGTGCCGTTGCCCAGCGGGCAGCCGCCCTGAATCATAAAGCCGGGGATCACGCGGTGGAAGGTCAGGCCGTTGTAAAAGCCCTCGCTGACCAGCTTCTTGAAATTCTCACAGGTGATAGGAGCGGCTTCTTCGTTCAGCTCGATATCGATGATGCCGCCGTCTTCCATAGTAATGCGAACCATAACGCTACAATACTCCTTTTGTGTTGCCCCGCAGCAGTGCGGGAGTGTTCGGCAGAAAGCCTGCCGGATATCTCTTATAGTATACCATAGGTTTTGGGGGTTGTAACGCCGCAGATGCAACGTTTTTGTTAAAATTCATCTTTCATCTCCACCATATCGGCCCAAAAGCGCTTGGGGCAGTGGGTCATGCGGCATTTTTCGTTGTGGCGGGCCTTGATCTCCAGCGTCTGGTAGAACTGCTTCCACAATGCCTGAAACTGCTGCTCCCGCTCGCTGGGCGGCGGCAGCTCCAGCGGTGCAGCCAGCTCCAGCAGCCGGGCCTTGTGGTCCTCCTGCAGCAGCACAGCCTGATGCACCGCATCGTAGATCATAAAGTTCTCTTCCGGGAACCGCCCGCAAAAGTGGGGCCGCAGCAGCGGCAGGATGTAGTTTTTGGGGTGGATGACGGCGCCCAGCATCCCGTCGTGCTCCTCAAACCGCACAAAGCCCTGAAACTTGTCCACTTCCCAGTCAAGGCTTTTCTTCATCTCATACAGCGGGGCCACGTCCGGGTGGCCGGTGCGCTTCACGGTGCCGGGGCCGAGGGCGAAGGCCAGATGCAGAAAGCGGATGAGCAGCAGCTCTTTGTCCTCCCGCCCAGAGAGAAAATCCCGGCTGACGAGGTACTCTGTCTCGGGGCCAAGCTTTCTGCCAAAGCTGGCAAACACCCGCTGAGCCTTGGCGTGGTCGGTGGGGATGTCCTTGACCGGGTACAGGGTGGAAGTTTCCCGCTGGGGTGTCCACACCGCAAAGGGGATCTCGTGCTGGGCAAAGCTCTCGAACACGCAGCACAGAAAGCCTTCAAAGCTGCTGTCGTAGAGGTACACCACATCCGCATCGTGGAGCCTGCGGGCTTTCTGAACTTGAACATTTACAGCGCCTTCGCCAGACATTGCACCGCCTCCTCCCGCACCATGCGCATGGCTGCGCGCGGTGCCACGCCCTGCGTGATCAGATCGTCCACCGCAGGCGGCGTGAACAGACTGAGCTGTTCGCAGCTGCCGCCGAACACGTTGGGTCGATGAGCGCCTGCGTGATGCGCTCCCGCCCGGCGGTGCCACGGCCCGGGTGCGCACCCGCAAAACCCTTGCAGGTGATGAAATACTGTGCCCGCTTGAGCACCACGCCCATGCGCTTCAGCTCGTCCAACCCAAGGCTGGAAAGCTTGCGCGCGTGCCAGATGCGCCGGGCGCTTTTGGGGCCGATGCCCGGCACACGCAGCAACATTTCAAAGGGCGCGCGGTTCACATCTACCGGAAAAAGCCCGTAGTGCTGCACGGCCCAGTTGCATTTTGGGTCGAGGTAGGGGTTGAAGCTCTGGTTGGCTTCATCCAGAATTTCGTCTGCCTTGAACTGGTAAACCGCAGCAGCCAGTCAGCCTGATACAGCCGGTGCTCCCGCAAAAGCGGGGGTTTGGTGTCCAGCGCAGGCAGGCGGGTGTCCTCGGCTACCGGGATGTAGGCGGAGTAGAACACCCGTTTCAGACTGTACTTCTGGTACATGCCCTCAGTGAGCTTTAAAATGTGGTAGTCTGTCTCCGGCGAAGCGCCTACGATCATCTGGGTGCTCTGCCCGGCGGGTGCAAACCTTGGCGCATGGCGGTAGACGGTCAGCTCCTGTTTGCTCTGCGCGCCGGAAACTGCAATCTGCTTCATGGGCCGGAAAATGGAGTGCCGCCCTTTGTCCGGGGCCAGTAGGTTCAGGCTCTGCTCACTGGGCAGCTCCACATTCACGCTCAGGCGGTCGGCCAGATATCCCAGCTGCTGCAGCAGTTCCGCTGGTGCCGGGGATGGCCTTGGCGTGGATGTAGCCCCCAAAGCGGTATTCGCCCCGCAGCAGCCGCAGGGCGGCCAGCATCCGTTCGGTGGTGTAGTCCGGCGTGCCCAGCACCGCGCTGGAAAGGAACAACCCTTCAATGTAGTTGCGGCGGTAAAACTCCACAGTCAGCTCAGCCAATTCCCGGGGCGTGAAGGTGGCACGGGGGATATCGTTGGACTTGCGGTTGACGCAATAGCTGCAGTCGAAGGCACAGCAGTTGGTCATGAGCACCTTTAAAAGGCTCACGCAGCGGCCATCAGCGGTAAAGGCGTGGCAGCAGCCGGTGCATAGCAGCTGCCAAGAATGCCTGCCGCGCGGTGCGGGATGCGCCGCTGGAGGTGCAGGCAACATCATATTTGGCGCTGTCGGCCAGAATGGTAAGCTTGTCCATCAGGGTCTGTTCCATGCAGAATACACCTCCAAAGTGGGAAAAAGGGTCAAAAAATAAAGCCATGCGCAAAATTGCAGATGGCTTTACATCAATTTGTGCCGAACTCCTTCAGTTTGTGCCGAACTCCTTCAGTCACGGCTGCCGCCGTGCCAGCTCCCCCGGAGGAGGAGCCTTTGGCAGTACGGGAAAGTTTCCGGTTTTGCCAAGGCCTCCCTCCATGAGGAAGGTGGCTGCGAACAGCGTGAGCAGACGGAAGGAGTTATTACCACTTCGCCTTGGTTTCCACCACGCGGCCGGCGATGTGCAGATGATTCAGGTCCTCGCCCTTGATGACCATTTCGCTGTAGGCCGGGTTGAAGGCTGCAGCACCACGCAGTTGCCGCGCTGGATATAGCGCTTCAGGGTGCCCTCGCCCTCATCGCCGTAGATCAGCACGCCAAGGTCGCCGTTTTCCAGTGTGTCCTGCTTGTGCACAAGGGCAAGGTCACCGTCCTGAATGCGGGGCTCCATGCTGTCGCCGCGCACCACCAGATAAAAATAGTTGGAGGGGTCCTTCACACGGGCATACTCCTGACCGTAGTCCTCCTCAAAGGCGAGGGCACCGTAACCGGCCTTTACCGTGCCGATCACCGGGATCAGGCTTTCAGAATAGCTGCCAAAGAACCGCTCTTCCGGGGCGGAAACATTGCTTACCGGGCGGTACAGGCCCAGCAGATAATCTGCTGTGGTGTTCAAAAGCTCGGCAATGCGGGCCACGGTAGACGGATCGGGAGAGGACTTGCCGCTTTCCCATTTGCCGACAGCCTGCTGTGTCACGCCCAGTTTGGAAGCCAGCTCAGCCTGGCTGATGCCCTGCTTTTTGCGGCACTGCTTCAAAAGTTCTGAAAACGACATGGTATATTTCTCCTTTACACCGCGAGGAAATTTTCTTGTGTTTATTATACAACAAAAAGGTGTACTTGTAAAGACCTGAAACAGGCCAAGACCCAAAAAGGTTGTGGTAAATTTTGTTTTTAAGGCTGAAAGAAAAAAATTGCGCCAAAGGCTTGACACTGGCGTGCAAATCTGGTAAATTAAATAGGCATTCGACACGGCGTAAGGCGGATGTCCACAAGGAGAGATGTCCGAGTGGTTTAAGGAAGCAGTCTTGAAAACTGCCGTACGGCAACGTACCGTGGGTTCGAATCCCACTCTCTCCGCCATTTTTTATTGAATAAGTGTAATGCACTTTGCTCTGGAGTAGTACTCAAGAGGCCGAAGAGGCGCCCCTGCTAAGGGCGTAGGTCGTCTAAACAACGGCGCGAGGGTTCAAATCCCTCCTACTCCGCCAAGAAAAAGCTCGATGGTTCGTTGAAACCACCGGGCTTTTTCCATTGCTGCACACTTTTGTGGATTTTCGGGGCGGATGATTTACTTTTGCACCCGGATTTCTTATAATGGTATAAAACGGAAATGCCGGAACAGGAGGAAACGAGCAATGGCACTCAAAAAATTTGCCGCGGGGACGTCATCCTGCCCGCAGTGGTCTTCCTGCTCCACATTTGTGGTGGCGCTGTTTTCGCTCCGGCTGCTCTCACTCGATCAGGAAAAAGACGAGCGGCTGCGGGCTGTCTATGCGGCCGAGTCCACCATCAGCCGTGTGTCTTCCCAGCTGAACCGCTATCTGGCAGAATCGGACTTCTTCAAAAATATATCGAGTCGGGCCATGTGCTCCGTGAAGAGGAGTTTGCAGTTATATCCAGCAATATGCAGGATGGCAGCAGCGTCATCAAGACCCACGAGCTGGCGAAAGACGGCGTCGTCTCCCAGGTGTATCCGGTAGCGGGCAACGAGGCGGCCATCGGGCTCGATATGCTGCATAACCCCGCCCGCAAAAAGGAAGCAAACCTTGCCAAGAACAGCGGGATGTACACCATGCTGGCCCCTTCGAGCTGGTGCAGGGCGGCACGGGCGCGCTGCTGTTCGACCCCATCTATACATATAGTAAAAAGGGAGAGCGCTCGTTCTGGGGCTTCTCCATCCTTGTTTTACAGTGGGACAACTTCATTGATGAGGTCGAGCTGGACAAGGTGGAGGATGCGGGCTACCGGTATCAAATCTGGAAAAAAGACCCCTATACCGGCGAAAAGATCGTCATCGCGGAGAGCGAAGAGGATTTCTCCGGCAATGCGCTGGAAGTTGCGTGCAGCGTCCCCAACGATACCTGGTATTTTGAGATCATCCGAAGGCCGGGTGGTTCTCGGACAAGCAACTCTTGCTGGGCATCGTCATCGCCACCATCATTGGCATGATGGCGGCCTATGCCTGCTGGGAACTCATGAACCGGCACCAGAAGGACCTGCAGCACGAAGCGGCCCTTGAAAAGTCTGCACAGGAGGCCCGGGCAGCCAACGAGGCAAAGACCCGCTTCCTGTTCAATATGAGCCATGACATCCGCACCCCGATGAACGCCATCATCGGCTTTTCGGAGCTTCTGGAAAAGCACATCGACGAGAAGGACAAGGTGCTGGATTACACCGAGAAGATACGCTCGTCCAGCGCATTTCTGCTCTCGCTCATCAACTATGTGCTGGAAATGGGCCGCATCGAGAGCGGCAAGGCCGTGCTGAAAGAAGAAACCGGCGACCTGTGCGCGCTGATGCAGACGCTCTCAGACGTATTTGAGCCTCTGTCCGGCAGAAAAAGCTGACCTGCACCTACCATACGGATGTCGAACATCCCTATATTGTGAGCGACCGCACCAAAGTGCGGGAGATATTGCTGAATGTCATCAGCAACGCCATCAAGTATACGCCCGAGAGCGGACATATTGCGGTGTCGGTGAAAGAACTGCCGGCTGAGAAGCCGAAGACGGGCCGCTATACCTTTACTGTTCAGGATGACGGCATCGGCATGAGCGAGGAGTATCTGCCCATATCTTCGAGGAGTTCACCCGTGAGCATACCAGCACCGAGAGCAAAGTCATCGGCACCGGCCTGGGCCTGCCCATCGTGAAGGCTCTCGTGGAGTGGATGCACGGCAGCATCGACGTGCAGAGCAAGCTGGGCGCAGGAACCACTGTGACCATCACCCTCGGGTTCCCACTGGCGGATGAGGCCCAGAAGAGCGTAGAAGAGCAGGATGCAAAGGGCGACGCGGCCCAGCTCAGGGCTGCCGCATCCTGCTGGCCGAGACAACGACCTCAACGCTGAGATCGTCGTGACCATTCTGGAAGAGAGCGGCCTTACCGTGGAGCGCACTGCCGACGGTGAACTCTGCATCGAGGCACTCAAAGCCCACCCGGCGGGCTATTATGATGCCATCCTCATGGACATCCAGGTGCCCAACATGGACGGCTATCAGGCGACGAAGCTCATCCGCAATTTGTCGGATGGCCGCCGCACTATCCCCATCATCGCCATGACGGCCAACGCCTTCGACGAAGACCGCCAGAAAGCCCTCTCCGTCGGCATGGACGCCCATCTGGCAAAGCCTGTTGATGTGGAGCGGCTGTTTGGGACGCTGCGGAAAGTGATAAGATAAGCATATCATTTCATCAATAACAAAAAGAACCCCAGCCTAAGCCGGGGTTCTTTTTGTTATGGGCCAGGCAGGACTTGAACCCGCGACAAGCGTTATGAGCCGCCAGCTCTGACCAACTGAGCTACTGGCCCACGAAGACGGCGGTCTGCCGCACATGGACTAACTATAAGTATACCAAAAAATCAGAAAAAAGCAAATCCTTTTGCTGGAATTATTTTGTGCGGCGGGCATCGAACTTGCGCAGCATGAACTCGTCCAGCATCGCGGGCTGGAACAGCGGCTCTTTGTAGCCAAAAGCTTCCCGGATGAAGATGAGGGTCACGATGGTCTGGCGGCCCGGGTCGAACCGGAGGGTGTAGAGCGTGTCCAGCGGCTGCTGGGTGGGCTGATGGAGCGTCAGGTGGAGGGTGAAGCCGCCATCGTTCTCCCGGCGGCACTCGTAGGCGAAGACATCGTCCGGGCTGTGCTGGTCCAGTCGGTCGAAGCAGTCGTCCAGCGGCAGGTCGGTGCGGAACTCGGACAGGCCGCTGGGGCCGTACTGGCTGCGGCGGTTCTGGTCTTTCTTAGACAGCAGAAATACGATAAAGCCAGAATGGCCGCGAGAAGAAGGATGGAAAAAACAGCGTTCATGTGCGCCTCCCGATGGAATTTGTGTCGAGTTTTCCTTATTGTAACACAACACGCCCCAAAATGTGTTATAATATTTGAAAAATTCCAAAAACTGATGGGGAGCCTGCGCCTTTCTGCGGGCGGGAGGGACGATATGAAACTCAATTCACGCGCAAGACCTGGTATTTCCTGCTGCTGGTTTCCGCCAGATCCATGGCCTCGTCAACGGTTTTGCCGTCCTGAGCGGCACCAGCTTCGGCCTCATCGAGCAGATCGCATTCGCCGCGGCGGGCATCGCGGCTCTTTTCCTCGCGGCGGAAAAAGGCTCGGCAAGCTGGGAAAAACGCAACTTCACCGGCGTGTTCGTGCTGCTGATGGTGAGCTACATGGTCAACGGCTGGGCGGGCTACCTCTGCTCTGCGCTGGCCTGGCCGCTGCTGCTCAGTACTGAGTACAAGCGCGGCATGGCCATCCAGCGCCAGCTGCAGCTGGTGGGTGCCGCCGAAGCGCTCCACCTGTTCTTCCTGCTGATGGCGAAATACGGCGGCATGGCCACGCTGGGTTTCTGGACGAACCTGCTCTGGGTGCTGCTGGCCTGCGCCCGGGGCTGGGCAGCGCTGAGCCTCTATAAGATGCAGGAGGACGCATGACCCAGCGGCGCAGAAGACGCCGCGCCCGGCGGGGCCGGTTCGGGCGGAG
>ENA-OQMZ01000804-OQMZ01000804.1-human-gut-metagenome-genome-assembly--contig:-NODE-804-length-12603-cov-1.185556_pt1 | contig 12603 bp, 23 predicted proteins | sample MGYA00242621_ERZ504862 | MGnify/ENA primary metagenome ERZ504862 (study PRJEB26092, sample SAMD00036393) | human gut metagenome | host: Homo sapiens | study: EMG produced TPA metagenomics assembly of... | reverse complement strand
CCCAAAACAGACTTTTTTAGTCAATTTTTCGATAGTTATCAATAGCAATCTGCTTTGTATTTGCCATCATTTGATAAGTCTCACTACCTTCGTGGTAATAATAGGCTGTAATGTGAAAACCATTTTTCTCATAAAAAACGCACGCGCTTCAAGCGTTGATCAAAATTATCAGCTTTTTCATTCATGGGCTCAATTGCCAAAACAACTGGACGATTCCCAGCTAAATCTTTAACATCTTGCAAAATAGCTGAGCCATAACCACGAGACGAATGTTAGGGTTAACAGCTAAGAAAAATAAATAAACCACAGCTTCATTTTGTAAAATGTAAGCCAAACCGACAAAAATCGTCGCCATCATAATAAGCATAAAAATCTGCCAAGTCACGATAACTCGTCAATAGCAACGGCAAATACGGTGCACGTTCAACAGCTGGAAAAGCTGATAGGTATAAGTTTTTGACATCATGGGAACTTTTTTGAAAAAAGTTTAACCTCTTGACGTTTTAATTCCATTGTAAATTCACCAATTCATTCATTTCTTGATAGGCGGTATCGACTTTCTCTTGCATACTAGCATCGAGTTTGTCACGATATTTACCACCTTTGATAAAGTCTTCTAAAATAAGCGTACGATAGTCTGAAAGAACAAAGCCTTCTGACCCTGTTCATGCCCTTGCTCCATACCCAAACCATTTGTTTGGGTTGAGCTGCGATCAGTTTTTAATTTTTGTTTTATGATTTTTCTTTTCAAATGTTACATCCATCAAAAGTCCACGTTCTGTCCAAATATCGTCTACCGTTTCTAAACGTTGGTTAGAGATAAAATTTCCCATTGAATAGATAATAAATTTCTTTTCACCATCTTTTTCAACCGTTTCTGATGGCTCCACAACGTGTGGGTGTCCACCAAAGATAACATCTGCACCCCAATCAACCATCTTGTGATAAAGGGTTACTTGCTCTTGAGTTGGTTCTCGTTGGTACTCCACTCCCATTTGTGGCATGACAATTGTTACATCAGCTTTCTTTTCAGCTTCCTGAATTTCAGCCTTCATTTTGTCTTCATTTAAATCAGACATGTGTTTTTCGTAGTCTTCATCTGATAAATTAGCTTCTAGACCATTGTAAGCATAAGAGTAACCTAAAATAGCAATTTTAATACCATTAAACATTTTTAATTTAAAATATCTTCTTTGTTCACGATCTTTTTTGTAAACGCCAATGCTAGGCATTCCTAATTTATCAAAGGTTTTAACGGTGTTAAGTGCTTCCTGAAAGACCAGAATCAAGGATATGGTTGTGAGCTAAATCGACAACATCATAACCTGTGTCTTTCATGCGTCAGCAATTTCACTTGGTGCGTTAAACAAAGGATAGCCAGCTAACGGATAATCTGGACTGATTGTTCCCTTCCGTAGTCACCAATTGCCAAATCTGCACTTGAAATCCAGTCTTTGGCATACTCAAAGAAAGGTTTAAAATCATAAGTTCCATCAGCCTGCTCAGCACTGCCATAAAGACCATTATGGATAAGAATATCTCCATTTGCCATGACACGCGCTGTTTTGACTTTACTTGACTGAGCTTTTGATTGCTGAGTCTTGTCACTTGGACTAGCCTTCCCAAATAGTAAGCCATAAAATGCTGCACCTAATAAGCTAAGCAAAATAAATGCCAAGCAAGCCAACGTTGTCTTTTTATAAATTATCCTATCTAACATCCTTAATCACACCTCCATGCAACTATTATAACACTTTATGATTAGGCTTTCAGGATTTAACTGGCAAGAAAAAAACTGCCCTAAAGGCAGTTTCTATCTATTATAGTAAGTCATCGATTAAGTTATCGACTTCATCATGTTCTGCTTGTGGTGTGATTGTTGTCACTTTAATTCCTGCCACAGCACGTTCAACAAGTCCTTCAACATCCATGCGTTTTTCGTATTGTTCAACATTTTTGATTTTTGGATTTGTTTTTGGACGATCTGGCGCAAAGATAGTACAGCAATCTTCAAATGGTTGAATTGAAATATCGAAAGTATCAATTCTTTGAGCGATATCAATGATTTCCAATTTATCCATTGTGACAACTGGACGAATAATTGGTGTTGCTGTTACAGCATTAATGGCACGCATACTTTCAAGTGTTTGACTTGCCACTTGTCCAAGACTTTCACCGTTAATGATAACCAAGCCATTACGTTCTTCACGAATACGGTCAGTAATACGCATCATGAAACGACGTGTCAATGTCATCAAGTAAGCTTCTGGCGCTTTTTTCCTTGATTTCTTCTTGGATTTCTGTAAATGGTACTTCGATGAAGTCAATGTTTCCACCAAATTTTGTCAATTTACGAGTTAAGTCTTGAGCTTTCTTAAGAGCACCTGGGCTAGTATATGGTGGGCTAGCAAAGTGAACAGCTTCAATATCAACCCCACGTTTTAAGAGCAAGGTAACCTGCAACAGGTGAGTCAATACCACCTGATAGCATTAGCATTCCGCGACCAGCTGTTCCAACAGGAAGACCACCAGCACCTTTGATATTTTCATATGAAAGGTAAGCAGCTTCTTCACGGATTTCAACTTTAAGATTGACATCTGGCCCTTTCATTTGCGCTTGAATGTTAGGCAAAACTTCAAAGACAGCTGAACCAAGGTATGATTCAATTCACGGCTATCCATTTCAAAATTGTGATCACTTCGTTTACTTGTGATTTTAAATGTCAAACCTTCATGGTAAACGTCAGTCATCACATCTTGAACAGCTTTTTTAATGGTCTCTAGATTTTTTTCAACCTTGTATGATGTGATAATGCTTGAATCCCAAAATTTGTTTTAATGACTCCGCAACGGGAACGTAATCTGTACCATTTAAGAAAATGTGTGCGCGGTCGCGGTCAACCACAACACGGACATCTGGATAAATTGAAAGAACGTGTTTCATATTACGTTTCAATTTATTGATGAAACGCATGCGGTTCTTTCCTTTAGTTGATAATTCGCCGTAGCGAACCATAATTTCTGAGTATTGCATAGTTTTCTAAAGAGAAAATCTCTTTATCCTTTCTTATTAATTATCTTACTTTTTGTTGTTTTTTCGTAGACTTGTTTGAAAATTGTTAGGAATTGTTCAATTTGTCCCATGTCATTGTCATCATCGAGACTAATGCGAACAGCTGACTGCGCTAGTTTTGTAGGAACTCCCATGGCAATCAATGTTCCGGCAGGTTTTCCTGCTTTTGATGAACAAGCTGATGTTGTTGAAATATAAATTTCATGTTCTTCAAAGGCATGAACTACCACTTCTCCACGAACACCTTTGATACCAAACGTTAAGATATTTGGAGCAAAAGTATCATCTTTACCAGAGAAAATAAGGATATCTTTGTGCTTAGCTAATTCGTCATAAATGATTTCTTTCATTGTGGCGATTTTTGGAAGGGCGTAAGCTTCTTTGTCAGTAACCAAGCGAAGAGCTTTCGCTGTCGCAGCAATACCTGCAACATTTTCAGTAGTTGAACGAAGGTCACCTTCTTGCCCACCACCAGCTAGCAATGGATTTAATTTTTTACCTTCTTTTTTATAGATAAAACCGACACCACGCACACTGTGGAATTTGTGACCTGAAAAACTTGCAAAATCAACACGCTCTGTCAAATAATCAGCTGCTGGAATTTTACCAATAGCTTGAACAGCATCCACGTGGAATGAAATTCCTGGTTTATCAGCTAGTAATTTTGAGATAGCTTTAATTGGCTGAATAGAGCCGATTTCATTGTTAACAGCCATGATTGACACAAGTGTTGTGTCTGGGCGCAAAGCTCTGCTAATTTATCAACATAAACAAAACCTTTTTCATCAACTGGCGCATAAGATACTTCAAAACCGTGTTCACCAAGCCATTTTGCAGATTCTTTTACGGCTGGGTGTTCGATATCTGATACGATGATGTGTTTTCCGTAGCGTTCTTTTTCAAATGCGACACCTTTAAGAACCCAGTTATCTCCTTCAGTACCACCAGAAGTGAAAATAATTTCATCACTCTTAACGCCAAGCAAGCCAGCGATTTGCTTGCGACTCGCCTCTAGGATACGACTAGCTTTTGTTCCTAGATTATGCAAACTTGATGGATTTCCATAAATTTTACTTGCACTTCCTGATAAGTACGTAAAACTTCAGGATAGGGAATAGTTGTGGCAGAGTTATCAAAGTAAATCATTTTTTCTTCCTTCACAAAAAATCAATACTACCATTATAACAACAGTCTCTCATAAGTGTGAAGCTTTAATCTCAAAGTTTTTTAAGCCTATTTTTAAGAAAAAAGCCCTAAAATATTTCTTAAAAGAGTCCCATCTCTTACTGGACATTTAAAATGAAAAAACTATAATAGAATCATACGCGAAAAAGGAGTTAAAAATGTCTCAACATTATTCTAGACGTCAAAAATCATCAAAAAAAGATAAAGAACAAGCCCCATCAAAGCACATTAAAAAAGGTTTTTCAGCCCTTCAAAAAACAATTGCTCTTATCGGTTCTATCCTCAGTATTATCGTAGCAAGTATCACTATCAATAACGCCTTAAAAGGCTCATCAAGTCAAAAGCCAACTGATAAATCGACAACAACTGTTGTGATTAAAGAAGGTAACAAAGGCAACAACAGTAAAACTGATACTTCTGCATCAACTACATATTCAAGTTCAGCTGCTAACAATAGTGTTTACAATGATGACGCTAATAGCAACAATGCATCTTATGACTCTAGCTCAGATTCTACAACTTATAGTTCAAGTGCTGATACAACACAAGACAACAACTCAAACAAGTTCACAAGCAACATCTGATACTACTGCAGGAAGTACTACTGAAACATCTGATACTACTGCAGGAAGTGCTACTGAAACAAATCAATAAAAATCAAAGAGGAATGGGACGATAAAATTCCTTATCATCCCACCTCTTTTTTTACTAGGTAAAATAAACTCATGACTTATATTGAAACGCTAAATTGGATTCACTCTCACAAAGCTAATGTCGCCGACCAAGTTTAGAGCGCATGCGCTATCTCCTTAACTTACTTGATAACCCACAAGATAAATTTCCAGCTGTTCATGTTGTGGGAACGAATGGCAAAGGTTCGACAACTAGTTTTCTCCAACATATCTTAACGGCATCAAGTTATAAAACAGGTACCTTCACATCTCCTTTTATTACGCGCTTTAATGAGCGTATCGCTATCGATGGCAAAGAAATTTCTGATAGCAATCTGGTTAAAACAGCACAGGCAATTAAACCTATCGTAGATAGTAATGTTTTTCAAGAAAAAGTTGGTAAGGTAACTGAGTTCGAACTCGTTACAGCCCTTATGTTCTGTTACTTTGCAACTATCAATCCTATCGACGTTGCCGTTATTGAAGCTGGTATTGGAGGTACTTTTGACTCAACCAATGTCTTTACAGCAAAAGCAGTTATTTGCCCATCAATCAGTATCGACCATCAAGAAACACTTGGCAAAACTCTCACTGAAATTGCTGGTCATAAAGCTGGTGTTTTAAATCCTCACATTCCTTTTATTTTTTGGAGAAATGACACCAGAGGTCCAAAAAGTATTTCATCAAAAAGCTAAAGAGCTTGATTGTCCAACATATGAACTAGATAAAGAATTCTCAATCAGAGAAAATGATAAAAATTTTGATTTTCATTATCAATATATGACCATTTCAAACATCACTTTATCAATGTTAGGTCATCATCAACGAACTAATGCCTCATTAGCTGCTATGACTGCTATCATTCTTAAATCGCATTTCAAAAATATTACTAAAACAACTATCAAAAATAGCTTAGAAAACACTGTTTGGGCTGGACGGTGTGAGCTAATACGACCAAACCTTATGTTAGATGGTGCACATAACGAAGATTCGGTTGCAAAATTAGTCGATGTGCTAAAAAAAGACTTTTCAAATCGCAACATTCACATCCTCTTTGCAGGCTTAAGGCGTAAGCCTTTGACAAAAATGCTCGAAGAACTATCCGCATTTGACTTAGCAGTGACAAGTTTTAATTTCTATCAAGCACAAGCTTTGTCAGATTATCCTGAAAAATACAAAAAAAGTTGCTGATTACAAAGACTGGCTTGCTGACGCCGAAAATAATCCTGAAGATTTCTTTGTTGTCACCGGTTCACTTTATTTCATCTCAGAAGTTCGTAACTTTTTACTCAATCAATAATCCCACCTGATTTTCAGATGGGATTTCTTTTTGTTTAGTTCAAACTTTCAGCAAATTTACGTTTAATGAAGTTAGCTGACTTTTCAAGTTTAGCTTCTTCATCAGCTGGCAAAGTTAATTTAACTTGCTCGATAATACCTTCTCGTCCAACGATAGCTGGGTAGCTGAGGTAAGTATCTAGTGGTTCGTAGTAATTAGAAACTGGTAATTCTTCATGGCTATCTGAAACAACTGCGATTGCCAAACGAATAGCTGCACTAGCAATCCCATAGCTTGTGTATTTTTTACCATAAAAGACCGCATGTCCACCAATCATGGCTTCATGTGCAATTTCCTCAAGCGTCGCTTGGTCTGTAAAGTTAGAAATTGGTTGTCCTTTGACACGAACTTGACTCCAAGCCGTAAATTGTGAATTTCCATGTTCACCAAGATTATAACCATAGACACTACGCGCATCGACACCAAGGCGTTCAGCAACAGCACGTTTCATACGAGCAGTATCTAGCAAAGTACCTGTACCAATAACGCGTTCCTTTGGAAGACCTGAGTAATGTTGATAGAGACTAGTAATGACATCAACTGGATTTGAAATAGCTACAATAATCCCTTTAAACCCAACCTCTTTTAGCTTTTTAGCAACCAAAGGCACTTCTTGTGCTGTAAAAGGTAACTCCGCAAACGGTCTGCATTTGGATTATCTTGAAGTTTGATATTTCCCAATGCAGAAATAACAACATCTGCATCAGCTAAAGCTTCATAATCATTAATCACAATATTGGCATGTTGATTTAGATTCGCTGCAGCATCACGGAAATCAACCGCATCTGCGGTGACTTTTTTCTCATTGGTATCAATTAAGACATAATCATCAAAAGCCCCTTGAGCAATCAGTCCATGAGCAACAGTTGAGCCAACATGACCCATTCCAATAATTCCAACCTTACGTGACATAAAACAACCTCCTTATAAAGTTATCAATCATTATAGACCTTTACCTAGAAAAATACGAAAAAAACCTAACAAGAAATGTTAGGTTACAGTTACTATTTCAAAAGATCTTGCAAAGGACCAAAAATAAATTTTTTCAAGATCTGCTACATAAACTGACAATGATTGTTGAGCACCAAGATAAGCTTTAAGAACAGGATTTGCTTCGATTTTAGCACCCAATTCTTGCATTTTAGTTTGTTCATCACCTGTAGGCATTTGACCTGATTGCAATTTGGCATAAAGGCCTTGTTGGAATTCAGTGAATTCTTTAAACAAAGCTTTTGCTTCTTCGTCAGCATCAATCGCAGCACGACATTCTTGTGCTTTTTTGTATTCAGAAAGAACACGGATTTCGCGTTCTAGTTCGTTTGCTAAATCATAAATATTTGCCATAATATTTCTCCTTTAAATATGAACTTTATAATCAGTTTTTTCGCTAATAACTGTTCTAGCATGTTCCAAATCTTTAACATTTTTAAATGAAATTTGTAAAATACCATTAATATCTTCGCGGTTTTCCTCATTAACATGAATATTAACCAAAGATGTTCCGCGAAGCAATTCCAAGATCTTTAAGATGACATCTTCTTCATCGGGAACATCAATGAAAAGATCGAAGGCACTTTCAACGCCACCGCGTTTGTAAATTTGCATTTCTTTACGCGTTTCTTTAGCATGATTGAAGTAATTCCAAATTGCATCCCCATCACCTTGCAAAATAAGCTTCTTAACCTCATCAAGTCTATCCTTGAAATCATCGATGCGATCAGCAACAGCTTCTTTATTGGTCAAGAGAATACTGGTCCACATGCCTGGTTCACTCTCAGCAATACGTGTCATATCGCGAAAAGCACCTGCCGCAAAATGATTAGCCATTTCATGCTCTGTTGCGTAATCACCTGCTTGTTCCATCAAACTTGCTGCAAGGACATGTGGAAAATGTGAAATTTGACTCGTTACACGGTCATGCTCTGCAGCATCGATTTCAATATAACGTGCATGAAGTCCTGATAAAATTTTCTTGAGTTCATCAATCGTTCCTGCCGTTGTCAAAGAAGACGGTGTGAAAATATAATAAGCATTTTCAAATAAATTCACATCTGCAGCAATTGCTCCCGACTTGTGAGAACCTGCCATCGGATGTGAGCCGACAAAGCGAACAGACTTACCAGCTAAATATTTTTCTCCTGCTTCAATAATTTCACGTTTTGTTGATCCAGCATCTGTAATGATTATATTTTCTTTCAGATCCATTTCAGAAAGAGTCTTAATGAACTCAATAGTCTGTTTAATCGGAACCGCCAAAATAATCACATCTGACAGAGGCGCAAATTCTTTAAAATCTGCTGTCGCTTCATCAACAATCCCACGCTCAAGAGCAACGTTTCGTGATTTATCAGAACGATTGTAGCCTAAAATTTTGTAATCTGGGTGGTCACGCTTAATTCCTAAGGCAAGAGATCCCCCAATCAAACCTAAACCTGCAACATAAATCACTTTATTTTCCATAGTTTCTCCATTTCCGGATAACAATACCTTATAGAAAGAAGCTGAGCACTTTTGTCTCAGCTTCTGTCAACTGTTTATGCATTAAAAATGTTTGACATAATCACGATGACGAGCGACAGCTTCTTTTAATTCTTCGAGATTGTCAGAAGAGAATTTTTCAAGAATCTCATCAGCCACAACCGTTGCCACAACTGCTTCCATAACAACACCTGCTGCTGGAAGAGCCGTTGGATCTGAACGTTTCGACAGTTTGCTTTATAAGGCTCGTGAGTTTCAATATCAACTGACATCAAAGGTTTATAAAGCGTTGGGATAGTTTCATGACACCACGCACAACAATAGGTTGTCCGTTTGTCATACCACCTTCAAAACCACCAAGATTATTAGTACGACGTGTATAACCTTCTTCTTCGTTCCAGAGGATTTCATCCATTACTTGACTACCTTTAAGATAACCATCTTTGAAACCAAGTCCAAATTCCACACCTTTAAAGGCATTAATTGAAACAACGGCACCAGCAATCTTAGCATCAAGTTTCTTATCCCATTGTACATATGAACCAAGTCCGACAGGAACACCACCAACAACTGTTTCGACAACACCACCGATGGTATCTCCGTCTTTTTGATTTGGTCAATATAATCCTTGATTTCTTGCTCACGTTCTTGGTTAACAATTGACACTTCAGATTGTATAGCTAATTCTTTAATTTGTGAAACAGTAAGTCCTTCTGGAACATCAACTTCTTTACCGCCAAAAACCACAACGTGGTTAGCAATTTCAATGTCCAACTCAGCCAAAATACGTTTTGCCACAGCACCAACTACCACACGCATTGTTGTTTCACGCGCAGAAGAACGTTCGAGAGAATTACGCAAATCTTCAAAGCGATACTTCATTCCACCTACAAGGTCAGCATGCCCAGGACGAGGATGAGTGATTTTGCGTTTTGTTTTAAGAATGTCATCAATATCTTCAACAGCCATTAATATCTAACCATTTTTCATGGTCTTTATTGATGATGAAGTGTAATCGGTGCTCCTATTGTTTTTCCATGACGCACGCCAGATGTAATTTCAACCTTATCTGACTAATTTTCATTCGTCCGCCACGGCCGTAACCACCTTGACGACGCTTCAAATCAACATTAATATCTTCGGCAGTTAAAGGAAGCCCAGCAGGAACTCCTTCAATAATAGCCGTTAAACGCGGTCCGTGAGATTCACCAGCTGTCAAATATCTCATATTATTTCTCCAAATACTCTTTCATCTCTTCAAGGGGGATCTGATTGATCGCTGCACTACCAAGCTCTGGCACAATGACGGTCTTAATTCATTTTGCCACGGGCTTTTTTGTCATGTACTAAAGCTCCATAAAGTACCTCAACATCCCATGGTTGGTAGTCTGTTGGCAAACCAAATTTTTGGCACATTTCAAAAATCTCTTTAGTGATACCTTTAGGCATTAAGCCTTTTGCTTCGGCAACACGAGAAATTTGTACCATACCAATGGCAACAGCTTCACCATGCATCACTTTACCATAGCCTGCAGTTGCTTCAACAGCATGGCCAATGGTGTGACCAAAATTAAGGTAAAGACGAACACCATTATCAAGTTCATCTTCTACAACAACTTTACGTTTTACATTACATGAGCGATAAATAATGCTTTCTGCATGTTTTAAAATACTTTCAGGCGAACCATCCATAGCAGAAAGTTCGTTCCAAAGTTCAACGTCTTCAATCAAACCATACTTGATAACTTCCCCCATACCTTCAATGAGTTCTCGTTTTCCAAGCGTTTGAAGGGTTTCAGGATCGATTAAAACACCATCTGGTTGCGTAAATGTTCCAACCATATTTTTAGCAAATGGTGTATTAACACCTGTTTACCACCAATTGATGAATCCACTTGTAGCCGTTAGACTCGTCGGAATTTGCAAGAAATGAATTCCGCGCATATAAGTAGACGCTACGAAACCAGCTAAATCTCCAACAACACCTCCGCCAAGCGCAACGATTCCATCGCTACGTGTCATACCATTTCTAACCAAAAATTCATATACTTTATTGACTGTTTGAAGATTTTTTGAAGCTTCACCTTCTAGAAAATCAAAAACAATCACTTCAAAGCCAGCATTTTCGATACTGAGCTTTACTTTTTCGGCATACAAACTTCCAACTTGGTTATCTGTAATAAGGGCGATTTTTTGAGGTTGCCAAAGTGATTTCACCCAATCACCGGCTTTAACTAAGACACCTTTTTCAATCACAATATCATAAGGTGTTTGTGGGAGATTAACATTCAATTTCATTAGCGTCACCTATTTTTTATACTATTTTGTATTGTACTTTTCTTCCAAAGCTGACCAAATCTCAGCCGTTGGCATAGTCTCACCAGTCCAGATTTCAAAAGCTTCTGCTGCTTGGTATAACAACATACCCAAGCCATTAAGCGCTTTGAGACCTTTGCTTCGAGCTAATTTCAAGAATGGTGTTTCAAATGGTTGATAAATCGTGTCAGCCACCAAAAGACCTTCAGGAAATTCGAAGTCTTCCGTGATAATCATTGATTTACCATTCATTCCAACACTTGTCGCATTGACAAAAAGTTGTGATTCTAACACTTTTTCTTGAATTGTCTTCAAATCTTCGACTGGATAAACAGTAATAGATACACCAGTTTTATCAGAAAGTTCTTGTGCTTTTTGGCCTGTCGCATCCAAGAACTGTGTCTGATTAAAAAATGTTAATATGACCTGCTCCATTAAGAGCTGCTTGGGCAATAAGAGCTGTCGCAGCTCCACCACCACCAAGAATAGTCATTGTCTTGCCTTTAACATCAAAATCAGCAAAAGTTGAAAGGCTTCTAAAGAAACCAATACCATCAGTATTGTGACCAACTAATTTGCCGTCACGATTAATAACTGTATTAACCGCACCAATCAAGGCAGCAGAGTCTGTCAACTCATCCATATAAGGCATGACTTTTTGTTTGTATGGCATTGAAATATTCACACCAAACATATCATAACGTTTAACATTTTCCAAAGTAACCGCTAGGTCTTCCTCAGGAATATCCCAGGCAACATAAACACCATTTACACCTGTTTTATCAAAAGCGTAATTGTGAATAAATGGTGAAATAGAGTGTTTAATCGGTGTTGCCACGACAGCGGCTAAGCGAGTGTATCCATCAATCTGCATCAAGTACCTCCCTAATACGTTTCATATCAGCAAGAGCAACCTGTCCAGGTGCACTTGCTTGGTCTAGGCTTGCAAATGACCATGATGAGCCAAATACATCAACAGCAAAACGTGAAACACGTCCTAGTTTGCCCATTGACATAGTCGCATACTTTTGTTCAGGATTTAGTGTTTTAAATCCACGAGTGTAGTTCATCAAGTCAATAACATCTTGTTCACTTTGGGGCATAACAGCAACCTTAACTACACGAGGGGCTAGGGCTGTTAATTCAGAAAATGATTCCATCAAGTTTTCAGGAGTCTCTTCAAAATTATGATAAGACAAAACTAGATTTGGAAACTCTAACATTTGTTGAAAGGCTTCTTTATGTGAAAAATATTCAAAATCGATATAATCTGGGTGGTAAATAGCATTAATATTTTTCAAAAGTTCAACGTATTTCGTCATCAGATAAGTTAAGATTACCACCTTCTTTATCTGTTGCGAATGGTAAAAATAATTTCTCTGCCGGAAAATTTTTCAAAAGATAGCTGGCGCAACTGTCATGATATCTTCTTTGGCTAGGTAATCAGCTCGCCATTCAATGATATCCACATCTTCAAATCTCGAAATATCAATCGACTGCGCCTCTTCTAAATCTTCGGTCATAATAGTACTTCATATTTC
>ENA-OQMZ01000803-OQMZ01000803.1-human-gut-metagenome-genome-assembly--contig:-NODE-803-length-12608-cov-1.992869_pt1 | contig 12608 bp, 13 predicted proteins | sample MGYA00242621_ERZ504862 | MGnify/ENA primary metagenome ERZ504862 (study PRJEB26092, sample SAMD00036393) | human gut metagenome | host: Homo sapiens | study: EMG produced TPA metagenomics assembly of... | reverse complement strand
TTTGCAAAGTACAAATGATCAAACGCTGAAAAAATGCAGATTGCACATTTGTGCAGATGGTGAAAATATGTTGAAATATAAAAATACAGGTGATAATATACTCTCAACAAGAGAAAAACGTTATAATCAAAAGGAGAGAGATTCATGAGTAAGATTAGTGAAATGACAAGACAGAGCTGGATTGAAAGTACTTTCCGGAATGGGGTACATGGTTAGTAGAAGATATTGAGAACGAAGCAGTAGCACCGGGAAATGTAGCAATGTGGTGGTTAGGATGTACAGGTGTATGGTTCAAGACACCGGCAGACACAAATATCACCATCGACCTCTGGTGCGGAAACGGAAAACGTACACACGGTGATGGAAAAATGAAAATCGGACATCAGATGGCAAACATGTGTGGAGGAAGAGCCATGCAGCCAAATCTGAGAAACGTTCCATTTGTAATTGATCCATTTGCATTTAAGAAAGTAGATGCAGTTCTTGCTACACACTATCATCAGGATCATATGTCACCGGAGTGGGCGGCACATGTGATCAACAGTGGAATGACAACTACAGATGAAAACGGAAAAGAAATCCCGGTGCCATTTATCGGACCAAAGAAATCTGTAGAACTCTGGCAGAAATGGGGTGTTCCGGCAGACCGCTGCATCACAGTAAAACCTGGTGACGCCATTAAGATCAAAGACATCGAGATCGTGGCTCTGGATTCCTTTGACAGAACCTGTATCGTAACAACAGATTCCACAGGTCCGGACAGAGAAGAACTTACAGGTGTGTGCCCGACAGACATGGACGACAAAGCAGTCAACTATCTGGTAAAGACACCAGGCGGAAATATTTATCATTCCGGAGATTCACACTTCTCCATCTACTTTGCAAAACATGGAAAAGACTATGATATCGATGTAGCATTCGGTTCATTTGGAGAAAATCCCATCGGTATGCAGGATAAAATGACATCTATCGATATCCTTCGTATGGCAGAAAATCTGAAATGTAAAGTAGTAGTTCCAATCCACTGGGATGTATGGACAAACTTCCAGGCAGATTGCGATGAGATAAAGGTTCTGTATGATTTCAAGAAAGACAGAAATGAATATAAATTCCATCCATTCTTCTGGCAGGTAGGCGGCAAATACACATACCCGGCAGACAAGGACAAGATTTACTATCACCACAGAAGAGGATTTGAAGACTGCTTCGAAGCACCACAGAATATTCCGTTCCGTTCTTGCTTATAAAAACAGAATTGTCTGAAAACGGTCAACGAAGGGTTTATTATGTGGAGAAAAAGTATATAAGGAGAAATTTGGGATGAATGTACTGGTTATTGATGTAGGAACATCAAGTATGCGAGGAATACTTTTTGAACATCAGGGAAAATGTCTGACAGAGAAGCAGGAATTCTATCAGGCCACCTATCTGGAAAACAGCTGGGTAGAACAGAATCCTGCAGACTGGGAAAATGCATTGTACAGCATTTTGAAACAGTCCGTAGCAGAAGCTGAGAATATGGGAGAGAAGATTGATGCAATTTCCATTACTTCACAGCGTTCTTCTGTAATTCCGGTAGATGAGAATATCCGTCCGCTGAGTAATGCGATCATGTGGCAGGATAAAAGAACAAATTATATCTGCGAATCTATGGAAAACCTGAATGACAAGGTATTTTCTCTATGCGGTTCCAGAGTCAATCCGGTGTTTTCCGGCTCCAAGATGATGTGGATTCGTGAAGAACGTCCGGAAATCTATGCAAAAACATATAAATTCATGGTCATCCCGGATTATCTCATTTATCTGATGACCGGACGTATCTGCACAGATTATACATATGGAAGTCGTTCACTTCTGATGAACATCCGTACTCATGAATGGGATGATGAACTTCTGGAAATTCATGAAGAAAAGAAAAATTGTGCGAACTGGTAGAGCCGGGAAGTGTCTGCGGACATATTACAAAAGCCTTTGCAGAGATCACGGGATGTCAGGAAGGAATTCCTGTGATCACAGCTGGAGGTGACCAGCAGTGTGGAGCCATCGGACAGGGAGTAGTCAAAAAAGGTGTCATGTCTGTAACAACCGGAACAGGTGGCTATCTTATCACAGCAACAGATCAGGTGCCGGAAAATCTGGAACAGGATGCAATCTGCAACTTCTCATCTGTAAAAGGCCAGTATATTCTGGAATCCAGTGTATTAACCTGCTGTTCTGCATTTGACTGGTTCAGAAGACAGTTTTATCCGGACAGTTCTTTTGATGAGATTAACCGTGAAGTAGAACAGACACCGATCGGTTCACACGGATGTCTCTGTGTTCCATACTTTATGGGAAGATCCACACCGGACTGGAACAATATGGCAAAAGCAGAGTTTGCAAATGTAACTCTCGGAACAACAAAGCAGGATATGCTGAGAAGCTTCTGGAGGGAATCTGCTATGAAATCCGCAATGGAATCGATATTATGAACAAATATGTAAAGTTTCTGACATCTACATCAATGGAGGTCTTTCCAACAGCGTTCCATTCAATGACATACAGACCAATGTCTATGGTATGAAGATCATCCGCAGAGGAAAGCAGATGCCACAGCCAGAGGGGCACTTATGATCGCAGTCACAGCAATGGGAATTTTGAGAATGTAGAAAAAGCATTTGAGTGTATCAGCCGTCAGGATGAAGTGAAAATTTATCTTCCTGATGATAAAAAGATTCTGGAATACGAAAGATACAGGGCACAAATGAACCGTATTTATAAGAGAGTGTGGGGGGAGAAACAAAAAGATGGCAAGTTTGAATTCCATATTTAATTTTCTGACAAGTAATATCCTGACAAGAGCAGAGCTTTTTGTAGGTCTGATCATATTACTTGGATATATTCTTCAGCGAAAACAATGGTATGAATGTGTGGGAGGATTTTTCAAGGGTGTGATTGGCTACCTGATCCTGATGGTAGGTGCCAACGGACTGATCACCACATTCCGTCCGATCCTTGTTGGATTAAATGAAAGATTTCAGCTAAATGCAGTTGTAATTGATCCGTATTTCGGATTGAATGCTGCAAATGAAGCATTAGAGAGTATCGGCTGCTCTGCTGCATGGGCAATGACATCACTTCTTATTGCATTTATCTGGAACATTATTTTACTGATTTTCAAAAAGTGGACGAAGCTGAGAACACTTCTTCTCACCGGACATATTATGGTGCAGCAGGCTACTACAGTTACCTGGATCGTATTTCTGTTTATTCCATATTTGAGAAATATTACAGGTGCGATCCTGGTAGGAATGCTGGTAGGTACTTATCAGGCAGTCAGCTCCAATCTTACAGTAGATGCCTGTCTCAACCTTACAGACGGAAAAGACAGATTTGCAATTGGGCATCAGCAGATGGTTGCAGTATGGATCACGGATAAAGTAGCACACATATTCGGAAAAAAAGAAAACTCCATTGAAAACCTTAAATTTCCGGGATTCCTCAAGATGTTTGAGGACAACATTACTGCAACATCTACTTTAATGCTTGTGTTTTTCGGAACCATCATGGCAATCCTCGGTGAAGATTTCATGCGCCAGATTGACAGCGGATTTGCAGAAACAACGGCTTTTCCGGTATATATTCTGATTCAGTCATTATATTTTACCGTATATCTTCAGATTTTAAATATGGGTGTGAAGCTCTTTGTAGGTGAACTGACAGCGTCATTCAAGGGAATTTCAGATAAACTTCTCCCGGGTGCAGTTCCAGCAGTAGACTGCGCAGTTGCATTCAACTATGCACCGGGAAATGCAGTAACCATCGGATTCCTCTGTGGAATGGTAGGACAGGTGATTGCAATTCTGGGACTCATCGTGTTCCATTCCCCGGTTATCATTATCATGGGATTTACTACAGTATTCTTTGACAACGCTATTATCGCTATTTTTGCAAACAAACGGGGCGGTGTAAAAGCAAGCCATGATCATCCCGTTTATCTGTGGCCTGATCCAGGTACTGCTGGGCGCAGTTACTGTATGGCTTGTAGAACTGGTGCCGTACGGCGGATGGCATGGAACAACTGACTTCTCGACTGTATGGCTTGGAATTTCTGCACTGTTGAAATGGCTTGGACTTCCAGGTGCGATCATCGCTATCATACTGATGCTTCTGGTTCCGCAGATCCAGTATGCAAAATCGGATAAAGAAAATTATTTTTAGATGAATCAGGCAAGAGTATCTGATTCAGAAAGGAAGTAATCACAATGAATAAAAAAAGTACTGGCAAATCTGGAAAAATGTTATTCCATAGCTCCATTACATTATAAAAATACAGACCACATTCTGGTAGCAGCAGAAAAAACTGACAGATGTATCTGTTTGATATCAATGGAAAGGAAGAAGAAACCGTGTGGGAAGGCCCTGGCGGAGTTATGACAATGGTACAGGTCCCGGGAACAGACGGACAGTTTCTGGCAACCCATAAATTCTATTCTCCTAATGATTCCAAAGAAGCAAAGATCATCATCGCTACACCAAAGGACGGAGAATGGGAGATACGCACTCTGACAGATCTGCCGTTTGTACACAGATTTGACATCATTGAAAGCGAGGGAAAACATTATCTGATCGCATGCTGCCTCAAATCCGGACACGAATACAAGGATGACTGGTCAAGCCCTGGAAAAGTATATGCAGCACTTCTTCCGGATGATCTCAGCGGCTTTGATGATAAACATCAGCTGAAGCTGGAAGTAATTAAAGATAATATGCTGAAAAACCACGGATACTACAGAGTAGTAAGAGATGGAAAAATGTCATCCATCGTCTGCTGTGATGGTGGAGTCTTCCGTTTCTATCCGCCCACATCTGCAAACCCGGAATGGACAATAGAAACCCTGTTGGAAACTCCTGCAAGCGATGCCACTCTCATCGACTTTGACGGAGATGGAAAAGATGAATTGCTGGTATTATCTCCATTCCACGGTGACACTGTTCTGATTTACAGAGAAAAAGATGGTAAATATGAGCTTGACTATGAATATCCGGAGAAAATCGAATTTCTTCATGCAATCTGGAGTGGGGAAATCCAGGGAAAACCGGTAGTCATGATCGGTCACAGAAAAGGAAACAGAGATCTTCTGAAATTCTGCTGGGAAAACGGACAGTATCACGCAGACTGATAGACCACGACTGCGGTCCGGCAAATGCTTATGGATTCCATAAGGATGGGAAAGACTATGTGATTTCTACAAACCGTGAAATTAATGAGATTACTATGTATGAATTTGGCTATAGCAATCCTTTAAAATAATGCATCTTAATCCAGCCCATCATAGCGTGAAGTCCTGCGTCAGATATCTTTGCCGTGCGTCAGCACGCCTGCAGGTATCTTCCTTGTCTTTCGCACTCTGCTGAACTGTCTTGATTGCATTATTTTATGGAATTAGCTATAGTTGATTATGGAAAGGAAAACAGATAATGTTAGAAGAACTGAAACAACGGGTATATGAAGCGAATATGCAGCTCCCTGTACATGGTCTGGTTACATTTACCTGGGGAAATGTCAGCGAAATTGACAGAGAAACAGGCTATTTCGCCATTAAACCAAGTGGTGTACCATATGAAAAATTAAAACCGGAAGACATGGTTATCATGGATCTGAACGGAAATAAAATTGAGGGCAAATATAATCCATCCTCCGATACTCCGACTCATATTGAACTTTACAAAGCATTTCCGGAAATCGGCGGTATTGTGCATACTCACTCGTCCTATGCAACAAGCTGGGCACAGGCAGGAAGAGACATCCCATGCTACGGTACCACTCATGCAGACTATATTTATGGAGAAGTCCCATGTCTCAGATGTCTTACAAAAGAAGAAATTGACCAGGCATATGAGCAAAATACAGGTATTCTGATTGTCAATGAATTCAGGAAAATGAAAAAAGATATTCTTGCAGTTCCGGCAGTCTTATGCAAAAATCATGGTCCATTCACCTGGGGGAAAGACGGTATGGAAGCAGTTCACAATGCAGTAGTCCTTGAAGAATGCGCCAAAATGGCAATGCGTGCCGAACTTATCAATTCACAGGTAAAACCTGCACCGCAGGAATTACAGGATAAACATTATTATAGAAAACACGGTGCAAATGCATACTACGGACAGAACGTGTGAAATGTAATATAGTACGTGTGATCAGAAAAGCCAGACCATAAAAATGTAAATGGCAGAAACAGAGGATAGTTTGTGAAAGTCTGCAGAGACTTTACAAATTATCCTTTTTTCGAATATAATGAGGTCAGAGTTAAAACATCTTTTGATACTGATATAATGGAAAGGGATATGGAACAGCAATGGAAGACATAAAAAAATATGAAAATATGACCGTTCAGGAGAAATGGAGCATTCTGGCCATGGTAGCGAATTTATATTACAATTCAGAAATGACACAAAATGAAATTGCAGACAGGATGTATACATCCAGATCCAAAATTTCCAGAATGCTGAAAGAAGCAAGAGAACTCGGTATTGTAGAAATTTCCATTAAAGAACCCTGGGAACGTGACTTGAATCTGGAAAAAGAAATCCAACAGACTTACGGTGTCAAAACAGTAAGAGTTGTTTCCTCAAGAGATACCGGCAAGGAACAGATTACCAGCCGTCTGTCAGAAGTTTCCGCATATTATCTGGATTCTGTTGTTAAAGAAAAGATGGTAGTAGGAATCTCATGGGGAAATACCCTTTATCATATAGTGAAATATATTGATGCAAATAATAAGAAAAATATTCCTATTACAGTGGTTCCGATTATGGGTGCCTCAAATGTGAAACGTCCGGAACGGGATGCCATGGATCTGGCAAAAGACCTGGCGTCTGCATACGGTGAACATATATATATTTATGCCCCTCTTTTTGTGAAAAATAGAGAATTAAAAGAAATTCTTATTCAGGATGATACTATTAAAACAGCTCTGCAGCTTGCACAGAATGCAGATGTAATTCTGACAAGTGTCGGTTCTGTGGAATATAAAACCTGGGAGAATTACCTTGGGGAAAGCACTTTTCATCTTCTGGGAAATAAAGGAGCGGTTGGACATATTGGCGGTCATTTCTATGATATCAATGGGAAAGAAATCAACACTTCTTTAAATGACAGAATGATAGGAATTGGGTATGATGATTTGAAGAGGTGTAAAAATGTAGTCTGTGTTGCTTATGGAGAAGCAAAAGCAGCAGCTGTTGCAGGTGCTTTGCGAGGTGGTTTTATTAATACGCTGATCATTGATTCTGCCTGTGGCGAGAAATTTCTGGAAGAGTATCGTTAAGTTTACAAAAAGCCTGTATTATAAGTTGGAATGTAGCAAAACAACTGCCTGATCTATTACCGGGTAGCTGTTTTGGCGTTGAGAGATATTTTAGAAACAGTGGAAACCTGTGAGGTGGCAGAGTCAGTCAAATGGCGGGGTTCTGATCTGTACAGATATAAAATGCCGCCAAAGAACCCCAAAATCAGTCCTGTATATCCGCCACTGCAAAGGACAACAGTTACCTTTGTAACAAAGGACATACCGCCGATCATGCAGATTAAAAATCCTGCCAGAAGACCGATCGTTGTCCAGCCCATAAGTGAAACAGCCAGAAAAGCTGTGGAAGCATGTGAGTCTTTTACCTGTTTATTAATAGAATTCCATAATGTCTTATACATAATGATTCCTCTTTTCTATTTCTATTCTTTGGTTTTTATTATAGAAACAGTTTGTAAAATACACATGCGCACTAATGAAAAATCTCTGTAAAATTTCTTTTTCTGTGATATCAAGTCAGAGGTAGCCAGAGCGTGTTTGAGAAATCATATTATACAAACAGCATATCGTGGTTGATAGTCTTGTAAAATAATTTCCTGCATTCTTCGATGTCCTGTGTCTGTCCAAGGACCCACATCATTTTGGTAACGGAAGCCTCAAGAGTCATATCATAGGATTCCAGAACCGGGAATTTCTCCTTAATCACTTTTCCTACCTGATAGACCTCCATGTCGCTGCCCTCGTGAGTTACCTGAGTAGCCATACATACAAGCTTACCGGCACTGATCCAGTCAGAAAGTGCATTCAGAAAACTGTCATTTCCATAGTTTGGAAGACCGCCTACTCCGAAGGCTCAATGATCAGCCCGTCATAGGAAGCAGCCAGAGTGTCCAGAATCCGGCCATCTGTTCCGGGAATCAGTTTCATAAGAAAGATGTTGGTATTCATCTGATGATAGAATACCAGTGGATGCGTGTTGTGATCCTTGTCATCAATATAAAAGATGATCCTGTTATCGTGAATTGAGGCAATATCAGGATAATTAATGCTGGAGAAAGCATTGTAGCTTTTTGAGAATTCCTTTTTGGCTCTGGTACCGGCGATTACTTTGCCGCCAAATACAATGGAAACACCGTGAGCTCTGTCGTGGGAGGCAAAACGCAGACTGTCCAGCAGATTGGAGCGAGCATCTGTGATAGCCAGATCAATTGGCTTCTGGGCTCCAGTGATCACTATAGGACGGCGGTTATTCTGGATCAGATATGACAGGGCAGCTGCGGTGTAAGCCATGGTATCAGTGCCGTGACAGATCACGAACCCGTCGTAGAATTCGTATTTTTTTTCAATGAGCTGTGCCAGCTGCAGCCAGTGGGCAGCACGCACATTGGTACTGTCCAGAGAAAAAGGCTGCACTGTGTCAATCGTGCAGAACTCTCTGGCAGCAGGGATATATTTCAGCAGTTCTTCAGCGGAAATCTGCGGGGAAAGTCCTTCCTGGGTATATTTTGAAGCAATTGTACCGCCGGTAGCGATTAAGTAGAATTTTTTTCATAGTGTACTCCTGAATCTTGATTACTATAGATATTTCAGAGGATAATAATATTTCAATTATACACAGAGGACGGAGAAAGGACAAGGCAGATCTGTTGATACTCAGCCAATCAATTTCTCATTTACATACTCAAATCCGAGACGTTTCACAGTATCAGCAAAGCGTTCTCCTGCAATGCCTTCATCTTTGAAGAGAAGGATTGCCTTTTCTATGACGGCCATTACCTCTTCTTCCTCTGTGAAAATTCTTGTAAGAGCCTGACCGTGTGAGATTCTTTTACCCCAGCGGCCTCCGATATAGATTTTATAACCATTCTGATATTCCGGTACTGCGCCGAAAGGACATTTTCCCTTGCAGCGTCCGCAATGGATACATTCTTCAGGATCAATGTAAAGTTTACCGTCAACTAATTTCGGGACATGGACAGGACAACTTTTTTCAATCTGACATTTCTTACATCCCCGGCATTTCGCAACATCCGGTTTTGGGATCCTCTGACCTATAATTCCCATATCATTCAGATTAGGCTTTACACAGTTATTAGGACATCCGCCAACTGCAATCTTGAATTTGTGCGGGAGCACTACATCGTGATAACCTACATAAAAATGCTCATGGATCTTCTTGCTTGAGTGAAAAGGTATCAATCAGACCATACTGGCAGGTTGTTCCCTTACATGAGACAACAGGACGCACTTTGGCTCCGGTTCCGCCTGTCATCAGGCCGTGTTCTCCAAGGAAAGCAATGGTTTTTTCAATATTATCATAAGGAACTCCCTGGATTTCCATACTCAAACGGGTTGTCATAGTAATCTGTCCGTTTCCAAATTTGTCTGCTGCATCTGCAATAGCACGATGTTCATCTGTGGTAATATGTCCATTTCCTGTGATGACCCGAATATTAAAGATGTCATCATATCGTTTGTCCTGAAGACATCCGAGACCCTTTACCCGCTTGATTTCCTCGGGACTCAGCTTTTTGTTGTCAGATGTTACTGGTTTTTCGTCATTCATCATTCAGTATCTCCTTTATATACCGTTACTGTTCTCTGATGTATACGGCGTTTCTTTTATTGATTATAGGCTTTATGAATGATAAAATCAATTTATGAGTTTTTATTATAAGATAAGTAATACTTATGAAATTCTGATATCAATAGAATGGGAGAGTTCAAAAAGATTATGTTAGATCACAGAACGGAAACCTTTATGGCTGTATGCAATGTTATGAATTACAGGGAGGCGGCAGAGCTGTTACATATTACCCAGCCGGCAGTTACCCAGCATATCCAGTTTTTGGAGAAGGAATATGGCTGCCGTCTTTTTCTTTATGAAAACAGAAAACTGATCAAGACCCCTGCAGCGCAGATGCTGGAGGATTACCTGCGATCGGTTCAGCAGCGTGAAAATTTTCTCAGGGAAAAGATAAAAAACAATGGTCTCCGGGAACTGCGTATCGGTGCAACCAAGACCATTGGTGACTATGTGATCACAGACAGGATTCACGATTTTTTAAATCAGCCGGATACGGCATTGACTCTGATCGTGGATAACACAAAGCATCTTTTGCATCTATTGGAACAAAATACTCTGGATTATGCCATCATAGAAGGATTTTTTGACAAAAATAGATTCGGAAGCCAGTTATATCGCCGGGAACCTTTTGTGGGGATTTGCCCGAAGGATCATCCTTTGCAGGCCGTGAAGTATCTGTAGAGGAGATTCTGAAAGAAACTCTGATCCATCGCGAAAACGGCTCTGGAACTCTGGCTATCCTGGAGGAAAAGCTTCTGGAGCATAATGAATCTTTGGAGCGTTTTCACCGGCATATATGTATTTCCAGCTTTAAGATGATCATCGACCTGATCAAGTCCGGGTATGGAATTTCATTTGTATATGAAGTACTTGCCAAAAGTGACCCGGAGCTTGGGATTTTTACATTAAAGGGTGAGCCCATAGTCAGAGAATTTAATGTTATTTATCTGAAGCATGCGGATGTGCGGGAGAAGATGGAATGGTTTTTATGACCGCTTGCGTCTGTACTCGTTGGGAGTCATTCAAAATTGTTTCTTAAAAGCAGTTTGAAGATTAGAATACTGCCGATGAAATGATTTTCTATCTAAATTAATCGAAATTATCATCCACAAAAGTATATTGATTTCATTTTCTGCATATGCTATAATTGCCATAGGCAAAATGATAAAATTAAATTCATTGGTAACACAGCAAAAAGCCTCGGAGGTCGCATCTCCGAGGCTTTTTTATTCCGTTTTGGCAAGGGTGGCTTATTCCCCAGGCTGGCTACCAGCTACTATTTTCTATCCAACCATTTGCAAATGTAGTACGATACACTTGCCAAGATAGAAAGCATAAATGATAAGATCATATCCATTTACAACACACCCCCTTTCTGCACCTGTCTAGGGGTGGTAGCTCAACTATTATATCATAGAACAATGTGTACAGAAAGACTATACTTGAAATATATACTGGGATAGTGTTGTGTGAACAGTAACTATGTTACAATTAAGTCTGTAATTATTATTAGTCTTTGACATTCCCGCATCTTTTTGATACTATAGAATCAGTAAAAAACTAGCAGACCTCCCATGGGAGAAATCCTATGGGAGGTTTTTGTAACGAGGTGAGGTGTATAATGAAAAAAGAAAACAATTTTGCACATAACCATAACAGAGGAAGCTTTTCCGGAAGGATTGGCTATGTGCTGGCAGTTGCAGGTTCTGCAGTAGGACTGGGAAATATCTGGAGATTTCCATATCTTGCAGCGAAATATGGAGGCGGAATTTTCCTGCTGATCTATATTCTTCTGACAGCGTCATTTGGTTATGTACTGATCATGTCAGAAACAGCCCTTGGACGAATGACCAGAAAGAGTCCGGTAGGTGCATTTGAGCATTTTGGAAAAACGAAATCATTCAAAATCGGCGGATGGTTAAATGCAGTGATTCCAATGCTGATCGTTCCTTATTACAGTACGATTGGCGGATGGGTAATTAAGTATCTTGTGGAATATTTCAAAGGAAATGTCCAGGCAGTAGCGGAAGACGGATATTTTGGAAACTTTATTTCCGATTCCTGGCAGGTGGAACTCTGGTTTCTGGTATTTGCGGCGCTTGTATTCATCATCATTCTCGGTGGTGTACAGAACGGTGTAGAGAGAATGTCAAAGATCATGATGCCGGTTCTGGTAGTTCTGGCAGTCGTAGTTACAATCTATTCTGTCACACGTCCGGGCGCTGTTGAAGGTGTGAAATATTTCCTGATCCCGAATGTGAAAAATTTCTCCTGGATGACAGTAGTAGCAGCGATGGGACAGATGTTTTATTCTTTGTCCATTGCAATGGGAATCCTGTATACTTACGGTTCCTATGTCCGTAAAGATATGGATATCGAGAGGTCTACCACACAGGTTGAGATTTTCGATACAGGTATCGCAATCCTTGCGGGATTGATGATTATTCCGGCGGTATTTGCATTCTCCGGTGGAAATCCTGAAACACTTCAGGCAGGACCATCTCTGATGTTTATCACATTGCCAAAAGTATTTGCAAGTATGGGATTTGGTACTGCAACAGGAATCGTATTCTTCATACTTGTATTACTTGCAGCTCTGACAAGTGCAGTTTCCCTGATGGAACCAGTGTTTCCACATTCATGGACGAACTTCACTGGAGCCGTAAGAAATGCTGCGGTCTGATGGTTGTGATCATGATTGTACTTGGAACCGCATCTTCCATGGGATATGG